>PPYE01643483.1_pt1 | contig 57005 bp, 56 predicted proteins | sample 1559881 | NCBI WGS metagenome assembly PPYE01 (sample SAMN08240022, study PRJNA423297) | Human gut metagenome, whole genome shotgun sequencing project.
ATTGGGAATCCCAGCTTAAATCATAGATACCGTAAGGGATTTTATTCTTTATTTAAAACTTTGCAACAGAACCTTTTTTATTTTTTCACTCACTAGCTCCCACCGCCCCCGCCGCTTAGTGGTTCAAAAATAAACGGGCGGCTCGCCCTGGCTGAACGAAAAAGAAAAAGCTGCTGAAAGAGGCCGGGTCATTTGTTACTTCTTATTCACACCATGCTCAGGACGATTCTTCTCTTCTGGTTTTTCTGCCACATATCGGATTTCACGATACGCTTCAATCTCTCCAACGATTTCTTCAAAGCGATCATTTAGAATTGACCGACTCAATTTTACTGAAGCAAGCTCCTTCTGAATCGTTTGATAGTCTCCTGATGTTTCAATCTCTTCAGAGTCAGGATCTTTACCCAACAACTGATCCTTCGCTGCTTGATTCAGCTCAATGATTTTCCCATCAAGTTCAATCAGTTTATTCTTTGCTTCATGCAGCGCACGATCCAATTTGACTTCCAGCTGCTGAAGCTGCTTTCCGTTACTAACATCATGATCCGCAAGAAAGTTGATTGCCGAAATAATTTCATTTAATTCTGACATGACCGGCTCTTTCTTCAAAGGTACGGTTCCATTGTAGAGACTCAATTGTTTGACCAACGTCTCTCCTGTCATGTATTTATTCCGATTGGCATTCTTCTCGTTCATGAAGTAAAATATATCTTCCTTTTTTACATAGAGATTAAAATCTCCGTTTTCTAATTGATCAATTTTAAATCCCCCAATGAACAGCTGACCATGATCAGCGACACCAAAATCGACATTCAAATAAATTCCTTTTGTGGTCACATGATCGACTTGCCAGCTTTCTATTTTTACCTGGTAATCAAAATCATTCTTGATCTCATTTTCTTTTTCCTCGTAACGATCGACAACTTCCTCAACTGTAAATGTTGCAGTGTTTTCCTTTAATCGAGTTTCAATTCGATCAAGATTATATTTTTCTGGATCTCTCTTCGTGAGACTCCGACCCCGAGTGTTTTTGATTTGTGGATGATCTAGCAAACGATACGTTGCCCATTTTTTTGAAAAATCTACATGCAAGTACAACGCATCTGCTTTCTCTTTGAAGTCCTCAATGCTGGAAGAATGATCCAAAAGAAAGTCCAACCTCGACTTAATTTTACTTTTATAAATCGATTCCGTTTGCCACATCGTATATTTCTTGTGAGAATTCTTTGGCGACTTCTCTATAATTTTAGCGCCTGCTTTTGCTGCGTGTTTGTCTGATATTTTCTCCAAAGTTCTTTTTGTACTCTTCAGCCAACGGTACGAATTTCCATCCATCATGTTTGTTGAATTAAACAAAATGTGATTATGAATATGTTCGCGATCAACATGAGTCGAGATAACAAACTCATGTTCATTACCAGTCAATTCTAAAATCGTTCTTCGTCCTAGCTCATGAATTTCTTCGGGCGACAAATTGTCTTCTGGTGAGAACGACTGGATAACATGATGTGCCAAAATTCTATTTCCCGATTCAAGCTGCTTCAGTTCTAGCGACTTAGGTTTTCCCGTTTTTAAATCGATCTCGACATCAGTTCCTCTTTCGATTACTGCATTCAACTTTGTTGCGGAGAATTCATCCGCCGCATTTTCGACTGAAGCAATGCCAAAAGTAGACACCAGTTTTTTACTCATTGTTTTATCTTCGTTGATCAGATACGGAAATAAATTTCCTAAATGATCGTTGTCTTCACTTTTTTGAATGGTCGTCTTGCCGGCATTCTTTATATAGTCCTCCGCTTGCTTCAAATGATCAAACGACCGGATAAAGAAATGTTTCGTATAAACCATCTTATCTCCCTCTCTGCATTTCCTTTTTCAATGCTGAAGAAACCATGATTTGTAAATTTTGCACATCAGTAAGCAGCTGTTCAACATCATCGATGGATATTTCTTCGAACTGATTTGCAAGTCTAGCCATTTGATTGACGTTGTTTCCAATCCGGCCAACTTCCTGGTTCAACGTTCGCAGCTCCGAGTAATCGACATGGACGATCTCGCCGGTAATCAACATGATTCGAGCAAAATTTTGAAAATTATTGTACGGACTTTGGTCTATTTTATTTTTCAGATAGCCCCATTCTTCTTGACTAAAGCGGACTTTTTTTTGAATTGGTCTTTTGCGTTTAGGTTCTTTTTCCATCTTCAGTTCTCCTTTTCCTATTGACTCCGCAAATCTAGGAACGGTAGACTAACCCTTTTGCGAGCAGAGCAAGTGGGTACCCACTCGCTATATTTTACAAAAGAGCCGTCAATTTTGACGACTCCTTTCTAAATGTTTGGGGGTTCCCCCAATCCCCCTTTTGCTGAACGACTGACTTTCACTGACGTTCATTTGACCATTTTTGACGTATTTTTCCGCTTCACTGAAGCGAGTGTCCATTCTAAACAGACGACCGTTTACTTTTTTGTTTTTCTTGTGACTCGATTTCTTCCTTTTTCGTCATCTCTTTGACGATTTTCAGTTCGTTTTTCCGTTCGATCGTTACACCAAAGTCCGGATCATAACTATCGACGACTTCTTGAATCAACTCATTGTATTCATGAGTCGCTTTAATTTTTTTCAAGTGTGCGATTGTCTCTTTATATTCAGTAAGATCGATTTCGATTTCTAATTCTTCCATTTCTTGAACCAGCAACTCTAATCTTCGAATCAATTGTCGCTTAGAAATAGATTTCCTTTTATTATGGATTCTCGGTGTTTCACTTGCAGGATCAACTAATAAAATTTGCGAAAGCGTGTGTACGATCGTTTCGTTTTTCATTGGCATTTTTTCTTAATTCTCCTTCTCAGGTTTCTTTATTTTGTCTAAAAGCGATTGGTTTGTCGTCCTCAGCCGTCCATTTAGCGAGTCAGTCGAAGACTCTTTTCTTTTGGGTTCGGCGGCTCGACCTCCTTGGTTTCTTTCTTAGCCGGCACTTTTTCAACTTGCTTCTCTTCTGCTTTTTTAGGTTCCACAAATCGTCCTTGTGCCCTGGCAATTCGTTCTTCAAACTTGTTGGCTGGTTCTGCCATTGCGAAAGATAGAGCTAACGACTTGTCCAATGACTCGATGATTTGTTGCGCTTCTTTTGTAATTCTATCCAACGACTCAGTAAAAGAATCAATCGTTTTTCCTTGTTCCGTCCATGAAGCTAGATAGCCAAAGGAGTAGCTGCTTGTGTCGATTCCCAAATGGTTGCTGACGATATAGGCGACCGATTCCGCTTCGAATTCTTGTTGGCTATACGTTGGATCTCCAAACGAACTTGTTGAATCTGCATGAAGTTTTGCGTGAGTGATCTCATGAATCATTGTCTTCAATGTCATATATTCGCCTAGTCCAGTATTGATAACAATTTCCTTTTCGACCTTATGATAATAGCCATTCGCACTGCTAGGGAATTCCTCAATTTTTAGCGGCACCGGTGAAATAGCCTCAACCGCTTTGAACACCTTGACGAATTGCTCCGGCGTTTCAAAGTTGCCTTCCAATTCATGAATCGGTTTTGGTATCGGTTCGCCGCTGGTCTGGCTAACATCAAAAACCGGAGTAAGAAAGAAGTAGGTTTCCTTCACAACTTTTCCATTTTCATCTTTGATCGGCTTTCCATCTTTATCTTTCTTGATTGCTGAAGCCGGAGCATAAACGTACAACGCCTTTGATCCTTTCTTAACTGTTCGCCCTACTTCTTTCCACTTATTGAAACCAGCAACACGAGAAACAGCGGGATTCTGACTAAGCAATAAACGGACATTCTTTTGAGAATATTTATGGAATTTCGAAACGAAATTCAAATAGTTTTTGAAGAGATCGGTTTCTAAATAGGAAGAAACCCCCTCCTTCAAATGAGCGGACAGGGCTTTGTAATCTTTTGCTTTGATAGTCTCTTGAATTGATTTTTCGTTTTGAACATCGGGGATCTCAACAACAGTAGAACCATTTTCTTCTTTCTTCGCTGCCACATCATTCAAATGATTGAAGAGTGTCTCTTGTTTCATTGTTCCTTTTTCTGATGTATTGTTCATTGATTTCTTCACCTCGTCTTGCATCTTTTTGATTTGTTGTATCCCCTCCGGAAAAAGCGGCACGGTTGAAAATTGATAGTTCGTAGATTTTTTATCGAGCCGATCCAAGCTTAAAACATATGATTCGAACGACTCTCTAATTTCGTCTTGCTTCGAAAAAATGAGAGCAGATTGTTCTTCTGGCAGCGTGTTTCTGATCTCTATCGTGTACTCAGCTGGAACAAAAATCGACTTTTGATAGTCTAATCCCGGTCGCTTGAAGTGAGGATTGTTAGTGGGGAAAGGTGTTTCAAAGTATGCCCCTTCAGGTTTTTTGTTTCCCAAATTTGCCCGTAAAGGAATGTACCAGTTTTCATCCTGGCTATACAATCCAACAAAACTTCGAGCGACTTTATCTAGTAATTGCTCGCTTCCAGTCCGAGCGATCGTCTCAGCGATAAACCGCTGATTAATGGTAACTAGCTGGTAAATTGACATTGTTTTCTCCTTTTGCTATAGTTAGGTTGCTGAAGATGTACAGGCAGAACAGGCCTTGACTGTTCCATTAGGTAAGGCATCTTCGGGAGCGAACCTTTTAGGTTCGCTTCTTTTTTTTCTTTAAATCCAACAAAAAAAGTACGCGTGAGAGACACACGTACTCATGAATAGTTTTAGCTCATTGTCCTTATTTTATGTGATAAAATGAAGCGTCGCCTTCCTACAAGTCTTAGCGACTGAAGGAGGTGTTTTGAATGTTCGACGTGTTCGTTTGCCCCCTTCTTGTCGGAATAATCGTTTCCTTATTCAGTTATTGGCTGAATAACCGAAGCAAGAAGTAAAACTAAAAAAGGCGACATCAGCCCACGAAAAAAGCCCTGGAGAATCCTACCTCTCCAGGGCTTACGTGTTTCAAATGTTCGATCGTTTGCCCCTTCAGTATAGCACGAATGTAGTTAATTCTCAATTATAGGATTTCTATTTCATCCTTGGGCTTTCATTAACCGCTCGTTTGTCTGTTGACTTCTCAACGTTCTTTTCGATCAACTTATTCAACTCAGTTGCTTTCATGACTCTTTCTTCAAACTTATTCTTAGGCCTAGAACTTTGTTGTTCATGCGGCAAAGGTTCGTCTGAAGGAGGACGTGTAAGCTCTTCCGCTGGTGCCTGTTCATTATGAATCGGTTGTTCCTTTGCCCCAACTTCATTGGTCAAATTTTCTTGCATGGCTTTGGCCATATGATCATCATAAAGAGTCTGAAATTTCTCCACTGCTGCTTCTGTATATTGTAATGGCGTACCATCCTTTTTCATTGCATCGTATGCTTCTTTTCCGCCTTCGTAAAAGAAATCATAGTATTCTTTCTCCCAAGTTTCGGTAAGTTCTGAACTTCCAACAAGTGACAAATTATCTTTTATCCCCCAGGCATCCTTCAGAAAGACTTCCCAGGCTTTATCCAAATCTTCCGTTCCGAACCGCTTAGTATGTGCTTCCCAATTATGCTCTGGATCGGCCGCTCGTTTATTGAAAGCAACTTCAGCGACATGACCAAAATCAAATAGCCTTTCCGGGCTCTTTGAAGAATTTTGTGTTTCTTCCTCTTTAGCTTTCTCATTATTCGTGAGATTGATGTCTTTTTGACTAATGCTCTGGTTATAAATTTCTTTTACGCTCTCTACATCGATATTGAAGTGGCCCTCGTACTCATTGTCTTCAACTACTCTCTCTCCATCCATTTCATACTCTCGTTCAACAGGTTCAAAATCCTTTAATGTTTGTATGTTTCTTTCTATCACTTCGATTATTGGTGTTGTGACTTCATTCAGTTCTATATCCTGTTTATTATTTGAGTAAAATTCTTTCAAGTTAGCAAATTCAATATCGGCATAATACCCGACTGCATTTTTATCCCAATCAATATAAGCATTTACGACTTTTTCTATTTTCCCTACAAATTCATTTGTCTTGCTGGAGTTTTCATTTCGAACCTTTTCAACTTCTTGCTCTCCACTTTGTCCTCCTTGTTTAGCAACTCGTGGATCTACTCTGACAACTTTTTCTTCGATCGCAAAACGTTTGTCGATTTTAGCACCTAGATTTTGCATTTTCGCACTAACATTCAAGAATTTTTGGTTGATCCCGTTTTTGATAGATAGGCGTATATCGTCCGTTGTGTCTGCAATCAAATATTTCACAACAGCATTAAATTCACTAAATGCTTCCTTTATTCTAGTTAAGAATCCGTTGGACTTCTTTTCAAGCTCTTCTTTTGTCGTTGCTTCAGGCAGTCCATCTATCTGCTTCTCATAGTTGCCAATAAGAGCCTCGATTTTAGAAAAATGGGAAGCTAAAATTGAATCGATTTCCTCTTTCGTCACATATGTTTTCGGTTCTTCAGCTGTCAGATTGTCAATCGGGGAAGCTTGCTGCTGAACCTCTTTTTGCTCGATGACTTTGTTTAGTGCTGACACACACTCTGAAGCTGCTTCCATATACTCTTTTTGTTTGGGTTCCATAGTATCGCTCCTATTTTTACTTATTTCATTCGAACTGAACGAGTGATTCTTTCTGTTGATTCTGTCTCTCCACGAGGCACAGTCCGGTTGATTCTCGGCTTCTTTTTTTCCCTATTCGCTGTCACTGCTTGTTTGATACGAGCATTAAAGATTTTCTCTTCAGGCTTTTTTATCCGTTGCAACACCTGGTTCCAATCCGATTTCGTTTCGCCTTCCAGCAGCGCCGGCACCTGTGGCGTAACTTCAAATGACTGAACGCCAAAATCAGAAATGAAATTCTTGCCGGCTCGATCATTATCGACAGCAAGCACAATCTGTATGAGTTTATTTGGTTTACTCTTCTTGCTTAAATCATCCAAAAAGTCCGGTTTGTCTGCTTCTTTCATTTCTATTCCTAATTGATTGACTATACATTTTGATATTGTGCCTTTTCTTAACCCGTTCATTGAAACCAAAATCGCATGATCAATCGTGTTTTTGAATAGCTCGTAATAACTCATTAAATCTATCGGCCCTTCAAAAGCGATTACTTTTAATGGGCGTTCTTCAGACAATTCATTCGCTTTCGGTGGCTGGCCAACTTTCATGATGAAGCCTGAAAATCCGTCACCATGAGTTCTCTTTAAATAAGGTCGTTCTTCACCTTTTTGTTCCCAAACACCTTGAACAGTCATTCCTTTGATACGATTCTCTTGACCCATTGATTTAAAAACGATCACAGGTTGAATTTTATTCGTTTTGAAATCTCTGTAAGTTGCTTGAGCGAGTGCACCAGCGGACAGGAATTGATCAATCGTTTCGTTTGATAGCAAACGTTCTTCAGTAAGGTACTTCCGGCCAGTCGAAAAGGTTTTATGATCCTTTAAAAAGTAGCTGAAGGGTTTCTGTGGCGAGTTCTCAATCTTCGCCGCTGCTATATCCGTTCCAGTAAGATAATTGACTGCTTCTTTAAAGCTGCATTCTTTAATCGTCTCAACTAATTTGATAGGATCTCCACCAAAACCTTGCGAATTCCAATAGAAGAAATTTTTCTTGGTATCGATCATAAAACTATCGTGTTGATCCCAACAGTAATTTCTTCCTTGCCGCACTAGCCCCATTCCTAAACTTGTGGCCACATCGACAATATTTTTCCCTTTCGCTTCAGCAAATAGTTTTTCTCGTTCAGCATGGGATCTCATAATTTGATTTTTCTTCATTTAGTTCACCTCTGCTTCTACAAAATTAAAAAGCAGCTTGTTTAAGCTGCTTTCTAATATGTTTATGCTGCATCAGAATAAATCACTCCGTGATCGATGAGTTGGTCTGGTGTGATCTTATCCAACAATTCTTCCGCTTCGTTTCTATATCGCTTGTAGTTATACCAGTTAGGATCTCCTGGTTTATCACCTAGCAAATGTGCTTTCGGATGATTTTCCAACGGATATTTTCTATCCTTAAAAACGTATTCCTTAGATACAAACAAAAGACACTCCATACCATTCATTCGGCCTATTTCGTCCGGTGTCAACAAATCTCGGCCTTGCTTTTGTTTACTGATCGATCCGCCAGATGTTCGGCTATTTTGTTCTGTCGTATTTCTGATCGTGATCGTTTGTTTTCCGGCTCGTTGGGAAAGATACTTCATTGTTGCTTCCTCTTCTCCGCCCAGGAACAACAAGCTCGCACAAAGTGTAACCATCGAAGCCCAGCCTTTCTCATACATCTTCTTCAGCTGATCTAACGCTTGAAGAATGATCACGATTGACATATTCCGACTCCGGAACGTTCCCAGGGCTTTATCAATATTAGGAATCCTCCCAATATTGGCAAATTCATCTAAAATCCAGCGTACATGCAGCAAGGATTTACCTGGTGCCAAAGATTGCGCGCCGGATAAAATGTTATCGACTTTATGCCGCAGAGTTTCCATTGCCGTAGCAAGGAAAATAGCTGACAGGAAGTTGTAGGAATCGCTGGTTTCTGGAATCGTGATAAATACTGCTGTTTTCTCTTCGTTCCAGCTCTCAATATCCATCGTATCTTCTTTAACCATATCCACGACTTGCTCGTGATCAAATACGGAATACCGAGCCGCAGCGATTGCTAGAACGCTGGCCCTTGTTTCTGATTCGTACAAGTCATTAAATAGTGACCATTGCTTGTAAGCATAGTTGTTCGGATGAAGTTCATTTTGTTCTTCAAACCATTGTTCGACCGGACTAGGTATTTTAGGGTCTTTACGCTTCGTAAACCGCAGCATATCCCCGATCATTGATAAGTTGGGTAAATATTCGTTGTCTTGGCCGTCGAACCACAGATAGGCAATGAACGCCCTTGAAAGCAGCGCTTCCGCCTTGACCCAAAAATCCTCACCTTGCTTATCTCCTTTTTTGGTTCCTTCAGTTATTGCTTCTAGTACCCTATCAACATCAAGCTCCGTTTTAATGTATTTAAACACGTTAAAATGATCACTGTTAGCAAGGTTAGCTAGATCAAATATTTTTATCTTATATCCGGCATCCTCTAACGCTTTCCCCGTCTCACGAACAAGCAGGCCTTTAGGATCAGTAGTAATGTAACTGCCTTGCATTTGAAGCAAGTTCGGCTTTACATAAAAGCGTGTTTTACCGGAACCTGGATCTCCGAAGATACAGGTATTCTTATTTCGTTGAACCGCAATTGGAAGACGTTCATTCAAGATCCCCATACGAGCGTGTTCAGTTTGGATGATATTGTATTCCTCTTCTTTATCAGCGTATTTTTCCATATCTTCAACCTTGGCAAATCTCGCTGATCCGTGTTCTTCCTCGTTTCGATAAATACCTTTATCATTCTTGTAGACGTAACCTAGCAGACCACAAAAAAATCCCGTTAAGCCAGCAGCTAACGAGATTGGTTTAAACATCAATAGGTAAATATGGAAATTACTAGCGAGATCATTCAAGCCATCTAAAGAAAAAGCAAAATTGATCACTTCAATTATATCAGCATTCGTAAAGGAAAACAGCCAATTACTGATTGTATAAAAAAGAACGAACAAAACTGCGGATAGGATCAAATAGGGGGTTAACGACTTTTTATATGTTTGCATATTCCACCGCCTTTATTTTGTGAACTTTTTCAACATTCATTCAACGCTATGGCTTTTGTTATTTCCTTGCATGGGAAACAATTTGTTCCATTCTCGTCAAAATCGTTCGTAATATATATCGGAGTAAGATTCCCATTTTCTTCATGAATCGTAAAATAATCCTCTTGGTTTTCTCTACACACAATGTAGACACCCAGCGCTGGATTTTCCCTAATGAAGAATTCATCTGATTCAAAACCCTCTTCAGACAACATTTCTCTGATTCTAAATAAATGATCTTTTTCCAAACAATAAGGGATACTATTAATTCTTTCTTCAGTCAGTGATCCCTCAATCTTTCTCCAATCATCTAAGTAATTCTTCATTTAATTCCCTCTATTCTTTTTTTAGTAGTTACAATATTAGATCCTTTTATTCCAATTTTTTGAAAGTCGATGAATCAAACCCTAGATTTTTGATTCTTTCTCGGTAAAATCTATGCACTTCCGCATTTCGAGACATTTCTAATAAATGGTTCGTTTGAGCAACCTCATAAATACCAGTAATAGAACTCTCTACCTTATTAGGTGTATCACCTTTCTTTTGTAGCAAATCAAACCCGTCTAGCAGCATGGCTCCTTTTGGCGACTCTGATTCCACTACACTATATTTCTTTTCATTGTCTTCAATGGTTTCAACGACAAATAGCATTTGTTCCCCTTCTTTCTATAGAATTCATTAAGCTAAATGTGCCATCAGCTTTTTACGGGTGCTTTGACTGTAGGTGCTTTCTTGATTGATCCCTGGTATTTTGATTGGTGTTTTTGTGCGTAAGCTACTTTCTCTTTGAAACTCATAGTTCCTGGTTTTTTCAACACCTTCTTAGAAAACGAACCTAAGTCAGCAGCTGCTTCTTTGATGATTGGCTGTAATGCCTGGGCGATCATCCGTTCATCTTTCACCTTAAAATACAGCCGGACACCGTTTGGATCTTCTTCAAAAGCAAATGAGATATTGTGTTTCCCCAAATGCTCTCTTACTTTATTCAAATCAACTTTTTGGGATAGAAATTGAACACTGATAGGATCTTTTTGATTCAACAATTTGTATAATTTTGTTTCACTAGGTGAATATCTCTCATGGATTTGTTTCCCCATGTACTCCACTTCAGAGCTTACTTTCAGTAACGTCTCTAGGAGTGTTTTCATCGTGCTTACACCATTTATATATAATGAATGAACTAATTCTTTTTGATCCATTCGTCACCTCCAAATAGAAAAAGCTGCCATTGCTGGCAGCTCTATAGGACTAGCATCTTCAATTATTCTCCAACTCGAATTCGTTGAAAATCGGTAATATCCGGAATTTCTTCTTTTTCTTTCTTTTGTTCTCTTGGTTCATCGATGTTTAAGTCTAACGAGCTGAAGCTTGATTCGATATTCTCCATCATCTTAGCAGACAACTCTTTTTGACGTTCTTTCAGTTCCGTCATCCGCTTGTCGTATATTTTCTTTAGGGCTTCTGTTTGTTTATTGTACTCGGTGCGGATCTCTTCTTCCGCTTTATTCTTGTATTTTTCATCTAAAAGAAGCGCTTTGGCAGAAATTTGATTATCATAGTCTTTTCTAATCCGTTCCATTTCTAAAGCATGACGTTTCTCTTCTTGTTCGATTGCTTTGGTTTGTTGATCAAATAAATCAAATTCCATTTTACTAACCGCAGCGTCTTTTTCAGCTTGTAATTTCGCTGTAATTGATGACTCTATGATTGAACGTTTGTCGGCTGCTACAATCTCAGCTTCAATCTTTTTCTTTTCGTCTAGCATGAACAGATCCATACGTTCTTGGAAGGTTAAATTGGACGCCGCCGCAGATCCGTATACTGCTTTTCCTTCCCCTGGTACCCCTAGCTGAACCGCATTTTCTTTACCTTCTACAACAGACTCAATCACTAACCCACTTACTGTAGGCGAAACCGGCTCGCTTGTACTATTTTTAGCTTCTTTTTCTTCTAATTGTTGCCTTAATCGTCGGATTTCTTCTTGTTGCTCTTTTTGAAGAGCAATCAGTTCTTGAATGTCGCTTGGTTGATAAGTAACTTGTTCCTTTTCTTCTTCAACCGGCTCTTCAGTTGATCGAATAGTAGGAACAGCTGCATAGCCCGCCTCACTATCATTTTGCTCCACGTCTTTTAGAGGCGGAAATGGTGGCGTTGGTGGTGCAACAAAAGCCGTTTCTTTCTGATTAGAACTACTTAAAAGTGTTTGATCGAACGGAATTACTTTTCGCGTATAAAAGGATTCCATCAACGAATCAAAATCAGTTTCTAAATCCATCGGAAATTCTATACGTTGCCCGTACAACACAACGCCTTTTTTATTTTGTTTGATGATCACTACTGAGCCGGAAGTATCTTCTTCTAAATGACGAGCATTTTCTTCTTCAGCCCAACAGATAAGATCCATAGCATCTTTCATTTTTTCAGGTGTTTCTACATTATAATCATCTGAAAATTCAAAACTATACTTCTTTTTAACGATCGAAAGGGGATTAAACTTCATCTGATTGTCCTCCTAAATTTGAATGGTTCTCCTCATTAACGACTTTTCCATTTGAAGAGGGTGACACCGCAGCGTTGTTGTTTCCAAGCATATTCATTAAGTCCTTCATATCCATTCCCTTATCAACTAATAGTTGGGAAACAATATCCATATCCAGCTGTTCTAACGTTGCCCGTTTTGTTTTGCAAATCTCGTTTTGCTTTTTAAGGGTTTGTTCCGCTTTTTCTAATTCTTTGGCCAGACGATTACGTCTTTTTTGTAGATCTTCAATTTTACCCAAAAGATGACCTCTCCTATTCTGTTTTTGATTCTTGTGTTTGAGAAGCCGCCGTTGATTCTTTTGTAACCGCTTCGGTTGTCTCTGAAGAGTTGTTCGTTGATTGACTGTCTTCAGTCTTAGAGCTTTCTTTTGTCTCGTTTTCCTCTTCATCTTCATAAGTATTCGTTCTCGCCGTTTCGCCGGTAGTTGTCAAGAAAATACGATTAATATTATTGACTTTAAAACGACCGTTTTCTTTAATAAATGTAAGCTTCAGTGTTTGCGTTTCAGGCGTATCTACCAACGCCCCTTCAGTCGTTCCTTTTTCCACTAGCTGGGTATTATGATATTTAACGTCAACTAATACAACCAGGTTCTCACTATCGATATAAACGTCTGCTTCATCAAACACTTGATTGACCACATAACCCTTGTATGCTTGATTGATGGGTAGATCCTCTATATCGGTTTCTTGTGTATACATCGATTTAGTCATGAAGGGTTTATACCTTGAACGATTTTCTGACAAATCCTTTTTCGTATAATAAGCGATCAAGAATGCCTCTACATCCTTTGTATTGAGTTGATTCTTTTTCGTCTTCTCTTCAATCGTATTTTTGGCAGTAGACGAAGCTTTTGTTTCTGTTTTATTCTCAGATTTACTGGTCAGCTGGCCGATGCCGAAACCTGTTAAGATTCCGGCAACCAGCAAAGCAACAATCGCCAAACGACTAATAATTTTGACCTTTTTTTCGTTATACATATCTCTTTCCTTTCTTACTTATTGATTCCTAAAACAACCGCCGGATCAAGTAAGCTCGCGACTGATAAATCAGTTGATTTTGAAATTTCTAAGTGTAAATGCGCACCAAAACTGTTACCGGTATTCCCTACTAAACCAACGATATCGCCTTGTTTCACCTTGTCGCCAACTTTTACTTTTAATGCAGAACAATGAGCGTAAAGACTTGTTTGTCCGTTATCGTGTCTTACTCGGACATGATTTCCCCAGGAGTAATGGAATTCTGCTGTGATAACAGTGCCCCCATCGATCGCTTTGATTGGTGTGCCCTGTGGATGTGCAAAATCAAGTCCTCGATGGTAATCTCCCATCGATCGCCAGCCAAAACCAGAACTAATATTTGGTGGACTAATTGGTAGAATATATTTCCCAGTGCTTCCTCCTGGATCGCTATCTGGATTCTCTTTGAAATACTTGTACCACTTTTCACCTGCTTCTACTCGTGCTTGCAGCTTATCACCAGGATTTCCTTCCCAACGAACTAAGAAGTCGCGGGTCAATTCAGCCACGCTGCTTCCTGATTCTCCACTCAATATTTGCTTGAAGATCGTTCGATATGCTGGAACGTCACCATTTAACATGAAGTCCATCTGTAAGCCTAGCGAGTACCACTTTTTCTTTTTTTCTTTGGCGAAATTCACCAGCAACGTATGTCGTGTTCCACCATCGGCCGTATCTGTCCACTGCCCTAGCCCTAAGCCTCGATGGACTATGTTTGGATACCGGCCATAAATTTGCATACCGCCAATCGCTAACCATGCGGGATCATCCCAGGAGTCTTTACTCGCTCCAACAGGGGGCGACAGGTAGTCTCCTTCCGCTCGCTTGGGATTGATACTGCTCTCAACAGAATAATTACCTAACATAGCGCAAATACCTTCTAATTTGTAGCCTTGTTCTGTGAGTTTACTGTAAAGGAAACGGGCATTTTCTAACTCGCCGCCTTCAGGATCAAAAGGTTCAGAAACGGTTGTTTTTTGTCGATAAGAAACACTGGGAAAATAAAAAGCGGGGTTCACCCGCCGCATTGTCTTTTTATCCTCGTCATATTTTTCGTAAGAGATCGTCAACTTGCTACCTGTTGCTTTGGCGACCAACTCTCCTTCTTGAACGACCGAACCGCTCTCCTGGCGTTTACCATAGACCCCTGTCAAAATCAGTCGAGAACCACGCTCGCCCTCTTCAGTGATAATGACTTTCTTTTGGTCTTCATACCACTTCACGTTTCCACTCATAGGTGCTTTTAAATCTAAATCTTGATTTGTTTCAACTTCAATGCTGCCAAAATGAACGGCTTTATCATTACTGACCTCATAGCCAAACCTTCTAGTGATTGGCAAACTGTCAGTTTCAAAAGGCTGGCTTAACTGGCCATCTAACGTTGAATAGCCGTATTCATCCACGTTTTCCTTCATTTCTTCAAAATCATCAGAATCTAAATAGTAATCCGATTTTTTATCCTTAGCGAGATCGTACATGGATGTAAATTTGTACTCGTCACCTTTGGTATTATTCATCGATTCCCAAATGCCATTTAAATAATCACCATACGTCTTGAAAGAAAGGATATTCGTTCGCTCATCGATGGTATAGTCTTCAAAGCGATAATTCATATAAAACATTGTTTCATCAGGATTCGTGTAGAATGAATACGTATCATCGGAACGATCCGCATCCAGTTTCGTCATATGATTCCATGAATCGGTTAGATCGAATTCGTCTTGTTGGATAGGAAGTGGTGTAAATAGCGGGAAAAACATGAATATCGTAGCAATGAACATCATAATGCCGCCGATTATTAATAAATTTCTTCCCTTAAAGGGATTATTCAATACACGAATAATGGAGCTAACAAATCCTTGCGTTTTTCTTGCTGCTTGGGCGGCTTTGCTGGCTTGAAGTCGATTCCTAAAGTTCCGCATTCTTTTAGCTGTCTGTCGCAATTTCGAATATTCTTCAGGTGTCGTTTGAAACCCCCGTCCACGAATGAAATTATAGGAGCGATTGGACAGGCCATAAGCGCCCCTAGTCAATTTCATATTTACTCGATGACCACTTTTAACTAAATATTTTGTCGATTGATATGTGTTTGTTCGACGTCGGCCATCTTGTCTGAGCTTCACTGCTTCAGCTAACGTATCATGCTGATTCATTGATTCTTCAGCCTTATTTTTTGCAGCTGATAGAGCTTGCCGATTCACTTGTTTTGAAAGTCTTGAAGGGTCAGCTTTTTTGGTCTTTTTCAATACTTGTTTAGCAGTTCCGGCCTCTTCTTTGGCATTTTTTACGTCATTACCTGCTTTTTCGACTTCTTTTTCTAGCTTCTCTCTAGCAAATGTTTTCGCTCGAATCTCTTCAGCCGTTTTTCCACTTGATAGAGAATCTAATTTTTTGGATTCATCTGTATACGCTGCTCTTTGTTGATCTGTAACTTTGGATGAATGCTCTGCATTCAAAGCATCGAGCGATTGCTTCAGCTGCTTGTGTGTCTGAACTTTTGCTCGATACTTTTTTTGTGCTTCCTTGTATTCTCCCCTGGTATGCTTCACTTGTTTTCGTGAAGATAGATTGGCATTTTCTTTCATCTTTTGGTTTACGATGACTTTACGTTGCTTTTGTGCCGTTATGGTAGAACCGATCAACGTTTTCGGCTCTTTCTTTTGGGTCGATTCAGTGTCTTCTTGATACCTGTTTTTCTTTGAAACGGAATCAACTTTTACTTTTTGCTGAACATTCTTATTTTTCATAGGCTCATGCCCTTACGCCGCATCAGTATTCATCAGCTCAAACAGCTTCGTATTTTTGGGAATGATGTTCTCAAAAGGAACGATATTCCCACCGGCATAAATCAAACCTGTACCTTTTGGCACCTTCTCACCGGCGTATTTTTGTAACGATGGTGGAATCTTAACCACTCGTTTCAAGTGTTCCATATCGACTAATTTTTGGCGCAACAACACAATAAATTCACTATTTGAAATCATTTTCTGTCCAGCTGATTTTTCTAAAAGCGTGCCAACGTTTTGAGTTATTCCTGTTGTAACAGCTCCATACTTCCGAATCCGTGACCATAATTTGAAGAACCATGAAGCATTTTCTTCAGTATCAAAATTCAGCTGCAATTCATCAAAGTATAGATGGATCGTCAATTTATTTTGATAAGAAACGACTTGTTTCCAGACTTGATCCAAGATCACTTTCATAGCAAATGATTTCAAACGATCGTCTAAGTGCTTGATATTAAAAATAATAAATGGTGCTGTAAGGTCAACATTCGTTTCGTGAGCAAAAATATCTTGCGAACCAATTGTATAAGGTTCTACCTTAATGACCAGTTGTTGGGCGAAATCTTCCGGTTGTTCTTTCAAAATGCCATACCAATCTACTAACGTAGGTTGGCGATCGATTGTTTCAAACCGTTGGTAAGTTAATCGTGTTACTCGGTCAACCATGCTGGCCTCTTCATCCGAAAAACTTTTCAAAATGGACTCAAACAAACTTACTAATAAGTTGGCCTTCTCTTTTACTAGATCCACTTTTTTATCCTCACCATCAAGCATGGAAGAATCGGCCATATCTAAGATGTTTAAATGGTGATTCGTTCCTGAAGAAATATCCAATATCTCTGCTCCAAATGCTTTCCCAATGGGGGAATATTCATCCTCCGGATCAACGATAATGCAGTGTTCTTTCTTACGACCATCTTTCGTCTTTCTCATGATCGTAGTAAGCAAATCATAAATAAGCCCCCACTTGACGGTCATACCTTTTCCTGAACCGGATGTACCCAAAATCAATCCGCTAGGCGTGTTCAGATCGTTCTTACGATCGATCGTAATGATATTATTACTTAGTTGGTTCTGGCCGTAATACTTACCCGTTTCAGATTGAAGCTCCACATTCGTAAAGGGGATTTGTGTTGCTATATTACTGGTTGTCATATCACGCATATACTTCTTCTGAACATCCAAATAAGGCTTACCAATTGGTAAAATCGTATTCAATGCTTCTTCTTGCATTTGATAAATATCATCGAATTCAACACCTAGAGCCTGGGCTTGATCTTTTACGTCTCGGACAGCCTGTCTCAATTTGTCTCTGCTCTCTTCAACCAACATGACCGTAAAGACACCTGAAAACATCCGCTGCCCGTTCTCTTTCATTTCAGCAGCCAATTCTTTGGTTGTCTTGTCTACTTCATTGGCCAAGCCGGAAACCATGTCTTCTGAAAGACCTTCTTTAAAGTTTTTCTTCTGTTGGTTTACAATATCTGATTTATTTTGCAATTGTTTCGAAGTGAGGTCTTTCTTCGCCTGAACAATGTCGTAAGGGCTGGCATGAATAGAAATCGCTAATTCATGGCCACTCTCACAAATTTCGTTGATCAGTCGGTCTTCTAGGTTTTCGGGATAATCCCGAACATACATGACTTTTCCAAATTTATCATCGATCTGAAAATCATCATCAAAAAACTTCAAGCGGCCTGGTGCAACGAAGGCTTTACTCGATAATCCTGATAAGGCAATATCACGATAGGTTGTTGAGAAGTGTTTGCCTGGTCTTAAAATACTGCTCATGACCCGCATACGTTCCTCACCACTGCATTGAGTGAAATCTAAATTATTATCTGAATCATTGAATCGTTTTTCATAGTTTTTACCAAGTGTATTTAGTTGTCGATCCGCTTGTTTCGCTGTTTTCGACTTAGTGGTAAAAATCGCATATCGTTGCGTTTCGAAACTCTTTTGATCGTGCAAGAACCGGCTGCTAATAATATTGTTGATCTCTGCTCTGTAAATGTCGTACGGATCACCTTGTGGCTCTAATAAGATATTTTCTAATAAGCTTGATTTAACACGCTTATTTAAGACTAAAAGCTGGTATTTCGATTGCTTATCCAATGAATTTAACGCTTCCGCATAATTGATCACAACATCTAATTTATCGTCTTCACTAGCGACTTCATAATCTAAATTTCCCAGCTTGAACATCTTCGAATACTCATTATCTACAATGTGCATCAAACCTGACTCAAAGTTACTGGTATATTTTAATGTGTTTTGTGTTGTTGCGGCATTCTGAATCAACCGTTTCTTCTTACTTTTTTCCGATTTTGTCTGCCTCCGAGACATTTTTCTTTTGAACAAACTCATGCGCTGCATACCTCCGTATCTGGCCGGTCTCATAGTACCGGTCTTGTTTCTTCATAAAAAAATCCAGCTTGTTTTTGTACTCTTCCCATACACCTAAACCTTTTAATACCGGCGGAACAATTAAAAAGAACCCTGTCACGAATGACAAGATCCAAAAAGTAAAATCGTTCAAATCTAAAAATGCTACAAAAAGCATAATGATTGATAATCCTGGAATTATTTGTAAGATCATTTTCTTTTGCCGCTTATTTAGGCCAGATTTACCAACAGGTTCATACTTTGATAGATCCATATGGAATTTCGATTGAATTGCCACAAGTTATCCCCCCATCCATTCTTTTGCTTTTCTTTGTGATCCAACCAACACCATGATAAAGATCACGCCTTTGCATATCGTCAAGAACATTGCAGACAAGTTCTCTAGCCAATCCCCTTTAACGACCAAATCTAGCATGTCATTTGTTGCGACTGCCGGATAAATGGATAGGATTATGATGATCAATATCCCTTGAAGTGCTACCGCAGTGAACATTTTGATGAACTTCATTGTAATTGGCCGCCATTCGTCATTAACGAAAAAGGCCACTAACAAAGGTGCAGCAGCCTTAAAGATATACAATTCGATTGCTCTGAAGAACACAAGTATTTTGGTGACAATCTCCGCAAACCAGCTGACAAATTGTGCCAAAGCGCCCATACTACTAACAATCATTTTTTGAACGCCTTTTAACTTTCCTTTTATTTCTGGAACTGAAAAGTCTAAATCCGATTTTTTAGTAGAAATATGACTAATGATATTGCCAGCAGCATTCACTATCCAAACGATTGAATCAAAGAATTCATCTGTAAACATGATCAGACAGAATCCTACAAAATATTTCCAAGTAACGGAAATAAACAATTCTAAACCTAGACGATTCTGTTCTACTTGCATTCTTCGAGTCGTATTATTCAATTCGATGTACATGAATACTCCAAGAATGACCATTGCCACTGGAATGATTCCTTTTGAGATTTTTTCTACTAATTGATTCACGGCTGGATTGTATTCATCAAGACTGGATAGCAGCTGAGTTAGCGTTGAGCCGTCTATCTTCATAAGCTACTTCCTCTCTCTTAAAACCTAATTGCCCCAACTGCGGCGATAATTGCGGCTGTGATCCCTCCGGATATAGCTGCCATTGCTCCGCCCATGATCATTGATTCGATCCCACTATCCATCTTTTGAGGATTTTCATTTTTTCTACCTGAGAAAAAGTTTAACGCACCTGTCAAAACACCAAATAATCCGATTACCGTCATGATTCCTCCGATAACCCCAATCATTTTAATTACAATATCCATTTACTTTACCTACGCTTTCTTAGATTTATTCTACGTCCTCTTGATCTAGGATCGTGTCGTATTTTTCCTGGCTTAAAAAGCTTTCCACGCTGTATTGAATTTCACCGTTATACTCGCCTTCCTTGATCTTTATATACACTTCTTTGCCTGTCATAAAGTTGGCTGTCTGTTCGTTGTAATCGAAATCAATATCGGGGATCTCGCAGCCATTATCTTCAATACTTGATAGAATGTAGCCCAAACTCTCTTCCGTAAAATCATTGCCGAATGTTAAAAAAGAAAGGCTACTCTCTTCATTCGATCCGGCAACAAAAATCATGAACATATCGGCCCCTTTTTTGGATCGCTGCATGACAACTTTCTCAATCACTGCTTCATGAATCCCAGGAGTAAAGGGGATCTTTTCTTCTCGATTTCTTTCGGGCTTTTTATACCTCATTTCTGAATTCCTCCATTACCGTTTATTGTGTAACCTTTGCACGAACGATCAAGCGATTCGGCGTGTTTTGATTGCTGCTATCGCAAGTGATCAATGTCAACACACCCTTTTGATTTTTCGTGTCTTCCATGTAGTGTGTCTCACTTTTGGATACAACTTTTATTTCAGTGACTTCATAGTCAGCTTGTTTCCCCTGGTAGGTCACTTTAATGCCGTTGCCTTTTCTTAAATATTGAATCCCTCCAAATAGCAACCCTCTATTTGTCATGTAATGCCCTAATAGAACGAAGTTCTTTTTCCCAGGGATCTGTCCTTCTTTCGCTGTACCGGCACCAACACTTAAATTTGCTTGCGTTGGCCCTTCTAAAATAGGCAATGCCATAGAAATAGCTGGTATTTCTAATAGACCCATTCCGTAATCATTTACTTGCTTGATCGGATCAACTTTTTTTAAATCTCTTGGATTTAAGGTGTGTACGTCAGCAGCTGAATAATCTGCTGCTACATCCTTACTAGGATTCTCCTTAGTTTTCTTTAAAACGTGTTCTGTCGCTTGTTTTTGTGCGGCATAAACATCTTTTTCAAAGTCTCGCTGTTTGAAAAATAGCATTGAAAAAGTAACAAATGCCGCAACGCCTAATAAGCAGCAAACAATCAATACACGTCGTGCGATTGGAGAGTTTGCAAAAAATCGCTTCAAAAGTCGGAATTTTTTCCGAATAGTCCTCACTGCTGCACCTCCTCATAAATAAAAAAAGAAGGAGAATTAACTCCTTCTTTGAGTGACTATCTAGTTAAAAATCGCTGAAAAGAATTCTTCAAACGCGTTGTAACTTCCTGTTTGCGGAATCGACTTTTCAGATTTCGGTGTCTCTTTTGTTGCAGGCGTTTCTTTTTTCGGTGTTACTTTCAAAGGTCGAATCGTTTGCTTCTCATTGTTCAAGTCGAAATGATCCGCATACTTATCGGTATGTTTTTCATCGTTAAAGACTTCATGAGTCACAACCAACTTCTCGCCTTCCTTCAGATTGTATTTCTTCGCGTAATATTGGAAGTCCACGTTGAACTCTTCGTTGCCTTTTGTCACTTTTCGAGAATCATTGATCGTTTCCCACACTTCAGAGTTGCCTTCTTTTTTGGTAGAACTTTCAGGACTTGTTGTACTGTTAGAAGTTGTGGTACTTGTCGTCGTCGATGTTGTTTTTGTCGTGCTTGATGTGCTGCTTGTTGGTACTGTTTTGGTTGATTCCGAAACTTTATGCAGCTTATGAACCCAATGCTTCGTTTGACCGACTTGTGATTCAGGAAATTCTTGATTCACTTTATCTACAAGTTTTTGATCTTTCGTCGCATCAATCTCTTGCTTGCCATCGACGTTGGCGAACAAGGTTTCGATTTTCGGTTCTTCTTTTGGTGTTTCAGGAATTTCAGGTGTTACAGTTTGCTCTTTGTTGGTTAAATCCACGTGCTCAGCTGCTTCTTTTTCTTTATCTGATTCATCTAGTTCAGCCAGTTTTTCAGTCCACACATAAGAGGTATTTTTATCGTCTTTCGATGTGTCTACAAGCGTTTCAATGACTTTTTCCATTGTCTCTGATTTAGCAACAAAATCTTCGTCTGCTTGATAAACTGGTGTAGCATTCTTAATATCACCATTTTGGATTCTCCAAAGTGTAATCTCTTTAAGGCGATACTTCTGTCCTACCTCAAGACCGGTCAGTTTTGCCACATCTTTCATTGGCGTATCTTTCCCTGGTGTGAATGTATCCTTACCGTTGACTGTCGCTTGTGTAGAGATTTCAGGTGCTTTGACTAAATTATTCGTGATCATGAGTTTCCCTAAAGAAATTTGATTCGAACCTTCGTTGATCTTGCTTTCTTCAACGGTCAGAGTTTTGATTGGTTCTTTTTGACCTTCTTCAGTCACTGTCATGTTGTACGTACGCTTTTCAGCATCAAAAGTGGATTTAAGAATCAGATCCTTCATCTTTTTGTAGCCGTCAGGCGCTGCTACTTCAGAGATTCGGTAATCGCCATAAGGGAACTCTTTAAAGCCCCAATAGCCATCATAGCCGTTCGCATCTGTTTGTGTTTCAACTTCTACAACGTCACCCTTTGTAGGATCAATAGGCGTCAGCGAGAACTTGATCCCATTGTAGCCAGAATTCACGTTTCCTGATTTAGACTGCAAGTATTTGAAGCCATCGATCGTTAGTTTGATCACTTTTTCTTGTGATGTCACATCAGAGGCAACCACTTTTGTGTCTTGATCCTTGTACTTCAGTTCAAATTCACGTTTTGTTGAATCAATTTGGTACCCTTCGGGGGCTTTTGTTTCTAACCAATAGTAGCCGTTCAATGCTAAGTGTTTCACCCCAGCCGTTTGATCTTTATCGTCGATACGAATAACAACAGAATCATCTTCTGTCTTCACTTGAGTTCCGTTCGTCAACTCAGGTTTTACGCAGTCTGTCCATTTCACTGGGTTGCCGTCTTTATAGAACAGTCCGTATTCAGCGCCTTCAAATGAAGCTCGCCCTTGTGTGTCTTTCTTCGTTTCTGCATCTTCTTTCGTCAAAACAGAAGATCCCGTCACTTCCTGGTTTGTTCCCTTGTCGTTCACTACAACAACCGGTGTTTTTTGATCTTTGTATTCGATCTTTACGGTCACTGGTTTAAAGGTGTTCGCAAATCCATTTGCGGCCGTTTTTTCTGATACATAATACGTTCCTAAAGGCAGCTTGTTGCTAGAAGTAGCAATCCCTTGATCGTTCGAGGTGATTGTTTCTACTACCTTCCCGTCTTTATCTTTTTCACGAATCTCAAACACGTTTCCAGCACGAGAATAGTTACTATTCCACGGTTCCTTTCCACTCTCAACGCCGGATTTCTCAATGACGATCTGTCCAGTAACTTTGACGTTTTTAGCTGTTACTGCCGCTGTTTCACCAGCTTTTACAACACCTTCATAGGTGTCGCTTTCGCCAATCGCTGAAGCGAGTACATATGGGCTAGGTACAGCTGTTTCAGTGATCTTATATTTCACCCCACTTGGAATATCTTTGATTGTAACTTTACCATTACTACCAGTCCTCACCGTTTTCTTTGCTGGGGCATTAGTCCCTTCAAATAAAGCGTCAAAGCTTGTGTTTGGTAAATATTCCCCACTATCTTTATCTACCTTACCAATCTCAATCTCTCCATATAAATCAATATCCCATTTAACAAAATATTTTGTTGGATCGGCAATTTTTGGCGACACAACTGTTTGCGAATTTTCTTTCGTCCAGACGATAGGCGTTCCATATGCATAGTTTTTAATTGCTGTATAGGTTCCTGTTGCTTTCGTCGGATCTGTAGGGGTTGCATTTGCTGACATACCATCTGAAGCAATTTCAAACTTTACATTCGCATCATTTGAAATAATACTGTCAAACGCACGTAGATCTACTCCACCACTATCTAATTTTTTCGTTTCACCATATTTTAGTTTAACCGTTTTATTGTGAAAATCGGGTAGTTTCTTGTAGTTATCTACTGCATCCATTAATTTTTTTTCTAGTTGAGGATACTCGGGAATCCCATCAATCGAGGTGATATCCAGGTTGTATTTTTTGATATATTGCCAAGTTACAGCTCTTGATGCCATTTCTTCATGTTTTGTTTTGTTTGGAAAAACTGTTTGCCAAATACATGACGCAATAAGTGCGTCCCCATCAACCTCTGTTGATTCAATCCCCTCGTACCCATCTGTCCATTTACCACCAACTAAAGGTACCCCTGGTTGAATACAGAAGACCATTTCATTGCGGCCGTCAGGATAATGAACTGCAAGAGAAGCAGTCGTATCCGTCCATGCAGCACCATTCTTTGTACCCCTCATAGTGTACAAATTATCCGTGTCGTAAAACACTCTCCCTGGCAGCGATTGACTTGTTGTTTTAATTTGAACGTTCTTATCTTCTTTTGCTTGGGCAGTTCCTTGGAATAAAAAGCTGCTTATTCCAATTAAAATTAAACTAAGTAATCCTGCTAATTTGAATCTCTTATTTTTCATCTCTTTCCCTCCAAATAAAAAAAAGCCACCTCTTTTGAGTTAGCTTAGTGTCAGTCATAAATATCCTTTATGAGCTATCAAAATAAATTTTATTGTCCATCATTATTACTCCCTATAAAATATTTATATAAAAAAGACCTTGTAGAATAATTTCTACAAGGTCTGAATTATCGTTTGTAATTAGATTTGTCTATAACCAAAGCCTGTTGATCCGGTTGGTGTCTCTCTTGCGTATTTATCAATAAACGCTTTTGCTTCACCTTCAGTTGCAAATTTCTTTTGTCCTGGTTTCAGGGCATAGGATTGATCTTCATCAGCAGGAACGTTGTACCAGACGGTCCAGATTAATTGTTGTGATCCGCCACCGTTTCCTCCATTGTTACCGCCAGTGTTAGGAGTATCTTTCCCTGAGTAGAAAGCCACACCTTCATATCTCCAGCCAGCCCTAACCAAGTTGTTTTTCTCACTTGCTAATATGGTGAAATGATGGGTACCTGATTTCGCATTTGGGTTATATAAACGATAAACCGGTGTCGAACCACCAGATTTCCACGATTCCCCTTCATAGCGCCAGCCTTTTCCTTTTAACATATTTACTTCGTTCATGTTCAAAGTGTAATGATGATCTCCCCCGTTATTCGGGTTAAACATCCGATAAACTCTTGCTCCTTGACTAGGTGCTTCCCATGCTGTGCCTTCGTTGCGCCACCCTGCGCGAACCACGAATGGGATCTCGTTGCCATTTTGGGTATACAAGTGTTCTCCTGTGTTTGGGTTATACGCACGATACAACGTTGATGCCTCAACGTCTGTGGTACTTGCCAAAGCAACCCCTGTAAATCCTAATGCCACTACTAAACCAACAATCCACTTACCTAAACGACTCATTTTCATTTTGAAATCTCCTTCTTAACTATTTTTTTGAAACACGGCTCTTACTTTTTTTAAAAGTTCGATCACAAGCACGTCATTTGCCTTTTCCAAGAACAAACACTCTCTTGCTTCATAATCAATCGTTGTTAATTGATCCAGCATTACCTTACCTGTTGTTTTCATCCCTAGCTCTTTGGGAATAGCCACGTAAAGTGGATATACCCGCTTTGTTGTAGTTATTGGCGCAACGATGACTACATTACTATTTGCTGCAACAATATTGTGACTTAGAACAATATACGGTCTTTTTCCTGTCTGCTCATGTCCAGCTCTCGGCGCTGCGTTCAACAACAATATGTCTCCCTGTTTAGGTACATTTACCATTTCTCATTACCTACGGCTTCTCCAAGATCTTGTAAATCAACTTTTTGTCTTCCACCGTGATAGTTTTCAAAGAGTTCTTCAATAGTTGGGTCTTTCGCTTCGTTTTCAGATTGAATCACTAAACGTCTTCTACCGTCAACCACTTCAATTTCCATCTGAACCTGATCGTTTTCGTGGAGATTCATTGTTTTCATAATGCTTTTCGGAATTCTCATTCCACTACTGTTTCCCCACTTGAGAATTTTTAGAACTTCCATACACGTGTCCTCCTTTGTTGATACTTACAGTGTATCATAAACAAAAAAGATTGTATAGCCATAATTATACTTTATTGAATTGTTACCGCACGCCCGTCGCGTTCGGCATTGAATTGCCCCATCGTAACCCAGGCTCTTGCGCCTCGATCGTATAACATATTTTTACCACCACTGCCTGCGCCTGCATTTGCTGAATAATACAATGGATCATAGACTAAGAATTTCCCGTTATTGTACCCAGCGATCACTTTTGCATGATTTCTATTCTTATCGGAATTCTTCTGGTACGAAGAAAAGCCATAATATAGAACGGGTTGACCATTCAACACACGATTAATAATTTGTACGGTATTTGATCCTGAAATATCTACTGTATTTCCGCCATAGGTTTTACCATATGCTGCTAACGCATTCGGTTTGATCACCCAACCGAAGCCAGCGCCAGTATACACATTTCCTTTTTGGCCATTCGGATTACTTGGATACATTGGCAAGCGGTCTTGCATCGTTCTTAGGTTTGGTCGGATATTCTTTGATCCAAGGATCATTGCTAACGAAGCAGACGCACATCCCCAAGGCGCCTTCACAGGTGTGTATTGGCTAACATAAGGAACACTATTGATGATGTTCGTTGATTTAGCAGGAACCGCGCCACCAGTGACAGACCAAGAAACGCCTTCGTACCGCCACCCACGTCTGACCAAATCACTTTTTTCAGATTCTAACAACGTATAATGATGGCTGCCAGCGTCTCGTGCATTTGGATTGAACACGCGATAAACTTTTTGGCCGCCGTTTGGTACTTTCCAAGCGACACCTTCATAGCGCCAGCCGGCACGTTTGATTTTGTCGATTTCCTTCGAATCTTTGGTATAAAAATGCTCGCCTGAGTTCGGGTTATAGGCACGGTACAGATTACTACCGCTGTCATCAATTTGCATACTAATGCCTTCATAGACCCATCCTAATGACATTAGATTGTCTTTTTCGCCACCGTTTAACGTGTGTAAGTGTTCTCCTGAATTCGGATTGTACACGCGGTAAACAGGTTTTAGACTTGCTGCTGCATACGCTTCGACAGGAAGTGACGCGCTGCGTGCATCTTCTTCGACAATCTCACCAGTTTCTGGATTGGGAGCCATAACCTCTTGTTCAGGTACCGCCCTTACAGCAGGATTGAGATTGGTCACATCTGGAGTTTCGGGTTGTTCAGCTTTCGGCTGGTCGCTTTCTGACTGGCTTGATTGCGTTTGACTTTCTTCGGTTCTATTTTTTCGAGTTTCGCTTGTTTCAGTCGTACTGGTTTCTGATTGGACTGTTTGAGACGATTGTTCAAGGACATTTTCCGCCTGAACAATTCCTCCCAGCCCTAAGGGAACCGTTAACAAACCAATAACTAATAACTTCCAACACTTCTTTTTCATATTCTCCCTCTTTCCTAATACCATGACCTTACTGATCGTTATTTCAAAAAAATCTTTTTATTCAATTTGTTACTTTCTTTTAGCTTTGAAGTAGAAACTACCGATCACGCTAGAAGCTATCACTCCTAAGAAAGTACACATCAAAGACTCTCTGAAGCATTCACCTGTCTGAAAAGTAATATAGGATAATAAACCACATAAGCTTGTAAGAATTAAAACTTTTCTCAGGTCATTTCTTAATTCATATACACTCAAATTATTCAGGTTTTCATTTTCCGAATGTTTCTTTAATCTCGTATGCATGACTGCCAATTACCTCCGATACATTACAAGTAAAAATTTTCATTTTTGCTCTTTCACTTATTCTAACTGTTGTCCTTCAGTAAGCGGCGCTTACTTTCTTTCATAAAAATCATTTAGGGTAATAAGTCCTTATAAAAACTTTATTGTGCAGTTCAATGCTAGATACGACCTTATGAATGTATTCATCTGACTCGTACTGTTCATTAACAATGTTAAGCGCTTTATAAGAACTATTGGCCAATACATTGGAAACGGCAATTTGCTTCCATCCATTTGTTGTCTTCGTTGATTCTCTCGTCTCAATGATGTATAGTTTCATGCTCAATCACTCTTCCTAAGATAAAAAAGATCAAAAACTCCTAACATTAAGCTTAAAGAAAGCGGATAGCAATTGATAGGCCCATACCCTGAACGGTGAATAATTCAATACAAATGGTCATTATGCTCACTCATTTCTATATTAATTATCCTCTTTATTTGTAATCGTTAATGTTGATTATTACTTCTTATTTTGTCTTCTATTGGTGTTAGTATCAAATCTTAGACAACTTTTCGTGGAGACAGAAATAAATTAAACTTATCTACGAGAGGATGAATTTTATGAACCGATACGAAGAAAATTTCAAACAGATGATTGTTGATCTGAATCAAACTGGACGTTCTGTTCGAGGGCTATCGAAAGAATATGGCTTATCTGAAGCAACGATTTACAAATGGAAGAATTTATATTTACCTAATCAGTCCACAGGACTGACTGGAAAAGAAGTGGCTGAATTGAGAAAAGAAAATGCTCGTTTAAAAGAGGAACTTGAAATCTTAAAAAAAGCCGCAGCCATATTCTCTCGAAAGACCTAAATTCGCTTGTTCAATTTATAGAAAAATGGTGTAAGGATTACACTGTTTCTTTGTTGTGTCGGTTATTAGAAATTCCCAGAAGTGTCTATTATTTCTATAAAAATAAACCTTTAACTGCTACGCAAATAAAAAATAATTTCTTGAAACGGAAAATTACTGATATCTTTTTTGAAAACAAACAGCGATATGGTGCGACAAAAATCTATCATGTATTGCTCAAAGAAAACATTTCAGTTTCACTTAGACACGTACAAAAACTAATGCGACAACTGAGTTTACGTTCTATTACTATTAGAAAATACAAACCACAAAGTAATAAACAAGCAGTGGTATCCAGAGTAATATCTTAAACCAAGATTTTTCTACTAAAACGATTTGTGAAAAATGGGTGGCTGATATCACTTACATTCCTACCAAGAAAAATAGTTGGTGCTACTTGTCTTCAATCATGGATTTACATACTAAAAAAATTATTAGCTATACATTTTCAAAACGAATGACTGTAGATTGTGTGATTCAAACATTGAATAAAGCAAAAAAGCATTATCCCATTCCAGAAGGAATGATTCTACACACTGATTTAGGAAGCCAATATACAGCAATTGACGTGGAAAACTGGCTTAAATCCAACAAAATAAGACATTCCTATAGCCGAAAAGGAACGCCTTATGATAATGCGGGAATCGAATCTTTCCATGCCTCATTGAAAAAAGAAGAAGTATATACGACTACTTACTCAGATTTTGAAGAAGCAAATCGGTCGTTATTTAGCTACATTGAAGGATTCTATAATCGAAATCGAATCCATAGTTCGATTGGTTATCTAACTCCACAGGAGTTTGAAGATCTGTCAAGAGAGGAAATGGCATAGCCGTCTCTACTAAAATTTGTCCAAGATATTGACTCAAATCCATATATTCATGATTATTTCCAATCCAACCTCTTTATCTTGTCTATAATTTTTCGTTAGAATATAGTGATAACTAATATATGAGACAAATATTGCTTGCGTTAATGCTGTTGTTCCGTTATTTTGAACCACCTTAATGCCTCTATTTACTAACCAATTGTTGAAGTCCTTAAAAGTAAAACTCTTACCAAAGTGATTGCTGCAATACTGATCTATTAGCCTTGTGTACCCTCTGCTATCTGTTTTGATTGTTTTAACAGATACCTCGTCTTTGGGGTTAACCATTAATACCCTTTTATCATTTAGTAATTCATTATTCGATTGGACAATACTTTCTTGTTTCATTCTTTCCCTCCTTGAAGTTTTACGCTTGCTAGCTAAGTTGATAATTCATCTAAGTTTTTCAATATTTTTTCCTCTACTAAATCAATTTTATATCCAAGTAACTGAACTATCTCTACAAACTCCCTATCTCAGCCTTCGGGCATCAAAAACTGTTTACGATTTTTGTCGATAATTCCGCTCATTTTCTCTATAATCTCTTGTCTCTTAATTTCATCTCTAGTTTGCTGATACAATCGGTAGTAACCTCGTAAATAGAGTAATGGATGACCCTACGTGGATCCAACTAGACTTTTCATTGCTAAATCTCCTTTCCTCCGTTAGCGGACGTATCCTCTCTGAACGTTAAAATTCCACCTCAAAACTGTGTTAGACTTAAGATGTACGAAAATAGCCTCATGAAACATTTCTCTGAGAACAAATCTATACAAAAACTAAAATTGAAATGGAGTTGGAATTATGAAATTAGGTTTTATAAAGTCAAATTTTCCAAATGAGCGTCGCGTCCCTTTGTTACCTGAACATATCAAGCAATTCGCCAATTCAATTTATATCGAGAATGGTTTTGGTGACTCGCTAGGTATCCCTGATGATAATTATCGAAAAGCAGGTTGCACTATTTTAACCCGTTCTGAAATTTTTGCCTCTTGTGAGGGAATCTTCTCTCTCAAACTCCTCCAACCATCTGATTACGACTTGATTCGTCAAAATCAGATGATTATTGGTTGGACTCATCCACTGGGATCAGGTAAAGAATTTATGGAGACTCAAGCAATTCCTAAAAATCTCTATATTCTTGATATCGATAATCAAAGACCCATGATGTACTATCAGGAAAATGCTTATCCTACACAGTTGATTCCTAGAAACTTCGTTTATCAAAACAGCTTCTATGCTGGTTATGCCGGAGTATTACATGCTCTCTTGAATTTTGGCTTATTACCAAATAGTAATTGTGAGATTGCTATTTTAGGGTCCGGAAATGCAGCTCAAGGTGCTTTCCATGCGATCTCAAAAATTTCTTCTTCTGTCCGACTTTTTTATCGAAAAACACTTCCGCAATTCAAACAACAACTTTCTAAATACTCGATTATCATTAACGGCATTGAAGTGGGCGATTCGGGTAAGCCCATTATGACTATTGCAGAGCAAGGGCAGTTAAAAACGGGGGCCTTTATTATTGATATAGCAGCGGACGCTGGAAATGCAATTGAAGGAAATCAGACAACGACCGTACCTGATCCGATCTATCAAAAAAATGGTATTTATTACTATACTTTACCTAACACGCCTACCTTCGCTTACCGAAATGTCAGCCAAATCCTAAGCGAACAATTTAGTAAGTACATTTTCAAAAATGATATTTCAGTCTTCATTGATGAAATTGAAGACAAATAGTAATGTTGAACAATAGTTCAACTCCACTGGCAATATTTTTCAAATCTTATTTCAGATATTATTGCTAGGTTGAGTAGCCGACTCATCTGATGTTCGTTAGAACATTTATAAACTTCTCAAAAATATACGTGTTATACTAATGCAGAGCTAAAGAAACAGTCGAAGTACATCATTTTAGCTCTAAGCCAGTTGCGGAAACAGCTGGTTTTATTCATCCTTCATGGTCCTTATTACGTTTTACTTACGTTGTTCCTCGTATTCACATTAAAGGGCTTTTTAATGTTATGGTTATTGAATACCACGAGGATGTGAAAACAATGATTAACTTTTATCCTGTACACGTTTATGTTTCTAATTACCGAATGTACTCTTCCCTAGAAAAGGCCCACTTCAATAATTCTAAATCCAAAAATATTACAAGTATATTTGCCGTTTTAAATTTGAAGGAAATCAAATCAATGAAAATGAATCTGTTTATCTACGACATTGATATCAATAGTTTTGATACAATGAAAAGCGCTGTGAATAATTGTAAAAAAATTATGAATAAATAGGTCCTGTCTTTTACACTGAGTTAACTGCTCAGTGTTTTTTCTTCAATAAACTGAGTTAGTTGGTTTATTAAAACTATCTTTTTACCCCTTTAAAAAAATTGCTTGTGGTAAAAATAATTCGCAGAAGGTGAGTATCTGTGTCCATTGAATTAGAACGTTCTCTTGAATTAAGAAAGATGCACTTAGAAAAAGAAGATCAAGAGTGTAATCATGAGTATGAAAAAGAGGTTTTTAACGATATTCCCACTGGAGATTACGCTTGTAAAAAATGTGGTAAATCTATTTCTAAATCCTTTTACATTGGACTAATGAAGGTTAAACAAGCACTAGATTAGTTTAATGCTTCTTCTTTATTGACTTGGGTTACCGGATAGTTCCAGATAGTTCTATTCAATTATGTTACACTCAACAGAAGAGGTGATTTTTATGTTAAGAACACAAATTGATGTTATTTCTTTAATGAAATCAGTTTCATTGCGCGTAGCTGATTCTTTCGACAGCGCTTCTGTTATTGCAGAATTTAAAACTCCTGAAGAATTGCTAGCATATTCAGAAAAAAATTTTGATTTCTTTTCTGAGGAATTTCTAAAGTCCTTCCGTAAAGATTTTCAAGACGCTTATGTCACTGAGATAATCAAACAATTAAAAGAACAAAGTGTGTCCTTTAATTAGACTCTAAAGCAGAGTCTTTTTTATTTATGCAACTTCTGCCTTGATTCCCGTCGTTACTAGACTTTTTATCCTAATTTGTATAACCTTATTTAAAAGGGAGTGATTCCGTGTTAAAAAGAGTACTAACATCAATTTGGGTAACATTCATCTATCTTTTTGTCTCCAACCTTGGCAATTTGTTCTTCGGAGTTAGCAAAACTTTCAGTTGGACGACAACTCTGTGGGAATCTCTATTTTTCTTTATCTTTGTATTTTTACTTTTGCAGTTTAAAAAGAAGTGATATTCTCCTATTCTCCGTTAGCATACTTTCCATTTAATTTCTGATATCATGTTAGTGAAGGTGTCAATGTGAATTTTTTTTATGTTTTTTTCAGCTTCTTGACTAGTTTAGGTATTCTACTAATGATTTATGCTTTTTATCGTGACTTCAAAAATTTAACTTTACTTCAAAAGATTTCACTCATAATCATTACTATTGGCGGGACAACTTTCCAAAGCTTTGACACTAAATCGTCAAATCGTTCAATCAGATACGCTTCCGTATCGTTTTCTAAAAGCCAATCAATTTCTATTTTCCAAACAGCTCCTTTTTTCGCTGCGTTAAAGATGTGCCCTTGGAAATCTTGTGGAATAGCTATGAAACATTCTTTGAGCTCAACAACAATCGCTGTAAAAACTGTTTCATCTATACCGCAATTCTGTTCATAGAAAACAATTCTGATAATGTCTCCTGACTTAAGTTGTTCACTCTTCGTTAACGCCTGCTGCATCATTCGATTTTCTCCCTCAAATAAAAATCCGTAATTTCTAATTGTAAATGTTTCTCAAACTTCAGCTGAACATAAATCTTGTCAATTTATTTGTGATCTCATAAGAGCACTTTCGATAATCTTTGCGAAAATATAGGACAGGATCGTACAAAAAGCAGAAACTATATAACCCGTGCCGACAAAATACAAACCAATAGTTAAAACAGCGCTAAATACTGATAAAAACTTTGCGTTTCTCAAATCTTTTCTTAACTCCCTCATAGAAACACGATTGATCATTTGAACGAGTTCATGTCTTTCCGAAGGCTTTTTGTATGATGTATGCATTTTCTATCAACTCCTCTACAACTTCATATGGATAAACTTTTTTCTTTGAATTCTTATTCTGTTGATCTACTAACCAATCAAGCTTTTCGCTCGTTCCTTTTTTGAAGACAAATTTCCTTCGCGGATTCTTAGTAGGCAAGGTGGGCCCTCCTTCACTATAGGGTGGCCCCTACTTTTTCTTCTTCATACGAGGTAACACTAATTCGCCACGATTGATATTCACGTCATCAGTGACGTAGCAGCGATAGCTGCCGTCAACTGCTAAAACAACCTGCTTAATAGGGATTTCTGTTTGCTTTTTGTACTTTGTAACTAAAACAATCCTCTCTAAGTTATAAATGGATTGACCGTCTAGTACCTCATTTTCAAATAGTGACAAGCTCATGTTTGGCATGACTTTGATTGCTACCATGATATTCTTTTTATCCCAAATCGGATCGACTGTTTTTCCGATTGGAAGTGTGACCGTTTTTCTTTCTCGCATTGGTATGCTCCCTTCTTAGTATCCTGGATACATAGTGTCTAGTTAAACGTTTATTGTTTACTAAATAATTGTGTATTCGTAGAACAAAAAGCTTTCGCAGATTTTTACAACCGGAGAAATCTAACTCCTATTGAGGCCGGATATTCGCTCAGTATCGATTATACGTCTTCGCAAATCCTCAAATGTTTGGTGGCTCACCATTCCTTTTGAATGGTTACTCCAAATCCCTTAGTAGCCATGCTGATTAATTTGGAGGGGGTTCTACTTCCCGAACTTCATCTATTCAGTTTTGGTTCCGAAAGCCCTCGTCATCAGCGCTTTTCGGATAATGTGTTAGAAAGATAATTGCTAGTGGTTATCTAGCAAACAATAAACGTTTAACCTTGATTCTTTAATCTTGTTAAGCGATCAATCATTTTTTACTGTAATAATGTGCTAGCATTTGCTTTGCATACTCCGTATCTTCAATCCGCTGGATCATTTGATAAAAATACAACGCACGATTGTTTCCAGAGCCATTCCCTACTGAAAGCCACTTATTTTTTCTAGTCGTTCGTAGCCTTGTGTCTGGACAAGCTCTCTCAGCGATCACTTGATTCTTTTGATCAAAGATAAAACGAATCTTGGGAAATATTTCCTCGACGCTCACACGATCTACCTGAACAGGTACTTTCCGTCCATGTTCAAAGAAATAGCAATACTTCACCGCAAATCCTTCTTCCAAAAACCAAATTTGATTATTCAACAATTTAATTTTTGTACTGACTGTTTCTAAATCTTTTGCTCGTACCTCAATCCCAATTGCACCCATAGGACACCTCCAACTATTTTTTATTAAGAATCAGCTCTTGTCTAAAACAACAAAAAAAGGGATACGTAGTCTACACTACGTATCCCTTACTCGACTCACGGGGCATTTATCCAACATTCGCATTTAAAAAATATCAATAGAAGTCCTATTACTCGAAAATTCGTTCCCTTTTGGGGTGAAATATTCTAACAATACTATTCTAATTTTGATATAATGACGAATGTCTGGAGAAATCCATGACAGCCGAGGGTTAACGTAGTAAGGGTCTTGTCTTACTACCTCAGCTGATCGCTGACGGAGCCTGAGAAACTCCCGAGATCAGTTGAGCCTTTGGTTATTTTTTTCAAACAATATAGCATCCTGCTTGAGAGGCAAGAACTAATTCGCTTTCAGTTTAAGCCTTTCATTCCTGTTAAGTCAAGAAGTAGTTCTAAAAAAGAATCATTCTAACAAACTCTCAAGTATAAATTACTTAGCCAAGCATACTAATTCTCTGTTTTTTTATCCCCTTTCTTTCTGTTCTCTTATTCGATACTTCACATGATCAATTCCTACATAAAACGGCATATTCATCCAATCAACTAGCAAATCAACGTTATTTATATTTAACCTCGTAACTATATTAAGCACAATAAGAATTTTGAAAAATAAATTGTCAGAATAGTTGCGAATCAGAATATTTTTACATAGACAAATAATCAAAATAGCTTTCAAATGAGATAGACGTCTTAATCTCACAGATAATTATAACAGAGTTCTAATTGAAAGTGAACGCATGTTCGGTTTATTTTTTTACCTTTTAGGATTGAAAAACACCCGTTCATGATATTTTTGGAATATCCACGCAAAATGTGCTAAAATCCCGCCTCTCAAAAAAGAGTTATCAGATTCAATTTCACGCCTAATCTTTTCGTTTTCGAATCACAAAATCGTGGACTTCTCGATTGAACTCTTTATCTGCTCCGTCCCTGGCTTTTCCTTTTTTAACGGATTCAGACTGTCTGTTCTCCTTTGGCATGGTTGGCGATTTTGTTTTCTTGACTTCTTTATGCTCCTTGACTACATCTGCGTATTTCATTTTCTTATAGCCCTTTTCCGTCTTTTTATACAACCAACTCACGGGTCTTCGTCTTGTATTCATGAATCGCTGTTTCTGTGACGCATTCTCAATAATCCGTTGAACTAAAACATATAGTTTCTCTTTCCGGCCGTCCTTCGTATGCAATATGATAGGCACAATATCCCCTTTAGAGATCTTGTCATTGATCTTCTCTGAAGACTTGAACTTTAAGTTTTTGTCAGTCCGTTTGAATTTCTTATCAACCAATTCAACAATAATTCCTGTATAAACAACCTTTTCAAAAGCTGACCTTTTTTGCTGCTCGATGGCTTTTTCACCTGACTTTATGGCCGGATCTTCATCAAATATTTTCGTCAAGACCCCAGTGTATGCAGCTTCTTCTTCAGGCGTTCGATCATCGATTACTTCGAGAACGTAAACAAGCTGTCCATCTGAAGAAAAAGCGAGCATTCCAGGCTTTAGATCCTCTGAAATTTTCTGCTGATCCACTCTAAAATAATATTCTGTATTTCTTAATTTAACAGCACCGCTGATCTTTCTCTTTTCAAGAACGACATGTACAGTTTTTGCTAACACTGAATTCACTTCCCATAAACTATTTTTAAACCACTCTATCAGAATTTCTTAACCCTACCCTAGCGATCACCAACAGTAAAGCTTAATCAATGTTCACAGTATCGAAAAAAAAGAGGAAACTTCCTTGAGCTCCGGCCCAAATAGAAAATGGTAGAACTAGATAACTTCTATCAATTCGACCTTTGATAAGGCAGCGAGCATTAAGGTACTGTATAAAACAAGCCAACGTATCATGGATAGAATAGATAAGCACGTTGCGGATTTAATTCTTATTTCGATTCTAAGCTGAATAGTTCTATTCTTTCGCGGATTCTTTTCTTGAGTGATATCTCACGCACTCTTTACATTCCTTCTAGTATTTTTAACATCTAACCACCACTTAGTTTACCCAGTTATGCAAACTGATGTTAGGTAAGTTATCACTCTCTTGTGCAGCTTTTTTGGCTTGGATTGGATATTCGACAAACCAATTTTTTACATAAGTAAAAATGACATTCTGCATGTCTTTGATTTCTTCATTCTTTTGTTTCTGATAGGCACGTAAGACAGTATTGTATAACCCTTGATCGGGGTTTACGATATAATCATCCATTTCCTCGTAAACCATTTTTATTCCAGCAATCTGCTCAGCTTTGTTTTTGGCATTATGAATTGTCTTAACTGTTGTCTGTGCTACGCTGTAGCTAGGAGAGAATGTTTGAATTAGTTTTAAAACATTATCAGGAACAAACGTCGCATTGACTCGCTGGGAGTTGCTATTGAGTTCTACAAAATTCTCTAAAAGGAGTTTTTCTTGTAGCTCGTCTTTGTCTGAGTCTATAAAGTGTCTATTAGTGTCTAGAGTGTTAGAAGATTTATATAGATTGTGTGTGATTTTCCCACTTTCGGAGAAATGCTGATTTGATAAAGAATTTCCCCAAGATGGTTTATTCCCACATTGGGATAAGTCCTTGATTTTATCGGTTTCTTCTGAAAGTGTGATTTTCCCACTTTCAGAAGATCCAGCGTTCTCACTCGATTTTTTATCGGTGTAAACATCCGTTGCAGTTAGATCTAGTTGTCCTAAATACAGTCTAGCTGGTACCCCTTTTTTACTGCCATCAGGCAATTTTTTTGGCGGCATTCTTTTTGACAGCAGTAAACCAAAAGAAGCTAGTTCTTTTTTTATCGTTGCAACTTTATTATTACCCACATGCAATAGATCCATTAACTCGGCGGTAGTGAAGATAAAATATATATTTCCGTCTTGATCAACCCAGTCATTTTGTAAGGAATACTCACAACGATCTTTTAACATTGCGTAAGCAATTTTTGAGTCATTAGACATTTTCATGTATTTATCACTTTCGAAAAGGACTTTTGGTAATTGATAAAAAAGAGCTTTTCGAGTTTCATTTGCTGAAATAAAGTTAAAGTCTGTCATAAAAAACCTCTCATTTTTTTAAGTTAGGTCATCTCGAAATTATTTAAGCGGAACTCCTCTAGCTCCTCATCTGAATCGATAGACTCTAGCTGTTCTTTTATTTGATTTAAATCGTATTCATGAACTTTTAGTAAAGGCTCATACTTACTGAAAACTAGTTCTTCAAATTGATCTAATGCGGTTGCTCCGAAAGAACGAGTTCCATTGTCAAATTCTCTGACAAAACTTAAAGTAAGTCCGATCGCTTTTGACAGTTCTGGTCTGCTGATATAGTATTCTTTTATTAAAAGTTTTAAGATGTATCGATCGTATTCATTTCTAAATTCTTTAGTTCCATGTTTCATACAAGAACCTCCCACGATGCGTTGTTACATGCAACAACATTTTTGCTTGGTCACAGTTTATCACTTATAATCCCCAGTTTCAACTACTATCAGTAGAAATCCCTACGCAATCATACTAGTCAGAATAAGGCTATATAAAGCTGTTTACCTTAATTACTATTAGAAATGCATTACTAATAAAAGACCAATATATTACTATTAGTATTTTATTACTATTCCTTTCATAATGCATTAGATTGTTTTTATCTGTGTATTGTTGTTGCAATCGACTACATACTATGTTACCTTATAGTCATAGAAAATGATATTCATGAATTGCTTTAAGTATTATTAAAGTAATATAATGCATGACTATTTAGGAGGAATGGAATATGGCGTTGAAACTCAGTGTTTCGGCAAATAAAGGTGGCGTTGGTAAGACGCTCATTTCAATAAATTTAATTGGAGCTATTCGAAAATCTTTTCCTAGTTCTAGAATACTTGCGGTTGATACTGATGCCCAAGGGAATCTAACAAAGTCTTTTAGGGTTAAGGTAGGCAAAGAACAAAATACAATTTATGATGTTTTTATGGGTCAAGCTAAGGTTGAAGAGACTATTGTTCCAACCTATGACACACAAATAGATGTGCTACCTGCAAACTCTGATAATAACTTTTTAGAGTTTGATAAGATGGAAGAGTTTCGAGATAACATCCTCGAATGGTTCGCATCATTAGTAAAAAAATCAAAAGATAATTTAAAAGCAATATCTAATGTTGCCGGACTTAAAAAAATCCTAAACAAATCTATAGACCCTAGTTCAAACTATTTCAATGCCCTAGAAGGTTACTTTGATAGTGTTGAGGATAAATACGATTTTATTATCTTTGATACTCCACCAGAATTGAAGCAAGTAACATCATCAGTTTTGACAATATCTGATGTAGTGATTATTCCTTATGAACCTGATATGAACGGTGTTGATGGAGTGGTTCATTTGATTTCTAGAGTGAATACTTTAAAGGAGAAATTCAATCCTAACTTGAGAATTGGCGGTGTTTTAGGGAATAAAGTATATAATACGAATGTTCACGCTAAAATGATCAACGCTATGATGAAATATACGAATAGAAATGGATACCACTATTTTGATACTGAGTTACCACGCTCTATTAAATTTGCAGATAAACTTATCAGAAGTGGTATGCCAATCACTATGAGCTTCCCAGATAATCCATTTGCACAACATTTCTATAAGCTACTTGATGAAATGAATCGGATCGGTTTGTTATCGGCTGAGGGTGAAACCCTTGATATTCCTCATAACCTATTTAAAGAAAGTGAGGTCGAAGAATAATGCCTAGATCTAATAAGAAACGTCCATCAGCGGATTTTCAAACAGCATTTGATGATGATTTGGACGAAATCGAAACACCAGAGGATTCTCTGGAATTTGATGCATCAGATCAGTATGAAGCTGATCCAGAAGAAGAGGTCCAAATTGTTGAGAATACGTCAAGTAATTCTCAAGCTCAAAAGTTTGGTTTAACTGCTGCAAAAGAAAGTGATTCAGTTGAAAGTATTAACAAGACGTACAAACTAAACGAGTACACTGTGAGAAAGCTTGATAGTCTAATTCATAAGGATAATAAAAATAGCAAAAAGCTTGCAGGAACTAAGGGGTTTCTTTCCGATTTTTTAGAGAATGCAATTTGGCAACACTTTTACCAACTAGGACTAATTGATGAAGATGAAGCCAATGAACACATTAAGGATTATGGCAAGTACCCTCTTAATGTTGAGAACTTTAAAAGCATAAAGAAATAAATTATACGACTAAAAGTAATATATTGCATTGCTTTTAGTCGTATTTTATATTGCTTAAATTATTACCACATATATCCTAATTTTAAGAAAGAAAGACAATACGATAAAATTACTAATAAAATGGTATTTTATTAGTAATTTAATAGTAATATAACGCCATTAAACGGGACTAACTAAGGAAGATGAAGCCAATGAACACAAAAAGAATTATTGTAAGGTCATTTTTTTTTAAAAGATTTAAATGCATAGAAAAATTTATACGACTAAAAGCAATGCAGTATATTACTTTTAGTCGTAGTTCATATTTCTACAAGTATTACTATAAACATTTTAGTTAATTTAAGAATTACCAATACAATACGATTAGTAATAGTAAAGCGTTTTATTACTAATGTAATAGTAATGTATTGAAAATATATTATGATTCTATTGAATTACAAAGTGTATAATACTGGCCTGAATGAAAAATAAATATCGCAAATGAAATCAATCATAAAACATCGAGATGTAGCATATTCATTTATTGGAATTAAAGAAAAAGTAGCAACCAATTTTATTTTTTGATTGCTACTTTAATATGTCCTACTTAACCGGTAACAACCACTGATTGGATTAAAACCATGGAGTTGATTGCCAGCTTTATTATAGCTGTCTTAAGTGACTACATGATTATTATTTGCTGCGACTTCAAAACTCCAACTGGGTAATAGTACCGGATATATAGCTTAGAAGGTATAAGAATTTTCTACAAAGGCGATCCAACAAAACAATTATTAGGATTGTCATTAGGTGATTTTAGAATAGCATTAGAGAGGAAATCAAGCTCTAGGTAGTTAATTTTCCTTTGTATCGAAGTGCCTTCGCAGCCGTTTTGCGCACCTAACGCGTATTGAGTATAGTTTCGTACATTGAACAAGCGATAATCTTCATGATTCTTTGAACCGTTTCCAACTGTATACCGAGTGATACCTTCATAACACCAAAAAATTTTTCTGAGTTATCTCACACTGCTCTTGCTTTCGTAAAACGGCATTAAAGCTCAAAGAGAATACTATTATTTTGCGTACAGTATTTCTGAAATTACAGTCATGATAATCGTTACCCATGGAAGTTTCGAAACTACTTCAGTAACAATGATCTCAATTTCAAATAAGGTATGGGCCGCTTGCTACACTTCATTTGGTCGTTAAGGATCTCTAATTTTAATAAGGGCAAACTTTTCTGAATAAATCTTCTCACCCTCATGAGCAAGTAGACCGGTTGAAGAGGGGAGAGTTTGAATCGATTTGTATACCAGACTATAGCTTGGAGGAACAAAAGTCACATAACTATCTATGAATAGTTGCAACACTCATTTTTCTATGGGCAATGAGTAAGCTTTTAATTTCACTGATTACATCATGGGCTAAACGAGTTTTGCTTCTATCAAATCTTGTTTTATGAACTAATCCAATTAATCAATCGTCTTGATAGTGTTTCTTCCAACGTAGCAATGTCCGAAGTGGTATTCCTTCATCTTCAGATATTTCAAGTAAGAATTTTTGATAAGCTAAATTTGGTCGAATTACTTTGTACTTCCTCATTGCTGCTTGTCTTTTATTATGGGAATAACTAGATAACTGATCCTTTCTGTTTTTCATTATCTCTGGCCTCCATTTTATCGAGATATCGGTAAATTGTTGTTCTAGAGACATTCCATTTTTCAGCAACAGTTTTAATTGGCGTACCATTATCAATTAACATTTTCATTAGGTCTAAATCGTTAGTATTCAATTTTTCTGGTCTTCCCCCAAATCGACCACGAGCTCTTGCTGCAGCTCTACCAGCCGCAGAACGTTCCAATATTAAATTCCGCTCGAATTCTGCGAACGCAGCAAACAAATGAAACATCAACTGGCCAGTAGAACTTGATTTGTCCATTGTTATATTTTCTTGCAGGCTATGAAAACCGACTCCTCGTTCATTTAATCTATTTACAATAGAAATTAAATCTTCCATATTTCTTCCCAAGCGATCTAATCGCCAAACAACTAAAATATCTCCAGCTCGAACAAAATCAATTGCAGTTTCTAAACCTGGGCGATTACTTTTTGCTCCACTCATATGATCGGTGAAAATTTTATCACAACCAAATTTTTTAAGACTATCTTCCTGTAAATCCAAATTTTGCAATCCTGTAGAAACCCGGGCGTATCCTATTTTCAAAAAAATCACTCCATTCTCAAAATTATTGTAACATAACTTTATGTAAGAGGTATTATTTGAACATAGATTTTGATACGGGTTTATGAACATAAATTAACTACTTTTTATTTGATAAAAGACAAAAAAAGAAAGTGTACAGAAAGGGACCATTTTCTGTACACTTTGTTATGAACAGTAATTTAGTTTGACGTAAGACAAATAGTAAAATACTAACCTTTAAACAAAAAAATTGAATGGTCAGATTTTTAAAATAAATGAAAGCGACTCTATCTGAACTTTTTACTTTCATAGATAATTCTTGTGACTGATCATCATCGGGAAAATCAACTCTTTGAATTATCTATAAAATCATTTCTTTGCAAGATTGACGGGAGAGTTGCTTTCTAAATTATAGTGAGCGACCAGAGTAGCTTTTTTTTGATTAACATTGTTAGAATTAGATTAACTTGTATTGAAATAATCAAATGTTTTTAATAAACGAAAATAGAAAAAAGCAGCTTACAACTTTTTGTAAACTGCTTTTGTACCCATTAAATATAAAAAGATTAGAAAGCTTGTATCGCGGTGTATTTGTTTCTTTTATAGAAGTTTAGGAGAAAAGTTTCAAACGAATTACGAATCTAATATATATATTTAATCTATTTTAAGAAGCATAGCGTTTACGGCAACGATAATGGTACTTAATGACATGAAAATGGCCCCAACAGCTGGACTTAAAACAATTCCCCAACTAGCTAATAATCCAGCAGCTAAAGGAATAGCTATGATATTATAGCCGGCTCCCCACCATAAATTTTGTACCATCTTTCTTTGAGTATTCTTCGCTAATGATAGAAAATGTAATATGTCGGAAGGGTTGCTTTTAACTAGAATAACATCTGCTGAATCAATTGCAACATCTGTCCCAGCACCTATAGCAACACCTATATTAGCTCTTACTAAGCTTGGAGCATCATTAACACCATCCCCAACCATCATTACTGTCTGACCTTTTTCTTTATAGCCTTTAATTATTCGCTCTTTATCTTCGGGCATTAATTCTGCATGAACATCAGTAATGCCTATATTATTAGCGACAACAGAGGCGACCTGTTTGTTGTCACCAGTCAGCATTACAGGAGTAATTCCTTTAGATATAAGTTTATCTACCATACTTCTGGCTTCAGACTTGATTTGGTCACCTTGAGCTACTAGTCCAATATTTTTATCTTCAACTAGTAAAAAACTAATAGAATTTCCATCGTTTGACAAACTACTAAATATCTCTTGATCATATACTATTTTATTCTTTTGTAGGTAAGAAACACTAACGATTTTTACGTCTTTGCCATTTATTCGACCTTCCAAACCTATACCAGGAAGATTATTTACGTCGTCTATGTTTGGAATAGATAAATTTAAGCTAGAGACTTTTTTTAATACTCCTACGGACAGAGGGTGACTAGAATTTTGTTCTAATGCAGCCATGTATTCTAATACCTGCTCATTACTATAATTTTGATCAAATGAAAGATATTCATTAACTGCGAAATTCCCTTCAGTTAGCGTTCCTGTTTTATCCATCATAATTACATCAACCTGTTTAGCTACCTCTAGTGCTTGACGATTCTTAATTAGTAATCCGTTTTTAGCACCCAATGAAGTAGATCTAGCCATTACTAAAGGAATAGCGAGACCCAATGCATGTGGGCAGGCAATAATTAAAACAGTTACCATTCTCTCTAATGCAACATTTAAATCACCAGTGAGTAATAACCAGATGACAAAGGCTCCCATACCGACAACTAATGCTACATAAAATAGTAATTTTGCAACTTTATCTGACAATGATTCTACTCTAGATTTTTCCTTTTGTGCGTTACTTACTAACTCCATTACTTGAGAGAGATATCCAGATTCACCAGTACCAGTTACTTTAACAGTTATTGTTCCAGTTCCGTTAACAGATCCACCAATAACCTTGTCATCAATTGCTTTTGAAACATCTTTTGACTCCCCGGTTACCATTGACTCATTAACGTTAGTTTTCCCTTTGACAATAATTCCATCCGTTGGAATTTTTTCTCCAGCTTTCACAAGAACCGTTTGTCCAACTTGTACATTTATCAAATCAGTTTCTGTAGTGTTACCAAATTCATCAACAATTATTGCTGAATTTGGCAATAGTTCAGCCATTTTTTGAAGAGCATTACCAGCGTTACTAATCGCATTCATTTCTATCCAATGACCTAATAACATAATCATTATTAATGTTGCTAGCTCCCAGAAGAAATCCATTACATGTGCATCGTTATTTAAAATATTGTTTGAGAGGAAGGCGTAAACACTATAGACATAAGCTACACTGATTCCAAGAGAAATTAGTGTCATCATTGCCGGATTTCTCATTTCCAACTCCATTTTTGCCCCCTTTAAAAAGGGCATGCCGCCATAGAAAAATAGTACTGAGGCTAGTATCAAGACAATCCACTCAGAACCATTAAAAGTTAACTGAAATGGTAATTTTCCCCCCATCATTGGTGACAATAGTATAATAGGGATCGAGAGTATAACAGAGACTAAAAATTTTACCTTAAGATTTCCCATGTGCATTGAGTGATCCATAGTTCCATGATCGTGTTCTTTATGTGTACTAGGATCCATCATTGAATGATCATGATGATTTGAATGATCTTTTTTTGACTCCATTTAACATTCCTCCTTAAATTTTCACAACTATCGTTTACAATTGTAAACGAAAACTATACAGTAATATTATCAACAATTATTAGAATGTCAACTATTATACATCTTGTAAGGTAAGGAGATTTAAATTGAGAGCCTCAAAAGCAATTTTTGAGGCTCTCATGAAATTTTATTTTAGTCTTGATTTCAGTTCTTTCAGTTCACCACTTAAAATTTCATTTTGCGCTTTCAAATTCTCTAATTCTTTTTTTGTTTCCGAATTATCTTTATCTCCATTTGAAGCTGAATGCATGCCTCGCATCATAAAAATCATCATTAACGGACAAAGAAGTAATAGTAACCATTGCATTATGCTTGCTCCTTAATTGTTTTTTTTAAATTGGACACCTCAGTTTTAAGCTGTTCTGTTTGCTCTCTTAGAACATGTAACTCATGATCAACTTTATTGTGATTCGAATGATCATCCGGGTTAGCGTGATTGTGACCACCATGCCCTTTATGCATAAACATCATCGAAATTGGGCAAATTAACAACAATAGAAAAGGTAAAAAATTAAGTATTGCTTCCATTTAAATCACTCTCCTTAATATTCTTTAGGTAAAAATAAAGTAAACTTGCTCCTAAAATTAAAAATACTGATAAAACTTGAGCCATTTTCAAATTTGGAGTCAGCATTAGACTATCTGTTCTAAAACCTTCTATCCAGATTCGTCCAATAGAATAGAATGTTACGTAGAGCAGAAATAATTGCCCTGTAAATTGCTTTTTCCGATCTATTAGTAAAAGGACGAATAGGACGGCAATATTCCATAATGATTCATACAAAAATGTTGGCTGACGATAAAACCCGTCAATATACATCTGGTTTATTATGAAATTTGGGAGCTTCAATCCTTCCAAGAAACTTCTAGTGACAATTCCACCATATGCTTCTTGATTCATAAAATTCCCCCATCGACCAATAATTTGACCAATTAAAATACTTGGTGCGACTACATCCGCAACCTTCCAAAAGGATATTTCTTTCTTTTTACAATAAATGACCCCAGTAATTATGGCGCCAATCAGGCCACCATGAATAGCTAACCCACCTTCCCATATTTTTAATATATCTAGGGGACTATTGATATAGGAACTAAATTCAAATAATACATAATATAATCTAGCTGAAATTATTGAAATAGGTAAGCCATACAATAATAAATCAGAGATAGTTTCTTCTGGAAGATTTGCTTTTTTTGCTTTTTCATTTGCAACCACAAATCCAATTGTAATTCCAGTAACTATTAATATTGCGTACCAATATATTGTAAACGGACCAAATGATAGAAACACTCTACTATAGGGTGCGATCAAATCTTTTTCCTCCTTTCTCTTTGACCATGAAGGAACTATAACAACCGATTATGTAATTTTTATGTAGAGTATCGATTATGTTTTCATACATATTTTCTACATAAAAATTTTTTATGATTCGTCTGAGGAGGGATGTACCATTTCTAGCAGTCTAATAAAAAAAATTGTTCTTTATTTAACAATCGCAATCTTTTCTTTATCATTTGCAATTACTGTGACAATAAATTTCCCAGGGCTTCTTAAAACAAATCTACTATTACAGGATAGTTCGAATTTTGAAAGATGGAGTATAGAACAAGTTAGTAGAGATTTTAGAAACTTGATGGACTACCTAAATAACCCTTTTTTAAAAAGTTTGGATTTTGACTATCTTTTTCTTTCCAAACAGGGTAGAACCCATTTTAAAGATGTAAAGAAACTCTTTCAGTTAAACTATTTTCTTCTACTGTTTTCTGGAATGAGCCTCTTTTTATTTAATACTAGGAAAATTATTTTTCGAGAGCAGATTGAGAAAATACTAAAACAAGTAAAATATCTTTTTTTGGTAATTGGTTTAGGTGCACTACTCTTTTTTGAAAGAGCGTTTATCCTATTTCACGAACTTCTTTTTGCAAATAATTATTGGATATTTGATTATCAAACAGATCCAATAATTCTATTTTTACCAGAATCTTTCTTCTTAATTTGCTTTGTTTTAATAGTTTTAATCAGTAGCATTTTTCTATTAATACTACCTAAGTTCTTTCCAAGAGATCCTCGATTCTTAAACCCTGAGAATTTCAAGAATTCTAGTTAGGGAGGTTAATTTATGTCCATAAGCTATAGTCAGGTATCAAATTCTGAACTTGAGATACTAAAATTTATTTGGAAATGCGAGCCTGTTTCTACAGGAACAATAACAAATGAAATGGAAAAATGTAATAATTGGCATCCTTCAACGTCTAAAACACTTATCAAACGATTAGTTGATAAAAAGATAATTGATTATGCTACTTTGAATAGTCGGAGATGTTACTCTTCGATCATATCTGAACGTGATTTTATAAATTCTGAACTTGAAAGAATACTGAAAGGAATGACTGAAACTGGAATTATTGAAGTAGATAACTTCTTAACAAGAAAAAAAAATGGAGGAACTGCATGATTACAAAATTTAACATCTACGGTATGTCTTGTGCTTCTTGTGCAGCAAGAATTGAAAAAAAAATCGGTGAATTAAATGGGGTTAGGGAAGCCACAGTTAACCTTGCAACAGAAATCATGAAATTAGATTATGATGAAACAGTGATTGATAGCAATGTTGTTAAAAGAAAAGTTAAAGATATTGGGTATGAAGCTGAACCTAGAAATCAAATTAGTGAAACTAAATATGGTGTTGGTGGAATGACTTGTGCTTCTTGTGCTAGCAAAATAGAAAAAGCTGTTGAAGCTGTCCCAAATATCGAATATGTAAATGTGAACCTTTTGACAGAAACGTTATCAATTAAAACGTCTGATCCAACTGCTATTAGTAAAATTGATAGAGTAGTTACAAACCTTGGTTATACACTTTACTCTGTTTCTGAAGAAGTTGATAGAGAAATGAAAAAGAAAGAAGAATTAAATACTCTCTGGCAGAAATTCTTAGTTTCTGTACTATTTACTTTACCAGTATTATATATTGCGGGTGCCCATATGCTTAATCTACCACTTCCTCAATTTATTAATCCTATGGTGAATCCAGTAATTTTTGCTATAGTACAATTTTTACTTACAATACCAGTGATTGTAGTAAGTCGTAGTTACTATAGAATTGGATTTACTTCACTTTTAAATAGGCAACCTAATATGGATACTCTTATTGCTTTAGGAACAAGTGCAGCTTTCATTTATGGAGTTTTTGCGACTGTGCAAATAATTCTAGGGAATTACTCATACACTGATGAACTTTACTTTGAAGCTGCAACAGTGATCTTAACACTGATTACTTTAGGAAAGTATCTTGAACAACTTACTAAAGGAAAGACCTCGGATGCGATAAAAAAGCTGATGGGTTTAGTACCAAAAACTGCTACAGTTATTAGGGATGGCGTGGAAAGTTCTATTCCACTTGAAGCGGTTATTGTAGGCGATACTATAATAACTAAACCAGGTGAAAGATTGCCAGTCGATGGTTTAATAATATCTGGGCAAACGTCAGTTGATGAGTCTATGTTAACTGGGGAGAGTATTCCAGTTGAAAAAAAAGTTGGAGATAGAGTAATAGGATCTAGTATCAACAAAAATGGTTTTATTCGTTATGAGGCAACACATGTGGGGAACGATACTACTTTGGCACAGATAATAAAATTGGTAGAAGATGCGCAAACCTCGAAAGCGCCCATTGCTAAACTTGCTGATGTAATATCGAGCTACTTTGTTCCAATTATTATCATAATCGCAATAATTTCCAGCTTACTATGGTTAGTATCCGGACAAAGCATTCTTTTTTCATTAACTATCTTAATATCAGTACTTGTTATAGCTTGCCCATGTGCATTAGGGTTAGCAACACCAACAGCAATTATGGTAGGAACGGGTAAAGGAGCCGAAAATGGAATTTTAATTAAAAGTGGTGAAGCACTAGAAACAACACATCGATTGCAAACTATTATTTTTGATAAGACCGGAACAATTACTGAAGGGAAACCGGTGGTGACTGATATTATTGTTGCTGAGAACATGGATAAAAATTTTCTTCTATTTTTAGCGGCTTCTGCTGAAAAAGGTTCTGAGCATCCGCTTGGAGAAGCTATTGTACAAGAGGCCAATAAAAATGGTATTGAATTAATTCAACCAAGTGCTTTTGAAGCTCTTTCAGGGTTAGGAATAAACGCAACTATAAATGGGCTAAATGTAAGTTTGGGAAACGAAAAATTCTTCAAAAGACAAAATATTGATATTAAGAAACTTAAAGAAGAATCCGACAAACTTGCTTCAGAAGGTAAGACACCCATGTATATTTCCAATAATCAGACCTTTCTGGGTATTATCGCTGTCGCAGATACTGTTAAACAAACAAGTGCTAAGGCCGTTGAATATTTGAAAGACATTGGGGTTAATGTTGTTATGCTTACTGGAGATAATAAGCGAACAGCAACCGCAATAGCCAAACAAGTTGGAATAGAAAATGTTATCAGTGAAGTATTACCACAGGATAAAGCTCAACATGTAAAACAATTTCAAGAAAACGGAACTAAAGTGGCTATGGTTGGTGACGGAATAAACGATGCACCAGCACTAGCTCAAGCTGATATTGGAATAGCCATTGGTTCAGGAACAGATATTGCCTTAGAGTCATCAGACATAGTACTCATGAGAGATGACCTTCAAGCGGTTCCTATTGCAATCGAGTTAAGTAAAAAGACTATTCTAAATATTAAGGAAAATTTATTTTGGGCATTCGCTTATAACATTCTTGGTGTACCAGTAGCAATGGGAGTACTGTATCTTTTTGGAGGTCCTTTGCTAAGCCCTATCATTGCTGGAGCTGCAATGAGTTTCAGTTCGATTTCAGTAGTTCTAAATGCTCTTCGCTTAAAAAAATTTAAACCAAAGATTAATAGAAAGGAGAGTTATATATGAGATTTGTACAAACGTTCTTTATAGAAGGTATGGAATGTAAAGGATGCGCGAAAGCTGTACAAAATGCCTTAGAAATTGAACAATCAATCAAAGTGGAAAATGTTTCGCTTAAAAAGAAGGTAATCATTATTAGTTCTGAAAACACAGTAACAATTGATATTATGAATAGGTTGCTATCAGGTACGAAGTATGTCGCAAAAGAGAATATCTAATGAAATCAAAGTATGTGGAGAATAGTACACAAATTCTCCACATCTTTTTTTTATTCTAAAAATTGAAAATGAGAAAGGAGATTTTTTATATGAAGAAAAGTAACCCTAACCGCAAGTGGATTATAGTATCAATAGTAATTATCCTGTTAATTGGTGGAATCTTCATATTTTTTAAAGTCCAAAGGCAAGAAAAAAGGAGCGAAGCAGCAGAAGGCTTTCAAATAGGAAATTTTTGGGGAAGAAGTAATATGATGGGAAATAATTCTGGAAGCAGAGGAGGCAATATGATGGGAAATAGATCTGGAGGCGGAAGAAACAATAGGATGACCTCTGTAGAAGATATAAAACTAAAAGCTTCAAAGCAACCAGGCAAACCACTACTCCTTCCACCTGTACTTGAACCTACGATAGAAAAGGAGAACAATGTAACATACGATATAGTTGCAAAAAATGGAGAGTTTCAAATCAAAGAAGGGGCAAAAACAAAAACGTTAGGTTATAATGGTGATTTTTTAGGTCCCATAATCAGATTAAGGAAAGGTCAAAAAGTTACACTGAATACAACAAATCAGTTAGATTCAAGGACGTCCTTTCATTGGCATGGATTGAAAATCCCTTCTGATGCTGACGGAGGACCTCATCAAATTATTGAAGCCGGGGAAAAGAAAACAGTATCTTTTACCGTTGATCAAGAGGCTTCTACACTATGGTTTCATCCCCATCCCGAAGGTGAGACAGCATCCCAAGTCTATAGAGGACTAGCAGGATTGATGTATATTGACGATGAAAATTCTGATTCATTAGATATTCCAAAAAATTATGGTGTTGACGATTTTCCATTGATAGTTCAAGATAAATCCTTCGATTCAAATAATCAAATAAATTATGAAGAAGACTATTATTCAGATGGGACTCAAGGGGATAACTTACTCATTAACGGCACTATTAATCCATATGTAGATATAAGTAAGAGATGGATTAGATATAGAATAGTTAGTGGTTCCAACTCAAGAAATTTTACTTTTAACTTAAGTAATAATGATTCATTCTATCAAATAGCTTCAGACGGGGGGTTTTTAAATAAAGCTGAAAAATTGACCACTCTAACCCTATCTCCTGGAGAACGAGCAGAGATACTTATTGATACTAAAAAATTAAAAAAAGGTGATAATATAAAATTATTAGCTAACAAATCTGTGGCATTAACTATGAGAATCAATAAAAAGGAAACAAATGTCAATTTTTCACCGACAGAAAAATTGAATTCATTAGAAAATATTGTAGAAAATGATTTTTCAGAATTAAACAGACAAACAATAAATTTACAAGGTATGTCACATATGGTGAGTATTAATAATAAGCAATTTGACATGGATAGAATAGATCTATATAAGAAATTAAATACTCAAGAGATATGGGAAATAAATAATAGGTCAAGCATGATGGGAAGTCTAGCGCATCCATTCCACATTCATGGAGTACAATTTCGAGTTCTTTCACGAAATGGCGAGTCTCCTTCAGAGAACGAAAAAGGATGGAAAGATACGGTATTAGTTAATCCAGAAGAAAAGGTGGAATTACTTGTAAAATTCGATCAACCTGGTATATTCATGTATCATTGTCATATATTGGAACATGAAGAATTTGGTATGATGGGACAGCTGCAGGTACGGTCCAATGAAAACTAAAAATGGAGATAAAATTTATGAAAATTTTGATTGTAGATGATGAAGCCAAAATTCTAGATATAATTGATGCATATTTAGTGGCAAAGAAATACTCAGTATATAAAGCGATAAATGGAAAAATGGCACTAGATAAATTTGAAAAACAGCATCCGGATTTAGTCGTCCTTGATTTAATGTTACCTGATATAGATGGATTGACTGTATGTAAAAAAATTAGAGAAATATCGAATGTGCCTATCGTTATGTTGACTGCAAAATCTGACGAAGAAGATATACTCACAGGTTTAAAACTAGGAGCAGATGATTATATGGTAAAACCGTTCAGTCCAAAAGAATTAGTTGCTAGGATTGAAACTGTTTTGCGAAGAGCACAAACGCTATCTAATCCTCACAAATTATCTATGAATAATGGTGAACTATTGATTTGTCCTGATAGCAGACAAGTATATTTACATCAAATTGAGATAAATTTAACAACCACTGAATTTGATATCTTAAATGTATTAGCAACTACACCAAATAAAGTTTTTTCTCGTAGTGATTTGATTGAGAAAGTTAAAGGTATAGAGTTTGATGGTTTAGATCGAAGTATAGATTCTCACGTTAAAAATCTGAGACATAAGATTGAAGATGATCCCAAAGCCCCAAATTATATACTGACAGTGCACGGTACTGGATATAGATTTGGGTATAGCAAATGAAACAAAGATCAATTAGAACACAATTAGCAGTTTCTTTCCTAATGATTGCAACGTTAATTATTGGTGCTTTAAGTTTGATAACGTTAAGCTTAACAAACAACCATTTTAGTAAATATGTTAATGAGCGCCAAGAAGAGTTATTAAATCAATATGTGGATACAATTGATTTACTATGGTCAAAAAGTAATGAGACTTGGAATAAGGAAGAAATTGCTGCTTTAGCTGATAAAGCGTTAGAGAATAATTTCTACTTTTCTATAAAAGATATTAATGGTGATGTAGTTTGGAGGCTAGACGGTAAAGAATTGAAGGAAGCACAATCTCAACTCAAAACTAATGCTTTGAAAGTATCAGAAAAAAAGAGTGTGGAACTTGATGAAACGATTAAGGTACAAAAAAATTTAATCTATAATGAAAAGAAATTTGGAACGATAAACTTTTATTACCTTGGTCCTTTTGCATATACAGAGCACGATGCTATGTTCATTTTAAGTATGAAACAAAGTTTAATGTATGTTGCATTAGGGGCATTCATAATTTCCTTTATATTGGCTTCTTGGCTTGCAAATAGACTAGGCCGTCCTTTAAAACACGTGAGTGATTTTACTCATAAACTAACAAATGGGGAGTATTCAAAAAAAATGCCCCAGGAGACGTCTATAATTGAAATAAATTCGTTAATTGATTCATTGAATGCATTGAGTCATCAACTTGAAAAGCAGGCTGGATTGCGCAAAAGGTTAACCACCGATATCTCTCATGAACTAAGAACTCCTCTCGCTACTCTAAAAGGAAATATTGAGGCCATGATTGACGGTGTATGGAAAGTAACTCCAGATCGTTTGCAATCTTGTTATGACGAAATTGATCGTTTAACTCGATTAATTGGAAATATTGAATTGATTAGTAAAATTGAAGCAAATTACGATCGTTTAGAGAAAATAAATTTTGATATATTTAAACTGGCCCAATCGGTGGTTGAAAACTTTACTAGTAAAATAGAAAGTAAAGAATTATCAGTTAAAGTTCGTGGGGATAAACTCTCAATATTTGCTGATAAAGATAAAATGAATCAAGTACTTACTAACCTGTTAAGTAATGCTATAAAATTTACTCAAAATGGTGGAAAAATAGAAATTACAATCTCAAAACGAAATGGGCATGTTTTTATAATAATTCAGGATAACGGAATCGGAATCGAAGAAGATCAGCAATTTCATATTTTTGATCGTTTCTATATGGCTGATCCATCCAGGAGTAGGGAATTAGGTGGTCAAGGAATTGGACTTGCAATAGTAAAGAGTGTAGTAGAAGCTCATAATGGTACCATTAAAGTAGATAGCACCTTAGGTATCGGAACCATCTTCACAATTATTCTTCCCGTATAAATATAAAATGGTAGGTGAGCTATTTTGTTTCGTAAACATTTAAAAATTGTTAAATTAAAGTGTGAATGTTGGGCAAAAAAAATTTTTTTCAAACTAATATACTTGGATGAGGTTGAAAAAGTGCTTCTTGACATTCCTACTCAGTCGGTGATTATTTACTCAAAAAGGAATATGACTCTGGACACCATCAGACAAGAGCTAAATGATACAACCGTTTTTGAGTTGAACAAATTATGATAAATGTTACTGGAGGATTAAGATAATGGCAAAATTAATCAGAATAATGGTTTTAAGTATAGGAACTATCTTAGTGTTAGGTGCTTGTAGTCAGAATAATACTTCACAATCTGATGATACCGGTATTAAGCAGACCTCATCAACTAAGGAAATGGATAGTATGGAAGATATGAATCATAGTGGAGAAATTCCTACAAATATGAAAGAGTCCACCAATCCAAAATTTCCATTAGACAGCAAGGTAATATTATTAGCTGATCATATGGAAGGAATGAAAGATGCTAAGGCTAAAATTGTGGGGGCTTATGATACAACCATATATGAGGTCAGTTATAAACCAACGACAGGTGGAAAAATAGTTAAAAATCATAAGTGGGTAGTTCAAGAAGAATTAGATGATACGACTACCGTTGCAAAAAAAGGAGATACTGTCATCTTGAATGCTGACCATATGAAAGGCATGAAGGGCGCTGAAGCGCAAATTGATAAAGCAATTAATGGAACAGTATATGTTGTGGATTACACTTCTACAAATAATGGCGAAAAGATTAAAAATCATATGTGGATTACTGAAGATGAGTTGGAATCAGAGTAACTAGCCATTTACTGTTTGTAAAGCAAATAGAATAAAATGTAGTCTATTTCTTTTGAAAGTTCATCAGACTGAAGGTAAATCAAGGTTCAATCTCTATTTAAGAGAATGAACCTTGATTTTTTCGATTTTAGTATTTTTGAAATAGATGTCAACGGCACCTTTAAAATGTAGGAAAACGGCAATTTAAAATTGTTGGTTTTCCTACATTTTTGTATGCTCTTCTTATCCCAAATGAAATGGAGGCTCAGGGATGAGAAAAGACATACGCGAAGGAGTGATGATCTACATGATCAATGAAATCAAACCCAATTATGCTGCACTGGCAAAACAATACGACTGCGACTACCGAACAGTTAAGCGTGCTTACGAAGAAGCTCAAGATAAAGAATCAAAACCTCCAGAACGTAAGAAGCGCCCGAGTAAGTTAGGTCCCTACAGAGAAATCATCCAAGATAAAATTAAAGACCAATGCAGTGCTTACAGTATTTTTAAGTTTATTGAGCGCAAAGGATTTGGAGGAAGCTACAGTTTAGTAAAGACCTATTGTCGTCAGCTTAAGCAGGCGAAAGTACACAAGGCAACCGTCCGAGTCGAACATAGTCCCGGGCTTTCTGCTCAGGTTGACTGGAAGGAAGATATGCGACTAATCAGTAATCATGGCGAAATTTTTGAATTCAATATCTTTTTGTACGTCTTGCCATATTCCAAGAAAAAATATGTCACACTAACTTTCGACCGGAAACAAGACACACTCTTTGAGTGCTTAGATGACGCGTTTTATCAAACCGGTGGCGTTCCCAAAGAAATCTGGTTCGATAATATGAAGACAGTCGTTGACCATTCTCGTAGTCAGTTTTCCAAACCGCATTTCAATGAACGTTTTTATGCCTTCAGTAAGGATGCCGGCTTCACGCCCATTGCCTGTCGGGCATTTCGCCCGCAAACAAAGGGCTGTGTCGAAGCTTTAGCCAGGACTGTTGACCGCCTACGGGTCTATAATCATGAATTTTATGATGCCGTTGAGCTGTGCCATTTAGTGAATGACCTTTGTGTTGAGCTAAATAACGAGGTTTCTCAATCAACTGACCAAACACCAGATGATCGTTGGCAGACAAACGAAAAAGAGCACCTGCATCCATACCCAAAAAACCTTTTGAATCCCTATTTTGAAGACTTTATTCGCCGTAAAGTCACCAAGGAAGCAATGGTCATTTTCCGTAAATGCAGGTACTCTGTGGCGCCTCGCTATATCGGTAAAGAAGTCGAGATCGAACTCTCCGATAAAGAAGACCAAGTACAGATTTATTATAACGGAGAACTGATTCGGTCGCATCCATTAACGACAAAACAACTGAACTACCACGAGGAAGACTATTTCCAAATCTTGAAATCCGATGTCATGAGTCACAAAGAAGACGATGAAATCAGAGCGTATACTCGTGAAAGTCTCAAGCAATATGATCTGGTGGAGGTTGCTGATGAAGAATAGCCATTACCAAGAACTGATGACCAACTTAGAGACTCTTGGTTTGAATCATATGCGGGAATATGTTCCTAACTACATCGAAGTGGCCAATCGAGAGGAGCTTTCTTTAACGGAAGCCCTTCTTGAGCTGACACGCAGAGAAGTGGATCATCAAAATAAGCAAAAAATGAATCGTGTGGTGGCACGCGCCCGCTTTCCTAAGAGAACCAGCCTGGAAGAGTTTGATTTTGCCTTCCAGCCAAGTATCAATAAGCGTGAAGTACTAGACTTAAAGCACATGGGTTTTGTGGAAAAACATGAGAACTTAGTCTTTATCGGCAGTCCTGGTGTGGGCAAGACGCATCTGACGATTGCATTGGGAATTGAAGCATGCCGTCAAGGCTATCGGACACTATTCATCACCTGTCATGAGCTACTTTTGCGTCTGCGAACAGCCTATGAAAAAGGTACCCTAGAACGTGTCCTCAACCGATACGCTCGCTATGACGTCTTGATTATTGATGAAATTGGCTATCTTCCGATTCATAAACAAGAAGCTGATTTATTCTTTCAGCTTCTTGCCATGCGCTATGAACACCGCTCTACGATCATTACGACGAACATTGTCTTATCTCGTTGGGGCGAGTTGTTCCAAAGTCCTGAGATCGCAGCTGCCATCCTTGACCGTTTAGTACATCACGTCAAAGTGTTCAAGATTACAGGCAAGTCTTATCGTATGAGAGACAAGATCTAAAGTGTCGATTGCCGACAATTATTACTGCCGAAAACCTACATTTTTATCCTGCCGAAAACCTACAATTTTAAGCTGCCCTTGACAATAGATAAATACTATTGACAAATTTTTCAATCAAACTGTGGGATATTGTTTTTGTGTGCTACATAATTTCTCCATATTTTTTTTTTACATTACTTTAAGAGTTGAATAAATGTTTTGATAATTAATAATCAAATAGTGGTAGCATTTGTTTCAATTCAAACTAAATCAATTTAGATACTTATCAATATAGGAAGGAGGAAACTCATAAGT
>PPYE01256320.1_pt1 | contig 57004 bp, 43 predicted proteins | sample 1559881 | NCBI WGS metagenome assembly PPYE01 (sample SAMN08240022, study PRJNA423297) | Human gut metagenome, whole genome shotgun sequencing project.
ATCATTTTTTCGCATGTTTTTTGAAACAATTTTGTAACTCGTTGATTGATAAGGATGTTGTAGAACATATTTTTGAAAGAAAGTGTGGGCGGGCACGGAAGGATATACATTATATATATACGTGCACGCGAGAAGGGAGAAAAGGTACTCAGTCATTGTTTTACCTACCATATCCCCTTAAAGGACACTCCACCCCTTCCAATTCCTCCGTTATCGGGGGAGAACAATTCCAACGATGAAGAAGAATTAAGATAGCATTGTTATAGGAGATATAAATTAAAGAGAGAACTATAAAAAAGAATACGGAGCTCATCACGGGCTCCGTATTCAAGAGATGAAAAGGATTAAAAAAAATGAAATCCACTGGTTAGGTGAGGTATTTATTCTTTTTAAAAAGAAACAGATAACGTAAAAAAGACCTAATTCCCATTTTAGCGTTTAATAGACCTTCATAATCCATGATTATTTGGCGATGTAAGGATATAACCTTGTTTGCAAGCTCTGTTATTTTAGTAAAATCATCATTTAACTCTTTCTCCCACTGAACATGCGAATAAATCTCTTCTCTCAAGTCGTCATTGATTTTTGCCAATCGGGCATTTTCCTGATAAAGCCAGTCTAAATGGCCTTTAGGAACTCGCTCAATGGTTTCATCATCAGGACAAGACTTAATGGAATTCGATTCAAGAACTTTATCAAGTTCATCAGTATCCACCATCGGATTGGGGTCATCACAAGGATCTCTTTTAAAAAAAGAAGAGTACGTCACATAATCGAGTCTAATCCATTCACGGATTTGTTCTTCAGGTATGCCGTATTTTTCGGCTGTCGATTGCATAGAAAGCCAATTAGCCATATAGTGTTTGATTATAAGTTTAAAATCAACCCTATACGGCTAATGTATATTAGAGGTACGGGGCCCTACCAATCCCAACAGTCAGGTATGTGGCGCACCCTTGACACAGGACGAGTAAGCCCGTACCAAAGACTGATACAGGCTACGCTCATCCGGGTACCAATTAAATTGCCACATTTAGACCGTTCCGGAAGAGGACATGACTATATATTAAGATATCATCATGTCAATTAGTTCAGTCACAAAGATATGTCTTTTTTTCACATTCAACAACAAAAACTATTATTTGTTTCGAATTAAACAGAAAAAAACATGCCCCAGAATGCTAAGTATCTGTCTAACTACTCCTTAAACTCACTGTTCTTTTAAATGTCTTTATTATAAACATTTTCACCCCTCCACACTCGTGAAACGCCCTATTTATCAAGGTTAGCGGGTGGAAGGGTATTTTCAGGCAAGGCAACTACCGAATAGTAATTCCCGTAACGACTCCGCGAGCGGGGAAACCCTAAAGGAGCTAACTGTTGAGCAAACGCATTCGGATTAACTCCACGCATAGCTGCCGGATTCTGCTTTTTCAGAACTTTGAAAATATCAGCAGCAGAAAGGCGTTGTACCATTTCATCCTTATCTTCAGTCATGGCAGGGCGAAAACAAGCATAAAGAATTTCCTCCATCATACTGCGCCGCTGAAATTTCTTATTATATTCCTTCAACTCAGACTCTTCTTCCGCTGTAAACCAATACCGGACTCCTTCCAGAAGTTCATGTTTCAACTGGGCATAGATTTGTTTATGCTCGATATGCGAGCAATCTATCTTCCCTTTCACTTCCACACAAAGAAAACGGCGGCTCCCTGTAGGGTCGGAAAGCAAATCAAAACGATTGCTCGTACCGATAAAAGAAGCAATACGTGGCAAGTTGCGATAGTTCCTTTGATAGGCTTTGCAAAGATTCAGGTTCGCCATCTGCATCAGATTCTTCAATAAGGGCATTTTAGAAGCAGGATATTTATCAAACTCATCAAGATTCAGCAATCCCATTTCCGACATTTTACGGGTAACATTTCCCTTTGAAGTCAGTTCCACTTCATCTGAATAGTAACGAGCCAGAGTTTCAGGCATCAGACTTTTACAAAAGGTAGACTTTAAACACCCTTGCTCCGCACTGATAAGAATAGGCGCCACGCTGTTGGCATGCTTTCCCGTCATTCCCAGCCATTGTGCAGTGAGGGCCAATATCCAGATATGGAAATCCTTCATCCACAACGGATTGGAAGATACACGGCGGGCAAGCGCTTCAAGACGATCCACTCCATCCCAGGCAGGAAGTTCATCCATATAAAGAAGGAAAGGATGATAAGCAGGAACACAAGTGGAATAAAGATAACGGCTGATATCCTTGTCCCAACATGCAATTCCCCGTGCATGGGCCTCAAGGCAAAAGGTATTCAGTTCCCGCTTTCCAACAGATGAGAACCCCTCTCCCACTTTACCCGCCGGACGGAATTCGGTTTCTTCCGTCAACAGATTATAACGGAAATCATAAGCGGATTGCAGGAAGCGGTTTACTCGATCCGTCAGACTGACCGGCGAGGACTTCACAAGCTCCGCAGCAGGGTTAGCTGCTAAAGGAGTCGTTTCCGGCTGATTTTCTACTACTTGCTTCACTTCTCCCCAGCCTTCCCAAAGAGAAGCAATGAATTGCATAAATTTTGTCTGCATAATTTAATTGTTAGTTTAGTGATTGCTGCCACGAAGTTAGCATCACAGATATACCTTTTGCAAGTATTTTGAGTGGTTTGTTACAAATTAATGCCGCTAACTAAATACATATAGTTTGTTGACATTATACATATAGTATTGTCATGTTTTAGATAAAGCATCTGATAGTGTTGACAGCCGTCAACCATCTTGTTTTCTATCGTCAACATATTTACCGACATCTGTCAAGAGATCTGCCAACAACTATCAACACTACCAGATGCTTTATCTAAAATTTGCTCTTCCTATATATAAATGGTACATTTGCACCATTATCTACCTATAAAACGACAAACAATGGCTATACTTTTTGAATGGTATGAGAATCCGGTACCTAACGATCAAACGGACCCAAAAACAATCCATGCACGCATCACCCTCAATGGAAAAGTAGGAACAGACGAAATCCGCCACAAAATACAGGCACGCAGTTCGCTGACAGAGACGGATGTGTCGGCAGTGCTCGATGCACTATCGCATATAATGGGAGAAGAATTGGCGGAAGGACGACAAGTACATCTGGACGGCATCGGATACTTCCATCCTACACTGAAATGCGAGGAAGGAATCACAATGGAAACGAAACGAAAAAATGAGAAAGTGAAACTGAAGGGCATCAAGTTTCGCGCCGACCAAGCGTTGAAGAACGAGATAGGCAATGTTAAACTGAAGAATTTCAAGCATAGCGGGCACTCCAGCAAGCTATCGGACGTGGAGATAGACATGCGACTGAAGGAATACTTTGCCGAACATCAACTGATGACACGCCTGGACTTCCAGCATATATGTGGTTTCATGAAATCAAAGGCAATGGAACACCTGAGACGACTGAAAGCAGAAGGAAAAATAGAAAACATCGGACGACAAATGCAACCGATATATGTACCCGTGGCAGGATACTACGGAGTAAGCAAAGACAAAATAGTAACAAGATAAAAGTAAAATAAGGAGCAAAAGCCCCCTTCCACACGCAAACCCCGATGAATAAGGGAATACAGCCGTGTGGAAGGGGGCTTTACTTTTCTCTATTTATATTCAAACAAGCCCACAAAATTCAACAAATAAATGACAGCTAAGTTCTTGCAGTACTTAGTGTTATGATTAGCACAAAGATATAAATAAATATTAAAAAACAAACAAATCAAACGTTAAAATGCAAATGTTTATTTACTTCTGATATACGATTTATTTATTTATATTAGGTGATAATACAACTCATACCCTTCGAAGCTCTCTAATGATGTTATTCATGTTTAAGTACTGCAAGAACTCGAGAAATAAAAATACTAATTTTAAAAAGAGAGCTTATGAAAAGGAAACTACTATTTATCATGCTGGCCTATCTGTTTTTATGGACAAGTGCAACATTGGCCCAAGTCTCCAAAGTAACCGGAATCGTGATTTCAGAAGAAGGCAATGAACCAGTGGTTGGTGCATCTATTCTGGTGAAAGGATTCTCGCAAGGAGTGATTACCAACGTAAACGGAGAGTTTACACTCACCAATGTCCCCAATGATGCCAGAACCTTAATTATCTCGTTTGTTGGCATGAAAACGCAGGAAGTTGCAATCAAGCCTCAACTCAGAATCATCATGTCAAACGATTCTCAGATGTTGGATGAAGTGATTGTAACAGTAGCCTACGGTACAGCAAAAAAATCATCGCTGACAGGAGCCATTTCATCCGTCAATCAGGATCAGATTGAAATGCGACCAACCTCCAGCGTAACTTCAGCATTGGAAGGAACGACATCGGGCGTACAGATTAATAGTACTTACGGTGCACCGGGTAGTGATCCGTCGATCCGCATTCGCGGTATCGGAACTGTAAACGGTTCGAGCACTCCGCTTTATGTGGTAGACGGTGTTCCTTTCGGAGGAAATATTTCGGATATAAACCCGGCCGATATAGAGAGCATTTCAGTTCTGAAAGATGCAGCTTCAGCCGCACTATACGGTAACCGCGCATCAAACGGTGTGATTCTGATCAGTACAAGAAAAGGGACTTCCAACAAAATCAGTTTCGACCTAAAAATCAACCAAGGAGTCTATTCACGCGGTATCAAAGAGTATAAACGTACCTCGCCTAACCAATTTATGGAAGCAAGTTGGCAAAACCTGAAGAATGCACGTATGTCTGCAGGTGATGATGCAGCCACCGCGGCCAAGTATGCGTCGGAAAATCTGATTTCGGAACAACTATATCTTAATATATATAATAAGGCGGACAATGCTTTGTTCGACGCGAATGGTAATCTGGTTTCGGATGCACAAATCCTTCCGGGATATGCCGATGACCTTGACTGGTATTCGGATGCCATCCGCAACGGATACCGGCAGGAATATTCCTTTAGCGGAAATACCGCCAACGAAAAGAGTAACTATTACTTTTCCATCGGCTATCTGGATGAGAAAGGTTATGTGACAAACTCGGATTTCAATCGTATCTCAGCCCGTACCTCCATGAGCTTCACCCCTAAAAAATGGTTCAAGGCAGGCATTAACCTATCCGGCACGCACCAAAATTCTCATGCAACCAATGGGGACAGTGACGCTGGATATACCAATGCATTTATGTATTGTCGTCAGATAGCCCCCATCTATCCCGTGCATCTGCATAATGCCGATGGTTCTTATCGCCTGGATGCCCTGAACAACAAACAGTACGATCCGGGATACTATAAAGATGACGAGGGAGTAACGATCTCTACCCGTAACCAATATGTAGACCGTCATGTAATCTGGGAAAACGAATTGAGTACGGACAAAACCATACGCAACACACTGCAAGCTATCGCTTTTGCAGATGTCAAGTTCCTGAACGACTTCACATTCACAGTGAAAGGCGACCTCAACGTGCGAAACTCCGAGCAGACCTCTTACGACAATGCCACTATCGGTGACGGTAAAGGAAACAACGGACGTACCAAGCGAGTGACTTACCGCTATAAGAATTATACCTTCCAGCAGCAACTGAACTGGAATCATGTATATGGCAAACACTACATAGATGTACTGGCAGCACACGAAAACTACTCTAACAATTATGATTATGAGTATGCATTCAAGACGACCGAGACATTTGCCGGAAAGCCGAATCTATCGAACTTCACAGATATTACCAGCCTGACCGGCTACGAGACAGACTATCGTACAGAAAGCTACCTGGGACGTATCCGCTACAACTACGCCGAGAAATACAATCTGGAAGTTTCGTTCCGCCGTGACGGTTCATCCCGCTTCTCCAAACAGAACCGCTGGGGTAACTTCGGTAGCATCGGTGCAAACTGGATTATATCGGAAGAGGACTTCATGCAATCTCTCACCTGGATAAACTCTTTGAAGTTCCGCGCCAATTACGGACAAGTGGGAAATGATGCCGGAACCGGATATTATGGCTACATGGGACTTTATGCCGGTAGCCAGAATGCAAACATCGGGGCATATTATTTATCTCAGAACGAAGCTCTCGATCTGAAGTGGGAGACCGGAGAAGCTTATGGTATAGCACTTGAAGGCCGTTTGTTCAACCGCTGGAACATTAGTCTTGAGTATTTTGACAAACGGAACAAGGATCTTTTGTTCGATGTTTATCTGCCGTTGTCAGCAGGAGCCACTTCCACCACATCCGCACAGGCCACCATTGCAAAGAATCTGGGAACCATCTCCAACAAAGGTTTCGAAATCAATACGGACATCGATATCTACAAAGATAAGAAATGGAAAGTGAACTTTGCAACGAATGCCACATTCGTCAAGAACAAGATTGTGAAGCTGCCTGAACAAAATAAGGATGGGATCATATCGGGAAACTACAAGATAGTAGAAGGTAAAAGCCGTTATGAGTTCTTCCTGCCGACTTATGTTGGTATCGATCAACTCACCGGTAACTCCCTGTACACACTCAATCTGGAAGACTATTTCATCACACTGCCCGATGGCAGCAAATTGGGAAATGCAGAAGGTACTGACATCAGCGACAATGAAAGCCTGACTTCCATCAACGGCACTTATTATACCAACAACACGACTTACGCCCTGAAAGAATTCCACGGTTCGGCACTACCCAAAGTCTACGGCAGCTTTACCGGTACGGTATCTTACAAATCACTTACTTTCTCCGCCTTGTTCACCTACTCGTTGGGAGGTCAAACCTATGATGGGGTATACCGTTCGTTAATGACTACAGGCACTTCACCCGGCAACTTCCACTCCGACATTATGAATGCCTGGAAAGCGGCTCCCGAGGGAATGTCAGAAAACTCGGCAGACCGCATCTGGATAGATGGTATTCCTCAGATAAACAGCACGATGAGTGCGAACAATAATTCCGCTTCTTCCAGATGGCTTGTCAGTTCGGACTATTTAGTAGTTAAAAACCTCACACTGAGCTACCGGCTACCGGCTTCCTTTGTGAAACGACTGGACCTGCAGGGAATAAGCGTGAGCGCAAACTGCGAGAACTTATGGACATTCACAGCCCGCCAGGGCATGAATCCCCAGCAATCATTCGGCGGTTCGCAATACAACTATCTGGTAACTCCGAGAGTATTCTCCGTTGGTATCAACATTAAACTATAATAATAAAACGCTCACTTATGAAAAAGATATTATACACATTAGGACTCACAGTTCTGTTGGCCTCGTGCGGCAGCAACTATCTGGATACTGTACCCCAATCATCTACGGGTACGGCCACTATCTTTGAAACCACTCAGAATGCCAAACTCGCAATAAATGGTATTTGCAGGTTAATGGTCAACCAATATCTCAGTTCACAAGGATTCAATGGCGAAGGAACTATCAAGACGTGGTATGGCAACTATCCGGGAAACGATTTTCAGAAATCAAACCTGACCGGATGGTCTTCCATCATCAATTCGCTTTATCACGAAAGAAATACTTCAAGTTATTGTTATTACCCCTGGTTCTACTATTATAAGCTGATAGGTAATGCCAATGCCATCATTGAAAACATAGACAATGCCAGCGGTAGCAATGAAGAAAAGCAGTTTATAAAAGCTCAGGCACTGACATTCAGAGCATACAGCTATATGATGCTGAGCCAACTCTATTGTCATCGCTGGTGCGACAGTAATAATGGTTCCAGCCGCGGACTTCCCCTGCGCATAGACCTGAGTACGGGTGAGCTGCCAACTTCTACACTGGCAGAAGTTTACGGCCGGATTTATGAAGATTTGAATGAGGCTATCTCCAATTTCACAGCATCGGAACTGGACCGCGCGAGCGGGGACAATTACAGTCCGAACCTGGATGTGGCTTATGCCACCTATGCCCGTGCGGCCCTGACTCGTGAAGACTGGGCAACCGCTGCACGCTATGCAGTATTGGCACGTGCCAATTATCCGTTGATGACAAACTCCGAATATGTGGATGGCGGTTTTAATACCCCTAACCAAGAATGGATATGGAGCAGTTACAATGCTACGGACCAGAATTTACACTATTATTCATTCTTTGCCTATCAGGGCAGCAACTCCAGCGCCAGCATTTGCAGAACTTACGCATGTTCCATCAGCAAAGAACTGTACGATCAGATTCCTGAAACCGATGTACGTAAGAACATGTTTCTGGGGCCCAAAGAAGGTGAAACATATACCACATCTACCGGACGGGCTTCGAAAGGTGCCCTGTATGATCGGGCTATGAAAGATTATGCCGACAAAATTTATAGCACCAGTTATATCTTTGCCTATATGCAGTTCAAAATATTATGTGCCGACCAACCGGGTATAGGGCAATTGAATAATTTCCGTTCGGCAGAGATGTATCTGATTGAAGCCGAAGCCAACTGCCACATAGGCGGCAAGGATGCAGAAACACAAAAATTACTGGTTGCCCTGAATAAGGATTCAGGCCGCAACCCCGCCTATACCTGTACGAAAACAGGAGATAACCTGCTACAAGAAGTGAAACTGTATCGCAGGATAGAGCTCTGGGGCGAAGGTTTCGACTGGTTCGACTACAAACGCTGGAAAGAGCCGATCGTGCGCAAGGCATATCCGGAAGGCAGTTTCCATGTACAGTTTGCTATAACCATCCAACCTTCGGACAACAATCAGTGGACTTGGGTATTCCCGGCCAAAGAAGTCGATTATAATGATGCACTTTCTTCATATATAGAATAAGCATAAACTCTCTCTGACAGTAAGCGGAAGGGAATGTGTCAAAACTGAATAAAAGAACGCAAATTACACAAATAACGCAAATTAAAAATCAGATAAGCTCTGATTATCAAAAGTATAAGAAAACATTATTTGTATAATTCGTGTAATTTGTGTTCTAATCTTTATTTTGATACATTCCTCTTCCCTATTTCTATCATTTTCGTTACCTCACGAAAATGATCATCAACATTACTTGTTCCTTTCTTGCTATTTTTATCTTTCAAATTCAAAAATACGATAACCACTGTTGTAGTAATATCTCCCGCCGCCACCGCAAGCCAGATTCCCGTCACGCCGAACCATACAGGCAGTATAAAGAAGAACAAGACCGGCAAGATACCACGCAGCAGTGTAAGCCTCATCGCCAGATTAATACGTTCAATACTGGTATAGTATCCTATTGTGATTACATTGATCCCGAAGAAAATGTAATCGACAGCAAACAGAGGCAGACCGGCAACCGCATACTGCCAGGCATGGCTCGTCCGATCCGGCAAGAATAAGGAAACGATATCGCCGGAGAAACAGACAAACACTCCGCTAATCAGCAAAGCGAACACAACAGCAGAAATGATGCATAAACGCAACGCCTTATTGGACCGCAATAACTGTCCGCAACCATAATTGTAGCTGACAATGGGTTGTGCCGACTGAACCATAGCATTGAACACCATGAAAATAACAGGAAACAGATAGCAAACAAAACAGTATTCCCATAATGATACTGACAATCGTCAGCATAACGATTGACTGCGTAACATTGATATTGGCGACCACCAATTTGCCACGAGACAGATTAATGGAAGCAAGAATTCCTCCGCCCATACCGAACATCAGTCCCAACCCGGCCGCTATCATAAAAATAGGCGCCGCAATATTCACCGCGGCAATAGCATCACTACCTATTCCGCGTCCTACGAATATCCCGTCGACAACAGTGAACAATGCGGATGATACCATACCCAGCAACGTGGGGAAAAGTTGTTTTGTAAACAACTTACTCACACTCATGTTTTTGAAGTCCAAATTATCCCTTTGCATATCTCATTGTTTTTAAAAAAGCGGTGCAAAGGTAGGTTTCATTAATTTGTTGATACTTAACAAATGGTAATTAAAACATTTGCATTATCTTTGTCTTTCAATATATAAGTAGCTGAATTATGAAAACTTATCTCAACATTTTCTTCCTGTTCCTGATTCTGTGTGCCTCATGCGGCAGCCGGAAAGCAAATGACAACAAGGGAACAACACTTCAGGCAGACACCGTGAAAAAATTCACGCTTCCCATTATACCAGCCATGCTGAATACCCCCGAATTGCGTGCAGATTATCTGGTACGGCACTACTGGGACAATATGGATTTTACCGATACCACTTATATTAATCTGCCGGATGTTACGGAACAAGCATGGGTGGACTTTATAGATATTATGAAGGTAGTTCCGGACACTACTGCGATAGCTGCCATAAAGCAGATGTATAAGATGGCAGATCAAAAGAAAGTAGTATTCTTCTATTATACAGACTTAGCTGAAAAGTATTTGTATGACCCGAACTCTCCGATGCGGAATGAGGAACTTTACATTCCGGTGCTGGATGCCATGCTGGAAAGCAAGGTGTTGAATGATACGGAGAAAATACTTCCGCAAGGACGCAGGGAACTGGCAGAACAGAATCGCATCGGAAGGCCGGCAAAAGATTTCACCTATACATTGCTGTCCGGGAAAGGCGGTACGCTCTACGGAGTGAAAGCAAAATATACGCTGCTGTTTATCAACAATCCGGGATGCCATGCTTGTGAAGAAGGTATAGAAGCCTTGAAACAGGCACCCGCCATCAATAATGAGTTTGCCGCAGGAAACTTAAAGATACTGGCTGTTTATCCGGATGAAGATAAGGAAGAATGGGAAAGACACTTACCGGATTTCCCAAAAGAATGGATAAACGGGTATGATAAAAAACTCGTCATAAAGGAAAAGAATCTGTATGATCTGAAAGCAATACCTACCCTGTATCTGCTGGATAAAGACAAGAAAGTATTGTTGAAAGATGCAACGGTGGCGCAGATCGACCAGTACCTGCAATAAGTGATTAGTGGTGAGTGATCACTAAAAATATCCCCTCTCACCACTCCACATCGTGAAGGATAAAAGGGGATGAAGAAACGAGAGAAGAGAGAGTATTGATTTATTCTTTATTCCCTGCCACCACCTAAAGCCTGGTAGAGATTGATAATTCCCTGTATCTCATCGAAGCGGTCGGCTATCTGCGTCAGTTGGGCAGAGAGCAACGATTGCTGGGCGGTAAGTACTTCCAAATAGGTGGAGTTACCATGTTTCATTAACAGTTGCGTGCTGCGGACTGCGGTTTCCAATGAAGTAATCTGTCCGTCGCGCAACTCCGTTTTGCCACGAGCCACCTGCACTTGGGTAAGGGCATTGTTCACTTCACTTCCTGCATTCAGCAGAGCCTGCTGGAAAGAAAGCTTAGCTTCTTCCTGTTGGGCTTTGGCTATTTTCAACTGTGCCATGTTCAATCCTTTATTAAATAAAGGTTGTGTCAGTGAACCGACTGCGGAGAGTAACAGTTTGCCCGGATTGATAATCATGCTTCCGGCAGAGTTTGTCCAACCTGCCGTACCTCCCAAAGTAATGGAAGGATAAAAGGCCGAACGAGCCGCATTGGTACTATAAAAGGCCTGTGCCAACGAAAGTTCCGCACTCTTCACGTCGGAACGACGGGAGAGCAACTGCAAAGGAACGCCAACGGTAAGTTCTTCCGGGAAGCTTTGTCCCTGTAACTTTCCACGTTCGATAGCGTCAGGCACATCACCCAGTAAAATAGAAAGCGAATTCTCGATTTCACGGATTTGCTGTTTAAGGTCGAGCAAAGAAGCTTCTACCATATAACAGTTTGCTTCGGTCTGGGCTACTCCCGCCTCATCCGTCATACCTGCTGCTTTCATGGCACGCATTGTCTTCACGCTCTCACGCCATTTGGCGGCAGTTTCGGCAGAGACGTTGTATTGTGCATCGAGCATTAATAAGGTATAATACATATTTGCCACATTGGCTATCAACGAAGTGGTGACAGCTTGTTCGTACTCCAGGCTCTGAAGGTACAAAGCTTTCGCACGGCGTTTCGCATTGGTCAGTTTACCGAAAACATCAATTTCCCAACTGGCGGATGCTATACCGCTATATGTCCAGGAACCTTTTGATTTATCAAAGCTACTGACACCTCCCTGCGGAGTCAACATAAAAGAAGGCAGATAGGCCAGACGGGCGGATGACAGAGTGGCTTCCGCTTCTTTGATGCGCCACTGAGCGGACTGCAAGTCGGTGTTGCCTTGCAGTGCATGCTCAATGAGAGATTGTAGTTGCGGGTCGGTAAACAACTCGCGCCAGGAGAGAGAGGCGATAGAGGTGGTGTCTTCCACCTCTACATCCTGCCCGTAAAGTCCGTCGGTCTTGATTTCGGGACGTTCATATTTGGTATAGATGCCGCAACTACTCAACAGCAAGGCTGCGACAGCTAAAGTGATGATTTGTTTCTTCATTTTTCTTTTGATTGATATTCTTCTATTTCTTTCTTACTCACTTCCATCTCCTCCTCAATCTGCCAGTCTTTGGTAGGCATGGACTGAGCCGGACGAAGACGTTCCTGTAACCACTGGAAGGTGACGAACAAAGCCGGAACGATGAAAAGCAATGCCAATGTACCGATGGTCATACCACCTACTACACCCGTACCCAACGAACGGTTACCGTTAGCACCTACTCCGGTAGCTACCACCAGCGGGAACAGACCGAAGATCATGGTGAGTGCAGTCATCAGGATAGGACGAAGACGTGCTTTGGCTGCGCTGACTGCGGAAGCAATCAATCCCATGCCTGCTTTTCGGCGCTCGGCAGCATATTCCGTCAACAGAATGGCTGTCTTGGCAAGCAAACCGATCAACATAATCAAACCTGTTTGCAGATAAATGTTATTCTCCAATCCTGCTATCTTGGCAAACAAGAACGTACCCATCAGACCTACCGGAACCGCAAGAATAACTGCAAACGGAACGATGAAGCTTTCATAAAGCGCACTCAGGATAAGATAGATCATCAAAATACAGATACCGAAGATAATTACCGTCGTACCACTCTGCTGGTTCTCTTCACGTGTGATACCACCGAAGTCATAACCGTAACCTTTCGGCAAGCTGATTTCTGCTGTCTCTTTCACGGCACGAATGGCATCACCCGTACTATATCCCTCGGCAGGCATGGCATTCACAGCTATGGAATTATACATATTGAAGCGACTCAGAGTCTCGGCACCATAACTACGGGTCAGTGTAACGAACTGGCTCAGCGGAGCCATCTCACCGTTTGCCATCCGCACAAAGGTGTTGTGCAACGAAGTCTCATCCATGCGGTATTCAGGACCAGACTGTATCATAACCCTATATACCTTTGAGAAACGGTTGAAGTTAGATACATACTGTCCGCCATAGTAACCCGAAAGTGTGGAAAGCACTGCATCCGGAGTAATGCCGGCACGTTTACATTTAGCAGCATCTACCTCGACAGTCCATTGCGGATAGCGCACATCGAAAGTAGAATAAGCCATGGAGATTTCGGGACGCTGGTTCAAAGCACCCAGGTATTGTTGGGTAGTCTGGAAGAAGGTGTTCACATCCGTGCCCAACTTATCCTGTACATTCAGGTCGAGCGCATTACCCATACCATAACCCGGAATCATACCCGGAGCAATTGCAAAGATCGTGGCATCCTTGATATCTGCCGTGCGGGCATAAATCTGTCCGATGACAGCCTGCACCTGATCTTCTTTCTTCGTACGTTCATCCCAGGGTTTCAGCTTCACAACAATCATACCGAATGTATTTCCCTGTCCGGAAAGCAATCCGTAACCGGTTACTTTCTGGATATGTAACTTTTGCGGAAGAGCTTCCAAGCGTTCTTCTATACGAAGCATAACATCATCCGTAGTCTTCAATGAACTACCCGGAGCCGTACTTACGTTGACGAACAATACACCCTGGTCTTCATCAGGTACCAGACTGGTCTTCGTAGAATTCATCAGGAGTACTAACAATACAACGGAACAAACCAGCAACGACCATGACAACCAGCGACGCTTGATAAAGAATAGTACCGCATTCTTATATTTACTTACCACCACATCGAAAGCAGCATTGAACGAATTACGGAAACGGGCGGCGAAATTATTCTTCTGCGTACCATCTTCATTAATATAAGGTCTCAGCAACAGAGCGCAAAGGGCCGGACTCAGTGTCAAAGCGTTAATAGCTGAGATACCTACGGCAACCGCCATTGTCAAACCGAACTGCGTATAGAACGTACCGGACGTACCACTCATAAACGATACAGGGATGAACACCGCCATAAATACCAGTGAAGAGGTGATAACCGCATTACTGATACCTTTCATAGCGTCGATACTTGCCATATAAGAAGACTTATACCCGACATCGAACCTCGACTGTACCGCCTCGACGACGACTATGGCGTCGTCCACCACTGTACCGATCACAAGTACCAATGCAAACAGGGTAATCAGATTGATACTGAATCCGGCAACGGACATAAAAGCGAATGTACCTATCAGTGACACGATGATACCCACCAACGGAATCAATGTGGAACGGATATCCTGCAAGAATACATATACCACCAGGATAACAAGAAGGATAGCCTCGATCAAAGTCTTTACTACCTCATGGATAGAAGCGAACAGGAAGTCATTGGAACTCATCATCTGTGTCAGCTCCACACCTTTCGGCAGGTCTTTGCGTACTTCGTCCAGCAGATTGTCGATGTTCTGGTTTACTTCCGTAGCATTGGAGCCGGCCGTCTGGAACACCATACAGGAAACACCATTGTGACCGTCCATACCGCCTTTGTAGGCGTAGCTGTCCTTACCCAGTTCCACATCTGCAATGTCTTTCAACTTCAGCACTTCACCGTCTTCCGTAGAACGGATTACGATTTCACCAAATTCCTCCGGTGTAATCAGACGACCTTTATACTTCATAGTATATTGATAAGTTTCGTCCGAATTTTCACCGAACGAACCGGCAGCCGACTCAATATTCTGCTCGGCAAGTGCTGCCGTCACGTCAGACGGAATCAGTTTGTACTGTGCCATCACATCAGGCTTCATCCAGACACGCATACTGTAGTCACCACCCATAATCATCATATCGCCCACACCTGCAATACGCAGCAACTGCGGTTTCAGATTGATACTCATATAGTTGGCAAGGAAGTTTTCATCATACGAATTATCAGGACTATGCAATGAAAACATCTGTAAGATACTGGTCTGGCGCTTCATAGTGGTCACACCTACCTGAGTTACTTCTCCCGGAAGCTGTCCGGTAGCTCTGGAAACGCGATTCTGCACATTAACGGCAGCCATATCCGGGTCGGTTCCTTGTTTGAAATAGACGGTAATGGATACCGAACCGGCATTGGTAGCGGTAGACGTCATATAAGTCATGTCTTCCACACCGTTGATAGCTTCTTCCAACGGAGCGATAACACTCTTCTGCAAAGTTTCCGCACTGGCACCGTAGTACGTGGTGCTTACCATAACGGTAGGCGGAGCAATATCGGGATATTGTTCGACAGGCAGGGTAAACAACCCGATGATACCCAGAATGACAATCGTTATAGAAATGACCGCCGAAAATACCGGGCGTTCAATAAATGTTCTCAGATTCATGGATTAATCCTCCTTTGTTTGTTGATTAGCGGTTTCTTGTGTTGCAGAGGATGCTGACTTAGCTTGAATAGGTGTACCTTCGCGCAATAATCCTACACCTTCGGCCACAATTACATCACCCACATTCAAACCCTTGTCTACGATATACTCTTTTCCACCATTCACACGGGTCACCTCCACCGGAGCAGACTGTGCTTTACCATCTACTACTTTAAATACGAACACTTTATCCTGCACTTCATAAGTAGCCGCTTGCGGAACAACGATACAGTTCCGTTTTTGAACAGGAACCACTACATTGCCGGCTCCCCCACTCTGTAACAATCCTTCTTTATTCGGGAATACGGCACGCAGACTGACAGTTCCGGTAGAAGTATCGATCATCCCACTGATTGTTTCAATCTTACCTTGCGAAGGATAGGTGGATTTATCATTCAAAATCAGTTCAATAGCAGGCATTTCCTCCAATGCTTTACTCCTGGAACCGTAGCGGCGCGTCATATCCAGCAACTGGTTTTCTGTCATCGAGAAGTAAACGTACATATCGGAATTATCAGAAACCGTAGTCAACGGTTTAGGCAGGCTGGCACTAACCAAAGCGCCCACACGATAGGGCAGAGTGCCTACAACACCGTCGGCAGGACTTTTCACTTCCGTATAAGAAAGGTTATTGGCGGCACTTACACGTTGCGCTTCCGTCTGCGCCAATTGCGCTTTCGCCGTCAGCAGGTTATTATAAGATGTCTGCAAGTCGAACTCGGAAATCACGTTCTGGGCAAACAATTCTTTTTTACTGTCATACGTCAGTTGAGCCGTAGCTACACTTGCACGCGCCGCTTCCACATTGGCTTCCGCAGTCTGCAAAGCCGCACGGTAAGGTACTTGGTCAATAATAAACAAGACTTGTCCTTTGCGGACTGCCTGACCTTCTTCCACACAGAGTTTAGTCAGGAAACCTGATACCTGCGGGTAAATGTCAATGTCTTGTCTTCCCCGGATACTCGCTGAATAGGTCGTTTGCAATTCCTTGTCGGATGTCGTGATTCTCATCACCTCATACTCAGAACTGGTCTGCACGGTAGGAGCCTGTCCGCATGCTACCAATGTTACTCCACAAATGAATGTCATCATCTGTCTAATCAATCTCTTCTTTGTTGTCATACTACAATCTTTTTAAAAACATCTTTTGTTATGTCGGCGGCAAAGGTATGCCGTTTTTGAACAACAACTTGTTTCATTTGTCGCACTCCTTTGTTCATTTTCGGAACGCTTTGCTTAACATTCCAAAAAGAACTTCTACCTTTGTCCCAGCAAAACTTTAAAAAGATAAAGTATGAATCCATTATTAACTACGAAAGCAGAAACCTTCAGATCCGGGACCGATAATCTGGAGTTTTACCACAACCGACTCATCAAATTAACGAATGGAGTCCTTTTATTCTGTTCCGGCGGAGAAGCGGAAATCACCATAGATCTGGAGAAGCATCACATTATACCGAATACGAACATTATGTTATTGCCCGGCTCTATTCTTTCGCTCAGATCGGCCAGCCCGGACTTCCAGATACACTATTTCGCTTATTCGGGCGAGATGATGAAGGTTGCCTGCTTTCGACTGGATCCGGCATTCATGCATTTCATGAAAGAGAATTCCTGTTATACACATACCAGACTCGAAACCATACGCCCCATCCTGAGAATGATAGAGGCAAGCGCCGCCATCTATGCCGACAAGGAAAATCAGTTTCGCGAAAGCATTGCCCAGAACCTACTTCAGATATTCTTCCTGGATACTTATGATAAGGTACAGAGATATTTCACGAAGGAACAACTGGAGGGAGGCAACCGGAAAGGACAGCTGTTCAAAAAGTTCATCCACCTGGTACATACCAATTGTACCATGCAACGGGATGTAGCCTTTTATGCCGAGCAACTTTGTATTTCTACACGCTACCTTTCCGCTATTACTAAAGAGGTAGGCCAGATTTCCGCTAAAGAAATCATCGATGAGTTTCTCACACTGGAAATCAAAGTCGCCCTACAATCCACCAACCTCTCACTAAAAGAGATAGCCGACCGGTATAATTTTCCCGACCAGTCGTTCTTCGGACGGTACTTCAAGAAGCATACGGGAATGTCACCGAAAGAATACAGAGCAAAAAGAATATAATAGATAGAAAACAATTGCATTGACGCAAATCAACAATAAATAAACGCATACTGACGCATATCAACAAACACAAACAGCTTACATTTGCAGTGAACAATTAAAAAGCGAACCGCAAATTTAATACCGTATGCTGAAAGTACTGCTATTATCCGATTTTACCAGCGCGTACAGCCGCCTTTTATTAAAAGGTTTCCTGCGATATTCCATGGAAGTGGGCAACTGGCGCTTTTATCGAATTCCATTGAGCCGTGAAGACTTCAATGACGAAAAAGCAATCGAAACAGTCATTGATATTGCTCAGCGCTGGGGAGCGGATGCCATCATGGGACAGCTGTCCGAAGTAAATACCGAACGGCTGCGCTCCATAGGCATCCCCGTCATCCTGCAAAACTACACCAATCGTGTGGACGGCATATCCAATATTACCGGTGATTACTACGGCACCGGCGAAATGGCCGCCAACTACTTCTTACGGAAAGGTTACACTAATTTTGCTTTCTACGGCACCAGTGATACAATCTGGTCACGCGAACGTGAAGAGGGTTTCTGTACCCGCCTCGCCGAAGTAGGGCAGCATGCCTATATCTATAATGAAGAGAGCAACATCCGCTATGGCTCCACTTCCGACCAGCAGACCCTCCAAGCCTGGTTGCAGCAACTCCCCCATCCCACAGCCTTGTTTGCCTGCGACGACGTATTCGCCTTACGCATAACCGAAGTCTGCGGTATCAGCAACATTCAAGTCCCCCAGGATCTGGCTGTTTTGGGAGTGGATAATGACGAAATACTCTGCAATATGTCCGACCCTCCCCTTTCTTCCATCGTGCTGGATGTAAAGAACGGCGGATATCAGGCAGCCAAACTGCTGCACAGCATTGTGAAGGATAAGCAACTGCCACAATTCAATATCGTTATCAATCCCATCCGCATTGAACGCAGAAAGTCAACAGAAGGATACTCGGTAAGTGACAAACTGGTCCTTGGTGCCCTGAAACTTATTGAGACGGAGAACAACGGCCTTATCAGCATCACAGAAATACTGAACCGCCTTTGTGTTTCACGCCGTGTACTGGAAAAACATTTCCGTAAGGAAGTCGGCATTTCCATTTACCAATATATACTGGATTACCGCACTTCCTGTTTCGCCGAGAAACTGTTAACCTCAGACCTGCCCATCATGGATATAGCCTTTGAACTGGGTTATGAAGATTACATCAATCTTACCAAATCCTTTAAACGAATCTATCAGATGACTCCAACCCAATATAGGAATTACTATAAGTACGGGAAAACAACCACTATTATTAACCCTAATAACCAATGAGAAACAGTGAGAAATTTTATTCTTTTACCTAACTCGTCAGGAAAGAACACTTCAATGCGAAGTATCTTCCTCATTGTATGTATGTGCTGTAGCTTGATTACTCTGGCTCAAAGCAATTTCAAGGTATCCGGTATCGTTATCGGAGTAGACAAAGAACCCATTATCGGGGCTACCATTCAAGACAAAAGCAACCAGACAGGTGTCATTACCGATGTAGAAGGACGCTTTACCATCAATGCTTCTTCGCGCAACGCCGTGTTACGCGTCGGCTATATCGGAATGAAATCAGAAGAAATCAAAGTAGAAGGGCGTTCCCAAATCACCATCATCCTTCAGGAAGAAGCCGTGAAGATAGACGAAGTGGTAGTAACCGCCCTCGGCATCAAGCGTGAAGCCAAAGCTTTAGGTTACGCTGTATCTTCCGTAAACAATGACGCACTGACAGCCGGTAACGAGCAGAATGTAATGTCTGCCATCTCGGGTAAAGTAGCCGGTGTGGATATCTCTTCCACAACAGCAGGCCCTTCCGGTTCCACACGCGTCATTATCCGCGGTAATTCCCAGCTGACAGGTTCCAACCAGCCCCTATATGTCATCGACGGCATGCCGGTGGACAATACGGAACTGGAAGGTGCAGGCAAATGGGGTGGTTACGACTATGGTGACGTATTGTCCTCCCTCAACCCGGATGATATTGAAAACATTTCTATCCTGAAAGGCCCGTCCGCTTCCGCACTTTATGGCTCCAGAGCTTCCAACGGTGTTGTCCTCGTCACCACTAAGTCCGCCCAGAAGAAAAAGGGTATAGGTGTGGAGTTCTCATCCAACCTGAGCATTGTTAAATTACTGACCGGCTTCGACGATTACCAGCGCGTCTACGGTCAGGGCCGCGACGGGCGTCCCTCGATGTCCGGTCAGTCGGCATCGACTACTTCGCAAGTAGCTTGGGGTGGAAAGTTAGACCCCAACATGGATGTACATATCTATAATGATGAGATACGGAAGTATGGTAATGTGAACAACAACATCCTGAGTTTCTTCGATACCGGTATCACTACCACCAATGCCGTTGCCTTCAGCAAGACCAATGACTTGTCGGCTTTCCGTGTATCCGTATCTGATATGCGCAACTGGGATATCGTGCCCGAATCGGAACTGAGCCGTACCAGTGTCTCTTTTAAAGGAAACACCCAGCTTTCCAAACGCCTGACCGTAGAAGCACAGGCCACTTACAGTTACGAATCCGTGCAGAACCGCCCCGCCTTGTCCGACAGTCCGAGTAATCTTGGTAATGCCCTGATAGGTATCGCGCCGAGTTTTGACCAGAAATGGTTATCCAGTAACTACAAGGACGAAACCGGACGTTACAATGACTGGAACGGTGACAAATACCGCATCAACCCCTACTGGGTAATCAATGAAATGAGCAATAAGTCCAAACGCGACCGCCTCATCGGACAGGGACGCCTCTACTATGCATTCACCGATTATCTGAAAGCCAGCTTCAAAGCCGGTCTGGACTCCTACACCTTCCGCTTCACCGATTTCACTCCGATGTATACCCCCGGATTTACCGATGGAATGATGAAGGAAATGACCAACAACGTGATGCAGTACAACTTCGAGATGATGCTTCGTTTCCAAAAGCGTTTCGGTGATTTCGATGTATCGGCTTTCGTCGGCGGCAATGTGATGCGCTATGAGTACGAATCTATGATCCAGACCGGACAAACGCAGGTAATTCCCGGTTTACAGGACATCACCAACTATTCCAGCATAGAAACCGAACATGCCCTGGTGCGTAAAGCCGTGCGCTCCCTGTTCGGACAGGTCAGCCTGGGCTACAAAGAGTTTGCATACCTCGATGCAACGTTCCGTAATGACGTGTCGTCCACTCTAAGCCCCAAGAACCGTTCTTATTTCTATCCTTCGGTTTCGGGAAGCTTGATATTCTCCAACCTCTTTGAGCACAAAGAATGGTTCACCTTCGGTAAGTTGCGTGCTTCATGGGCTAAAGTAGGTGGTGACACAAGCCCCTATCAGCTTCAATTGGAATACGGTCTGAAACCTTATACCAATAAAGGAACTTCTCTGGGTTACATCACTTCCGGTTCCGTGCCTAATGCCAACCTGAAACCGACCTCGACTTACTCTTTCGAAGTAGGTATGGATGTGCGTTTCCTGGATAACCGTCTGGGACTGGACTTTACTTACTACCAACAGATAACCAAAGACCAGATCCTGTCATTGCCGGTTTCACAATCTACCGGATACAGCCGTGCCATGATCAATGCCGGTGAGATTTCCAACAAAGGTATCGAAGCTTCTCTGTCACTCGTACCGGTGAAAACCAAAAACTTCACCTGGGATGCCAATATCAACTTCGCCAAGAACTATAATGAAGTAGTGAAACTGCACGAAGACGTGAAAGACTTTGAACTGGCAGCCGCCCGTTGGGCCAACGCCTTCATCTACGCAAGCGAAGGACAACCTTACGGTGTCATCGTAGGTAAGAAACTGAACCGTACAGAAGCCGGCGAAGTGATTTATGAAAACGGTCTGCCTACTTTCGACGATAAAGTATCCGTATTAGGAAACGGCAACTACGACTTCACTTTAGGTTTCCGCAATGCTTTCTCTTACAAAAACTTATCAATGAGTGTACTGGTAGATATGAAATTCGGTGCGGACGTTTATTCCATGAGTAAGATGCAGTCGCACGTAAACGGTACTTCCAAAGAAACCCTGGAAGGACGCGAAGGCTGGTACGCCTCCGAGCAAGCCCGCCTGTCGGCCAACGTGGATGCCAAAGACTGGACACCGACCGGAGGTTATGTAGGTAAGGGAGTAAAAGCCGTAACCGATGCCGACGGTAACGTAAGCTATGTGCCCAACGATGTGTACGTAGATCCCGCCAAATACTGGCAAGCCTTGCAAAACTCTTCCCCCGAACCGTTCATCTGCGACAACTCTTTCGTGAAACTGCGTGAAGTATCACTCTCTTACTCATGCCCCAAGAAGTGGTTCGTACATACTCCTATCGAATCCGTCACCCTCTCGGCTTACGGTCGCAACCTGCTGCTGATCTATTCAAAAGTAGACAACATCGACCCTGAATCTTCTTACAACAACGGTAACGGACAGGGCTTCGAGTATGGCTCATTACCCTCACGCCGCACCTTCGGCTTCGGCATCAATGTCAAATTCTAAAACGCATATCAACATGAAAAATATAAAATGGAGTTCCTTATTTATCGGCCTCATCTGCCTGTGCAGCTGTGTAGACCTGACTGAACTGAACGAGAATCCAACCAAGGCAACCAGCATATCCCCGCATCTGCTGATTCCGACCATACAATTGACCCATTCACAATATATGCAGAACACCATCCGCTACTTTATCTACCCGGGTGCATTCGTCAACCACTGGATTGGCGGCTGGAGTATGCAGGAGTACGGTGGAAAAGCCAAAAAGAACATTGCCTACATGGAACGCCTCTGGGTAGCCTATTATCCCGATATCATTAAGAATGCCGTCGCACTGGTCAGCCAGACCACCGACAACCCGGAAGAAGTCAATCTGAATGCCATCGGACGCATCCTGAAAGTAGAGGCTTTCCTTAAACTGACGGATTATTACGGTGATATTCCGTACTTTGAAGCCGGAAAGATATACAATGAAAACATCGTGAAACCCCGATACGACAAACAGGAAGATATCTACATGGATTTCCTGAGCGAACTCCGCGCCGCCTCCGCCCAACTGGACGTATCGGCTATGGCTCCGCAGAACGACCTTTACTTCAATGGCGACATCGAGAAATGGAGACGGTTTGCCAATTCCTTATGGCTGCGCATCTCCATGCGCCTGCTGAAAGTCAACCCCACACTTGCCCAGCAAGAAGCCAAAGCGGCTTATGAGGCAGGAGTGATGACCTCTAACAGCGATATCTGTTATGTGGCGCACGAATCGAGCAGACTGGACGAAGGTCCGGGCAACGGATTTGCCAACCAGATGCTGGAAGATCCTACTTACAGTAACTACCGCATGACCAACGAATTGCTGGAAGCGCTGACTTCCACCAACGACCCGCGCACTCTCTACATCGGAGGCGCCTACTATACCGACAGCAAACGCACGGATATCACCTCCATTGTTTACGAAAAGACCGGTTCGTATCAAGGAGTACCGGCACAAGATTTCATCTACAATGCCTGGGCACCGGCTCTTACCATCAATATCGATGGAAAAGATGTAAGTGTAGCACACCACTACCAGAAGATGCAACCCTCTAAACTGCTGACTGATCCAGCATCTCCTTATATGCACCTTACTTATGCCGAAACAGAATTCTACCTGGCTGAAGCCGCTGCCCGCCATTGGAATGTATCTTCCGAAAGTGCCAAGGAACACTATAAGAAAGGTCTGGTAGCCGCCATCAAGCAATGGAGCCTGTTTGGCGCCAATGTACCCGATGACGCCACACTGGAAGCCCTCGCCGAAGAACAGTCTTCACTGCTGGATGCAGGCGACACCGAGGCGCTGGAAGAGATCAACAAACAACTGTGGCTGCTCTATATCCTCGACCCGATTGAAGCCTGGTCTAACATCCGGCGCAGCGGTATGCCGAGCAAGTACACCAAGTTCTACAACCTGGCTCCCACAGAAAACGAATCGGACGGCAAACGCCCCAACCGCATGATGTATCCGCTGGAAGAACAGATTAAGAACAAGGAAAATCTGGAAGAAGCACTCAGCCGCATGGGAGGAACAGACAACTGGACCAGTCGTGTATGGTGGGATAAAGAATAAGTTTACACAATTAAAAAGAACGGATAAATTATGAAAACCAAGTATATTTTTCTAATATTGTGCTTCCTGGGCATCGCCATGGGAAGTTGTAAAGACGACTCGGCAAGCAACCCGACCTTTGCCGATGATGAACTCTATATCTATACCGACATGTTGGAAAGTGTATCAGCCATAGCAGGCACCCTCACGGAATTCCCTATCCTGGTTTCTCCGGCAGACGGCAGCGTGTCCGTCAAGTGGTTGCTGGACGGTGAAGTGATCGGAACCGCCCCTACACTGAGCTACACATTCACCCAGACCGGAAGTTTCAAGCTGCGCTTTGAAGCGGTACGAAACGGAACCACTAATTTCAGAGAATTCACTTTAGTAGTAACAGCACCTTAAAAACATACGGATACCTATGAAATATCTGACTCTATGGGCACTTCTCTGCATCCTCTTCGGATGCGGAGGAACCTCCCAGGAAGAACCACCCAAGAAACCATCCAAGATTATCTTCGGATACCTGCAATATGAACAATTGCCCGAATACCAGATTCCCTGGGATCAACTGACTCACCTGAGCATCGCCTTCGGACGCGCCACAGAAGAAGGTGGCCTGGCTGATGCCGCCAACATCGAAAAGCTTTTGCCCATCTTCCGCGAAGGGCAAAAGAAAGGGGTGAAAGTTCTGTTATCCGCAGGTGGAGGCGGCAACAAAGCCATTATGGCGGGTGTACTGCTTAATGATACTTACCGCAACCGCTTCAAAAAGGAACTGTTGAAAGCTGTGGAAGACTGGGGATTCGACGGTCTTGACATCGACTACGAACACTGGGCAGGCGGTCCGGAAGGCTACGGAGAAGGCGACAAGGAAAAAGTAGCCCTCCTTGAAAACTTCTACAAAGAACTGAGGACGGAACTTCCCAAAGGCAAACTGCTGACTGCCGCCGTGAGTGCCGACTATCCGGAATGGAACGGGGGCTGGGGAAACTATAATGTATATACTAACTCGATGTTTGAATATCTGGACCTGGTCAATATCATGGTGTACGACTTCACCGGTGGTTGGAAATCATCGAAAGTAGCTCAGCACGCCAGCATGGAACACTTCCGCATGGCAGCCAAACGTTGGAGTGAAATCCGCGGAGTACCCAAAGAAAAGATTATCCTCGGAGTGCCTTTCTACGGTGTACACTTCGTATCCGCCGAAACCCCGGTAGGGGCTACACACATGCCGTACAAGGAGATTCTAACGAATTATCCCAACGAACAGGCCACGGAGAAGGACGAAATCCGACTACTCTTCTACAACGGCAAACCAACCATGCGTGCCAAAGCCGGGTATGTAAATGACAACGGTTACGGAGGTATCATGATATGGGCTATCTCGCACGATTCTCCCAACAAAGAAGAGAGTCTGCTTCAGGTGCTCTATGACGCTTTCACCGAACATTAAGCATCCTCTTGCAGAAGCCATATTCCGAAGACCTGTTTCATTAAAGGAAAGGATATGAAGCAATAAAACATCACATGCAAAAGATGGCATCTTTTGCTACAAAAGATGCCACATTTTGCAAGAGTAGAATAAAGCATCCGGGTGTTTTCATTTAATGAAGAGCATCCAAACTATTAATAATCAAAACATTCAGCACTTATGTCGGCCCCAAACAATAGATTACTTGCACTCGATGTAATAAGAGGGATTACCATAGCCGGAATGATACTGGTAAACAACCCCGGTTCCTGGCAGTCTGTCTATGCCCCGTTGCAACACGCACGATGGCATGGATTAACCCCCACAGACTTGGTTTATCCCTTTTTTATGTTTATCATGGGCGTAGCCATCCACTTTTCATTGCGCAAGTTCGATAAACTCAATACCACCGTCAGTCTGAAAATCATCCGTCGGACCGTAGCTCTCTTTGCCGTAGGAATAGCATTGGATTGTTTCTCCAAACTTTGTTACGGCACTTTCTCCTGGGAACATCTGCGTATTCTCGGTGTCATGCAACGGTTGGCATTGGCTTATGCAGGCGGAGCATTCCTGGCAATTCTTATTCCGAAGAAGTATTATCTTGCCACGGCAGGAGGAATTCTGCTGCTATATCTTGTGTTGCTGCAATGTTTCAACGGATATGTACATTCGGCAGACAACCTGATTGCGGTGATTGACGTCAAACTGCTGGGAGCGGGACATTTAATCAAAGAGGCCGCTGAGGGCGGTAGCTTTGCTTTCGAACCCGAAGGGCTGCTGAGTACGATTCCTTGTTGGGCGCATGTACTGTTCGGCACGTTCGTTGGAAGCCTGATTACGGGGATAGCGGAAAATAAGGAACGTATCCGTCAGATCGCCCTGTTCGGTACGGTTCTGTTGTTCGCCGGTTTCCTGTTACAATATCTCGATCCGATAAACAAGAAACTGTGGACGGCTTCCTACACTTTAATCACTTCCGGAACTGCTTCCCTGCTTCTTGCTTTACTGATAGATATCATTGACGTCAGGCAGAAAAAGCGCTGGTGCCGCTTCTTCGAAGCCTTCGGAGTGAATCCGCTTTTCATGTATGTAGTTGCATGGATCATCAGCGTACTGTTCGGATTGTCATTCATCCCGTGGGGCGAAGCAACCATCAGTGTCCGGGGAATTATCTACAACCGGACGCTGCAACCCTTGCTGGGAGATTATGCAGGATCTCTGGTCTATGCCCTGTTCTTCATCGGGGTGATATGGGCATTGGGATACATTCTCTATCGCAAACGTATTTATATAAAACTGTAAAAAGGTATGTTTAAAGGTAACGTTCAACAAAAGCCTTCCTCCAATCTGCTGCCTATGCTGATGCTGGGAACGCTGTTTTTCATCTTCGGACTAGTATCCTGGGTAAACTCCATCTTGATTCCCTACTTCAAAGTAGCTTGCGAGTTAACCCACACCCAGTCTTATCTGGTAGCCCTGGCATTCTACATCGCTTACCTTGTGATGTCTATTCCCGCTGCCAAACTGATCGGTCGGATCGGCTCCAAGCGGGGTATTATCGCAGGATTGTGGCTTATGGTAGCCGGGACCGTCCTATTCGTTCCGGCAGCCTACACCCGGGCCTATCCCGTCTTCCTGACCGGACTATTCACCATAGGTACCGGTCTGTCTATCCTGCAAACCGTAGCCAATCCTTATGTCACCATACTGGGACCCATAGAGTCGGCAGCCCGGCGTATCAGTATCATGGGGCTATGCAACAAGATAGCCGGAATCATCGCCCCCCTGCTGTTTGCCGCCGTCATCCTGAAATCAACGGATAGCGAATTGTTCGAAGTGCTGAAGAGTAACAGTGTGGCAGGTGCAGAGAAAGACCTCTTGCTGGACGAACTGATACGGAGGGTTATTGTCCCCTACTCGATACTTTCCCTGTTCTTGTTCCTGTTTGGCTGCGCGATACATTTCATCCGGCTGCCCGATCTGAGTAATGAACAGGAAAAGAGTACCCACTCTTCCGGTGACCACAAGTCTATCGGCTCGTACCCATACCTTATATTAGGAGTATTCGCCATCTTCTTTCATGTGGCGGCCCAGGTGATTTCCATCGATACGATTATCAGCTATGCCGAAAGTATGGGATTCAATCTGCACGAAGCCAAGATATTCCCCAGCATCACTTTGTCCTGTGCTCTTGTAGGATATTTCATCGGTATCCTGCTGATTCCCCGGTTTGCCAGCCAGCAACGCATGTTCCGTATCTGCACCGTAGGCGGACTGATATTATCGGTCTGTGTACTGGTGATTCCCGGAGAAGTACAGATGTACGGACATGCCACTTCCCTTTCCATCTGGTGCCTGAGCCTGATGGGAGTATGCAACGCACTGATCTATGCCGGAATCTGGCCGCTTGCCATACATGACCTGGGACGCTGGACGAACCTGGGTTCCTCGTTCATGGTGATGGCACTCTGCGGCAACGCTTTCATGCCGGTCATCTATGGACTGATAGCCGATCATTACGGATTACGGATCGGATATATCGTGCTGATTCCCTGCTTCCTTTATTTGATATTTTACGCATTCTACGGATATAAAATCAATCATTGGTCTGAATTATGGAAACTGAAAAAGGACAAATAACCAGAATTTATAACGGTGAAATCATCACTCCGGAACGTAACTTCGGAGTGGGAACCGTACTCATTGCCGAAGGAAAAATTATCGGCATAGAGTCGGGAAACTATGAAGTACCCGGCAGCATAGGTCACGATGCACACGGCGGCTACATCGCCCCGGGATTCATCGACCTGCACACACACGGCGCAGGTGATTCCGATTTCATGGATTGCATGGAAGAAGACTGCCTCACCATTGCCCGCGAACACCTGCGGCACGGAACTACCTTACTTTATCCTACCACACTGGCTTCGGATAATCAGGAACTGTTTCGCTTCCTCGATATATACGACCGGGTAAAAGATCAGCGTTCGGGTGCCGCTTTCGGTGGTTTACACCTGGAAGGCCCTTACTTTGCCTATGCCTTCAGGGGAGCACAGGATCCGCGCTATCTGCGCAACCCTTCTCCCGAAGAATACATGGAGATATTGGACAGGAGCCAGGATATCGTCCGGTGGAGCATTGCTCCCGAACTTCCGGGGGCACTTGAGTTTGGTGATATACTGCACCGACGTGGCATATTACCTTCCATAGCGCATACAGATGCCATTTATGAAGATGTGGTGGAAGCCGTGAAACACGGTTTTACCCATATCACCCACTTCTACTCCTGCATGAATGGAGTAACCCGCCGGAACGCCTTCCGCTATGCAGGTTGTGTAGAAGCGGGATATTTATTGGACGAAATAACCATTGAACTGATAACGGACGGCGTACATGTTCCGGCACCACTTATGAAACTGGCAGTAAAGAATAAGGGTGCGGAGAAGATTGCCTTAGTCACCGACTCCATGCGCGGTGCAGGTATGCCCGAAGGGAAAAGCATATTGGGCAGTCGTGCCAAAGGACGCGAAGTACTCATTGAGGACGGAGTAGCCAAGATGCCCGACCGCCAGTCCTTTGCGGGAAGCGTAGCTACGGCCGACCGCTTGGTACGGAATATGTACCGGATGGGAGAACGTCCTCTGGAAGAAGCCATAAGCATGATGACGCTCACCCCCGCCGAAATAATGGGCATTGCGGACAGGAAAGGAAAGATTGCCAAAGGATATGATGCCGACATTGTAATATTCGACCCGGATATCCGCATCAACCGGGTATTCATTAACGGAGAAACATTATTTGAACAACCATGAACATAAAAGAAATTAAGAAAGAAGCTTTACTGGCACGGATATGCGCTACCCGCCAGATTATGGGCGAAGATGCCGCACAAGCAGCAGCCGAAAGTATCAACCAATTATTAAAAGAAAAAGAGGAAATCAATATTCTGTTTGCAGCGGCCCCCTCACAAAACGAGTTTCTGGCCGCCTTGCAGAAGTATGCTCTTCCCTGGAACCGCATCCATGCCTTGCACATGGACGAGTACATCGGTCTGCAAGCGGATGCGCCTCAACGCTTCGGGAATTATCTCAAAGAACACATATTTGCCGCACTTCCCTTCAAGTCTATACATTATTTATATATAGAAGGCGCCTCACCCGAAAACATCTGCACCCACTATGAAGAAGTTCTGCAAAAGCATCCCATCGACATTGTTTTCATGGGAATCGGTGAAAACGGGCACATCGCCTTTAATGACCCGCATGTGGCATTGTTTGATGATCCCCAGCAGGTAAAAGTGGTATTACTGGACGAGGTATGTCGCACACAACAGGTACACGACGGTTGTTTCTCCAGTCTGGAGAAAGTACCCCAACAGGCAGTCACCATTACGATACCGGTTATGATGAAAGCTACCCGTATCTTTTGCATAGTACCGGGAAAGCCAAAGGCGAATGCTGTGAAAGAAACATTATACGGCCCTGTCAGCACCACTTGCCCGGCTTCTATTTTACGTACTCATCCCCATGCGACGCTTTATTGTGACCGGGACAGTGCGTCACTTTTATCCATCTAAAAAATAAAGACCATGAATCATACCCTTCGTTCCATATACAAAAGTTTACTTTTAGTAAGCGTATTCCTGTGCCTGTGTGTTCCGGCCCGTAGCGCAGCCCCTCCTTCCGACTTCAAAGTCAGGGCTTTCTATCTGGATTGCCGTACACAGGTAATGACGGTTTCGGCAATCAAGGAACTGGCGTCCGACCTTTCAAAGAAAGAGATAAATACTCTGCTGATAGAGTATGAAGCAACATTCCCTTTCCAAAAGCATGCCACTTTGTGTAATCAATTGGCATTCAGCCGCAGCGAAGTACAGGATATTGTAAGCTATTGCACTTCGCTCGGCATTGAAGTAATCCCGTTACAGAACTGTTTCGGACATTGCGAATACATATTAAGGCACGACCGGTACGCACATTTGCGTGAAGACAGTAAGGAAGTGTCGCAAGTATGTCCCCTCAAGATAGAAGAAGCTAAAAAGGTATTCCGGGAAATCTTCCGGGAAGTGGCAGAATTGCATCCGTCACCTTATTTCCATATAGGAGCTGACGAAACTTATCTGTTGGGAAGTTGCGCACAATGTTCCCAAGTAAATAAGTCGCGCCTTTTTGTTGACTACATAAAAGCCATGTGCGAGGTGGTCAAGGAAATGGGAAAGAAACCTATCATCTGGGCGGATATTATCCTGATGCACCCCGAAGCCGTTCAAGAGTTACCCAAAGATCTCATCTACGTTGACTGGAATTACGGTTGGGAACCGGACCGCTTCGGTAAACTGGATAATCTGCTGAAGCTCGGTGTAAAGATGTGGGGAGCAGCCTCCCTGCGCTCGGCACCCGACAATACATATCTGACCCAGTGGATGAAGCATTTCAATAACCTGGCTACTTTCCTGCCCTTTGCGCGTGCTCACGGATATGAGGGAATGATAGAAACTTCCTGGTCAACCAGCGGAACTTATGGTTTCCACTATGATAACGGTTGGGAAATAATCAGTATGCAACCCATCCGGCAGGTATATCCCATGTCAGGATTCCAATTGCTGATAGACGCTTATTGCAAAGCGGTTAATTCATCAGAAGCGATTCATGCCGAAACTTTCATAAAAGAGTATGCACAGCAACGCTATGGGCTGTCGGAGGACGAAGCGCAAACCTTTCTCAACTATTTCCTGCTTCCCCAAGAGTTAGTCCGTCACGGAAAGGATGCTAAAGGAAAGCCGATAGAACAGGTGATACAGGAATGTGAAGAGTTGAAAAGCAACTTCAACAAGATCGTTCCCCGGAAACAGGGCGGTGAATTCGAACATTATCGCCTGATGCTGGACCTGCGCATCAACTATCTTCAGTACAAAGAAGTGGAGTTCACCTACGAATCTTCGAAATATGATGTATCACAGGCTTCCGGACTTGCCACGCAACTTAAAAAAATCATCGGTGAAGCCGGGAAACTGGACAAACGTTTCATCAAACTCAACAAAGATTATCTGAAACCCGGACAAGCGGAAGAGATCAACGCATTGAGAAATGAGAAGATGAACGAACTCTACCGGACTTTAAGCAGACAAGCCGGTTTGTAGTTTTCTTCAGTACCGGAAGTATACTTTTGCGTCCGTTTATGTGAAAATTCGAAGATAATCACGTACATTTGCATTTGTACAATCAATTAAATACTAACACCATGAGAAAACTTAACCACGCACTTCTTGCAAGTGCTCTCGCCTTGGCATGCGCTTCGTGTACCGCGGAGAAAGAAGCTAACTACCAAGTGATACCTCTCCCCCAAGAGGTTAGTTTAACCCAAGGAAATCCGTTCAAACTGAACGAAAATGTTCTCATCGCTTATCCGGAAAACAATGCCTTATTGCAACGCAATGCTGAGTTCCTGTCGGAGTACATCCAACAAGCCACGAACTACGCACCGAAAACAAAGGCCATCGCGGCAGGAGAACAAGTGAAAAATGCAATTGTACTGGGGCTCGACCCGGGCATTGCAAACAAGGAAGGCTATGTGCTGACTACCACCCCCGAAGGAATCAGCATCAACGGACAAACCGAAAACGGAGTGTTCTATGGCATCCAGACTTTACGCAAATCCATTCCCGCCGAAGCCAAAGGAGCAACCGTCCTGATACCGGCAGGTGAAATTAAGGACGAACCGCGTTTCAGTTACCGCGGTATGCACCTCGACGTAGGACGTCACTTCTTCCCCAAAGAGTTTATAAAGAAATATATAGACTTGCTGGCACTGCACAATATGAATACTTTCCACTGGCACCTGACTGAAGACCAGGGCTGGCGTATTGAGATCAAGAAATATCCGAAACTTACGGAAATAGGTTCTCAACGCAGTCGTACGGTAATCGGAAGAAACACACAAGAGTACGACAATACGCCGTATGGTGGTTTCTATACACAGGAAGAAGCTAAAGAAATCGTGAAGTATGCGCAGGAACGTTACATCACGATAATTCCGGAAGTAGACTTGCCGGGACATATGCTTGCCGCATTAGCTGCTTATCCGGAAATGGGATGTACAGGCGGTCCATATGAAGTATGTCCTCGTTGGGGCGTATTTGAAGACGTACTTTGCATCGGTAATGATAAAACCATGCAATTCCTGGAAGACGTAATGAGTGAAATCATCGAAATATTCCCATCAGAATATGTACATATCGGTGGCGATGAAGCTCCACGTACCCGTTGGGAAAAATGTCCGAAATGCCAGGCACGTATCAAAGCGGAAGGGCTGAAAGCTGATAAAAAACATACCGCAGAAGATCGCCTGCAAAGTTATTGCATGACACGTATCGAGAAGTTCCTGAACAGCAAGGGACGCCGGATTATCGGCTGGGACGAAATTCTGGAAGGCGATGTAGCCCCCAATGCGACAGTAATGTCATGGCGCGGAGCATCTGGAGGCATAGAAGCGGCACAAATGGGACATGATGTAATTATGACGCCCAACACCTATTGTTATTTCGATTATTATCAGACGGCAGACACCAAGGATGAACCGCTGGGTATCGGTGGATATGTACCCATAGAAAAGGTGTATAGTCTGGATCCTACTTTCGATCTGAATGAAGAACAGAAAAAACATATTATTGGTGCCCAAGCCAACTTATGGACAGAGTACATAACTACCACCGAACATGTGGAATACATGGTATTACCCCGTATGGCTGCCCTTGCCGAAGTACAATGGACACAACCCGAAAAGAAAGATTTCAAAGATTTCACTAAACGCTTGGCTCGCCTGATGAAGTTCTATCAAAGAGATGGCTTCAACTATGCCAAGCATGTATTCGATTTGAAGGTCGACTTCACACCGGATGTTGCCAAGAAAGCGGTAGTAGTCACATTGAGTACTATTGATGACGCTCCTATTTATTATACATTAGATGGGACCGAACCGACTACAGCTTCATTGAAATACACAGAGCCTGTTGCCATTACTGAAACAGCAGATTTCCAGGCAGTGGTTATCCGCCCGGAAGGAAAGAGTAAAGTGGTGAATAAAAAGATTTCTTTCAATAAGGCTACATATTGCCCTATCGAACTGACCTTCCAGCCTTCGGAAAAATATAAATTCGGAGGTGCTATCACCTTAGTAGATGGTATGAAGGGAAATGATAGCTATGCCACCGGAGCCTGGTTAGGCTTTGTAGGTGGTGATGTGGAAGCCATCATCGACCTGGGACAGGAAACAGAAATCAAGCGGGTAGCTACGAACGCCATTGTCGATATGAGTGCCTGGATTATGGGAAGTACAGGGGTGGTAGTCTCTGTATCTGACGATAACAAAGAGTTCCGCGAAGTAGCCGTTAAGGATATTCCGGCAGAAACAAACATTGATAAGAAAGGTGTGGAAAACTATGAGATAACTTTCGATCCGGTGAAAGCACGGTATGTGAAAGTTGTCATCAAGCGCAGCCCTGCCCTGCCGAAAGGACATGCAGGCGAAGGAAAAGCTGCTTATATGTTCATTGACGAAATAGAGGTGGATTAGAAACCTCTCCCCAATGAAGGGAGAGGAGAAACTTTAGAACTGGAAATAAATGAAAGGCTGAATCTCCGTACTCTTCATCTGGATTACCAAGTAAATTAAAGCAAGCATCAGAACCGCCTTTCCCATAAGGGGAAGGCGGGTTACTGTTTTACAGCAAGCGTTCTCCCAACGATCAGGGCAGAAATGCAGAAAGAAACCTAATGCCATCAGTGCAAACACTTCCCAATAGCCTGCAATCAGTTGCGGGAAAAGTTGCGGACGGAAAGTGGTACAGATCTGTTTGATCATATCCAAAGAAGTGGAAAAGTCCGCATTGCGGAAGAATATCCAGCAGAAACAAACAAAGTGGAATGTGATCAGTATACCGAAGAAACGGCGGATGCCGTGGCTTTCTTCTCCTTTCTTTCTTCCAGTCAACGTCATCCAGAATTTATGTGCCGCCAAAGCAATGCCATGGAACAATCCCCAAATGACAAAATTCCAGGAAGCGCCATGCCACAAACCACCCAAAAACATGGTTATGATAAGGTTGGCATACTGACGGATTTTTCCTTTCCGGTTTCCACCCAAAGAGATATAAAGATAATCTTTCAGCCAACTGGAAAGTGAGATATGCCAACGCCGCCAAAACTCCGTAATAGAGGCCGACTTATAAGGAGAGTCAAAGTTCTTATTAAAATGAAAACCTAACAACAAGGCTATTCCGATAGCCATATCACTGTATCCGGAAAAGTCGCAATAGATTTGCAAGGCATATCCATAAACACCCATCAGATTCTCTACTCCGGAATAGAGCGTAGGATTATCAAAAATACGTTCTACAAAGTTCACACTGATATAATCCGAAATAATCGCTTTCTTGAACAGACCGCTTGCAATCAGAAATATACCCTTTCCGAACATCTCGTGGGATACGAACAAAGGGCGGCGTATCTGTGGGATAAAATCACGGGCACGCACAATAGGGCCTGCCACCAACTGCGGGAAGAAGGAAACATAAAAAGCGTAGTCCAGCAAATTGGTAAGAGGGGTTATATCTTTGCGATACACATCAATCGTGTAACTGAGCGATTGAAAAGTGAAGAATGAGATGCCCACAGGGAGGAATATATCATAATGATGAAACGTACCGCCCGCAAGCGAAGCAAAAACATCTCCCAAGAAATTGGCGTACTTGAAGTAACAAAGCAAACCGAGATTGATGAAAAGGCTCACCCCTACCCATGTTTTACGTTGCCAGCCTACGGTACTGACCGCCATGAGACGGGCTATGAAGAAGTCCGCCACCGTGACAAGCGCCAACAGGAAAAAGTAAGTGCCGCTACTTTTATAATAGAAATAATAGGAGAATGCGGTAACAAACAACAAGCGTGCAGTCAGACGGCGTTGCAACAGCAGATATATCAGAATAAATGCTGAAAACAACCACAAGAAAATGCCGCTACTGAATATCATCGGCGCTTGCGGATCATACACAAATACATCTCGCAGACAGTTGAAGTCAATATCCCACATAATCATTATAGGCTTTTAAAAGGGCTTGATAAAATAATTCTCCCTGCAATACGTATCCCTCAGGAAGATAGTGCACATGGTCCGGGCGCATCAGTCCGGCTTCCTGCCAGTTCGGGCAGGCACGTTGTCTTCCGCCCACAGCTTCGTACATATCCCACACGGCAAGACCATTGTCATCAGCAAAGCGACGCATGGTTTCTACGGCAATTGCAGTACGGGGATTAATGGAATAGGTGCGGCGGCGAATTTTCCGGAAACTGTCGTAGGAACCGGGAGGAGTTGTCATCAGTAAGGGTACACTGGGCAGGCTGTCGCGAAGCATACGCACCAGTTCATCCATTTGTCGATAATGCAAGATAGTGTTATAACGCCGGTTATGGCTTTCGTTTGTTCCGAAAGAAAGTATAACCAGATCGGGATGCAGGGCGACAATATCAGATATGCGGTCAGGACGGGTAAAGGTGGTACAAAAAGCACCGTTGATACCTATATCAGTATAAGAAATAGCACCAAAAGTTTCTGTCAGCAGCGTTCCGGTAGTACGGGGCAAGATACGCCCACGGATATGGCTGTCACCGATATGCACGATACGGATGGTATCTGTAGAAAAGCCGGCATGCAACAGACGCAACTTTTCCCAAAAAGGATTGAGAATGCCAAGGCTATCCGTCAACTCATTCTCACCAAGTTGCTGAAAGCCGGAAGGAAAAGCTATTTGAGGAACTGCAACAGTATCCGTACGCTGGGAATAGGAACGGAGCGTATCACAATTTGCCGTGGCTTCGCTGATAAGGGGACAGGATGGAACAGAATCCTGTGCACGGAGGGAAACAGTGCAGAAGAAAAGAAAGGCGACAGTGAGAATAGCCTTCAGGGACGAAAAGAGAAGAGAGGCCGTGTCTAAAAAATAAACTTTATTCCGCTTCATAAGCCCTCCTCCTGTCGTACTGTTCCTTTCCATATACAAGCGCTTCATAAAGCAAACCTGCCAAGTGCTTACCTCCCCGGAAATTAATATGCGTATAGTCATAATTCGCCAAAGAAGGCTTGGCATGTACCAGATTTGCCATGCTTCCCTCTCCTCCCATCGCTTCGAACATATTCCAGAAAGCAATGTCGTTATCTGCCGCCAAGTTTTGTTGGTAACGCACCAGATTTTTAATACCGGGCATTGTGCGCAGGGTACCATCTTCCGTCTTATAGTCCCGGTCACCCACGCTAACTATCAAAATACCTGCTTGTGGAAATGCGTCCTTCAAATGATCAATGGTGGTCTGCATACCTGCAATGTATTTGTCATAATTCCGTCCACGTTCAGTAGCAACGTTCAATCCGTATTGCAAGATAATCAGGTCATAAGGACGCTGCTCATTAAATTCATGCATCATCCATACAGGAATGGAGCGCAGAGACAAGCCCGAACTGCCACGCAACGAGAAGTTATCCAGAATAATTCCTTTTTTGCCATCCATAGCCAAACCATAGAATAAGGTAGAGTCCGCCTCATCAACCGTCCAACGGACAGAACCTATATTTCCATTTACCTGCATTTCCTGCAAGTCATCTGTAGCCAGGAAAGTACGGGTTTGCTTTTCATTCCGGTTGACATTCACAGAAAGGGTAACCTCCCCTTTGCTATAAAAAAAGATAGAAGCCTGTTCACACGTATCCAAATGTGAAGCATATTTGTTTTGTCCCTTCAATTCCACATAAGCACCAGGACGGGGAACAAAGTAATGTCCGGAAATACCTTGCTTCTTGCGGTCAAAGAAAGTAGAGTCCATTACAGAATGGCTTTGCCAACCACCAAACGAATGGCGCACAGTAGGGCGGAATCCACTGGTCATGGAAGTAATGGTTACAAAACCTACTCCGCAACCACCATATTTATCCTGCAACATATTGCGCAAATCCGCAGTAAGAATATCCGCTTCAATGAAGGAATCTCCGAAAACGGCAATACGTACCCGGCGGGGGCGTTGCGCCAATTCATCCAAAGCCCGGTAAAAAGGTGTCATGCCACGCAGAGTAGAGTCGCTGTAGTCTTCAATGCACGTCATACCCGCACGGCAGGTATCCACAAAAGCAGGTTTCACCTTCGGCGGGGGCGGAAGCAAACTGTCCGGTTCTTCCGCAATATCTTTCTGAGTACGCACGTCACCCAGCAAGTCGACACGCCTCATCACGTGTTCACCTACCGTAAAACTGGGCAGGAAGTACATCAGTAACAATCCCGCCAATATAATCAATGCCCAAATGCAAGTATATTTCAGATAATTCTTTTCCATGTTGCCCATAAAGGAGCTGCAAAGATAGGGAAAAGACATAAAAAGAAAGGGAAATCTTCACGTTTTGTAAGATTTCCCTTTCTTCCTCACAACTATATCGTCTTCTCAATGTTCCAGACAAATGCCCGGAGACCGAGTTGCTGGGTCTCCTCGTCTATCCGGTGAAGTGCATCGAGCAACGGGTCTACTTTAGCTTCGTCTACAATAGTAATAATAGCAGAGCACATACTGGGCCATGCATGACTCCCATAGTGCGGCTCGCCCGTCTTACTGCCACGTCCCTGCACTTGCTGCCAATAGCTGAATCCACGGCACCCCTGGCGATCAAGTAACGCCATGATGCGCTCGAAGAACGCCTGGTCGAATGTTATAAATACGGATTTCATATCTTTTTGATTTATTGTTTTTTGGGTTTTGTCATCTTCTCCTTATGAGCCTGATAGTAATCATTCAGTTCACGGTCTTTCTTGATCTTGCGACGATTACGCCTGATACCAACACCGGCAAACGAACAATAAAGCACGGGAACCAGGATCAGCGTCAAAATGGTAGATACCGTCAGACCACCGATTACAGCCACACCCAGCGGACGCCACATCTCGGCACCTTCACCTTGCCCTACAGCCATCGGCACCATACCGAGAATAGTAGTCAGCGTAGTCATTAATACCGGACGCAGACGGCTACGGCCTGCCGTAACCACAGAGTGAAGTACTGCCATACCACGCTCACGACAGAGGGTGATGTAGTCAATCAACACGATACCGTTCTTCACCACAATACCAATCAACATGATGCCACCCAGCAAACTCATTACGTTCAAGTTGGTGCCCGTGAAGAAGAGGGCCATCAACACACCACTGAATGCAAACGGGATGGAGAACATAATAATGAACGGATAACTCAAAGACTCAAACTGAGCAGCCATTACAATAAATACCAGAATGATAATCAGCACAGCCAGTGTACCCAAATCAGAGAACGAATCTTGCTGGTCCTCATACGAACCCGAGATCTGGATAGAAATACCGCTCGGCAAGTCCATCTTATCAATAATGGCATTACCATCAGCTACCACATCACCCAACGGAACTCCGGAAATAACGGCAGATACCGTCACAATACGTTCACGGTCCTTACGCTCGATAGTAGGAGGAGCCGAACGCTCAACCACTTTACCTAGGTCCTTCACACGGATACCTTCACCGGAAGGTGTATAAATAAGGATGTTCTCCAAATCTTCAATCTTTGTACGGAACTCAGGAGCATAACGTACACGGATATCGTATTCATCACCATCCTCACGATAATAGGAAGCCAAGGCTCCGTTCACGCGATTACGCAGATAACCGGAAGCAGTTGACAGATTCAGTCCATGTAATGCCAGTTTCTCACGGTCAAAGTCTACCTGATATTCAGGCTGGTAATCCTGACGGCTGATGTTTACCTCACTCACACCTTTTACATTCAGTAGTTTCTCTTTCAATTCGGCCGAAACTTTATCCGTAGCGGTAAAATCATAACCATATACCTCGAAGTCGGCACTAGCCTGGGCACTCATACCACCGGTACTACCACCAAGGATTACCTGCGCCTTGTCCAATTCGGGATAGGCCTTCAAGTCTTCACGCATCTCATCACAGACCGTTTCCAACTTGACTTTACGTTCTCCCGGACTCACCAAACTGATGTTAAAACTGATAATATGGCTACCATTGTCCTGCATGGAAGCAAAAGTATTATCCGAATCAGCCTGTCCTACAGTATAGTTACAAACTTTCATTACACCTTCGTAGCGTTTCATCCACTTATCTGTCAGTTCCGAAGCCAATGCTTGGGCACGCTCTACACGGGCACCGATAGGAAGTTGCAGCTTCACACCAATACGGCTATTATCAGCCGCCGGGAAGAATTCCGTACCAATATACTTGGCGCAGAACAAACTTGCCACAAAGAAAGCAGCACAACCAACCATGATAGTTATACGATGACGTACAGCCCAGTCCAAACGATTTTGATACCATACATCGAGAGCATCAAGCGCACGCTGAATCGGTGTATAAAGAGCGATGAACATCTTGCTCTGCTTCTTCTGCAAGCGCAAGAGCTGTGCACACATCATCGGTGTAAATGACAAAGCCGAAATGGTAGAAACGGTCATGATCACACACATCATCCAACCCAACTGACGGAACAGCACACCGGACATACCGCTCACCATAGTCAACGGGAAGAATACCGCAATCATGGTCAGCGTAGAAGCAATAACGGAAATAGCTACCTCGTTCGTGGCATGAACCGCTGCTTGCTTCGGCTCGGACCCTCGTTCAATATGGGTTGTCACATTCTCAAGTACCACAATGGCATCGTCCACCACATTACCGATAGCAATGGAGAGACAAGAGAGCGAAATAATATTCAGCGAACCACCGTCTATAATACCCAGATAGATGAATGAAGCTACCAATGACATCGGGATGGTGATACAGATAATAACCGTAGCCCGCCAACGTCCCAAGAATACAAACACTACCAGGATTACGAACAACATGGCGTACATGATAGTCTCCTCCAAACTGTCAATGGTATTCAGAATGTTATCAGAAGTATTGACAATGATACCCAGTTTCACGTCACTCGGCAATGATTTCTGCAACTGCGGCAGCATATCGATAACCTTTTGTGAAATAGCCACAGAGTTGGCACCGGATTGTTTCTGTACCACAATCATAGCACCTTGCACACCATTACTGTACGTCTTCTGCGCACGCTCTTCCACTGAGTCCACTATCTTTGCCACATCGCGCAGATAAACGGAAGCTCCGTTGTGCGTGCCCACCACAATGTTCGTCATCTCCTTGGGGTCCTTGAACTCTCCCTCCACACGGAGTGAATAGGTATTGTTTCCCACATCGAAGGTACCACCCGGAGTATTTCGGTTTTCAGCACTGATGATGGAACTGATGGTTTCCACTGAAAGGTTATAAGCATCCAGTTTGTTAGGGTCGCAATAGACATTCACCTCACGCTTGGGTGCACCGGAAATAGACACCGTACCCACACCCGGCACACGTGCCAGCGGATTCACGATGTTGTCATCCAATATTTTATAAAGTGCCGGCTGACTTTCTTCCGCCTGAACGGAGAGCAGCAGGATAGGAATCATGTCCGTACTGAACTTAAAGATAATAGGCGTCTCCACCTCATCAGGAAGCTGAGAGCTTACCATATCCAGTTTATCGCGCACATCATTCGTCAACACATCTATATCATATCCATATTCAAACTCCAGTGTAATCACAGAGATGTTTTCTGAAGATCTGGAAGTAATATGTTTCAGGTTGCTGACAGAGTTCAGCGTATTTTCTAACGGACGGGTCACGTTGTTCTCAATATCCGACGCACTGGCTCCCGCATAGGAAGTCATCACCATGATGGTATTGGTCTCAATATCCGGGTAAAGATCTACCGGCAATTTTGACAAAGAGAACAGACCAAATATCGCTACAGCCAAAAAGCAGAGCGAGGTCATAATCGGTTTTTTAACCGCTCCTTCGTATAAACTCATGTTGTCTTTTTAATTAAGAATTATTTCTCTACTTCCACTTCTACCCCGTCAGCCAACTTGGACTGTCCTGCAATGACTACCTGCGAGTTGTTATCCACACCGGAAATCAACTCATATTCCGTATCCATACGACGTCCCAGTTCCACTTTGTTATAAGAAACTTTCCCGTCCTTATATACATAAACATAGCGGTCGCCGGAACCGGCACGTTTTACGATAGCCAAATCGGGCACAACTACGTGATCCTGCGTTCCGAAGTTCAGCGTTACACGGGCAAACATACCCGGACGGACTTTCTGGTCGCGGTTAGTCAAACGCACTTCAACAGGGAAAGTACGGGTATTCGGATCAATGGTCGGATAAACCAGATTTATCGTTCCTTCAAACTCTTCGTCACCATACACATCTACTTTAACAGCTACGGGAGCCCCCTTCTTTACTTTCGCAAAGTAGCCTTCGGAAACGTTGATCATCAGTTTCACCGGAGTGATCTGTTCCACTACCAATACCGGTTCGCCGCCACTGTACATATCACCATTATCGTAATTACGCGCCGTTACCACACCATTAATGGGGCTGAGTAATGCGGTATTTTCCAACAGATTCTTATACGTAGTCTTCTGTACGTCCAATGCCATCTTGGCTGCATCCCATTCGGATTTGGAAGTACCGCCTACCTTATATAATTCGTCGGTACGCTTGAACTCTATTTCCTGATTATCCAGACGGAACTTAGCTTGCTTCAGGTTGGCAGCGTCCATCTGTACCAATTTCTGCCCCTTAGATACACGGTCACCCACTTCCACAAATATCTGGTCAATACGCACCGGGGAAGAAGGAGCAATATTGTTTTTCACTTCTGCCTGAACAGTAGCGGTATATTCCTGAATCTGGTCTACGGGACGTGCGGTCACAGAAGCCAGTTTAACTCTCGGTTTTTCATCTACCTTTTCAGCTGTAGCCTTGTCTTTCTCTCCACCACTGCATGAACTCAGCAGAGCAACTGCCACCAGGGCAATTAATTGAACACTTTTTTTCATATCGTTGTGATTTTTCTTTTTTACTTATTTAATTGAATAGTCACGACCCAAAACCTGGTCAAGATCAGCCTTAGATACCAGATAGTCGTAAATAGATTGGTTATAAGTCAGTTCAGCCTGAGTTAATGATACTTGGGAACTGTTCAGTTCCAGCACTGTACCTTTACCTACTTCATAGCGCTTCCCAGCTATTTCCACTGCCTTCTGAGCCTGCATTACGTTCTCTTTATTACTTACCACCTGCTCTGAACTTGCTGCCATGTTATTCTGGTAGCTGGTAATCTGCATGTTCAGTTTACGCTCCGTATCCGTGCGGTTTTCCTTTAACTGATTGATTTGAATTCGTGCGGTCTTCAGTTTCGTAAAGTTACTGGCTTTATAAAGAGGAATATTCAGGGTAAATACCAAAGCAGAACTCCCACCCCAACTATAGTCGAACACATTCCAGTTATTATTATACAATGACTGGTATTGATAAGAATAGTTCATTCCCAGTGTCGGCATGAAGTTTGTCTTCAGGGACTTCAGATTCTGATTGAGCATCTTCATGTTCAGGTCGAATTGCTTCATTGTGGTATTGTTTACCAAACCTTCATTCAGTTCATTCAACTGGTTAGCAAACAAATCGGTCTCATAATTAGCCAGATTATCGGCAATCTTGAGATCAAAATCTTCCGTTATCCCCATCAGCACTTTCAGCTGAAGTTTGGATAAGGTAACGGCATTACCCGCTGAAATGACATTCGGCTTCACACTACGCATCTGTACTTCAGCGCTAATCTTATCAAATTCGCTGACGGCTCCCTGCTGGTATTTTGCATTAACCACGTTATAATTATCTTCCGCCAATTTATAACTCTTCTGCAAAACTTCATAAGAATCTTGCGCCAGCATCAACTGATAATACGCTTTAGTAACCTGGTTCACCAGATCCTGCTTAGAAGCACGGGATTTTTCTACCGCCAATTCTATGTCGGTTTTCGTCATAGACATTGCTTTGTAGACCGAAGGAGCAAATAACGGTAAGCTGATATTCAAAGTTCCACTTACTGTATTCGAATCGTCCTGCCCCATTTTGAAAGACTGACCGCCGAGGTTCATCTGGGCTGCCGTAATCGTATGGTTCCATGTTCCGCCAATACTGGCTTCTGGCAACAAACTTTGCCAAGTCTCCTTGTTAGCCACTTTTTTCAGGGCTATTTCCTCTTCGGCAACCTTTATGGTCGGATTATCGCTGAGTGCAATTTCCAGTGCTTTGTCGAGGGTCAAGGTTAGGGTTTCTTTTGTTTCCTGTGCCTGCACGGAGCCTACAGCCCACGCCAAAACCACAGTCAACATCATCTTTTTGCCTACTAAAATTAGTTGTCTGTCCATAAAAAATCAATCTATATGTTTAAAGATTATTGGGTCATTCCGAACTGGCTTGTCGCTTCTGCCGGTACTCTTGAATGAATTCTTCCAGTTTCCGGGCTCCTTTCTCTGTCGAAATTCCCCGAAGGTATGTGAACATGATAGACTCATACACTTCGAGAAAAGAATATTCTTTGCAAAGGTCTGTATTCATCAGCAAGTCGAGCTGTTCGCGCACCAACAGGTTTACAATAGAAAAATTAACATCATCGCGGAAATAGCCTTGCTTTATACCCAATTTAAAGAAAGCAATTGTCTCTTCAGAGTCACGGTTACGACGCTTTATCAACATATCATATACCTTGGGGTATTTCTTGATATCTTCAAAGAACTTTTTATTCGTATTATGGAACTTCTCAATGCTCCTTTGATAGAGCTTTAACAAAACTTCCAGTACATTAGAGGCTTTTTCGTAGACTTCCTTCACATACGTATCCCCCTCGTCCTGAGCCCTTCGGAGGCACTCCATCAGTAATGTTTCTTTATCAGCAAAGACTTCATATAAAGTACGTTTGGAGATGCCTAGTGCTGCCGCAATATCATCCATCGTAATACTTTTGATACCGTGGGTAACAAAAGATTGCAGAGCAGTATCAACGATACGCTCCCGTAACTCCAACCTCGAAGGGTGCTCTTTCATGTTGTCGCCCGTTTTCATTCTATTGTTTCTTTAGATTTTTAGATTTCAAGCAGAGGAATGTCCTCTTTCGGAATAAAACTGGGCAAATATAGAAAGAAAACTCAACCTATAGATTGAGTTTTCTTGTTAGGTTCGCTATATTAATATTTATTAAAGATATAGCATATTTATTGGCAAGAATAACGATTAGTAATCGAACTTTGTGCGGTTCAGGAAGGCAACTGTTTTATGAATCTCTTTGTACATGACAATATCGTCTTTAATAAAAGGGACTTCCTTGCGATATTCATTCAGGAAGCGTTCCAAAGCAGGAGAGGTCTTTAACGGGCGACGGAATTCGATCCCTTGTGCGGCATTCATCAATTCAATGGAGAGAATATGTTCCAGATTGTCCATGATGCGATACAATTTGGTAGCTGCATTAGCTCCCATGCTGACATGGTCTTCCTGTCCGTTGGAGGAAACAATGGAATCACTGCTGGCAGCATAGCAATACATCTTATTCTGGCTGACCATGGAGGCAGCAGCGTATTGCGGTATCATAAAACCGGAGTTCAGACCGGGATTGGCCACCAGAAATTCGGGCAAACCACGCAGTCCCATAATGAGCTGTGCCACCCGTCGCTCGGAAATGTTACCTAATTCAGCAAGGGCAATACCCAGGAAGTCATAAGAAATGGCAAGCGGCTGACCGTGGAAATTTCCACCGGAGATGATGCGGTCTTCATCAGGGAAGATGGTTGGATTATCCGTTACGGAATTGATTTCAGTCAGTAAGACAGAAGAAACATAACGAATAGCATCTTTTGTTGCACCATGTACCTGGGGAATACAACGGAAAGAATACGGATCTTGCACATGGGCTTTGTATTGAGCAATGATTTCACTACCTTCCAGAAGCTTGCGGAAATTATCGCCAGTCTCGATTTGCCCCCGATGCGGACGGATTTGCTGGATGCAATCCATAAAAGGATCGATACGCCCATCAAAAGCTTCGAGGGAAAGAGCGGCAATAAGGTCGGCTTTCTTGGAAAGGCGGAAAGCTTTCAGAATGGCAAACACACCATTGGCGCTCATAAACTGCGTACCATTGAGCAGGGCAAGACCTTCCTTACTCATAAGCTTCACCGGCTCCCAACCAAACTCATCGAGGACACTGATGGCCTCACGCTTCTTACCTTTATAATAAACATCGCCCACACCGATAAGCGGCAGGAAGAGATTGGCAAGGGGAGCCAGATCACCGGATGCACCGAGCGAACCACGGTCGTAGACAATGGGCATCACATCGTTATTGAAGAAATCGAGGATACGCTGCACGGTAATGACTTGTACGCCACTATGTCCCAGAGAAAGGGCATGGGCCTTGAGCAGCATCATTAATTTGATGATGACGGGACGTATCTCTTCACCGACACTGCAAGCATGACTCTTAATCAGGTTTTCCTGCAAAGTACCCAATTCGTCAGGAGATATATTTTTGCTGCACAAGGAGCCGAAGCCTGTGGTAATGCCGTACAAAGGTTCTTCGGACTCGGCTATCTTATGATCGAGGTAGTCGCGGCATTTTTGTATCCGTTCTTTGGCTTCGGAAGCCAGTTCCAGTTTCAGATTCTCGTTGATAATTCGTTCGATGATGTCGAATGTGAGTTCACCGGACCCTACATGATAGACATTTTTCATACTCGCAATTCTTGGTTAACAACATCCAATACTTCTTTTTCACGGTCACAAGCCAAGCGTTCCAATATATCGGCTTCTCTTTGAAGTTCATCCGCAAAGGTTTTATCTTTGATGGAACCCAGGTTGATGCGGACATTCAGCAGTGCACCCAGCACAGCAGTGCGGGCGGACATCATGGCCACACAAGCATCAGTCACTGCATTACGATTTCCCAAACGGGCAACATCGGCAATCACCGACATCAGTTCGTAGGCATTACGAGCTACTTGCATGGGGACTAGGGCGGCATACTTAGTAGCTTCCTGGATGGCAGCGCTGCGAGCAGCTTTTTCTTCATCGGTAGCCTTAGGCATCTTGAAGCAGGCAAATACGGCATCATAAGCTTCCGAGTCACGATCTATATCAGCTACGAATACGTCTTTCTCGCTCAGTGCGAGAGAAGCAATATGGTTCATAAGTTCCTCGTGTTCTTCGTAATTCTTCTTGCCGATGGTGAGGTTGGCAACCATAGCGGCAAGCGCCGAAGCTACGGCACCGTTCAAGGCAGCAATGCTTCCGCCACCGGGGACAGGATCACTGCCCGCCACTTTATTCAAGAATTCTTTTACTGTCAAATCAACTAACATGGTATTTTTCTTTAAAGGTTTTACAATACAGGATAAATCACACCTTCTTTAATGGTGGTATTTACGCAATTCATACCGACATAGTAAGGCAGAAAATGGTAATTATCAGAATTCAGCACTACAAAATCTCCCTTCTTGCCTACTTCGATGCTACCGATACTGTCCGCCCGGTTCAAGGCAGCAGCCCCGTTCAGGGTGAGGGCAGTGATAGCTTCTTCAATAGTAAGACGCATATAGATGCATGCCAAGGCAAAAGTCAACGGAATGGATCCGGAGAAACAACTGCCCGGATTGAGATCCGTGGCAAGGGCTACGGCACAACCGAAATCAATCATTTCACGGCCGCGTGCATAAGATTCTTTCAGGGCAAAAGCTGTAAGAGGAAGCAAAGTTGCAACAGTTCCGGCATCCCGCATTGCACGAATACCAGCATCGGATACATGCAACAGATGATCTGCGGAAACAGCGGAAAGCTCGGCAGCCAGTTCGGCACCACCCAGCGGAACGATTTCATCGGCATGGAGTTTCAATCCCAAACCATATTCCTTGGCGGCTTGTAACAAACGGCGGGATTGCTCGACGGAGAAAACGCCTTGTTCGCAAAAGACATCACAAAACTCGGCCAGTTCGTTCTTGGCAACGCAAGGCAGGATATCACTGATAATGAAATCAAGGTATTCGTCCGTACGTCCCTTATATTCTTCGGGTACGGCATGCGCACCCAGAAAAGTGGATACAATATCTACCCGCTTATGCTCGTCATTATTCAGGCTACGCATGACTTTGAGTTGCAGAAGCTCCGTTTCCTTATCCAGTCCGTAGCCGCTCTTGCCTTCTACAGTAGTGACGCCCATGTTACTCATTTGCTTCAAAAAGCCTTCGGCTTTGGAACGTAGCTGAATAAAACTACATTCGCGGGTGGCTTTTACAGTGCTTACAATGCCACCACCACGCTCCATAATAGACATATAGCTTTCCCCTTTCAGTCGCCAAGAGAACTCTTCGGCACGTTCGCCACCAAATACAAAGTGGGTATGCGAATCGACGAAGCCGGGTAACAGGCATTTGCCACGGGCATTGTAGTGCCAGTAGCGTTGATAATATCCGTCACGCATCTCGCCCCGGGAAGGGCCGACATAGGAAATGATACCGTCGGTTACTTCTATTGTAGCATTATCAATGATGCATAGTTCCCCCATCTCTTTGCCGCAACGGGCGGAAAAGCCGATGGGGGTTACAACGCGGGCATTGAAAATTATCAGGTTCTCGGTCATACTAAAACTTTATTTGTGTAATCTGTATAAATTGGTGTCTTGCCTTATTCTTCCATAATCCTCGCCTCAAGCACTTGTTGCATAGAGAAATTCTCTAAACCAAGATAATAAGAAGCTGCATCAATGAGCGCCTCCATCGGAACAAGGCCGATAATCTCACTCCCCACAATGCTGACTCCATAACGGCGTGCCTCCACACGGGTCAGTTCAAAAGCACGGTAAAGGGCAGTACGGGTATAGTCTGTCATATTGATGGAGACCTGAGTAATACCCCGGTCTTTCAACTCTACTCCCATTGCTTTGCAATAACGCAGGCCACCGCCAATGAAACGAATCTTCTTGGCAATATCATGTGCAATATCCAGGTTAGGTGTATTCAGGTTGATATTGTAGGCTACCAACGGCATACGGGCACCGATAGCAACGGTTCCGGCAGTGGCATGGCGTTCGGCAGGACCAAAGTCGGGCTGCCATTCGGGTAGCTTTATCTTTTCTGCCATACCTTCGAACTCACCTTTGCGCACGGCAGCAAGATTTTCGCGATGTGGAGCAGATGCGGATTTCTCATAAAGAAAGACAGGAAGACTATAGCGTTTACTCACCTCTGCACCTACTTCTTTGGAAAGGGCGATAGCTTCTTCCATCGTCACATTCTTGATGGGAATGAAAGGAACCACATCTACGGCACCCATACGGGGATGTTGCCCGGTGTGATGGTTAAGGTCAATAAGCTTTACAGCAATACCGATGGCTTCAAGCACGGCATCACGAAGGGGTTCCGGTTCGCCTACTACAGTTACCACCAGCCGGTTGTGGTCTTCGTCATTACTGTAGTCCAGGAGTTTTACACCTTGTTTACCACGGAAAGGGGATATGATTTGATCTATTTTCTGCAAGTCACGTCCCTCGCTGAAGTTGGGGACACATTCGATGATTTTATTCATGATCTTTTTAATTAAGGATGGAGAATTAAGAATTAAGCTGCACTATGCGAGCTGCACCGCAAGGTAATTCTTCATTCTTAATTCATAATTCTTCATTTATTACATGTATTTATTTACTAATTCGTCATCAGCCACGTAGGGCATCGTGATATGATAACCGTCGGCATGTGTCCGGTTAAACTCTTCACTCGTTTCCATAGCATGTTCATTGCGTGCCCATGAACGTCGGGCCACACCGCCCATCACGTCCCACAACATAGCCGAACGAAGTATTTCATCCACTCGCTCACTACCATCGCATACCATACCGAAACCGCCATTTATGGCTTTTCCAATACCCACGCCACCACCATTGTGCAGTGCTACGAGGCTCATGCCACGGGCACAGTTTCCGGCAAAACATTGTACGGCCATATCCGCCATGACATTGCTTCCATCTTTTATATTAGAAGTTTCGCGGAAAGGAGAGTCCGTACCGCTCACATCGTGATGATCGCGTCCCAACATAATAGGTCCCACCTCACCATTGCGCACCATTTCGTTGAACTTCAACGCTATCTTCATACGCCCTACCGCATCTTGATAAAGAATACGCGCCTGAGTACCTACCACAAGATTATTCTTCTCCGCATCGCGTATCCAATTATAGTTATCCAAATCCTGGCCGCGACGGTTCGGATCAATACATTCCATCGCTGCATGATCGGTCTTTATCAAATCTTCATGTTTACCACTGAGACATACCCAACGGAAAGGCCCGTAACCGTAATCAAAAAGTTCCGGCCCCATAATATCTTCTACATAACTGGGGAATATAAATCCATTCTTATCATCTTCTTCTTTGGCAATCTCACGAACTCCAGCATCATAAACAGCTTTCATAAAGGAGTTTCCATAATCGAAGAAATAGGTACCCTGCTCTACAAGGGCTTTTATAGCCCGGAAATGGCGCGCCAACGATTCATTCACCAGTCTACAGAATTTCTGCGGGTCTTCGTGCAACAGACTTGTACGTTCAGCGAAAGTAATTCCCACCGGACAATATCCGCCTTCGTAAACGGCATGGCAGGAAGTCTGGTCAGAAAGCAGGTCTATATGTATATTCCGGTCTACAGCATATTCCAGCAGGTCAACGATATTCCCATGATAAGCAATGGAAATCGGTTTCTTGCCATCCATCGCCTCATGCGCCAGCGAGAATGCTTCAGAAATAGAGTCCGTGACGTGCCCCACCCAACCTTGCCGATGCCGGGTTTCAATGCGTGACATATCTACCTCGGCTATAATGGAAGCTGCACCCGACATCTCTGCGGCCTTAGGCTGAGCACCGCTCATACCGCCCAAACCGGAAGATATAAACAGGTGTCCGCGCAAATCACCGTTCTGGGGAATACCGAGTTTCATACGTCCGGCATTCAGCAGAGTATTGAAGGTGCCATGCACAATACCTTGAGGACCAATGTACATCCAGCCTCCGGCAGTCATCTGTCCGTAGTTGGCCACTCCCATTTGCATGGCCACGTGCCAATCCTTCTGGTTGTCGTAAAGACCTACCATCATGGCATTCGTAATAATCACGCGTGGTGCATCGGGCTTAGAACGGAATAATCCCAGAGGATGCCCACTTTCAATAACGAGTGTCTGATCTTGAGTCAGCACTTCAAGATATTGTTTAATGAGACGATACTGCATCCAGTTTTGGCAGACCTGTCCCGTTTCACCGTAAGTGACGAGTTCATAAGGATAGAGGGCAATGTCGAAGCAGAGATTATTGTCAATCATCACCTGGAAAGCTTTGCCTTCAATGCAATTTCCTTTGTAAACATCGATAGGTTTCGCTTTGAGGTCGCCTTGCGGACGATATCGGTAGCCATAGATACGCCCGCGGGTACGAAGTTCTTCCATAAACTCCGGAGCGAGGGTCTCGTGTAATTCTTTGGGGATATAACGCAATGCGTTCTTTAACGCCGTGGCAGTTTGTGCGGGCGAAAGTGTGAAGCCACGGTCGGGTGCCCTCCGGATACCTTCTACGAAAGTGGGGTAAGGGGGCAATGTGTTACTTAAGGTTATTTCCATAACATACAGGATGAAAGGTTACAAAATGTCATCAGTTTACTTCCGTAAGCTGCCGCAATATAGAAATAAATCCCGATATCAGCAAGTGATACCGGGATTTATTTATCATTTAGTCATTTTAGGCGTAGTAAGTATTTACCTGTAACTTCCGCACTTTCACTGCTTTCCTGTAAGAAGGCGTTCAGAAGTTCCGGCTCATTTTTTAGTAGCTGTAACATTTTGTCTTTTCCTACGAACTCTACTTTACCCGTTTCCGGATTCAGTTCATAATAAACCCGCGCATTGACCAGCCCCGAAGCGGCAATGGCCGTACCGACATCTCCACCCAGCTTCGTAGCGTCAGCAGGTTGTGTGGTACTTGCCGCCACAGAACCTACAGGCTGTGCACAGAAATAAATTTTCCCCTGTATCCAAGTGGCAGGGGCATACCAACCGCCGAAACGGAAACGTTTATAACGCATCTTCTTGCAGTTGACGTATAACGTCGAGTCCGACCTCACCGCATAACAACGGGATTTCAAGTATCGGCAAAGACCGGGATTGTCATCTACCGAGATACGATAGTCGGCACCCCCCATCAACAGAATCTGATTCTTAGAGCGCTTTTCTATCTTCAATGTGGAAAGTGTGTCGCCACGATCTTCCACCAGTTCCTTCAAATTGGCATATATCACTTGCTGGGCGCTCCCATGCAAAGCAACCAATAATCCGAATATGCCTAATAACCACCACCTTTTCATACCCCAAGCTTTTCTTTCTAAAACACTTTTATCTGAGCGAAAGTTACATTATTTATCCAAGAAGAGCAAATTATTGAAAAGAAAAATGCAATTACGGCAGATTTATGTTCATGCATATTTATACTTGGACTTATCTCTGCACTGCATAATATACTTCAAAACTACGAGTAACTGGAAAAATAAGCAATACTCATCAGAGGGATATCTAAGGCAAAAATCTGCTACCTCGATGGAAAAGAATAGTTTCTCTTAAAGGAAACACAATTACAGGTACTAAGTCCTTGATTAGGGCAAGAGAAAGCACATGAAGCATTTGGTTATAAAGCAAGCTTATTTTACCTTTGCGGCAAAGAGACAATAGAATGGACACAATCAATGAAATAACCGCCACTTATCAGCACATCGCTGAAGAAGGACGTTCGGAGTTAAATAAAGTACAAAACAAGATTTACCGCATAGGCTCACTGCGATTATTGTTATTTGTTGCAGGAATTGCGGGAGTTATATATTTCTGGTCATCAGGTTGGATAGTATTAACGGGGATCATTACCGTTACACTTCTGCCTTTTATCCTATTGATAAAGTATCATAACCGGCTGTTTCACCGGAAAGATTATCTGGAAAAAAAGATTGCAATCAATGAGCAAGAACTTTCAGCGCTGAATTATGACACATCCTCTTTTGAAGACGGAGCAGAATTTATCGATCCGGCACACCTGTACAGTTATGACCTAGATGTGTTTGGTCCACATTCCCTTTTTCAGTATATAAACCGCACCTGTACGCAACTTGGAAAAAGCTTGTTAGCCAATTGGCTGGGCACGCATCTGGTAAATAAGAAAGAGATAGAATCCCGACAGGAAGCCATTCGTGAACTGGCACCGAAATTGAACTTTCGACAAGAATTCCGCATTCTGGGACTGCTCTATAAAGGAAAAGCTGCTGATGAAGATGAATTAAAGGCATGGGCTAAGAGTCCCAGTGTCTTCCGGAAAAATGTTTTCTTTCGCATGCTACCGCTATTGGCGGGTGGAATAAATATCTTATGTATAGCATTGGCTATTGCAGGCATTATTCCGCTCACTGTTTTCGGTATTCTATGGTTATGCTTTGTTTTTGCCAGCTTTTATTTCACTAGTAAAATCACTAAAATGCAAGCTGTCTACGGAAAGAAGCTACAGATATTAGCAACGTATGCCAATCTGCTCCGACTTATAGAGAACCAACCCATGAAAAGTCCGATATTGAAGGAAGTGAGAGAGTGGATCGGTGATGAAAAACAAACGGCTTCTCACTCCATCCAGCGTCTAAGTAAGCTTATGAACGAACTCGATCAGCGAAACAACGCCTACATATATGCCACCCTCAACGGATTATTCTTCTGGGAAATCCGCAAAATCATACAGATTGAAGGATGGAAAGAGCAATATGCTTCTGAACTGCCACGCTGGCTGACAGCTATCGCTCACATGGATGCTCTGTGTTCACTGGCCACATTCGCCTATAATCATCCGGATTATTTCTACCCTATTATTACCACCCGGTCTTTCAGTCTCCACGCCACATCTATGGGACATCCACTGATGAACCGCGACAAATGTGTACACAACGACATTGATATAGAAAAACGTCCCTTCTTCATTATTATCACCGGTGCAAATATGGCAGGTAAAAGTACGTATCTTCGTACGGTAGGGATCAACTATCTGCTGGCTTGCATCGGTACCCCCGTTTGCGCCCGAAGTATGGAACTGTATCCAGTTCAGCTCATCACCAGTCTGCGTACTAGCGACTCCCTGAATGATAACGAATCCTACTTCTTTGCAGAACTGAAACGTCTGAAACTTATCATCGACAAACTGCAAGCCAGTGAAGAGCTTTTCATCATCCTTGATGAGATTCTAAAAGGAACCAACTCCATGGATAAACAGAAAGGTTCGCTTGCCCTTATCAAGCAATTCATGACTTTACAGGCAAATGGCATCATCGCTACTCACGACCTGATGCTCGGCACGCTTGCCGACATTCATCCTGATGACATCCGTAATTACCGATTCGAAGCCGACATTACAGGTAATGAACTGACTTTTTCTTATCGTCTGCGCGAAGGAGTAGCTCAGAATATGAATGCCTGCTTCCTGATGAAAAAAATGGGGATAGCCATTACCGACTGATCCCCATAACTTTAAAGTTAAGTCCAGAAACCCTGAGGGTTAGTTCACTTTACACTTCGCCAAGAAAGCCGATATGGTTGCTGCGTCGTTCCCTGTATAATAATGCACAGAGGTTACCGGAGTGTATGTATAAGGCACAAACTGAAACAACTGAACGGCTGCAAATTTATTATCTTGAGAAAGTATAACATCCAAACGTACATTACCGCTTCCTTCACTCTTTACACCATCTTCAGTAGAAAGCTGGCCTTTTTCAATCATCTCTTTCAACTTGCCCATGTGCTTTAAATCGAAGAATACACTCCGCTCTTTAGTAACACTTCCTGTCGGAATATATACCACTTCTTTAGATTTCCAGAACAAACGGAAGATTCCTAAAAGGAAAAATGCAGTGCCCAACACCATCAACAACATGCTTAATGTAGATGAACGGTCAGTAATTTCAAAAGTAGATGCGAATACAAGTAAGGGGGATAAAACGAAATGCGATAAATTGAGTTATTCCGCATAAACGGTAATAGTTTTGATATACAAATAGTTATGTGAAAATAGGGATGGGGGAGGAGAGTGGCGATTTTAACGGGAATATTTCGTTTTTTGAGGATTGGATATGCAGTAGGATATGCGTTTGGGTATGCAAATTTGTCAAGAAAAAAACGAAATGTGTTGATTGGGTATGCGTTTGGATATGCAATTTAAGCAAAATTAAGATGGGTTGAATTATACAAGTTACCATTTTACTACCCGTTTTTATGGCTTTATGTATTATTCAAGGGGGGAAAATACCATATAAAGAATAATGCAAATCAGCATATATAATAGAGTAATATGCTGATTTATAAAAAGGTATCTGGCAATTTCTGTTTTATTTGTGTTGAAAACGTGCGTGTGTCTCTTTTATTTAGAACAATCTGTGCATACTTCCTAATACTGCGTATACTTTCTGTATCATGGAAATAGGAATGTCTTGCGGACTGTATTCCGGGCTTTTATTGGTGGGGATTAAGCGAATAAAATCTTTTTGGTCTGCTTTTCCTATTCGTTTAACAGTCCGATAGCTTTCTGTCACGATGGCATATATTTCTCCATAGGGGAGATATTGGACGGGATCGGTCATTTCTTTGAGGGCGATATAGTCTCCGTTGCTTAATTCGGGTTCCATAGAATGACCTGTAATATTACACCACACAACACCGGGTTTATTGTAAGGCTCAAAATTTATATAGTAATCCGGATTAATTGTTTGATCATTTAAAACGAGATCAAATCCACCGATAAAATCTACATTGTAGTAAGGTGCTCCCTTATATTCATAATTAATAGTCGGGAGTGATAGCGGCTGTGGGGTTTCCTTTAGCATAGAGCCTCGCCCTGTTATTAGCCATTCTAAATTGAGGTGAGGATAATTATCCGCAATAACGGAAAGCCATTTGCTTTGAATATCTGTTTTATTATTTATGGCTCGCCTAATCATGCCATCGCTCGCAGATATTGACTGTTCAAAAGATCTAACGCTAATCCCTTGATTTTGTATAAATTGGCTAATTCGTTCAATCATAATTTTATTCTTTCTGTGAAAATAATCACGATTTTGCTTTATATTGTGATAGTTATCCTATATATTTGCATCACCGTATTAATATTACCGGCTGTAAAGGTAGTGAAAACGGCTGATATGACAATGAATAACTTTTAAAAACAATGTGATATGAGAAAGCGAATAGTAGTAGATCGTGGTGAGATCAAGAAAATCTCAAAGGATTTTAAAGTCACGAGCAAAGCCGTTTGGGAGGCACTGGTTTATCGCAGTAACAGCAGCAAGGCGAGGCTTATCCGTAAGGTAGCCCTTGAACGTGGAGGTGTTGAAATCGGAGATCAAAAGGAGGCGGTATGAAAGAGGTGTTGTTACTTCTCTTTGGAGATGAGTTCAGGGAGTATTTCTCTTTGACTGCGAGGCAAAAGTTTTACGTGTGGTATTTCTGCCTAAGTTTATGCTTTTTATGTATAACTGATGATAGTCCGATATGGGCTATTATAGTGGTAGTCTTGAATTTTGCCAATGCCGCCCGCCTGATTAAAAAAGTACCATTAAATATAAAGGAGGATTAATCATGAAAAGAGTATTTCACGTTAAAGAAGATGACACTATCAGAAAATCGTTTGAAGATCTGCTTGATGCGGAAAGAACCTTGTACTCCGCAAGATGCCCCGAAATCGTCAACGAGATGGATGACACGCCCTCTCTATGGCTGTCTTTACAACCTCCTTATGTTCCCTCTCAATCTCGTTCACGGCGTTTTTTAGAGCTTGATGAAGAGCCTTACTTCCGCTTGGCCGGCCTTTTGGAATTGACGTATAGAAACTCAACTCCACCGGAACTCCAAACGCGGGGGTTAACCATCCGGATTCGGGATAATAAGGCTTACTTCTGTATCTCAGGTTCAATCTCCTTAGCTGATTTGCAAACGCTGTGCGAACGTTGTCAGGCTGGGCAATCTCCTGATCAATGTAAAAAGTGATACAAAATGATGTTTCCATGATGATAACGATTTGATTTTGCAAAGGTAAGAAAAATCCCGGACGGTCTTTTGAGGTGGTTCGACTCCGCCTCCGGGGACAAAGTTTAAAAAGGTATGGAGTATTTTGGAAAAACAGTATGTGCAACTTACGATGAATTAACATCAGGAAATGATCCGGTAATAAAACCCGGAACATTGAAGTCCTTGCAATACAGGAAACGTGTTGATGTTATTTCTCGTGGAGGCGGTGGAGGAAACATCGCTTTATATGTCTATTCCTCCCTACCTGAACGTTACCGGATCCGCTTTGAGCAAAAGTATGGTGATCCGGTGGAGCTAATCAAAGAGCAGTGCATGAAAGACAGGCTTAAAATAGATGATGCCGCCCGAACATTCTTTGAGGATTACCGGTATGACAAGGCCGGCGAGATGGTGAGCCTTACCGAAAGGAAAAAAGAGGAATACACCATAAACGCCTCGGTACTGAACGAGTTGATATCGATCCTGAATGACCGGGAGGGCTATCGCAAGGCTTTGGGTGGAAGTACAAAGAAAGTATGGGAAACGATTATCGGAACGGCAGACCGCCTCCGTGATTCTTATGGCCA
>PPYE01661698.1_pt1 | contig 57001 bp, 67 predicted proteins | sample 1559881 | NCBI WGS metagenome assembly PPYE01 (sample SAMN08240022, study PRJNA423297) | Human gut metagenome, whole genome shotgun sequencing project.
ATTTCAAATAGACGCTGTAGATCTTGGTGCTCCAGTCGATATAGTGGGCCATCCGGGGCGGGGCCACAATGTAGTCCAGGGCCAGCGCGGGATTCTTCTGTACCTCCGGATCGTGCCAGGAGGAGCCGGTGAACTGATGGCCTGGGGCGTTCCACTTCCGCCGGGCGTTGACCTCCGCCACCTTCTGCACCACTTCAAAAAGCCGGGCCCGTCCCCCGATGCCGTAGGCTTTCAGTGAGGGGGAGACGGCCAGGCAGATGGTCTTGTCCGTGCGGCGTTTGTCCGCCACAACCAGATTGGTGGTCATGGGATCCAATCCCCGCTCCACACACTCTACACTGGCGTAAAATGATTTCAGGAAAAGCCGAATTCGGCTTTTCCTGAATAATGCCGAGGAAAAAGAAATGCCGATATCATTTGGAAGTACCTGAAACAAATGAGGAATTCAAATAAATATCGGCATTTCAAATCACATTAGACCGTAAAGCTGCCGAATCACATCTTCATTGTCAGCATATTTAAACTTTTCGTCGCTCTTAAATACAGAGTTTTCTTTTGCGGAGATTTTATCAACGGCTTTACGTTTCATGTCGGTAGTGGCCCTTGCCATGATTCCATATTTTTTAATAAAAGTCTGCGCAGTATCACAGGACATTTGCGAGCAGACCCCTCTTCGCTTTGTATAGAACAAGTAATCATCATAGGTGCTGCTTTTATGATAGTGTCTGCAATACCGTTCAAACTTCGGAATCAACTCTTTCGAGATTGGAGTTATCCGAAATTTATTCCCCTTGCCAATGATGTGCAGTTCAGCTGTCCCATTCTGTACGAAAAAGTCTTTAAGTTTTAAGCTCAGAATTTCCTGAATTCTGCAGCCGCTGTCATAAAGCAGGTACATAAAAAGACTGTCCCTGATTCCAATCGCTTTACTCGTATCCGGTTGCGAAAGAATAAGCTTCGTCTCTTGAATGGTTAAAAATTTGATTGTGTCTTCGGAAGCGTTGGGGATTTCCGCTATTTTTTGAATGGCCGACAGTTCGGATATCATCAGAATATTTTCATCCATAAGAAACCGGCAAAACCGTTTTATGTGTCTCAGCCGCAGGTTTGCTGTAGACGCTTTATTTCCACGCTCCTCTATCAGCCAGTCCAAAAAGAAAAGAATGTTTTTCTGGCTAAAGTCCTTTACTGTAACGTTATACAGCGATTTTGAGTGCTTTTTGCATAAAAACACCAAGTAAATATTTAGTGTATAGCGATACGCTTCAACGGTGTTGGGACTCTTTTTCCTTAGGACAGGCATATCCTCTGTTAAAAACTTACGAATCTTTTCAAACAGAGCCGGATCTTTAATCTTCTTCATCAGATCCCTCCTCTGTCTGGTATATATCGTTCAGCATCTTCCAATCGATTCCGGGCGAGGATTTTAATCTTTCCGGCAAAAGGTGTATATAGTATAGGGTTTCTTCTAAGCTGACATGTCCCATATAAGTGCTGAGATATGGCATGAGCGCCATAACATCCCGGCCTTCATCGATCCAGCGCATCAGCGTTCGAGTGGCAAAGTTGTGCCGCAGGTCATATGGTCTGGGATTATTTCCTCTGGAGAAAAGAGTGCTCTTCCTCCATGCTTTGGAAAAATGCCATTGTGCCCAGCGCGTTGGAATTTGTCCGCCGTCCGGATACTGAAAAAACCATTCACGCTTGCCCGCAAGACCGTTATAAACAGTACACAGATCTCGCATATCATCAGACACAATAATATGGCGATCTTTGCCCCGCTTACTCTTTCGGATAAAAATATCGCCTGTTTTCAGATCAATATCCTCTGTTTTAAGGTTGAACGGCTCGCCGGGTCGCATACCACAGCATAGTTCTAATCTGAACACGACCGGAAGAATCAGTTCCGGGTGATATTCTTGGCGGTCTATTCTGTTCGTTAAAGAGTCAATCGAATCAAAAAGCTGTACCAACTCTTCATCGGTAAAAATGTATGGCAGATACCGCTGTGCCTTGACATTGTACTCTGAAGGCGGTATATATGCCTTTTTCCCAATCGCGTTCAAAAATCGGGCAAAGTGCCTGATATTGATAATTGCAATCCGGCGGGTACTATCAGCGTTAAAGTTCTTCGTCAGCAGCCAACGGTCAAGCATCTCCTTTGTAATTTCCTTAGCATCAGGATAGGAATCTGCACAAAATTCGATGAAAGGCAAGATATGGGACATGTAGGTCCTCTGTTTATATCCTAACGATACCTTGATATCGAGCATTTCATGATATGCGGCAGTTAATTCCTGTTTAAAGCTCACTCCTGATCACCGCCTTTTCCTGCTTCGCGGCGAACACCCGGAAAATGAGAGGCATATACACCCTTTGTAATTGGTACTCCTGAGAAATCGGAGGAACATAGAGATGTTTGTGTTTTATTGAAACTGAGGTACGCTTTGTCGGCACTCATGTCGCTGTGGCCAAGCATCTGAGAGATGGATGTCACCGGGACTTCGGCCATGGCGAGCTCAGTGCCGAATGCTCGCCGCAGGCTGTGAAATGACCGATAGTCTATCTTCTCAACAGATGCCAGGCGGCAATATTTATCTATCATATAGTCCAAGGGGCTGGTGCTTTTTATTGCCGTATACGGTGGGTATGCCCGCAGAAAAACATGGACATCTTCGCACTTTGGCCGTTCTTCCAAAATATATTCCGCAATGGCATTGAGAGTTCTTCCGTTTAGCGGAGCAGAAATCGGCGTCCCAGTTTTCTTTTGCACAATACGCAATTCCTGTTTTTTCCAATCGATATTATGCAGCTTCAAATTCCTGATATCGACACAGCGCAGCCCGGAATTAAATGCAAGCAGAATGATTGCCGCGTCCCGTTTCGGCGTTTTAGAATGAGATCCTATCACATCCATCACGGCGGAGATATCGTCTTGTGTGAATGGAGCAATCATGCGGTTTGGAGGAGACTGAGGCCTGAAAATGCTGAGGTCAACACTTATCTCGGCCAGCTGATGATCATTCAGATACTGTGTAATATACCGTAACGCACGCATCGTACAGGTCATATTATTAGGATTCTTTTTCGCAGCCTCTGGGATAAAATCAAGAAAATCCCGGTCTGTTGCTTGTTCGATACTGGAATGGCGTTTCTCGAAAAAGCAAAAGAATTGACGCATAATGATTGCAAGCTTATATTGAGAGCCCTCTGTCAATCCACTTGCTTTCAAAATGGAATCAACGAGTTCTTGATATTCTTTGCCGGGCTTGTAATACTTTGTGTCTTTTACTATGGAAAAATCGACTTTCCCAGTATCCACATAAGAGCGGATGCGAAAAGCTGCTGTTACAAATGCCCTGTAAAATTTCCTGCTTATTTCTCCGTGTTCATATCGGATTCGTTGTAGTTCACACAGGCTGCTCAAAAGCTCATAAGAGCAGATGTCTGTGTCATGCGTGTGGTGCCAAACGACAATGCGACGGTAGACACTCCAACGTATACATTTTAGACTGTATTCGCTGACTCCCCGCTGGCGCATAGCCTCCAGCACTCCGTTTACTGCATCTTCTATCCTTTGCAAAGCATACACCCCCTGTTATATTTGGTGTTCCAAGTATAACAGGTAATGCCGATATTTACTTGAATTCCTCTTGTATTTCAACCTTTTCTAAATTATATCGGCATTTCTTTTTCCTCGGCATTATTCAGGAAAAGCCGAATTCGGCTTTTCCTGAACTGCTTTTATGCCTCGGTGGAAATGCAGAGGCACCCGGAACTGCGGGACAAGCCCCTGGCGGTATGTGGGAGCCAGGAAGAGCGCCATGGGATCGTCCTGACGGCCAACTACCTGGCCAAGCCCTATGGCGTCAAGACTGGGATGGCCATTTGGCAGGCGCGGCAGAAGTGCCCAAACCTGGTGATCCTGCCCCCTGACATGGATGAATATATCCGCTTCAGCCGCATGGCAAGGGAGATCTATGAGGACTACACCGACCAAATCGAGCCGTTTGGCCTGGACGAAAGCTGGCTCGACGTGACGGGGAGCGTGGGCCTTTTTGGAGACCCTATGTCTATCGCCAGGGAGATCAGCGGTCGCATCAAATTTGAACTGGGCATCACGGCCAGCATCGGGGTATCGGACAACAAGATCACCGCCAAACTGGGGAGCGACTACAAAAAGCCGGACGCCATCACCAGGATCGTGGCGGATAATTACAAGGAAATCGCTTACCCGCTGCCGGTGGAGGATCTGCTGTATGTGGGGCCGGCTACCTCCCGGAAACTCCGGGCCATCGGGATCAGCACCATCGGCCGCCTGGCAGAGTGCCCGGTAGACGTCCTGGTTCGCCGGCTCGGGAAGATGGGGGCGGTGCTGCACACCTTCGCCAACGGGCGGGATGTGTCGCCAGTCCAGAAAAGTGACCATGTCCCCAATATCAAGAGTGTCGGCAACAGTGCGACCACGCCCCGGGATCTGGAGACGGAGGCAGACGTGAAACTGATGCTCTATCTCCTGGCGGAGAGCGTCTGCGCCCGGATGCGGGAGCTGGTTTCCCGGTGTACGGTAGTGGAGATCTATGTGCGGGACACGCAGCTCAACTCTATCGTCCGTCAGCGAAAGCTCCAGGCGCCGTCCTGCTCCAGCCAGGAGCTTGCGGAGACCGGGTTGGACATCTTCCGGCGCAATTACCGATGGGACCGGCCCGTCCGCAGCATCGGCCTGCGGGGTGCCGGGCTGGTGGAGGCCCAGGGGACGGTGCAACTGTCCCTCTATACGGAGGATCAGAAGCGGGATAAGTGGGAGCGAATTGATACGGCGGTGGATCACCTGCGACAGCGGTACGGCTATATGAGCGTCCGCCGCGCACTGATGGACAGTGATCCGCTCCTGGGGCACATCAACGTGAAGGACGGGCACACGGTTCATCCGGTTGGGTATTTTGGAGGATAGGCCATGGATAAGCGCAGAAAACAGTATGTGCCGGTGGTGGTGCGTTTCGATACGGAGGGGAAACTGCGGCCGCTGGTAATCGAGTTTGACGAGGAACACAAGTATCCGGTGGACAAGGTGCTGGACGTTCGGCGCGCTGCCTGCCAGCGGGTGGGCGGTGTGGGGGACCGCTATACCTGCCGGATCAACGGACAGGTGACCTACCTGTGGATGGAGAAAGGCATCTGGTTTGTAGAGGCGAAGGAATAGAAAGGACGGGGCAGCGGAGTTGTATCGACTCCTCTGCCCCGTGTTCTTTTCCGTTCATTTATTTCTTCTGGCATCTACTGGACAGCTGGCAAGCAGGAACTAAACACATTGAATGTTAGTATGCAATTATTATGTTAGTATTATTCGAGGAAAAATGCTGACAGCTGTGCTGGGCGACCTCTGCAATCGGCTCCATCCGGTGGAATGAGATTGGGAAAGAAACGGCTACCAGTCCAGAAAAAAACTGAGATGGTCTACTTCATTCTCGGATAACTTGCCGGGAAAAATGAGGCACAGACAATCAGTTGATTGTCCGCGCCTTTTCTGCGGTTAGGTCAATTCGATTTGGTGGCGGTGAAGCCGCCAGTGGAACGAAAGGGGATCGTCATTCTCCTCTCTGATTGACCCTGTTCTTTTGATACTCTGCTAATTCCCGCGCATCGGTTGCAGGATGTCAGATGTAGGCAAGCAAATGGCTGCTATTTTCTACGACTTGATTGCGGGCTCGTCAGTGATGCCACCCACCTGCCACTATGTGTTCATGGTTCGTGTGGGTATTGGCTCGCAAGCCATTCTTCCATTAAATGCTCCTTCTTCAGATAATTCTGTATAAGGCTTAGAAAAGTTCCATCAAGTTGACTTCGCACATACACAGAGATTTCATGTTCGATTTCCTCTTTCGACATATCAGCGTGCCCAAAAGGCAATCCGACTACAAATTCTCTGTCTGGATAATTATCTGCACTGAAAAATATCTCCAGATAATAAGGGCTGCTATTGGCATGACTCTTCTGAGTTTTAGAACATTCAGCATACACATAGACGTGATGGTCTTTGACATCTGGCCCGCTCACTTTGAAGCGTTTACAGTAGATTTCGTTATCCTCTGGAGTGAGCCGGTATCGGGAATTGTATAGCATTTAATCCCCTCCTAAAAATTCCAAATTTCTACTACTATAGTATCTGAATTCAAATCAGAAGTCAATTCTACTGGCTTGCGGCAGCCGCCCTCTTTACGATTTCTTATTTCTTCATTGATAGTTTTTCTCCGCTGGAGGATGGTGTGGCCATTGCTTTATGATATGGAGGGTTCTAAATCGTCTGTGTATTCCAAGTCACAGCCGCAGCCAATCAGTTGTCCGCCGCAGATGGGACACTCCTCAACGTCGCAGTTCATGTGGTGGAAGTGCCCAAGTTTTGCGCCGCAGTCAGGACAGCGCTCATCCGGCCAAGGAAATTCCTCCTCGCCGTACCTGATCCTTTTGTAATAAATCCCGCGGCTATAGACTCCCGGCCAGGAACAGCCGTCCGCTCTCAACATTTTCTGACCACAAAGTTCACAAGTTGCGCCGCCATCCGCAATCAGCTCATTCAAATCGTGATACCGTTCCATGCGCCAAAACCATCCTTCCTTGTAGCCTTAAAAGGTGATTCTCACTATACTAAAATCAGTCGGTCGATTCAAGCGGATGAGCTCAAATGTAACGTGCTTGTAAAATTACCCAAACATGATTTTAGCGCGGCATCCTTGGGGCCGCACGCCCGTATAACTATATATAGGATTTTATGTGTTGACAATATCAATATCTTGTGGTAGACTACCCATGTAATTGATTCTTTGTGCGCGCCTCGTGAGAGGGTAGGTCAAGTTGAATTGGCCTATGAGCGAGCGGTCTCGCATTGCACACGTTGTCAGGTTTGTACGCAAGTGCCAGTGGCATTACTGCACCTATTTATGGCGGCAGTCTGTCCTCTGGCATTTTTTTGTGTAAATTTAGCCTTCGGGCGGAAAGGAGAACGATGGCACAACTCTACACCATCGGCTGGGCAGCGTCCGAGCCGAAGCATGGAACGAGCGCGAATCAGAACCCCTACACCATGTTTTCCCTTGGGGAACGCATCGGGTACGGACAGAGGGCCAGGACCCAGTATTACCAGGTCTGGGCCCGGGGTGATGTGATGCGCAGGCTCCAGAAGGCCGGCGTCAAGAAGGGCAGTTTGCTCTGGGTATCCGGTTCCCTGGAACTGGAGGAGTACACCAGGAAGGACGGTGTGACCCGGGACAAAGGGCTGCGGCTTGAGTTGAACGACTGGGGTTTCGTTCCGATCCAAGGCCGGGCGGGGCAACAACCCGGCCAGACAGCAGACACAGCGCAAGGACCCCTCCCAATCCCCGACAGCACGATTGACGGGGAGCGGGAAACCCTGCCGGAATAACCATCCGGCAGCCAAAGAGGCACGATACATCAATGTTTCAGAGACACTCTGAGCTTGTGTATCGTGCCTCTTTTTTTATTTTTCCCAAAGAAACAAAGAAAGGTGGAATCGCAAGTGAAACAGAAAAATCCCATGTGGGTCAGCACCTCCTTCCTGGTTGCCGCCGTCCTCGCCATTATCGCGTTTGTGCGCGGCAACTGGCAGATCCCGCTCCTTGTTGGCGTTTTTGCCATCTGGGGCCTGCGGGTCTTCATGATCCTGGGCCTCCCTGCCTTGCGGGTCAGGAGGAACAGATGGGAGCAGAAAAGGAAGGACCTGGAGGCGGAAAAGGGCAGAAAGAAGGCTGAAGCAGAGCGAAACGCCGCCGAGAACGATCCGGAGGCGGCCCAGGCACTGCTGCGCCATGTCAATCACCGGATTTCCGACCAACTCAAGGCCCTCTATCCAGAAGCCCGCTGGGAGTGGAAAACGAAAAACCCAACCCTGCTGGCGATCCATGGCGGCATCGGGCGCATCCGTGTGTATGGCGTCCCGGAGTATGAGTACGCTGACGTAGAGCTGGAGCAGAGCGGGATGCTGTCCTGTTCGCTGGTCAAACGGCTGGCACCCCCCTCCTCAGAGCAGGAACCACTGCCTCAGCCGCCCAATCAGCAGGATGTTGACCCACAGGTGTGGTATGAGCGCCAGGGCCGAAAGACACTGGAGACCCTGATCGCCGACCTGGACTCTCGGGGGCACCACTGCCTGTTCCTGAAGGAGGACGGCAGCATCTGCGTCCGGCCTATGGAGGGCGATGAGGAAACGGTGCAGGACACGCTGAAAGACTTCCCCGAGAAACGTCTCTGGGAGAGGCTGGTGAAGGTCCTGGAGGATGCCGGCCTGGCCGCCGTAGCCCGCGAGGACTGCATCACAATTGCGTGGTAAGAAGGGAGCGAAGAGACATGAAAACAGGACGCACCATACAGGAGATCGGCGCGGAGATCATGCGCCAGAGCCAGGCCAAGGAGGACTATCTGGTCAATACCAACAGCATCGTCATGGAGGACTGGGACGGCAAGCCCATGCTCCATCTCCGGGGCGGTGATGGCCTTGACCTGATCGAACCGCTGGAGATCCAGCAGACCGCCCACCGACAGATCGGCGACTATCTGGGCATCCCCCGGAAGTACTATGACCGGATGATGGACAGCGACGTGGGCCTGCTCTCCTACAACGTCAACCGCTGGTTCCAGCGAGAGCCGGAACAGCGCATGATCCGGACGATGGACGGCCGGGCCCGCGCCTTTTTGAGTAACCGCTATCGCCGCATCGACAATCTGGACATCGCCAGAGTGACGCTGCCGATTATCGGGGAGATGCCGGAGGTGCGCTATGAATCCTGCCAGCTGACGGAAGATTATCTCTACATCAAAGTCGTCAACCCCAGACTGACCGCCGAGGTCACCCCCGGTGACATCGTACAGGCCGGGATCATCATCTCCAACAGTGAGACTGGCCAGGGCTCCGTGTGCGTACAGCCGCTGGTCTACCGCTTAGTGTGTTCCAACGGTATGGTGGTCAACGATGCCAAGACCCGCCGTACCCATCTGGGCCGGGCCAGCAACACGGAGGAGGATTTCGTGATCTACTCCCAGGAGACCCTGGCAGCCGACGATAAGGCGTTTATCCTCAAGCTGCAGGACACTGTCCGGGCGGCGATCAACGAGGTTCAATTCGCCCAGGTGGTGGACAAGATGCGTGAGTCCAAGGGCATCAAGCTGAACACCGCCAACATCCCCAGCGTGGTCAAGATGGCCAGCGCCAGCTTTGGAATTACCGAGGCGGAGAGCGAAGGCGTGTTCCGGCATCTGATCCAGGACGCAGACTACACCCTTTTTGGCCTCGCCAATGCCGTGACCCGATACAGTCAGGACGTGGAGAACTATGACCGCGCCACCAAGCTGGAGGAGATCGGGTACTCGGTCATGACGATGTCCCCGGAGCTTTTCCGGCGGATTAACCAGGTGACAAGCATGGCCGCCTGACGGCCCTGCTTTCATAATTTATTATTTGGAGGTAAACAAAAATGAGTATCCAGAACAACGAACTGATGACCACCGCCACCCGCAGCAATTTTATTCTCCCCCAGGCCGTGGAGACGACCTTCACCGCCGAGGAACTGGCCGAAGACATGGACGGCATTCAGCTGAATTTCCAGCAGGTCAAGGTCCCCGCCGGCGGCGCCCTACAGTACGAGATCCCCACCGAGGACCCGGACAACCCGGACTACAGCCGGTATCTGGAGGGGGTCATCCTCTTCCACCATCCCTCCAACGCCTACTGGCCGGAAACGGAGGATGGTGAGGATGACGATAACGCTCCGCCCCAGTGCCAGGCCCTGGACGGCAAGTTCGGCCATGGTTCTCCTGGCGGCCTGTGCGATGCCTGCGGCTACAACAGGTTTGGTACCAGAGGAAAAGGCAAGGCGTGCAAGAACATGCACATGGTGTATCTGCTTCGCAGCGGCGAGTTCATGCCGCTCCAGATCTCCCTGCCGCCCACCAGCATCAGACCCTTCAACGAATTTGTCAGCCGCGCCTTCCTGCTCCACCGCCGGGGCATTTGCTCCGCTGTGGTGCAGCTTGGCCTGAAGAAGATGAATAATGGCAAGGACGACTACAGCGTGACCACTTTTAAGCTGCTCCGCTACTTCGAGGGCGAGGAGCTGCGCCAGATCCGCGACTATGCAGACCAGTTCAAGGAGCAGGTCAAGGTCATGCTCGCCCAGCGGGCGGAACAGGCAGATGCCGCCTCCGGCGATGTGGTGGAGGTGGGTACGACCAGCCGCCGCCTGCCAGACAACGAGGATCACTTTGCCATCGGCGGTGTGATCGATGGCGAGCGTGAAGAGCTCCCCGCGTAATGGGGCCAACGCCGACAACACAGTGACCCCTCAGCCAGGAGGACAGTTGAGAACGACCGGGGCCATGACGGAACGACAGCGCCGGTTCGCCGCCAAAAACCACAACCTGATCTACCGTTATCTTCACGAGAAGGGGTGGGAGGTCAGCGAGTATTACGACATTGCAGCCTTCGGATATCTCCGCGCCGTCCGCCGCTACCTGACGGAGCCGGGGCTATCCATCTATGCCTTTTCCAGCATCGCTTGGCAGGCCATGACCCAGAGCATCGCATCCTTCCTCCGTGCCGAAGCGCGGAGGAAGGACGCGGAGCGGCGGTACATCCGTGAGGCGGTATTAGCAGTCCCAGACCCTTTTGCGGAACTGGAGGCGCGCTTACTGCTGCATGACCTGGCCGCTGTTTCCAGCAAACAGCAGTATGCGCTGGCAGAAATGCGCTTACAGGGCTATTCCATCGCGGAGATCGCTCTGGCGCAGGGGATGCCCAAGATCCGCATCCGGAGGCTTTTGAAAGAGCTTTACCGGACTTATTTACAGCTCTACATGGCCGGCGAGGCTGCCGCCTGTGCAGAGGACAGGAGGCGAAATGGTTTCTCATGACAAAGGACCAGTTTGAAGAGAGCCGCCGCCGTGCTGTTGCCGATTATTTGGAGGCAGCGCAACGGGACCGAAGTGCGCCGAGAGCCACCAAAAGGCAACGGGAAAACGCCGACCGGCGTATCCTGCGCTCCATCGGCCTGCTTTCCACTTGGTCGCGGGATGGTTTCTGGACACCGGAAAACATCCGGGCGTATGAGATGATCTATCAGTACTATGACGAGGGTGCGCCGGTCAGCGCCATCTGACCGATCAGCCCAACTATGAAAATTACATCAAGGGAAAGGAGCATTTGTCATGAATCAGAAGAAGTCCACCACGCTGTACGCCGCGCTGATGTCCCCCCTGGCTGTGGGCCATTGTGCCCTGATCCGCTATCAGGGTCAGCTGATGCGTACCTCGCAGGTCGTTGCCATCCACAGCTGGAATGCCGACATGATCTGCTTTGAGACGCTGAACACCAACTACACGCTGCTGTTGGGGCCGGCCCAGCAGACTGTGGCCGTCAATCCTCTGCTGACAAGCATGGCTGCCTGAGAAAGGGAGCCCGTGCGCCGTAAATAAATCCGGGCGCGCCGTGGACACCATGTGGTCTGCGGCGCGCCCTTTTCATGAGAGGAGATCTAAAGATGGATCTAAATCACATTTCAGGCTGTGCGGTGGTACAGGGCCCCCAGAAGGCGGTCATTCCCGTCCGGCCCAAGGACCAGGTGGCCTTCTCCTGCCGCCTGTGCGGGGACTGCTGCCGCCATGTGAGGGACCGCATCATGCTGGAGCCGCTGGACGCCTACAACCTAGGCCGATATCTGCGTGAGCGCGGAGCCGGCGTGGATAACATTGAGGATGTCTATGGGCAACATGCCCATCCCTCCTTACTTCATGATGCCTACCCCATCTTTCTGCTGAATACCCAGGGCGAAGACCAGTCCTGCATATTCCTGAAGGACGGCAAGTGCAGCATTTATGAGGGTCGGCCCAGGGTCTGCCGCCTATATCCCTTTACCGTGAAAGGCGGGGATCGTGGCCGCCGGTTTATGTATTATCAGTGCCTCGACAGCCGCGCCTCCCATTTTGGGGGCGGCAAAGTCAAGATTGGGTACTGGATGTACCGCAATTTTACCAAAGACGCCAAAGACTTCATGGAAATGGAGGCGTCAATGCTCCCGGAGCTTGGGATGCTGCTGAGGAAGCTGGGCCCCGATGGCCGCCGGCAGTTCCTCTTCCGCCTGCTCTACTACCGCTATTATAACTATGAGCTGGATCAGCCCTTTCTTCCCCAGTATCAGGAGAACCAGCGCCAGCTGATCCTTGCGCTGCGGGAGGAGGTATGACGGTCATGTATGTGCTGGAACGCCGGGTGCCGCGGGGAGCCGGAAAAGGCCGCAGGTATCACTGGAGGCAGTACGCCGTATGCGGCCGGCGTGCTCCGCTGGAGCGGGTACGGCTGGGCCTGGGCGCTGCGAAAGAATGACGGATCCGAAAAATCACTGTTGCCGGCTCCGCAGGTTGCCGCGCCGCATGAAGCATGGCCCATGGGCATCTGTATCATCAATATACAAGATCAGGAGGTAATCATGAAAATTTTGGATTTTGATTTGGAAGGCAATCACTTCATCATGGAGGCTGAGGTATTAAAGCGGCAACAGGCAGACGATGATGACGATGATAGGGCATGTCGATGGCTCAGGTATCTCTTTGAGAACACACAGGTTTATAAGGAAACGGATGGCGTTGTTTCACCGTTCCGAATTACAGGTGTCGCCTGGGCCGGTTATCAGCTGACTGCTGACCATGCGCTAAGGGATGTGCTTGGAAGGATCTCCCGAAATGAAACAGGCAAGCTGACCGTGCATTACATTTGCTCAGAGCTCCAGGAGTTCCTGGATATGTTCAAAAAATATCCGGCGATCCATGGTGAGCGAACGATCCCATACTTCATTTTCCACCACGGCGATATTGCGAGACTGTGCTATGCGACAAATGAGTTTCTGTACTATGTGGGCGATGACGACATGCCGCTGATGTTCCGCACAGACGATGGCACCCTGGTTTCCGATAACGAATTTGCCGATATTGGCCTTACCGAGTCTGAACAAAATGTAGAGGATGGAACGGAACACCTTTTACCCTTTACAGACTATGATCTCGAAAGCGCCTTTGATTCAGAGGGCGGCGAGGATCTGAAACCTTGAAAGTCCAGGCTGACACACGTAGCGCGATTATGAAAGGCAAGGAACCAATATCATATTTTCCGCAAGTAGAACGAAATCCATGTAATAGGAGGCACAGACCGTTGTCTGAATATATTTGTACGGTTCGCTCGAACTATTTCCATGTGAAAGACCCGACTTCGTTCCGCAGTTTCATGGGCCGGGTGTATGGCTCTGTAGATCGGATTTTCCTTTGGCAGGAACAGGACGCGGAGGGCCGGCCGATATTCGGATTTGGCTCCTACGGAGCCATTGCTGGATTGAAGAAAGCCGAGGCGGACGATGACGACCTGCTGGATGAAAGCGCCTATGACGAATTTATTCGGGGCCTGCAGGAGCATGTGGCGGAGAATGACGCCGTGATCCTGATGGAAACCGGCCATGAAAAGCTGTGCTATGTGACTGGCGCGGCGACCATACTGATCAGCGGCGGACAGGAGTATCTGAGCCTTGCCGAAATGGCCGCAAAACGGGCATCCGAAATGCTTGAAAAGCCAGGCTGGAGCACACAGTGCGATTATTAGAGAAACGAGGTCTATCATGAAATATCCGTATTATGAGGTCTGCATCGGACCTGGCCCCTTTCTCCCCGGGGACGACAGCAATTTCTGGATGTGTATTCACGGTGTCCGGCAGCCGACTCAGGCGGAGGCAGAGCAATTTCTGGCCGAGGACGTCAAAACCCACGGCGGCAAAGTGCTGGCGGTCCATCCGATCAGCGCGGAGGAAGCAAGCGCGTTTTATGATTTGAGCGCGGAGGAGAAGTGGCCCGTTTTTGGAGAGGAGGCTGCACCATGATCCCCTTCCATGAAACAAGGTGCGGCCAACAGTTCTTTGAAGCCCAGCTCCCCAAACTGATCACCGCTCTATCGGACATCGCAGACTCCTTAAAAGCGCCCCGCCCCACCTATCACCTGAAGGCGGAAGTCCCGGAAAATTTTCTGTCCGAGCTGTACCTTGGGAACTATGTCCCCTTTGACCTGCCGGCAACCGATCTGGAAAAGGAACTGACCCCAGAGATCATTGCTGTTCAGGACCGGCTGCGCAAGACCGTGTCTGAGGATGCCTGGGCTTTGATCGAGCAATACGGCGGGCTGTTGGCCGCGAGCCGTACTGCTGGTCAGGAACAGGCATTTGCCGCCGGGTTCCGATTCGCCATGACGATGCTGGCCGCCGGCCTTACACAGCCGATGACGGCGGAAAAGGAGTGACCGGCGGTGGACGACCCACGAGCAAAACAGCAGATCAACTCGATCCTACAGCTGGACCTCGATACCATCACGTTTTCAGACATCCACTGGCGGTATGGTACCTTCCAACCCTATTCCACTGGCTCCGGGCGGGATAAAAAATATTTCTCTCGCTCCGGTGTCGCCACACCCATAGGCGACATCCAGGAGGATCTGTGGTATCAGGTGGCCGAGCATATCGCCAAGCGGGAAGGCGAGGAATGGCTGGTGGACGCGCTGACCCAGTGGGACAAAGAACACAATTACATGAAAGAAAGTCCATCTGAACTTCGTAAAGACGCCCTGCAGTCCTACTCCCACAGCCTCTATGACAATCCCCGATGGGTCGATTTCATCCCCTTCAACCGGCAATTCCGCCCGGAAGTGCTGGAGACCGCCCGGATCGTCACTATCATCACCGACTGCTGCAAGGTCCCGGGAGAGGTGACCCAGGAGCAGATCGACGGGGCGCAGAAGGGCGAAGTATGTTGTCCGCACTGCGGACGCTGGAGCACATTCAGCATCCTGTCGGAGGAACTTCCTCCCTGGGATATGTTCTAAAGCATCAAGCCTCGGAGAATACAGCTTGGATTTTGTATGTCCTAGCTGGCGCACCGGGGCAAATATTATGAAATGACTGGAGGTTTCAATTCTATGCAAAAGAAAGCGACGATTGACGCGAAAGCCTTTTCCGAGGGGCTGGATCAGGTCAGCAAGGCCCTTCAAAAATCATCGTACCCCGCATTGTCCGAGGTGTCTGTCCGCGTCGAGGACGGCGTCTGTATCTTGACGGCCACGGATCTGGACACCTGGCTGATCAAGCGGATACCTGCCCAGGGAGACGACCTGGCGTTCGTCTTCACCCGCACCAGGGAAGTGGCGAAAGCCTGCCGCCTGTTTGACGGCAACCTTGTGCTGGAACTGGAGGAAATCAGTTCTGAAAAGAACAAGGAGTGGCGCCTGTTTATGCGCTGCGGCTCCCGTGCCGCGCAATTTGACGTCATGGATCCGGAGATGTATCCGGTCTACCCGTCCTTTGAAGCGGAGTCGTCCTTCTCTGTGAACGCGGCGGCGCTCTACGCCCGGGCTGAGCGGGTCAGCTATGCCGCTCTGGACCCGACACCCAACACGCAGCCAAACCGTACCAGCATCCAGTTCTCCGGCCCCTATGTGTTTGCCCTGGATGGGAACCAGATGGCCTGCGACACGGACCCGGCTTTCATCTTCCCTCAATCTTTCACGGCAAGCAAGGGGGCCGTTTCCCATCTGAAACTGTTCGGGAAACAGGATGTCAAAATTGAGTTTGGGAAGGGTCGCGTGAGGATCACGGATGACACATTTACCCTGGACTTTCGCATCCCCAGCATGGACCTCTACGCAGTGGAGCAGGCCATACCGCAATCCTGTGCGGAATCCTTTGCGGTATCCCCCAAAGACTTTCTGCGGGAACTGAAATACCTCAAGGGATTTGCGGTCAAGGAGCGCCATCCCTATGTGCGTTTCCGAGCCGGCGAACTGGTCATGCCGGTTTCCTCCGGGACATACAGGGCCGCTGTGCAGTGCGTTGGTGAAAACCGCATCACCTTTGCCTTTGATTTGAACCGGATGATCGTCGCCCTGCGGCAGTTCAAAGACGCGCCCAGCGTGCAGATCAAAGTGAACAGCGCAATATCGCCCTTTATCATCGAGGCGGAGGGGCGCAGTGATCTGGCCCTGGTCTGTCCCATCAGACTTTCCGAGAAACTGATGGCGGCATGACGGCGGGCAGAGGATATACCAATCCGGATGCAGCAGGGTATCTCCTGGAGGCGGACGCCTGTAAAAAGGTCGAGGCGGAGCTGAGGCGAATCGCGGACAAGTACCAGCGCAAGATCGACCGGGAGCAGGCCGCAAGGGAAGCGGAATTTGAAGCGGCTATGCAGTACCGCAGTGAGCATGAAATACTGGACGCATACGGCTGGGAGATCATCACGGAGAAACAGTATGAGATGTATCTGGATATCTTCCACCGTGGACGTGACGCCCTGGAAAACCATGCGCCCACAGTCAATGAAACGGCTCACCGAATCCTGCTGCGTATTCTCTCCGACATCGCCGCCGAGCAGCGGGAATGGCGCTTTTCAGCCCTTACCCCCGCCCAGCAGGCAGCTGAGATCGAGCGTGCGGAGAAAGCGAAACAGGAGTGGCATGAGAGGCTGCGGAAGATCAGAGAGGATCTGGACCTCGCCGCGAAACCTGAAGAGCCATGTGGAGAATGAATGGGACTGCTGCTGCCATCTGTCAAGAACAGGTTGCAGAACATGGTGATTTCAGATAAAATAATGGTATCCGAATCAAATGCGTGACCATCATCGTCCACCTCTTGACAGGGTTTGGGGCCCTGGAGTGGAGACCCTACGCAGGACAAGGAGTACAGCTATGGCACTGGAGAACAAATTGGGGATCACCGAATCCTCAGAACTGGCCCGGATGGAGGAAAAGCTCAGCAAGCAGCGTGCGCTGGAGTTGTTTGAAACCGGCGCCCTGGACCGTCTGGAGGCCGGTACCTTTGCTGCCCTCGCCAGCATCCATCGCGCCCTCTTTTCCGATATCTACGATTTCGCCGGTGAAAAGCGCACTGTCAATATTGCTAAGGGCAATTTCCGTTTTGCTTCTGTCATGTATCTGGATGCCGCTTTGCAGAATATCGAGCGGATGCCACAGTCTACCTTTGACGAGATCGTAGAGAAGTATGTGGAGATGAATATCGCCCACCCCTTCCGGGAGGGCAACGGGCGCAGTATGCGGATCTGGCTGGATGGGATGCTGAAAAAGGCACTAGGCCAGGTGGTCGATTGGTCCCACATAGATAAGGAGGACTACCTGCAGGCTATGGAGCGCAGCCCGGTCAAGGATCTGGAAATCAAGGCGCTGCTAAAGGCCGCGTTGACGAACCAGGTCAATGACCGCTCCGTCTACATGAAAGGCATCGACGCCAGCTACCACTATGAGGGTTATTACACTTTCCGAACGGAGGATCTGGCTCAGTCGCTGTAATTTGCCGTTCAGGCAACGCCAATGGAACCGCTGTGTGATGATTACACGGCAAAATATCTACCAAGGAACCGACAGACGAAACTTCAAGTTTTGTCTGCCGGTTCCTTTTTGCGTATTTTGATTCTCAAATGAGAAATATCATTTTTATGAGGAGTGATACTATTATGAATAAGCGCAGCATCAAAATTCCTGAAAGATGTTCCGCTCAGATCAAGGAAATGTGGCAGGACGAGGAGGGTTTCTGGGCCGCCGCGGCGCCAGGCTGGTGCTTTGATACCCTGAGTGGTTATCTGCTCCTCGCTGAAACGGAGGAGGAATTGATGGCCGAGGCCGGGAATCGGATCCGCCCGGAGGAATACGAGGTGCGGGACATGGATGGTCAGCGCGGCAGTGTCATTTCCTATGAGAGGGCCTGCAGCCTGCTGCCCCAGCTCCGGCTGGGCTATTCCATCATCTCCACCGGTACCGGCGAGAATTTCGAGCGCATTCAGCCCTCCGTCCACCGCAGGCATCAGGATTACCTCACTCTGGAGCAGGAGGACGGGACAACCATCTATTCTTTGCCGGATTATTCTCTGACGGTGCGGGAGGAACTGCAAAAGGACGGAACCATCCGCCTGACCCCGTTGACGGGCGCTGTGGCATACACCAGCAGGAGCTGGCAGGAATTGCCGGAGGATGGCCTGTATGCCGCCTGTCTTTCCCTGGAACAGCAGATCAACCGCGAGGCGAGGAAGGGCAAAGAGGAACCCCAGCCGCTGCTGCGGGTCACGGGGGATCCCAGCGCCCCTCTTGTGTCAGCTCTGTTGGCGCTCCCGATCCCAAAGAGGACCGGCCTGATCGAAGTCAACCCCATAGCTGGCAGCGCGCTGTCGATCCAGGCGATTCCCCAGAGCCAGCCCTCTGACCTCAAGATCATCCATCGGATCAGCCAGCTGCTCCAGGATAACGGCTACGAAGAGGCCAGCAAATTCCTCGACTGCGCCTATGAACTGTGAGGTGCAGAAATGAAATACCGTAAGATTTACGAGGCGCTGGAGCGCCGGTGGCAGGTATCGCCTGGGTTCCGATTTACCGATCTCAGCGGCTGGCGCAACCCCCACGGCAGAAATGCCCAGCGTCATGCTCTATGGATGGTGGCGGAGGACAAGCTGAGCGGTCAGCGTGTCTTGCTCGCCCAATTTGGTGGGCAGTTGTCCATCATGTACCAGAAGATGGACGAAAACGGCCTCTGTTACGGGGAAACCAGGCACATCCACTGCAAAGACCAGAAACACATGGCCCAGGAGATCGACGCGCTCTTTGCCAGAGCGCATAAGGCCGCATAGGAGGTAGATGAAATGACAACAGAAGAATTGATCGACGGTCTCAGCAGACTTGCCAAGATCATGGGAAAGGCCGAGTTTCGGGATTGGTCTGCCTGGTGCAGAAATGCCGCGGAAGATCTCCTGCGAAGGAAGGAGGTCGTAGTCGTCAAGCATACCAAATATTATTCGCACGTAACGGACATTTCCGCCTTTTGGGGCAAGGAACTTGCGAAAAAGAGCCTCCAGGCGAGTTTGAACTGCCGCTTAGAGGTGCTGCGGGATCTAGGCTACACACCGACAACCATCGCGGGTGAGGCTCAATATGAGATCAACGCTGCCGATGGAAACATCTACTACGAATGGGAGATCGAATCCATTCCGATTACTGAAGAAACGGAAGGTGAGGCCACGGAGGTCACGAGCCAGTACCAGGAGTATCTCCGCAGGCGTGGGGGCCTGGACAGTTTCCTGATCAAGCTGTTGGTCCAGATAAGGGCCGCGGTTTCACCAGGAGCATCCGGCATATCCGAGGATCTTCTTGGAGAGATCGACCGTTATATCAGCAGATTTTCCACGGATGCGATCTGTCCCCGCTGCGGCAAGCAGCTTTTCCTAAGCGACCTGCCGCAGTATGCGTATGTCTGTTACGACTGTGATGAAAACTTCTTTGAGATTGAAACTACCCACAGGAGGGAACTGCCATGAATAAGGCCAAACAGAATACCCATGAGGCCGCACCTTCCCAACAGCCGGCGATGCGCGTATACAGGGGCAAAGAGGTGCTGACTCAGGACGCCTTCGATTACGCCACTGTTCAGACCGGCGATTATGTGGAGCAGGCCGTGGTGGATGACGCCATGAACTGCCTTCCGCCCGCCTGTATGAGCGCCGCCTGTTTCCAGATGGGCGAGCCCTATTCCCACCGCGAGGACCCTGATACGGGCAAGTGGCGTGCCACTTACGCCACCTTCAAGCGGTGTTTGGACGCGCCCGGCGTCTGGGAATACTGCGGCCACTGTTTCCAGGGGGAGACTGTGGAGCGGGGCATAGACCCCGTGTATTGCTGACTGAAAATGGAGGATGCTTATGGCAATTTTGAAAATTGTCCCGGATAAGGACTACCAGGTGCTGATGGAATATCTGAGTGATTCCGACGTTGTTCTGCTCCCGGAATCTGTTCTCGCGGGCTTTTCTCCTGAAATCCAGCGGAAGTTCCACCGGATGGATCAGGAGGGCCAGGTCGACTACGACTTTGGAGGCGACCCTGACGTCTATGTAGATGTGATCAGGAGCGACTGCTGCTATGCCTACAAGACGCTGGCCGAAGCGGAGGATGACGGCAGCGAAGAGCTGACCTGATGGCCCCGCCGCGAACGCGGCAAGCATACACCAAGCCCGGAGGAACGCGCCCCACGGCGTGTTCCTCCGGGCTATTTCTATATTTGGAGGATCAATGCTTATGAACCTGCTAGATAAATTTGAAACAGTCACTGTAAAAGCGGACGTCCGTATCACGCCGGAGGACAAGGCCTTCTGTGAGGCGCACCAGGCGGCCTATGACGCCGCAGTACAGGCATTCCAGGAACTGGCCTTTTTCTGGGAGGACATGGAGAACACACAAAAGGAGCTGCTGGGCGGCTCGGACACCTCCTATCTCTCTTCCCGCGACGGCCCTGAGATCTCCCAACGGCAAATCAACAAGCACCTGGAGCATCTGCACCGGGCGGTCGTCTACAACATCGTCCATTATTTCAATTCCACCTATCATGTATCCGTGTCTGCCGACCATGTGGCCAACAATCTGCTTCCCCAGAAGCCGGATCTCAGGATCTATGAGAACAAAGAGGCCCATGATGCTTACCACGAAAAGCTGCGGGCAGCCAAAATCCGCTATGAGGATGTGGTGGATCAGATCATCCTCCTGCTGGATGGGCGCAGCTTTGCCGAGCAGGCGTTCCATGAGCTGGCAGAGAAATGCCACAAAGCGGCCTGGAATTTATATAAAAACAGGCCGGAGTATGAGCGGAAGAAGGCCCTCATTACCTTCAACGGCTACTTCTGCACCAACCACCACTACAGCTGGCAGGACGAATGGACGCTGGAGGATAAAATGAAGGATATTTTGCGGGGCGTGGCCCACTATGAGACCGGGTCTTTCAGTCTCTATCCCCTGGGCTTTTCCGAGCTGCTTGGATACAGCCGAAGTCCAGACAATGAACGTGAGTTCTCTACCTGCAAAAAGGTAAAAGGACTGAAGATGTTCAAAAACGGCCGTGTGGATATCCGCTTTACCACAGAGACCGACGCGGCGGAGTTTGCGGCCAGATACCTCGGCCTTGTTCCCTAACGGGCCGTGCGGAAAGAGGTGAAACATCGAATGAAATATGCACAACAAGAGATGGATCTGACCCGTGAACAGCGCAAGGCCCTCAACGAGAAAGTCCTGTATCTCATTGACAGCAACAGCGCGGAACAGGCCGGCATCACCAGCGAGGACATCTACAACGCATACACCGGAGAGGGCGGCCTGCACGGTCTGGAGCGAGCCGACTTCGACAGCTACCACGCCTACAGCGAGAAGAAAAAAGAGATTGAGAACGGGCAATTCTTCACGCCCCCGGCCATCTGCCAGTTAGTGGCGGAGAGCCTGCGGCCTTCCATCAGCGATGTGGTGGCCGACCTCACCTGCGGGAAGGGCACTTTCTTCAATTTTATGCCCGTGGAGACGAACTGCTATGGCTGCGAGCTGGACGCCAGGGCCTATAAGGTGGCCCACTACCTCTATCCCGGCGCCCGTCTGGAGCTGACCGACATCCGCGCCTACAAGCCGGACCTGCGCTTTGACTATGTGGTCGGCAATCCGCCCTTCAATCTCAAATGGTATGCGGAGGACGGGGAATGCCTCTCCCAGCTCTATTACTGCGTCAAAGCCGCCCAGGTACTCAAGCCTCTGGGTATCCTGGCGCTGGTCACGCCCTGCTCCTTCCTGGCGGACGATTTCGCAGACAAGGCCATGATTCATGAGATGGAGGCGCGGTTCAGTTTCCTCGGCCAGATCGCCCTGCCGGAGGACGCCTTCTCGACCTTGGGAGTCGCAAGTTTCCCCACAAAACTGCAGTTCTGGCAGAAGAAAAGCGATCTGAAGGACTGGACGGCCCGCCGCTATACAACCAGTGTCCTATATACGCTTGCCGCCGGTTTCGATCCGGGGGATGAAACAAAGCGGTTGTATGAGCAGGTACTGATGTTTCCGAAATCGGAGCTGGAGAAAAACCGCTCCCATGTGCTGCTGGAGCTTGCCCGGATGAAGCAGACCTCCGCGGGGTTCTCCTACGAGACACAAAAGCTGCTCTATCAGATCAAGGCCCACCCGGCGGTGCGGGACCGATACACGAAATGCTGTGAATACCTGCACCGTTTCTACACCGAGCAGAAGCCGGATAACATGGACTATAAGGAGTGGGACCGCAAAAAGCTGACGGAGGCAAAGGTCCTGACCTATCTGCGCCGGACCTTGCGCCGGCAGAACCGGAAGCCGCCCCAGGATGTTGCAAAACTGGTCAAGCAGAACGATCAGTTTGTCTACAAGGCATACAGCGCCAAGGCCAAGCAGCTGATCCCGCCGGGCTGGAGCCATCCAGTCTCCATCAACGACGCCGTCCTGGACAACACGCCGGAGCGCTTTCCGGGCTTTGAGCGCCTGATCCGCCGCAAGCGCCGGGAGTATGAAAACCAGAGCCAGCAGTTTGCGGATATGGAGGAAGATCCCTTTATCGCTGAATGGCTAGATGAATTTACCCTCTGGGACGACGAGAACGAGGAGGTCGTCCAGCTCAACGACATCCAGCGCCATGACATCAACCTGATTCTGCAGAAGCGGTACGGCCTCCTCCAGTGGGAGCAGGGCAGCGGCAAGACCTTAGCCGCCATCGCCGTGGGCACTTATCGGATGGAGCAGCAGCATCTTCACTCCACCTGGGTGGTGTCCTCAGCCATTTCGATCCGCAACAACTGGGATGTGGTCCTAAAAAACTACGGCCTGCCCTACGTATTTGTGGAGCGGCTGAAAGACTTCGACCGCATCCGGCCCGGCGTTTTTGTGATCATGACCCTTAACAAGATGGGGGACTTTCGCAGGCACATCAAGAAGTGGCTCAAGCTCAATGGCCGGAAGATCCAGTTTGTGTTTGATGAGAGCGACGAGATCTCCAATCCCTCTTCCGTTCGAGCCAAGGCGGCGTTGGACTGCTTCCGGCGCTGCCACTGCAAACTGCTGACCACCGGCACCAGTACCCGCAACAATATTTCGGAGTTCGCCCCCCAGCTGGAGCTGATGTATAACAACTCCATCAATATGCTCTGCTGGTGCGATACCACCTATAGCTATGACCGGGAGGACGGACGTGTCGTGGCCCACCATAATAATCCCCTCTATGGAAAGCCCATCCCCGCTTATAAACGTGGCTATACCCTGTTCTCCGCCTGCCATCTGCCGGAGAAACCCACTGTGTTCGGCATTGGAGAGCGGACTCAGGACATCTACAACGCGGATATACTGGATGACATTCTGGCCAAGACTGTCATTACCCGCACCTTTGAGGAGGTCACGGGAAAGGAGATCCGCCGCATCCATCAGGCTCCGGTGCTATTCGCGGCCCCGGAGCGTGAAGTCTATAACCAGGTGATGAAGGAGTTCGGCCCCATCTGGCGCAACTATTTTAACTCCACCGGCAACCATCGCAAGGACGCCATGCTGAGATTGATGCAGCAGATCACCCTGTTGCTCCGGGTCAGCGCCGCGCCCAACACCCTAGCAGAGTACGAGAGCGGCGACATCCCGGTCAAGATCCGAAAAGCTGTGGAACTGGCCGCCCAGTGGGAGAATGAGATCGTCGCCATTGGTGTCCGGCACAAGGTCGTACTGGATGCCTACGCGGAGGCAATCCAGCAGCTCCTGCCGGACCGGCCCCTGATCCAGGTCACCGGCTCCACCACCACCTTCGCCAAGCGGCGGGCGCTGCGGAAGTCTCTGAAGGAGACCGGGAACGGCATCCTGCTCTGCACCCAGCAGAGCCTGCCCTCCAGCGTCAACTTTGAGTATGTCAACAAGATCATCATCCCGGAGCTGCACTACAACAATTCCGGCATGAGCCAGTTCTATATGCGTTTCATCCGGTACACCTCCACGGAGTTCAAGGACATCTACTTCCTCACTTACGCCGGGAGCCTGGAGTCCAACCTCATGCAGATGGTGGTGGCCAAGGAGAAAATCAACCTGTTTATGAAGGGCAAGGACGCGGACCTGGACGAGATCTATGAGAAATTCGGCATCGACTACAACCTCATGGCCCTGCTGATGCGCCGGGAGCTGGACGAGGAAGGCCATTTCCAGATCCGCTGGGGCAAGCAGCTGATCGCATGATAAATCGACAATGAATAGGAGAATTGACATGAGAAAATATCGCGTAATCATTTATCCCAAATATGATTTGGAGCTGGACTGGCTCGTGCGCGAGTCGTATTTTGACATTGACCGGCCTGAGTTCAGAACTTGTATGCGCTGTGACCAAAAGATGCGGTACCCGCTTGCCCAAAACGCGCTGAGTCGGGCGCTGAAGGTCTATGTATGTCCCGAGTGCGGGATGGACGAAGCGCTCCGGGACGCCACAGGCGAGATCCTGCCTATGAGTGAATGGTACATCGTAAAGCACCACTATTTTGGTGAGCATGAACCGCCCAACACCTCACGTCTGCTGTGGGACTGCCGCTTTCAGCAGGTCTTTAGCGGTCCAAAGAAAACGCTGCCTCTGAACAACGTACTGTTCCCCGTGTCGCTGATCGCGTATTCCCGCTCCGATTATGACGGCTACCAATGGTGGACGACCTGGTTCCCCGGCCAAGAGGAAAAGCGCCGCCTGAAGTCGCCTCTGAAATGGACAGGTTCATGGATGCGCTTTTCGCTTTGCCGGAGTTCAAGACCCTGCGGAGCATGAAGCGCGCCTGCAAGCTCTATGGGGAACCGACAGCGGAACAAACAGAATACAACCTCTATTCCGATACGGAGCACCTTTATATCTGGCTGCGGCTGATCACCCGGGAGCGAGACTACAATTTGTATGTCTACTTCTATGACAAGAATGCGGCATAAAGCCGGGTAGTGGATTTCTCAACGAGGCGATACACAACAACAGGGGGACGGGTGGAACATATTCCGCCGTCCCCCTGCCGCGCTTTAATTGTAGCCACATTGTCGGCAGAACCTATACGCTACACCATGTCACAGTGCCTTTCCAGTGCTGGTCCCCCAGACAGATCTTGTGACAAAATATCCCCTCCCTGTGAGCCGCCAAGCCCACAGGGAGGGGATATTTTCTATTAAACGATGATGGGCATCGGTCAATCAGCAGAGCCGTCCGAGCCCTCCGGTACTGACGTAGCCTTAATGGGAAGGCCATTGACCGTGACGCCATCCGCTGGAATCAGGAGATATGCGCGGCCGTCGATCATCCGGGTCTCCACCAAATAGCTGCGTTCTGGATCCACTGAGATCCGGGCGTCCGCAGTTTCCACCTCGAATTTTCCGCTGTCGATCAGATTGGACGGGTCCAGCACAGTGCCTTTCCCAAACTGTTCCTCGCAATTCTCCAGGAAGCGCGATACCTGCTCCTCCGGCACATTACAGCTTTGGAGGATCGCACCCACCTCGCCGACTGTGACGGCCAGTGGCTCCGGGTCATGGCACTCCTTATGCTGCACAATCTGGTCGCGCAGACGTTCATGAATCGCCTGCGCGATCTCCATGCTGCAGGCACCCTCCAGTGCGTCAGAAAGCGCGGTTTCAAATGCGTCCCGCTGCTCAGCGGACGACAAAGGGGGCTCGGTGTGGAACACAGCGTCGATGAACTCTTGATGGAGTTGGTCGGGCTTTTTGGAGTAAAATAGGGCGTTATAGAGATTGGCCGCACGGTCATCGAAGGCGGGGAACAAGAAACCAAGCTCCGGCGGCGCTACGATCTGATTGGCTGTGCAGCTGTGGAACTCATTTTCTCCGGCAAAGAAGCCGAGCTCCGGCTTCCCGTCCTTGACCGGACAGATGCAGCAGACGATGTAGGAAAACACGGTGTCGGAGGCGTCTGCCTGCATCTCGCCGTCTTTGCCCTTATAGGGAACATCATAGGCATCATAGGCCATCAAGAGCAGATAGTTGCCGCCATCCATGTCAAGCGTCCCAATGACACGGTCATAAAATGCCTTTCTGGCTTTTCCGTCTTTCAGCTGGCTATCCCGCAGAGCCATTAGGAGACTGTGCTCCTCGCTGTCCGCCACCTGCTGTGTGGAGAACACGATGTCAATGAGGTTCTTGCCCTGTGTGCCGGACAGCGACTTTTTTAGGAGGCTTAGGTACTTTTCCGACTCCTCCTGCGGCATAATACCAAGCGGTTCATCCAAATAGGAGATGATCTCCCGGTTGCCATTGACATAGTAGCCGTAAATGTGATTGATTGCGCTTTTATCCGGACGGAACCGCCGCCGCAGTTCCGCGATCTCCTTTTGCGTCATGATGCATTCCTCGCTTGTTTAGATTTTGCCGCGACAGGGCTGCGGCAAATCACATCATACCACATTCCGCTGAAATTTGAAACCTCTCCTTCTTTGGATGAATGGCGCATTTTACTGGTTCCAAAATGCCGACAGCGTCTTGTTGATCGCACTTAAACTTTCTTCCGTCATGGAACCGTTTTGATCGGAAGATGGCTCTTCAGTCTGCTCCACCTGCAGAGCATCCTGTACTTCAATGGTCATTTCACTTTGTCCTGACGACATAAATTCAGGATGGCGGGAAAGGACGGATAGGATGGCCCGCTCCAGCGCACGCTCGTCCCATGTAGTCTGATTTTCCATTTGCGGGTGACATTTGCACTCCGCATAATGGGTCAGCGCCTGGGCGATGAATTGCGCTTTCTGCCTTCCCATGCGGTTGAGGATCTCCACGGCCGCCCGCTGCTGCGGGTCATTCATATTGAAACGAATGGTGAATCTTCCAGGCTGCATTTTATCGGCCACGGGGATCACCTGCCTCCCGAAACAGCTTGATACAGCAGTTCATATCCCTTGGCGTTGGCCCGGACGTCCTCCACAAACAGAGCGGAGCCAATTTTCCCTGACGCTAGGATCTGGCGCCGTAAAAGGATGGATCCGCCGCCCACAAAAACGACCTTGCCGGTTTTAAGTTCCAGGCCCCGCTCCCGCAGGGTGCTGAACAGATCATTGACAAAATCCTGGGCCTGCCGTTCCACGATCCTGCCAATGTCCGGCACGGACGGCGCCTTCTGCTTGAGCAGAATGGCATCGATCTCTTCCTCGTCCAGAAGCATATCATGTTCCGCGTTCACCTTGGAGATGATTTTGTTATAAAGAGAGATCACGCCGCTTTCCAGTGAATCGCAGACGGCTAGGTTTCCTTCTCCGTTTCTGAGCTGGAGATAGTCGGCCGTAAACCCGCCAATGTCCAGCACCAGCGCTCTGGGCTCATTTTGCAGGGTGGGGAGGATGGTGACCGCCGCCGCATAGGACTGGGGGAAACAGGCCACATCGTTGATCAGGATCGAGTAGGGCCTTTGATGAAAGACAAAGGATACGGGCCCCCGGCCCAGAAAATAGCTGGTGAATGCCTGATGCTGCGCGCCGAAGTGGGCGGGCGGCAGGCCCACCGCAAGCTGTACCTGGATCGTACCCGCTGTATATCGCCCAGCAGCGTTGATTTCCCGCGCGATGGCAAACAGGGAGAGGACAAAAAACCGCTCGTCCTCCGTCTTGTCCCGGTGATATGGAATACGATGGTCAGAAAGCTGGTAATACCGCCCTCGGTACTTGAGCACGTCTTTCCCAAAGGGGGCAACCTCACTCTCCACCAGGCCCGATACGAATGGATCCCCGCGCGGGAGTTTTACGGATTTGTTGCCATGATCGATTGCAATTAGCATAGTCAGAAAACCTCCTTTATACATCTTTAATACGTTTCTTATACGTCAAATTGCAACAGAATTGCAGCGATAATTTCTGAGGCATTCTGTTCGTTCACATGTCCAGCATTACAATATGAAATAGGGACCGGCCGAAAGTGCCGGCCCCTATTTGTACCCAATGCTGCGCTCAGAAATTAAACCTGGGCATCTGATGACGTTTTCGTCAGCTGTGTGAACGTATGGACCCCGAAGTATTCCGTGTTCCCGTCGTCCCAAACTTCGACTGTCGTGTCAAGTTCGATTGCGCCATCGTGCATAAGGATGGTGGCGGTCAGCGCACCGTAGTTAAAATCCATAAAATCATCCTCAATGGTATGTGCCCGGAAGTGCTCTGCAAGTACTTGGAATGTTTCTCTGGAATTGTCGCCTCCCTTGACTTTGCTGAACTCGGCCTCCAATTTGCGGAAATCGGCCTCGGCTTGGGTCCGGAGCGTTTCTGGCAGTGGGCAATTTCCGCTCTGCCGCTTGCTCCCTGCTATCCTGCTGGGTACCAGAACCATCACATATCTCCCTTCCAAAGTCCATGGTCTTTTAGGACTTCCAGTAGCAGCATCTCGATCCTGTCGTAGCGGAACAGGCCATCGGCACTTCTTTCCAGCAGGTCAACGCACTCTTGTATCACCAATGGGGTGATCTTTTCCGGGGGTATCTCCAGGATTTCAACGAGACGGTACGGGACCTCCTGCCGGATGAATTGGCTCAGAGGTGTGTTCTCCGGGTCGTAGGCGGGTACACCACTATGGAGCAGGTAGGCCACCCCTCTGGAGTAGTGCTGGTCGAACCATCTCCAGATTTCCTCCCGATTTGTGCCCGCACTGAAGATGTAGAACGGGGCCTCGATGGTCTCCACCTTTGGATTCATCGGCACATCCTCCAGCTCTTTCCAGAGGGACTCCAGATGCCTGTCCCGCTCTTCCGGGGACTCCTTGGACAGCATACTCTCCATCGCCTCCTCGTAGTGGTCGTTCAGATCCTCGCAGTCAAGGCAGATATCGTCGAGGCTGACGGCCTTAATTTGCCTGCGCTTCTTTTGGGTATCGTGGTGCAGCGCCGAACTCATAGCGTGCCAGGCAATCGTACTGAACTGATGGTGGTAAAGATCGGGCCTTCTGAACCAATTTTCCACGGTAAGCAGGTACCGGAAAATAATGACGTCGTAATATTCACTCTCCTGCAGTCTGTTCGCGCGCAGGAAACGAAACACGAGGTCATGATTCTGCTCGGCTACAGCTCGTTCCTGAGATGTCAATGGCCGCAGGAACTGCCTTTTCACCGTCGGACCGCTCATAGAAAGTACACCTCCATTTTCATTCAAATCGTAAAGTCCGCCAACTCACAGCGGAACATGCAGTAATCGGAGTGCAATTTTTCCATATACTGAACAATTTCCTCTTTACTGCTGAAACAGCCAATGTTCAGCGCCTGCCGTATGGGATACCCCTCCGCGCTCCGGGTATTGAAGTACCAGTATCCGCTCTTAGTCAGATAGACCTTTCTGTACCGTTTCTGCCCGGGAATGGTCAGCGTCAGCTGCAGGCCGCCTGCCCCTAACTCCGCGTGGATGAGCATGAATGCCGCTGCGTATACCTCGCGTTCATCCGGTTCGACAAAGCCCCGCAGATCTGGAAGGCGGGGGCATCGGCCTGATGTATGCGTAAAGTCCCGCCGGTTCCGCTGGTGCTTGTCACGGGATCGGCAATCCTCCGCCTCACATTGCGCGCAGTCAACGGGGCCTTTGATGGGCGGGAAATAGTGTTGATCGATCATTGTCAAACCCTCCGTGTTGGATTTGCAGGGCAGGGAGAATGTTGTTTTCTTCCACCCGGCGCTTGTTTTGGTTCTTTTGAGATAGAGAAAGCCGCGACAGCAAAAAACTCTGTCGCGGCTGCAAATGAAATATGTTCTCAGCAGAAGAAACGGATCTCTTCCACCTTGAAGTGTTCCTTCCATTTCTGGCAGATCATAAAGAACTGCGCGGAAATCACATCCAATAGCTCATTCAAATCATTTTGTGGGATCTTGCTGCTGTTGTTGGCAACGATACATTGGCCTGCCTGGGTAAGCCATACCTTTGTTGCGTTCGGCGATGGTTTTCCCTTCACAATGTGGACATGGATCGGCTCATTGTTTTCGTTGGACCAAAAAAACACCAGATATCCACCGATGCGGAACAGGCTAGGCACAGCTGATCCCTCCCTGTGCAGCATAGCGGTACAGGAGGTGGGCGTTGTGTCTCAAAAACTCCTCAAAAAAGTGGATTTCCTCGGTGGAAAAGCCCTCGTTGAACTTCCACTGATATGTGGGGAGAACACATCTTGCGGAGTCAAAACCCTGCTCTGTCGCCCGCTCGAAATGCACCTCGACCTGCTCTGTGCCATTATCATCGATGATATGGGAATGAGTGATCTCTGTTCCGTCAGCCAGCACCATATAGGGATACATCATGCGCATGTCCCCCTTCTACAAAGTCTTGTAATTATTTTACCAGACAATGTGGGAAATAACAACTGCATTTTCCCAACCTACGCCCCGGCTGCCATCAGGAAAAAGTCCGCTGGGGACAGTACCGGGATTCCAAGTTGTCTAGCCTTGTCCAGCTTGCTGCCGGCGTTTTCGCCGCAGACCAGATAGTCGGTCTTGCTGCTCACCGAGCTGCCGGCATGGGCGCCCAGGGCCTCGATCTTGGCGTTGATCTCGCTGCGGTTATAGGGTTCCACCTTTCCGGTGACCACCACAGTCTTGCCAACGAAGGGGTTATCCCCAGCCTCCGGTATAGGACCATCTGCGGAAGGGGGCGCGATACGCACCAGTTCCCGCAGTTCATACCATACAAACCAGTTGTCCTCGCTCTGGAACCAGTCGTGGATGTTCTGGTGCAGGGTCTCTCCAAAGTCGGGGAGCTGCGTGAAATCGTAGCCGGAGACCACCGCCTCTTCAAATTCATCCAAACTGCTGTGGAACTGCCGGGCCAGAGTCTTGCTGGCGTTGTTGCCAATCATGGGGATGTCCATGGCAATCAGATACCGCTCAAAGGTGGTATCCCGGCTGCGCTGGATGGCGTCCCAGAGATTTTGCCAGGACTTCTCACCAAATCCCTCCATACGTAGGATTTGGTCCTGGTGCCTGTCCAGCCGGTAGATGTCCATATAGCTGTGGAGGAAACCGCAGCCGATGAACTTCTCCAGCCTGCTCTCAGACAGGCCCTCGATGTCCATGGCCTTTTCTCCCGCAAAGTGGACGAACTGCCGCAGCCGGCGGGTCTCACAGCGCGGGTTGTCACAGTGGAGGGTCTTGGTAATGCGCTTTTGGCCATCCACCACGGATTCCGTCTCATGGATGCGGGTTGGCTCGCCGCAGCACGGGCAGGTATGCGGGATCAGTTTCTCCATGTCGAAACCGCCGCGGTCCAAATTCTCCTCCACGTGGGGGATGATCATATTCCGCTTGGAGACTTTAATGCGGTTGCCTGGCATCAGCTCCAGTTTTTCGATGAAGGAGAGATTGTGCAGACTGGCTCTGGACACCTCGCACCCGTCGATCTCCACGGTGTCAAATACGGCCACCGGGGCGATCTCGCCGGAGCGGGATGTGTTCCACTCGATGTACTGGAGTTGGCTCTCGTAGGTATCATCCTCGAACTTGAAGGCCATCCCGTCCTTATAGTGGTGGGTCGTCTGGCCGCAGGACTTGGAATAAGCCACATCGTTGAAGGTGAACACGATTCCGTCGATGGGAAGATCGTGCTCCTCCGCCAGCTTCTGCATCTGCTCAATGCCGACTTTGACCCATTTCAGGGACAACGGCGCCTTCGTTTTGAGATAACTGCACAGATAAAAGCCCAATGGACTGAGCATTGTCAGTCTGTCAGATTTCAGCGGGTACTCTTCAAAGCCTTCCAACACGTTGAAGGCCCGAAACTCCAGCCGGCGCTTTTGGCACTCAGCGGCGTCCAGCAGACGGATGGATCCGGAAGCCAGGTTGCGGGCATTTTTATAGGGCTTGCCGTTTCTGTCGCGAGCGGTTTCCTTCAAAGCGGCAAAGTCGCTGGGCCGGATAAACGCCTCCCCGGTGACCACCAAGCGCTTTTTGTGGGGGATCTGCAGGGGGATGCCCTTGATCGCCCGCGCGTTGTGGGTCACAATGTCACCCTCATAGCCGTCCCCGCGGATAGCAGCTTCCTGCAACGTGCCGTTTTCATAGGTGAGTTTGAGGGTGAGGCCGTCCAATTTGAGCATAATCAGCACCAATTTGTCGCCGATAAATGAGAGCATTTCCTCCTCACTCTTGACCTTATCCATGGAGAGCAAAGGAATGGCGTGGGTGGTCTTCGGCAGCTCACTGACGGACGGGTATCCCACCGTCTGAGTCGGGGAATTGCTCATGACGATGCCCGTTTCCTTTTCCAGAGCGGCTAATTCATCAAAGAGCCGGTCGTATTGCTGGTCACTCACGCTGGGGGCGCTGAGGTTGTAATACTCATGGCGGTACTGGTTGAGCAGATCGGTCAGCGACCGAACCCGCTCATAGGCTGTTGTGTTCTGTTCCATTACGCTGCCGCCTCCTGTTCATCTAAGATGCGGAAGGCCATGATCAGATGGTCCTCCGTATGGGTGGTGTCGCTGTCATAGGCGCTGCAGACGCCGTCCTGAAAACTCCAGAAGGGCGCTCTATTCCACCAGAGGATCAAGCCTAAGCCTTGGTTGGCGCTGCGGGTCCAGTCCTCCGGATCGCCGGCCACCGCGCTGTAAAAGCCGGTCGTGTTCGCCTGCGTCACCTGACGGATCTCACCGACACACTCTTTTCGGCAATGAGCAATGATTTGGAACCGTGGATTGCCTTTCATTACTTTTTTCAGTTGATTGAGATTTTTGATCATACGTTTGCTAACGCTCCTTTTTCATACGCTTTTTTCATAGTGGATGAACTCCTCACAGCCGTAGATGATGCTGAATTCCGACCTGAGCAGATAGTGTGTTTCCCGCTTCTGGCGCTGCCGGATCATATCTATGGCTTCGTCTCTGGTCTCCGTAGACCCAATCTGGGTACAATCCTTAAAAATGTAATATCGATTCATGGTTTCCTTTCTCCGCAGAGTGCTGCAAGTGTTTCGACTTCCAGAATTGCCTGCCGTTCCATTGCCAAATCTTTCCGCAGGGCGGCATCCATCTTAGCCAGGAACACCAAATACTGTTCTCTTTTCCGGAAGGTGCGGACATGCCTGTGGGTGGCCCGCATCTGCTGGATGCACTCTTCCGAGCCTTCCTTATCGCGGATCGTGACTGAAGTAATGCGGTTTTCGCTTAATGTGCAGATATATACATCGTCTTCATTCTTGTCATCCTGATTGGACTTGTCGTATAAAGTCGCCATTGAATTTTCTCCAATTTCCAAATGTGTTTCATATACCAGTTGTGCATGGCCCTAGTCTTGTGACAAGGCGATTTAGAAACTGGGCGTGGGAAATGCTGCGGGAACTCGCCGCATTTTTTCGTACAGGCTATCCATCCGTCCATCCCAATCAGCGGGAGCGACGAACTGCCTGCCCTCAACCAGGATGAAGATCCGCTCGTCTGCGTCCAGGTTCGGCAGTTCCGATACTTCCACCTCCGTAACAGGAAGGAGTTCCTTAGTGGAATTTGGACTATCCAGGAAGGAATGGAAGTTTCGCAGCGCCTCAGCGCAGGCTAACTGGAAGTCGGAAAAGGTTTTGACCTCAAAGAGCCGGAACAACTCATCTTCGGTCAAATCGCAGGAATCGAGGGCGGCGCCTCTCCGGGCGTATTCCAACTTGTCGCCGTTGAACTCGGGGGAGGAATAGAGCTTACGTTCCTTGTTGTCAACATAGATGAACATTCTGCGTGTCATGTAGTAGATCCTCCTTTATTGTGTTCCTGTTTTTCCAACATCCGGGCGTACTCCCGCTCCAGTTCCTTTAGCGGGGTGTATCGGTGGATGTTGTCATTGACATAGGCGTGGCCGTGGAACATGAGCAGGCCGCAGAGCCGGCCCATCAACTCGCACGCCTCCTGATCCTGGCGCAGCGTCTTAATCGTACCGATAGGCAATCTGGTGCGGTCTGTCGCGTCGAAGCTACCCTCCAGGAGCAGGTCGAGATAGAGTCCTTCGCAGCCAAATTGCAGGCTGGGGAGGATATTGAAACGGTAGTCGGTGAGATACTGATCCCGTTCCGGTGACTCCGGTTCCTCCTTATTGGGCAGGCAGTAGTCCAGGATCGGGTCGATATCAGTCAGGTCTCCCGCCGAACGGGCCCTGTCCAGGATGGCATTGAACAGTTCACTTTTCCGGTCCCGTTTGGGGTGGGTATAGGGAAGCTCCGGCCGTTCCCGTTCCAGCCACTGTTGCACCTGGAGCCGGTCACTGTCCCGGAACAGGCTGATGAACAGGCTTCCCCGCTGCTCAGGCGTCAGATCGTCCTGCTGCTGATACCAGCGTGCCCGGTCTATAACAGTTCGGCTATAGGTACTGGCATTAAGGTCCACCCCGCCAAAGGGCCTGGCCCTTGTGAGCATGGAATAGATCTCGCTGAGCAGATCATTACATGTGTCAGCTGGCGGCAAAATCAGGCGATATTTCATGATCCTCCGGCAATACTGACAGCGCCCCGTCAGATAGAAGCTCCACTCCTTGCCCGGATGGTCGAGGGACGGATACTCCAGCTCCCATCGTTCAGGTACAAAATAGCCGTGAAAGTCGCCGCCATATTGGACCGTTCCGTCCGTCCACTGCTGGCATCCGCAACCTCTTTCCTCATGCGGCATGGGGCAAGCCCTCCTTATTTTTGTATTTGCCAAAGTTCAGTTCATGGATGATACGGGCGATCTCCGCGTCGTTGTCCCATGTGGTGAACATCACCGCGCGGTCGGGGCCGGCGCCCACATGGACAGCCACCTCGCCGCCGTAGATCTGCATCAGTACCTCTGGGCGTTTCGCACAGACGATTGCCAAATTTCCAAGCTGTTTCATTTTCTTTGACCTCCTGTGATTTAATAGACGGCTCTCCAACCGGGCTGCTGTTTCAGCTTTTCCAGCTCAGCCGCTTTGATATCCGCTTCCTCCACTTCACTGTCCTCGACAAAATCGGAAACATCCAGGTCGAAGACCTCCGGGAAGATATCCGCATTTGCGTAGATCGCCTGGACAAGCCCTCCTTCGACCTCCACGGCCAACTCTACCTGGAGATCGTGCTCCTCAATGCGCCAGGTCTCAATGTCGGTATCATCGCGCACCAGGGCCTCGCCGTCATGGCAGTACGCTTTGTGCTCCTCCGTCTGGCTCGTCTCGTCAAATCCCCATGTCTTAATGGTATCCTCATAATCATGCCGCATCGCATCCTGTGCGGCGGCCCGGTCAATAAACGGCTTTGCGCTGGAACCCCAGGCGGAATCAGTGTCCTGCTCATGGATCAAAATATAAAGTTTCATAGGTAACCTCCAATGACCCTTTCTTGTATCATATTTCAGTTTCATCAATCAATTTGTAGTACACCGGCAGGTGTACCCCCAGAGGACGTACACCTGCCGGCCATTGTTACGCTGCTGTTCTTCCCATAAGAGTGTGCATATTCTGGGCGATAGCAGACTGCCTTGTCGTGTTCTTCAGGATCTTAGCCTCCCACTTGGTCAGGAACTTTTTTGCATCTGCCGGAAGGTCCCCGTTATCGTATCCTCGTGCCTGCACAATCGCATTGTCGATCACCTCTATTGTCCCTACTGGCTTGTCCAATTTCTGCGTGCGGCGCAGAAACAGAATGATGCACTCCTTCATAGCGACTCGCTTGACATATCCGCCAACGCAGTGATGCAGCCGGTGGCCCTCTTCAGTGATCTCCTTTGATGTTTTAGGCGCCATGATAGTCCACCCATCCCTCTCAAATCGGTACAGCTTTTCCAGCAAGGGGTAAGCCTGTTGGATTTGCCGCTCATAGATTGCGGCCTTTTCCGGGTCAGATAGGCTTGCGACTTTATCATGTGCGTCCTTCAGGTCGCGGGGAAAAAGGACGAACGAGTTCTTTAAGTCGTACTCCAGCCCCTCACACATACACAGGTAATCACGGTATTGAACCAAAGTGTTGGCATAATCCGTATATCCATCTCCATAGAACCTGTGTGCCGGCCGCTTATTTTTTTCATACTGCTCTGCGATATACCGCATCATTTTATGAGGGGTGGTGTATGACAATGGAACCAATAGATCCCTAAGCCTGCTGATCTTGTGCCTGCCGCACCAGTCCAGGAGTTCCTCGTCAGGCTGCAAGCCGCAGCGAAGCATACCCTGTATGAGGCCAAGCTGCATATACGAGACATTGAGTTTTTGCAGCAGCGGCAGATATTCCAGACCGACTTTCAAAATGGATTGAAATTTTTTGCCGTTGTAGTCAATATGCTCTTCTCCATGTGTATAGGAACATACGTCGTTATGGTAGATCACATGGGCCGCCAAACTGAAAAGCTTTAGTTTGATCAAATACTCCACAAACGGATGCCTCAGATATTCCGCTAAGTATGGGATGACCTCCAGTTCGGTTCGATCCGACAAGTAAAAGGGGGCGATCTGGCAGTATTCCCATGGTGAACCGGCGAGCACTCTCGGCAAATTCCGGGTATAGAGATGCGCACAGAGATCCGCGTCAAAGTTTTCCTGCCAATAGCTGAATCTGGGTCGATTGCCGCGTTTCCACGGGGTCAGAAGGTTTCCGTCGTATGAGTTATAAAACCGTTCTTCCTGGCAGGATTTCGCATCATCCCAGTTCACGAACAGCCGGGCGCTTTCATGGATGGAGCAGTCTTCCTCGCCATCATAGAAATACCGGTGTGCTTTGAATACCCTGATGACGAGTTCCTGTTCAGAAAGTCGTTGGATAATCTGTGCGCTGGTCCGATCCCAAATGCGCTTTTGCCTGCCCATGGATTTGAAACGGATGTTTGCGCCGCAAGATGGACACACGCCGGATAGATTATGCTTGGGGGCAGCCACTTCGACAGTCTGTCCGCAGGCAGAGCACCGTCCGGGGACTAGCGCTCTGTTCCGCTGATACTTGTAGAAGATGTACTGGGGAAGAAGATTCCTCTTGATCCACGTTTCCATCCGCTTATCCATAGGGCGCAGCGGCTTCATTCGGTCCGCAATTTTCTTTTCACGCACTCGTCTCCCTGCCGCACTGCGTGCGTCACGCAGCTCGCTTTGTTTCCGGTTCAACACACCGAACCCACTTATATTTTTGAAGTTAGCCGGTGCTTTACAGAAACGAATGACCCGTTCTTCATCCGGACGACTGTAGAACGCACATTTAAAGATGAAATTATAGGTGCGCTCCAAATTATCTAAAATGGCTGTACGCCATCTGGTTTTGACGCCGTCCCTGTGATCGAATGTAATGAAGTCATCCGTTGCCTGGAACATAGTAAAATCGGGAGAGGGCATACCTTTTACCGCCTCAGCACGCGGATAGAAGTCCAGGATCAGCAGTTTCCTGTGCCCGACAATGCGGATGGCCGTACAGACGATGTATTCGATCTGTTCCACGTAAAAAAGCCCGCTGTTCAAATCAAGAGATCGCCGCGGATTCAAAAATGATCTGCAAGCCTTTTTGTCGATTCCTTTCATCCGGCCATTCCTCCCAGCAATCCAATATCACCCAGCGTCATCTGACCGAGATCATCAGATTGCTTGGGAGCAGGCTTCGTTTCCGGTTTTTTCTGGCGCTCTGTTTTTGTTTTATTCTTGGACGCAGGCTTCGAGGAACTTCCCGAATAGGGCTTTGAGACGAATTTTTCATCATTCTCCTCGTCCTCCTTGGCATTGGGATCGTTGAAATACTCCTCAGCCCACTGGTAGCACAGGCCATCAGGAACGTCGCAGCCATAGATGCCGTTTTCCGGCTTAAAGCCGTTGTCTTTCATCTCCTGCTCCACAAACTCCTTGGCTTTGCGGTTGATATACCAGATACAATGGATCATGGTTTTCCGGGGATGCAGGGCCTTTCGTGCAAAAGCGGGGTCCTCCAGGCATAAAGTCTGAATATGTTCGGAAATGCACTCCTTCATATTGCGTCTGGTCAAACGCTCCGTGTCAGCTCCGATCCGCCGCGTAGAGGCCATCATCACCTCGTCATCGCTCATAGCGGCCAACTTATCCAGCTGCTCCTGCTCAGCGGCCTTTTTAGCCTGCTGCCGGGCCTCCCATTCCGCCTTGCGCTTGGCCTCGGATTCCTCATGGGCCCGGCGTCTTTCATCCTCTTCCGCCGCGTGCTTAGCCACAGCATCGTCCGCCGCTTTTTTCTTCGCATCGTCCGTCTGCAGCGGCTGAGGTCGCGTGGGAGCGGCAGGTGCAGAAGCCTGTGTGTCCTGAGAGCCTGCCTGCATCGGTACCGGTACCTCGCTATCGCTGATGAATGGGTTGTCGGAGTCGAACTGCATATCAAGGTCCATTTCTGAATAAGCGCCCATTTTAATACCTCCAATAAAAATGATGGCAAAAGGGATACAGGCCGGCACAATAGCCGAATCTGCATCCCTTTGCGCGTATATTTGCTCACACCGCGTAGACCAGCGTGCTGAAAGGATCAAAGCGATAGCACGCCAGCCTTGGGTATTGAGCGGTCCTTTGATAGATCTGATCCTGAATAGAGAGGGCCTTCTCCTCGTCGTGAGGCAGGGCCCAGCCATCCCAAACCATTGCGGTAAAATGGCCGTATTCCGGGTGGTACTCCACCTCGGCACCCAAATCGCGGCAGACAGCCAGCATTTCTTCCAACTGTTCGGTTTTGGTCATCACTCGCTGGCCGCATTTCCCGATTCAGGGTTCTTCTTTGCCAACATGGGAGAAAACTGGACCGGGACAAAGCCATTGGCATCACAATAGAAGTACCGCCGGCCGGATTCGCCATACAGTTCTACCACATCGGAGGGCGACAGGCTGTGTCCAGTGTAACCGGCTGGGAAGTTGTCGTTGCAAAGGCGGAAGATGCGTTCCAGCACCATCTTCTCCTCCTGACCCAGGGGGCAGCAGATCTCGCCGTCATAGACCAACTGGTAATCAGCGGCGGGGGGCTGTTGGTAGCCCGCCTTGTGCAGTCGGTCAATGCCCCGAAAGGCAAATGGGACTGTCTTTGTACCGGACAGGGCCAGCTGATAGACCCGGAACCGCTGATGGCGGCGCTGGGCCTCCATCAAATCCTCGAACTTGCAGGTGAGATCAATCTGCAGCAAGGCGTTATACTCGTCATGGGTAAAGCCCAAATACTCGTGCAGGTCAACGCCATCGTCCTGTCCCTCATGCCACCGGGCAACATAGTCGTCCATATCGTCCAGCGTACATTCCCCGGACAGGTATCGTTCTTTGAAATTCACATTTTTACACTCCTTTATATGTTTTTCTTTCTGCCGCAGTCCCAACAACCAGTCATCGATCCCTTTGTAGTTTGGATTCCACGTCAGCCGACGGCAGGCCATGCCGTATTTCCGTGCCAACAGATATACTTTCGAGGCACCCGTGCTGACGCCCTGATTGTTGTATTTATCCATGTCCTGGGCTTCAACGATCTCCTCTGTACCGTTGCGGCTCAGGAAGGCGAAGAGGTCATCCAGCTGTGCGGTGCAGCCCGCGCCGCCTGTGGCCACAAAGGTGCGGCCCGACAGCGCATGGGCAATATCGGCTTTGAGCGCCCCTTCGGTCACATAGATCACCCTGGCATGGGGATCGCCGACGAAATGGACTGGACTCCCGGAGGAGACGCCCATCGGCTTATCTGCCGATGCCAACCAGAGATACTTCATGCCCACCTTATCCGGCGGATCGTCTTTGCCCTTGATGGGCACGTCCAAGCGGGTCTGCAGGCCCTGGATCAGCCCATCTATCCCAACATAGGGGACAATGATGCCGGCGGTACGCTGGAAGTAACGGACCGTCCATTTCCCGGTATCGTCCATAAAGAAGCCTGGGACGCCCTGCACGGTGCAGCCCTCCTTGATAAGCTTGGACGTGATGGCCCGGCAGAGATAAGGGGGCGGCGTACTCTTGAACCCGCACTGCTGGATCTGCTCGTCAGTCAGGCCTCGTTTCGTCTGCAAGTGACGGCGATGCGCCGGCGTCAGAGTCAGCTTAGACAAAAAAGCGGAATAGGTCTGGTGTATGACCTGGGCAGATGCCCGATCAGCCTGGGGCGCCTGCTCCTTTCTCACGGTCTCCTGTCTTTGCACCTCATACGCTGGAGCAAAGCCGCCTGTCAGAAGTTCTTCACAGATCTCCCGATACGCCTCGGAGTTGCTGATCTGACGCGCCTTCGCGTAGAGAGACAGCATCCCGCCGTGTCCGCCGCAGCAGTTGCTGTACCACACATTCTTCATGAGGTTGAGGCACATCTTTCCGCGCCGGTCACCGCAGAATGGGCAGTCCGCATAGGTATAGCCCGGACTCCTCCGCCTGATATGCAGGCGGAGGAGTTCTGCCACATCCATGATGGTAAATGGAAACCCTGATGCTTGGAATGTGATTGCCATCAACTCCTTCTAAGTACCCCGCGCCGCAGGGACTATACGTTAGCCAGCTCTCGCCTGTGCCAGCTCGTCCAGCAGCAGGAAGGACCCCGCCTTGATGGCGTTGCTGGCGTCCGGGGAAACAAGGGCATAGAATTTCAGACTGGACGGGCGGCGATCCTGCACCTGGCCAAGCGTCCAGCCCTTGTTGGGGCCGAAACTCACCGTCAGCGCCTTCGCCTGCTCAATGGTCATTCTCGCCCGGATCTCGTCCACGGTCATGTCATCCGTGTAGGAGACAGCGGCCTCGGCAGCCGGCTCCGCATCATTCTGCGGTGCGCTCTGTTCCTCAGCCTCTACTGCCTGGGTGGACTCTTCAGCCTGGGGAAACGCTACCACAGTGGGCCGCTCCGCAGCCTTTGGCTTCCCACTTTGCTCGGAAGATGGGTCACCAGTTGCGGTGGGGATCCCACCCAGCATCTGGAGAACGCTGGCGGTTTCCGTGGAGACGCTGGATGCGGTTTCGTTCGGCTGTGGTCCCTTGGAGGGCTCGCTGGTGGTTTCCTCCACTGACTCAGGGTTGTTGACTGATACTTCGGCATCGGAGGCGGTATCCGCCTGGGGTGGCTCAGCTACTTGGGGAGGGGCAGTATCCACAACAGGGGCGGCCGGTTCAGCCGGTTTGACGGAAGGGGCGGCCGATACCTTTTGGACAGGCGTAGGTTTCTCCTGCTGGGGAGCTGTTTCCTGCACCTGTTCCTGCGCGGGGGGCGATGCCTGTCCAGCCACTGTCTGCTTGGGCGCGGCGTGGACGGGGCCTTCGGACTGTGTGGAAACGGGATGCTCTGTGGGTTCCGTTTGCTCCTGGTCGCGGAGAAGGGCCTCCACCTGGGACAACAGCACCTCGGAGCCATAGCCGGTATCATCATGCTCCACCAGGTCGGAAAGTTGGATGCCAAAGCCGGCATTGTCCAATGCCTCATTCAGTGCCTCGTTCTGGGCGTTGCGGATGTACTGAGGACCGGATTCGCGTCTGGTGTGGCAGCTCGTAAACTGAGCAAGCACCGTGTCGTCGTCCCGGTCGGCAAAAAGCTGGGCTTGGAAAATCGCCATCTGGTCGGTGACACGCAGAATGTTGGTAAGCATCCGCCCTCTGGGATGTACCAGCAGGAACCACATCTTCTTGTAACTTAGGTCCAATCGCAGAACCTTCTCTCCGGTTTTGGCGGATGTAGTTATCCGCAGCAGTTTGAGCGGGTCAAACATGGGGACGCTGTGCAGCGCACTGGCTGCGGGAACCGTTTTGATCACGCTGTTGGATCTCTCATTCATTTCAAAGACTCCCTTCATAAAATAGTTGATATAGAGAAACACGATGACGTACCTTACCCAATATCCGTCGATCACTCCTCCTCTCAGGCTTTCTTGGACTGCTCGTACCACGTCAGCGCCTCTTCGTAGGTGTCGAAGTAGTCGATGTAGTGGTCGCACGTTTTGTTCTCGGTCATGCCACCCTCCGGCTTGGCCTCAGCTACGACGGAGTACAGGTTGACCTTCACATGGCCGCTGTCGAAATACTTGGTGCTCACCGCCCAAAATTTCTTCGCGGGTTAACCCCCTTCTCTCTGGCCTTGGCAATCCTGCGGAGAGCGGAGATGGCCAGCATGATATGGCTGCTTTCGAGATTGGCCACATCATCCTTGTCCAGGCCCTCCTTACCGTCGATCCATGCCAATAACTCCTGCGGAGTGGCGCAGAAATCGGCCAGGTTGCCCAGCGTTTCAAAGGCCCGCATACGTTCAACACCCTTCTCGTTGAGATAGTAGCTTATCTCAGAGAGTTTTCGGTGCTCGGTGTTGACCGCCTGGAGCCATTCTTCATAGTTTTTCACTCTCAAGGATCACTCCTCCTCATCTTGCCAATCGCAAAGGCTGTCCGGGTTTTCTTGCTGATACGCTTAAATCAGCTAGCCCGTTTCACTTCCGTGTCGCCAGCCTTCATGGCCTGCGACTGGTGATACAGCCGCATCCGTTCGGCCAGGAGGGTCTTCCTTTTGCCCTTCCGGCTGGTGTGGATCGCTGTATAAAGCGCTTTGATCTGTCCCACCAGCAGGACCCGCCGCTTGGCACGGGTGACTGCCGTATAGAGCAGGTTCCGTGTCAGCAGAATCCTGTGGGCCATCAGCAGGGGGATGATCACGGTGTCGTATTCAGACCCCTGCGCCTTATGGATGGTCGAGGCATAGGATAGCGTCAGTTCGCTCAGACCTTCCAGCGGATAGTCGGCATAGCGGCCATCAAAGTTGATGACTATCTTGCCCGTCTGGATATCATGCACCCGGCCGATCTCTCCGTTGAACACGCCCGGCGTCAGTTCTTTGCCCTCGTCGTCCCGGAGCTGGATCAAACTGTTGTTTTTGGTCTGCATCACCCGGTCATCCAGGCGGAACATGCTCCCGCCGAACATGACCTCCGGTTTGCCCTGCAAAGGCGGATTGACCTCCTCACGGATGGTTTCGTTGAGGGCGTCCGAGGACGCCTCGCCTCTGGAGCGATAAGGGGTGAGGATCTGCACCTGGTCGATGCCGCTCTGGGCGATTTCGCGTTTGTAAAGGCTGCGTACCATATCGGCGGTCTCCTCCTGGGAATCCGCCTGAATAAATGCGAAGTCTCTGCAGAAGTACAGCTCCGTGCTTCCTTCATTGATGTACTTGGCGTTATGGGGGATGGGACTGTCCTTCGCCTGACGGAAGATCTCGTCCAGCACTGTGACAGGGACGATGCCGCTGTCGATCAGTTCATGGAACACATCGCCCGCCCCAACGCTCTCCAGCTGATCCGCGTCGCCCACAAGGAGCAGCTTCGTACCGGGACGGAGATGCCGAAACAGCTGCCATGCTAGCCCCATATCCATCATGGAGGTCTCATCGACGATGACCAGATCGGCATCCAGGTTCCGTTTTTTCTTCTGCCAGCCCTCGCCTCCATGGAGGCCCAGCAGGCTGTGCAGGGTCTGTGCATCCATGATGCCGGTGGTCTCCGCCATGCGCCGGCTGGCTTTGCCTGTGGGGGCAGCCAGCTTGATGATCTTTCTGGGATAGAGCGTCCGGTAGGCTTCGATCACCGCCTTGAGAACGGTGCTCTTGCCGGTGCCCGGGCCTCCGGTGATGATGGACAGGTTGTGGCGAAAGACCATCTCCACACCATCGCGCTGTTTCTTGGATAGGTTGAACCCAAGTCGGTCTTTGATGTGCTCCATGACCGGAGCAATGCGCACCGGCTCAGGGACCTCCAATGCCATCTGGACCGCCTTGCAGGCAGTCTCACTCTCTTGGGTGTAGACGTGGGGCAGGTAGATATTACCCTTGTTGGATACCACCACGTTGTTCCGGATCATGCCCTCCAGAGTATCTTCGACCTGCTGGCGGCTCAACTGCTGTTCCAGCTGGGGGATCTTTTCATTGAGCAGAAGCAGGGAGCTCTTGATCAGTTCTTCGGCTCCAAGATAGAGATGTCCTTTTTCATTGCGTCCCTGCTCCAGAGCATAGAACAGCGCCCCCTGCACCCGCATCGGGTCGTGAGGATCGCCGCCGGACTTTTGTACGATGGCATCAACGCGTTTGAATCCGAACCCGGATACCTGGCACAGGCGGTATGGACTTTGCCGCAGCAGCTTCACGCCGTCCGGTCCAAAATGCTCATAGATCTTCAGCGCGGTGACTGGAGTTACCTTGAAAGGTGCCAGCAGCGTCATCAGATCCCGCATGGCCTTGCTCTCCGCATACCCGGTCTTGATATCCTCCAGCCTTTCCTCCGTGATGCCTTTGATCTCCAGAAGCCGTTCCGGCTCCCGCTCCAGGACATTCAGTGCGTGGATACCGAACCGTTGCACGATGGCATCCGCGGTCTTCTCTCCGATCCCTTTCAGGAGTCCGGAGGCCAGATAGCCCCGGATGCCCTCAAGGGTGGGCGGCACGATCTCGCACCAATGTTCTACTTGAAGCTGACACCCGTATTTTCCGTTCTGCCATACGCCTTCCAATTCTATCTGGATGGCATTGGTGCGCGGCAGGTCATATCCCACTGCTGTAAAACGAATGAGATGATCGCTGTACCGGTAGGGGCTCTTTGCGTCCGCTGGTATCATGTCGTCCGCCGTTTTAAGGCGCAGGACGCAGTATTTGTTCGCTTCATTGAAAAACAGCACCTTATCAAAGGCGGCTACAATACCCATTTCTTTCTTCACCTCCGGTTTTTATCATGCGGCCGGTGTTGCGGCCTTTTTGATCACAAGTTTGCGGCTCACAGAGAAGGTGACATATTCGGCGTATAGGTCTGGATGGAGCACCTTCATACGGTCGATCCGGTCTCTGGAGACAATCGGCCGGCGGGACGAATTTAGAGAAATGGTGTAGCTGCCGCCGGCGTCCTCGTAGGTCGCCGTGCAACTTTTCCCCATGTCCACGGCGATCATCGCCTTTATGCGCTGCATTTCGGCCTCCAGCCTCCGCACCTCGGCGCTGAGTTGGCTTTTCTCCTCCTGCAACTCCTGATAGCGCGCCACCCTTGCAAATTGCGGCGGGGTGATCGGCACAGGCGGGGCGTCCTTGTCAGAGGGTCCCAGGCTCCGGCGCAGACTCTCCAGGATCAGATCGCCGTCCTCGGTGTAGGGCGGGGGATTCTTTGCCAGCACATTGTCGTGCCAGAAATAATCCTCCAGTGCGATCAGTTCCTGCTCATAGGCCATATCCCGATCGATGCATCGGATGATGACCTCGTCTTCACTGTTGCCATAGAGGCAGCAGAAATACACACGGTTTAGATTGACCACCGCCATGTAGTGGCGGCCCTGGGCCTCATAATAGACCGGCACGATCTCCTCACCGTTGTACTCCCATTTGTCTCTGGCGTTATAGTTCGTGGTTTTTATCTCTAGGATCGCAAGCGTGCCGTCCGGCTGTTCCACCAGATAGTCCAGATCCGCCAGCATCCAGGGATAGCGTGGGTTCTGGTACATGACCTTTCTCTGAAATATCCGCAGGCCGGTTTTCTTGGCGAAGATACGGGCGACAAGATCCTCCAGCAGATTTCCCATCTCCATCGCCACCCAGTTACCCCCATCGTCCGCTGTTACGATGTTCAGCTTGTCAAAATAGAGGTCTCTGGCCGTGCGGAAGGGGGAAATACCCAGAACCGCAGATGCGTCGCTGCCGCCGATGCCTTTGCGCCGGTACGCCAGCCATTCATCCCGCGAGAGATCTGCTGTTTCTACCAGTACCGAAGGCTGATAGTCCGCTGCCTGTGTCACAGCTGTTTTCCCCCCTCCAGGAACCCCAGGCTCTTGCCTGTTCTTTCAGTCGCTGTTTCTGCTTGCCTCTGCTGACTGGTTTGGCGGCGCATTTCGGCCTGCCGCCGGTTCGCCATTTTCGTTTGTGTCTCACTGTATTTCGCTCCTTTCACAATTGATATATCCTCAAAAGCCTTCCGGCATTTGGGCAAAATAAAAAAGCGAGAACAACTGGGGGCAGGCAGCTGCCGTGCCCTGTTCGCCATGGGGCGAACATCAGTCATTCTCGCTTGCGCGATGGGATCTCTCCCTATGGAATTGAAAAAATCAGCAGTAATCCGCCAAAAGGCGCAATTAACCCGCTGATCGACCGTACAAACCTAACAACGTGTGCAATGCGATACCCATCGCTCATAGACCGAATAAATCGGCCTACCCTCAAAAGAGGTGCGCACAAAGAATCAATTACAGAGGTATGCTATCACAATATATGGTGTATGTCAAGTTTTCGTTTCAAAATATTGTGTTTATTGCAGACTGGACTCCTATTAAATGACTCCATCCAGCAGGATTGGCCGCCATCGTGTAAGTTTGCTGGTTATACGACTGTATTCTCCATATTATACCAATTTTAAATGTTATGATGTAATTAAGATTTTGTAGAAGAATGGAGGAAGTCATTTGTTTATAGAATGACTTCGCGCTTAGCGCGCTTCGTCCCCTGGCCCGTTGCGCAAACAGCCGCCTGGCTGTCTGCGCTTTTTTCTTTCTCGACGGTTTTCTTAAATATCCCCCATCAAATTTCAGAGGATATTTTAGAAAGCCGTCGAACTTTTTTTGCCCGTGTTTGCGAAATTAGGCAGGAACGGCGTAGAAATGTAAAGTTTACAGAGTATTCAGGAAATCTAGTCGGCTCATGGTACAGGGCACGCGCCCCTCCGGCCCCGGAAGTTTGGTTTGCAAAAAATCAAATTTTTGGAGGTCAGAAATATGAGTCCGAAACGCAAGCAGCGTTATCTCTACATAGACGGGGAAACCATTCCAGTCACGGAGAAAGTATATCGTGCCTTTTGGCATTATGAGGATAAAGAGGATTATTTCATGCGGTTGCTGAAATCACCTCGGCAAATCCGTGATAAGGACACCCAGGAGGTTATTGTTGTGCCGGCCCGCGAAATTCCGATGGAGCAGATTCCCGCATGGCTCCAAAGCAGCACAACTGCCCGGTCAGATGTGGAGGACCTCGTGCTCTCCGGGATCTGGCTGGAGCAGGTGCTGAACACCTTGACGGAGGAGGAGCGCAGAATCGTCCAGGAGTTCTACATCAACGGGAAGAACGAACGGGAGGCATGTGCCGCGCTCGGCCTTCCCAAAACGACTTTTCGCCGCCGGGAGCAGCGACTGCGCGAAAAACTGGGGATTTTGCTGAAAAATTTTCTTTGAAAATCCGGCTAAAAGTGGACCAAAAAGCCTTTGCCATCACCTTATTAGTGAGGGGATAAAATCGCCTCTGATGCACCTTGAAAAACAATGGGACAAGCAAGCGCCTGTTTATATCAGTACGCGGGCTTGAATTACCCACTGCGGCGAGCGATGCAGGCACAGACGCGAGGACTGCCTGCGGGGGAAAGGCATGGGCGGCACGCCGCCCATGCCCCAACCCGTCAATCAAGATCGCATCTAAGGCACGAGCGGAACCTGGCGGGCCTGTCACCGGCTTTTGGCACGGCCGGGGCGCCACCACCCGCAGTGGGGAACAACCGAACATGAAACCGTACCGCAGGGTAAAAGGGGACTACTGTGGGATCGGCCTGGGCAGCCTCGTCACCTGCCGCCACCATCCGTCAGTTTTATAGGCGTCCTTTGCCAGGGACGGGCCTGCGTATTCCCGTGCCGGGGGTGAGCAGCAGAGCGGTCCCGCCGCTCGACAATACGGCACAACCATATTCCCAGCATACGCAGCACCAGAGCAGCGTCCATACCGGGCCCATCCTCCATAGCAATGTGGAACCAAAACAAGGCCGGTATGGGCGCTGTTTCGGCACTATATGGAACGAGGTGAAAACATGCGTATTCCAATCAGCGAGATCACGGTCAATCCGGGACGGCGGGAACTGGACCTGGACGATGTTAAGGAGTTGGCCGACAGCATTCGAGAACTGGGCCTGCTCCATCCGATCATTGTAGATAAGAAGTACACCCTGATCGCCGGCCTGCATCGCTTGGAGGCAGTCAAACTGCTGGAATGGACGGAGATCGAGTGTACTGTCAGCAGCCTGGAGGGGCTGAAGGCGGAGCTGGCGGAGATCGACGAAAATGTAGTTCGCAGTGACTTGTCCGCCCTGGAATTTGGCGAATTGCTGTTGAAACGCAAAGACATTTATGAGGCGCTGCATCCAGAGGCAAGAGCGACCTACAATGGCGGAGGGTTCAGAGGCAATCAGCATAAAAAGACAAATCAGTCCGTGGTGGGCGAAGAATCTTCGGCCACCACAAAATCGTTTGTCCAGGATACCGCTGAGAAGCTGGGCGTCACACCGCGCACAGTTGAAAAGCAGATCCAAACTGCAAGAAATCTCACCCCAGAGGTAAAAACCATGATCCGTGAAACAGATACCAAAATTGGTAAGGAAGCGGCCTTAAAGTTGTCACGCATGGAACCTGAACAGCAGAAGGAGGCGGTGGAGATGCTTTCCACGGGGGAAGTCCGCTCTGTAGAGCAGTATAGCACCTTGAAGTCATCTCGCAAAAAAGAGGAAACGGAACCGTGCCCTGAACCCGCCTCCAGCAATCTGCATACCAGCGAGCATGTATCGCTGGACCATCAAGGGAACGAGTCTGTCAGTTCCGATATCCCATACCGTTTGCCAGACAGGAAATTCAGCAGTTTTGAGGAGTCTGTCGCCGACCTCAAAGACCCCAACAAGGATTGCAGCTGTACGCCGGATATCTTTCTTGCCGAGTATTCCGGCTTCATTCATAAGTTCATTAAGGATATCAAGTGGTACTCCACTCCGCAATACACAGAGGTGTTTCCCGCATTGACGCAGATCCAGGTCGATTATCTGCGGTCACAGACCAAAGCCCTCTGTGATGCCGCGGAGGAACTACTAAAACTGGTTGAGAGGAAGGATAATCGTTTATGAGTTATCGAAAAAAACACTACCCTGCGAAACCCGAGAAGCCGGAAAGGGATTCCCCGCTCAGCGATGTGGAATACGGCAGGCCCGGGACGGAGCGGTCGCTCTTCACGGGCCGTCTCACCTCCGGCCTGCCCTATCAGCGTCCCGTGGATGAAAAGGAAGTGAATCGCCTGATCCGGGAGTGGGATGACCGTCTGCTGGACCCGCTGGTGGTCAGTTTCCGGGACGGGAAATTCAACGTGGTGGACGGGCAGCACCGGGTCGCCGCCATGCGGAAGATGAATGGAGGCAAAGAGGTCATGGTGCCCTGTATCATATACAGCGGGCTGACCTATGAGCAAGAGGCGGACCTGTGCTATAAGCTGGACAAAGCGAAAAAACGCCTCACGCTGGCCCAGGCCACCAATGCGCTCGCAGAGTCCGGCACCGACGCCGATATCCGCACGGTCAAATCTTTGATCGAGGCAAACGGCTTTGTTTGGGCGCTGGACAGAAGGACCAGGGCGGCCAATGAGATCGGTTCTATCCGCGCGCTCATGAAATCGTGGCGCGCCTTGGGAAACGAAGAGTTTTCACGGATGTTGGTCCTGCTCCGCTGCACCTGGGGCGGACACCCCGATTCCCTGACCTCTTTTGTGTTCTCCGGTATGACGACCTTCCTAAAGACGTACAGTGCGGAAATGGATGACCGGATTTTTATCCGGCAACTCTCCAAGGTGGAGCCGGATGAGATCGTCCGACGCGGCAAACTGGACTTCAGCACCAACAACAACGGCCTCCGCTACGCCCGGGTCATTTTGGAGAAATATAATAATCAGCGCAAGAACGCAAAAAAACTGCCGTATCGTTTCACCGATTGACGGCTTTTGGGAATAGGGGGCTTAGAAATGACTGATAAAAGACTGACCTGTGAGGAACTGAAGGCGATGCAGGAAGTAGACGTGCGGACGGTAAACCGTGAAGCCCTCCGGGATATCCGGGATGTGGAGATCAACGCTAGCCTGCCCAAGGGGGAGCGGATTCTGGACTTCATCCGGCAGATCGGGAACCCATACTGCTACCGACACGGTGACTATGTTGTGAAGATCAGTTTCACGGATACTGACGTCACTCTGGAGGAGCGGATGCTTTCCTACATACGCTCCAAATGTTGACCGCAATGCATGGTAAGACACGCTGGACAGGAGGCGGTTTCTGTGCTAAACTACTGGCACAGGACAAATCAGCGCTCTCCTTGTCGTAAGGTGCCTTGCCGGCAATCCTGACGATTAGGAGAGATAGCAATGAGCGATACCAACATTAAGATTTGGGATACTTGCGGCTATGTCCGCCTGTCCCGGGAAGATGGGGACAAGGAGGAGAGCAACAGCGTCACGGGGCAGAAGGACCTGATCCGTGACTTTTTGTCACGCCACCCGGAACTCCGGGAGTGCGACATGAAAGTGGATGACGGTTATACCGGCTCCAACTTTGACCGTCCGGCCTTTCAGAAAATGATGGAAGCGGTCAAGGCTGGCAAAATCAACTGCATTGTGGTCAAGGACTTATCCCGGTTTGGCCGGGATCACCTGGAAGCGGGAGAGTACATCGAGCGTATCTTCCCGTTCCTGGGGGTGCGTTTTATTGCCATCAACGACCACTATGACAGTGAGCACAGAAATGTGGAGTCCGATGAACTGATCATCCCGTTCAAAAATCTCATAAACGAGGCATATTGCCGGGATACCTCGATCAAGATTCGGAGCCATCTTGAAATCAAACGCAAACGCGGAGATTTCATTGGCTCTTTTGCTGTTTTCGGGTATCTGAAGGATCCGGAGGACAAGCATCGCCTGGTGGTGGATGACTATGCCGCCGATGTGGTGCGGGACATTTTCAAGTGGAAGCTGGAGGGGATCAGCGCGGGAGATATTGCGGACAGGCTCAATGCAATGGGCATCCCGACTCCCTTGGACTACAAGCGCAGGCTTGGAATGCGCTATACCACCAAATTCCGAACCAAGGAGGAATCCACCTGGAGCGCAGGCATGATCCTGCGTATCCTCAAAAATCCGATTTATATTGGCGTCTTGGAGCAGGGAAAAGTCACCACCCCCAACTATAAGGTCAAAAAGATTGTGGAAAAGCCGCGGGAGGAGTGGGCGGTCGTCGAGGATCACCATGAGGCCATCATCGACCGCTTTGACTTCGAAAGCGTCCAGAAGGTGCTTGCCCTAGATACCCGAACCAGCGTTGGCGGGAGAGCAGTAGAACTGTTTTCCGGCATGGTATATTGCGGGGAGTGCGGCGCTTCCATGGTGCGAAAGACGGTCCCCTCCGGCCGGAACAAGTATGTCTATTATATCTGCAGCGCCCACAAAAGCGAAAAGAGCTGTTCTCCCCACAGCCTGCGCGATTGTGTTTTGGAAGAGATTGTTTTGGAGGCCCTGAAACAGCACATCCGGCAGGTTATCGACCTATGCGATCTGCTGGACATGACAGACGTCGCATGGCTGAAAAAGGCCGGCATCCAGAAGCTGAATACCCGTCTGGCGAAAAAACAGGAGGAGATTGACCGCTGTCAGACGCTCCTGCGCTCCCTTTATGAAAACCTTGCCGATGGCGTCATTGACCGGGAGGAATACCAGGAACTGAAAAAGACCTACACCCGTCGCAAAGCCGAGGCGGAGGAGCAGGCCGAAGGGATTCGTGTGGAAATGAGCCAGGCCATGGATAGCTCTGAAAAGGGCCGGTCCTGGATGGAGCAGTTCCGTAAGCACCAGAATATCACCGCTCTGGACCGCACTCTGGTGGTATCCCTCATTGAGCGGATCATGGTCTACCGTGATAAGCGGGTGGAGATCGTGTATCGGTGGCAGAATGAATTTCGTTGGCAGGTGGAACTGCTCCAGCGGGCGCAGCAGTCCTTCTCCCAGAGGGAGGCGGTCTGAGGATGGCGCGTACCAAGCGGAAAGTCAACCCGCTCCGGCCTCAGCCCACCGCAGCGCCACAGGCAAAGGAGTTCCAGACCGCTGCCTATATTCGCCTCTCCATTGAGGACAGCGGCAAGCCCGGCTCGGACACGATTGAGGGGCAAAGAAACCTGATTTTGGCATATATTGAGCGTCAGTCCGACTTGCGGCTGGTGGAGGTCTACTGCGATAACGGGCACACCGGCACCAACTTCAACCGCCCGGATTTTGAGCGCATGATGGAAGATGTACGCCGCGGGAAGATTGACTGCATCGTGGTCAAGGACCTGTCCCGCTTCGGCCGTAACTACCACGAAACCAGCAACTACCTGCTGCGGATCTTCCCGTTTCTGGGCGTCCGGTTCGTGGCTGTCAACGACAACTTCGACACCGAGACAGCGGTGGAGACGGAGTATGGCCTGGTCATGCCTCTGAAAAACATCATCAACGACACCTACAGCCGGGACATATCCCGGAAGATTTCCAGCGCCATTGAAACCAAGGAGCGGCGTGGGGAGTTTATCGGTGTCTATGCTCCCTATGGGTATAGCAAGAGCGAAGGTGACCGGCACAAGCTGGTGCCTAATCCAGAGACCGCCCCGATCATACGGGAGATTTTTGCGCTCCGGCTGCAGGGCTTGGGCTATACGGGGATTGCGCGGCTGCTCAATGGACGGGGCGTGCCGTCTCCAGGGGCATATCTGTATCAGTGCGGACTCTCGAAACAGGAGAAATACCGGGATGCCATCTGGGCCGCATGGAATATCAAGGAGATCCTGCGGGACGAGGTCTATCTTGGACACCTGTTCCAGGGCAAGCGTACCAATGTGGCGTATAAGCAGGTACGCAAGGAACGAAATGCCCCGGCGGATGAATGGCGCGTGTTCAGAAACGCCCACGAGCCCCTGATTGACGAAGAGACCTTTGCCGCCGCGCAGAGAATCTCAGCGGAAAACAGGCGGGTATATGAGGAAAGCCTGGGCAAAGCGGATGACCTGAAGACCCCCAGCCTGTTTCGCGGACTGGTTTTCTGCGGGGATTGCAGCAAGGCGCTGGTACGGCGCCATGTCTACAACCGCCGGCAGGATGGGCGCATTTACTACTATAATTATCTTTGTGTGACGTCCGTAAAAAAGGCCGGCGCCTGCACGCCCAAAAACCTGAAAGAGACAAAGCTGGTGGAAGTTGTGGAAGCCACCATCCACTGCCATCTCGAAGCCGTGGCGGAATTGGAACGGAGAAGCCTGCAGGTATGGGATGAAAAAACTGTTGCCCGACGGATGTCGATTGAGCGGCAGATGGCGGAGGAGGAGCGGCGTCTTTCCCGGAACATGACCCTTTTGGAGGGGCTTTACGCCCAACTAGTGGATGGCGTCATTGAACGGGATGAATATCTGTCCATGAAGGAGCACTACCAAGCGGAGTACTTAAAAGCAAAGGAACGATATGACGCCCTGAATAGAGAGGCACAGGACCTCCTGCGCTGCGGCCCGGCCAACCCCATGTTTGAAGCCTGCCGGCCATTCTATCAGGTCGAATCGCTGACAGAGGACTTGATACAGGCTCTGATCACAAAGATCACGGTTTATGACGGCAGCCGGCTCGACATTCAGCTGGTCTACCAGGATGAATTTTTGAGAGTAGCCAGCTTTCTGGAGGGGGTGACGGGAGCGTGATGATCAGTACCGTGGCGATTTATGTTCGCCTGTCCCTTGAGGATGATGACCTGTTTCACGGCAAGACGGAGTCTGAAAGCATCACCAACCAGCGCGACCTGCTGACGGCCTATATTCGTAATTCCCCGGATCTTGCCCATGCTGGGATTAAAGAATTTTGCGACGATGGATACAGCGGGAAGAACTTTGACCGGCCCGGCGTAAAAGCCCTCTTGGAGGCAGCTCGGAACGGCGAGATCCAGTGCATTGTGGTAAAGGACTTGTCACGCTTTGGCCGGGACTACATTACCGTTGGCAACTATGTCTCCCGTGTATTCCCTTTTCTCGGCATTCGGTTTATCGCGGTGAACGACCATTTTGACAGCAGCCGAAAGGGTGACATCGACAGTATCGATACATCCTTCAAGGCCCTGATCTATGACCTCTACAGCCGTGATCTGTCCAGGAAAGTACGCAGCGCAAAGAAGATCCTCGCTGAAAAGGGCGTCTACATCAACCCGGTCGCTCCGTATGGGTATCAACGGGCCCCCGATGACAAGCATTTACTGATCCCAGACCCCGCGACCGCTTCTGTGGTGCAGCGCATCTTTTCTTTGATCGCGGATGGCTATACTACCGAGATGGTGGCGCGGTTGCTGAACATGGAGGGTGTTCCAACGCCGTCCATGACAAAGGCCGGCACACCAAGCGGACACAAAAACTGGCACGACAATCATTGGCGACCGCAAGCGGTTTATGCCATCGTCCGTGACCGTCAGTATATTGGCAGCACCGTTTTTGGCAAGCGCGTCCGGCAGCAGATTGGTGTCCGAAAGCAGACGACCGCTCCTCTGGGTGACTGGATCGTTGTGGATGACCGCCATGAGGCACTCGTGTCCAAAGAATTGTTTCAGAGGGCGCAGGAAAGTCTGGGTGGAGCGTATAAGCAAGTCGGAAAACACAATAAATGGGACAACCCGCTCAGAAAGAAGGTCCTCTGCGGCGTGTGCGGCTACGCAATCGTCCCACGCGGCAAGGTCAACCGCTACTACAGCTGTCTCACTCCCCGCACAGTCCCGGATATGGATTGCTTCCAAGGGAAAGTTTACGAGGATGACATTATGGAGATGGTGGTCGAGGCTATCCGTGTGTGCGCCCAGCTGGCCGTGGAAGAAAAACGCCTGCGAGCGGTGGAAAGGGAGAAACGAGAGATGCAGTTCCATACACTGCAGCAGGAGATCAGGAGTTTCCAGACGCTCCAGCAGCAAATCACGGAGGAGAGCCGTATTCTATATGAGGCATACGCCATGGATGGCTCTATGTTGCGGACTGAATATGCCGAGAAAAAGGCCGCTCTATTGGCGCGACGGGAAAAAGCATATGAGGATGAAGCGGCGGCGAAACAAAGGCTGGAAGCGCTATGGACTGGTGAGAGAAAGTTTGTTGAGAAGTATGAGGGGCTCACGGATTTGGACAAGTTGACAGCAGAACTATCCGCCGACCTGCTCCATTCCGTCAAGATCTGGCCGGATGGCAGGGTCAATGTGGAATTGAATTATTTGGACGAGATCCCCCATGCGGTAGTTAGGGACCTGTTGGCTGCTATTTAATTTTTGGGAGGTTATCTATGTCAGGAAAGAAATTCCGGGTGGTATGCTATTGCCGTGTTGCCACCCAAAGCCAAAATGATGATTCGCCGTTGGAGACCCAAAGTGTCTATCTGCGTCGCTATGCTAAAGATAACGGTTTAAAAGTTATTGGCGAAGTCCGCGCCTATGAGAAAGGACTCACGATGGACCGGCCCGGCTGGTACAATGTATTGAGCCTCGCCACCAGGGAAAAGGCCGATGCCATTTTGGTGATGGAGTTGGGCCGTGTGGCCCGGAACCCGTGGATGGTTATGGAGACACTGAGGGAACTTTCTGAACAGGGGTTAATGGTATTCGCCAGCGATTATAGTTTGTCCTGTAACACAAGCCTTGCCAACAAGATCAAGCAAGCATCTATTGCAATACATCAAATCTAAGCGCATTTTATAAAACAGAAAGATACATGATATGCGTGGTTTCGACAGAGCGCATCATTTTACGATAAAAAGCACTTAAATTCTATTAGTCAGTGCTTGACATATCCAGATTTACGTCACCCGTATGTCAAGCACACGACAAAAAAATATAATTCTGAAAAGCAGAAAACCCAAACTACCAATCTTAGTGCTGATAGTCTGGGGTTTCTGTTTTTGCTTTTTATTCTACGACTTTGCCCGTAGTATAGGTGGGATTATCCCCATCATTTCCTTCAAAGACTACTTCTGTTGTAGCACCGCATTCTTCACAACGGAGATATAGTTTTTTCACCATTCCATCTTCATCTGAATCATCACCATCAATGCTTAATTTCTTACTTTGGCAAACTGAGCAATGGTATTGAGAAAGTGGATCGAAAACTTTCTGAAGGATGTTTTCATAAACGCCAACAAGAGAAATACAAAGCGTAACACAGGTTGAGGCTTCGTAGTATGTAGCACTACGCGAATGTGTAATCTTATTGGCGTAATCCCAGGTGGATTCTGTTAGTTTCTTAATAATACTTCTGTAATCTGCGTTTTCCGATCCTTTCAAATAGAACTGAATAAATAGTTCACATTTTCGCTTGAAATTTGATGCTTGGGGCTGCTCCCCATCACCAGCCATTGCAGGGTCATAAATGTGGTTGCCGAGTTCAATCAATGTTTCTCTGCACTGAACACCTATCGCTTGAAAATCTTCAATCTCCTTAGCGGTATCAATTAGCGCAGCGACACTTTTGAGCTTTCGGAAAAGTTGAGGAGCAATTTCTGCATCGAGCGTCACACCATTTACAAAATCCTCTGGACTATATTCACCCTGGGCTGCGCTCATTCTCTGCATTAAGCCCATGTGGAAAGAATACACTTCATCTGCTCCAAAATAATATGCACTTTGGGGATAGAGATTCATAGGAATCCCGTCGCCCTCCACTACCCACCAATCTCCATCAGTATCGGTTTTGACATTCCAGACGCGCACATCAACACCCAAATCATCGAAGTGTTGCTCTGTTTTTGCGCTCAATACTGTGCATTTCCCTTGAGATTGCCATTCTACATAGCTTTTCACATCTTCAAATGTTCGATTTCCCATTTTTGTTCCCCCTGGTACAGCTTTCATAGTAAATAGAATTTAACTATATTGTACCACTTGTCGTTTGACTATAAAAGCGCCAAAGAGCAGAAAACCCAAGCCACCAAGATGCATTTGATAGCCTGGGTTTTCCGTTTTTGTATCTTCAATTATTCAAAGAGGTCATGGATTTTGTAAACAATCTCAATGCGGTTGTTGGGGAATACATACACCTTTTCAATCAGCAGATCGGTCAGCTCGGAGGTTAGCACATCCGCTTCCGCAATCGAGTGAGCAATCTCCTGTCGGCTGCTTTGGCGGGCCTGTTCTTCCCGCTTCAGCTTTGCCTGGGCGGTGACGGCTGCGTAGGCGTTTTTGACTTTCAGTATTTCTCCGTCATAAACAGCTTTCTCCGATTTATAAGCGTCCAACTCGATATGACCGAGGAGATACCGTTCAAAGAGAGCTTGCTTCTGATCTTTCAGAGCTTCCAACTGTTTCTCATACTCGGAGCATTGGGCAGTGGTAGCCTCCAGGTGAATGGTGCCGTCCTCATGGACGGGCAACAGGATTTCCAGCTGCTTTTTCAAAGTGAGGAGGACTGCTT
>PPYE01584821.1_pt1 | contig 56864 bp, 48 predicted proteins | sample 1559881 | NCBI WGS metagenome assembly PPYE01 (sample SAMN08240022, study PRJNA423297) | Human gut metagenome, whole genome shotgun sequencing project.
GTCCTCCAATATTTTTCTTTATTGTACTTGAAATTTGGAGAAAATGCAAAATATCTTTTCCGGTTTATCCGGGTTAGGAGAAAAGAGCGAAGAATAGATTCAGGGTAATATACACCGCATTTTTTCCCTGACAGCTTCGGAAGAATCTTGACAAATAAAAAGTCATGTTATATAATGACAGCGTTCATCGGAGGGTGAACCATTCTGACAGAAATGGTAACCGGATAAGATGCTGGCTGAAATGCCTGCTTCTTATCCGGTTTTTTGTGTGGGTTTAGAACCTTTTATAGTATGAAACCTCCGTGAAATGTACATTACGAGCAAAAGGAGAAAAATGAGAGTATGAGTCAAGGACAGAATTTTACAAAAGGAAAAATCCTGATGCCGCTTGTTAAATTTGCCCTGCCGGTGCTGGCGGCTATTTTTCTGCAGACCATGTATGGAGCGGTGGACATGCTGGTTGTGGGACAGTTTGCCCAGGCAGCAGACGTGTCGGCAGTTTCCACGGGGAGCTGGCTGATGCAGCTTGTGACGGCTTTTGTGGTGGGAATTGCCATGGGAACGACCATCCTTCTGGGAAGAAAAATCGGGGAAGGGAGAGCCGAGGAAGGCGGCAGGATCATCGGGGCCAGTATCATGCTGTTCATCATCATAGGTATCGTGATAACTGTTATCATGGAAGCGTTTGCGGTGCCCATTGCCAGGATCATGCAGACACCGCCGGAAGCATTTGATGCCACGGTCTCTTATGTGAGGATCTGTTCCGCAGGGGCTGTGTTTATTGTGGCGTATAATGTGATTGGAAGTATTTTCAGGGGACTTGGAGATTCCAGGATGCCGCTCCTTACGGTGGCAATCGCCTGTGTGTTTAATATTGTCGGGGATTTACTGCTGGTGGGTGTTTTCGGGCTTGCCACTGCGGGGGCGGCCATTGCCACAGTGCTTGCTCAGGTGCTGAGTGTGGTGATCTCGCTGCAGATCATCCGGAAGAGGAAGTTTCCGTTTGTTTTTCACAGAAAGGATATTGCATTTGACAGAAAACGGATGGGGGAAGTGTTCCGGCTGGGATTTCCAATCGCGTTTCAGGATGTGCTGGTAGGTATTTCGTTTCTGGCGATCACTGCCATCGTCAACTCTCTGGGAGTGATTCCCTCCGCGGGAGTAGGGGTTGCGGAAAAGCTGTGTGGGTTTATTATGCTTGTGCCGTCTGCTTTTAATCAGTCCATGGCAGCGTTTGTCTCCCAGAATATGGGGGCCGGGGAGGCCGGAAGGGCGAAGAAGGCGCTGCTGTGCGGAATTGGGATGTCGCTGGCTGTGGGTGTTTTGATGGCTTATGGGGCATTTTTCCACGGGGATATTCTGTCGGGGATCTTTGCCAGGGACGGGGAGGTTATTGCGGCTTCGGCGGAGTATTTGAAGGCGTATGCCATTGACTGTCTGCTGGTTTCAGTGATGTTTTGTATGATCGGGTATTTTAATGGGTGTGGGAAGACTTTGTTTGTGATGGTGCAGGGAATCGTCGGTGCTTTCGGAGTGAGGATTCCGGTATCGTTTCTGATGAGCCGGATGGTGCCGGTCTCCTCTCCATGCCGACTGGTTATGAAAGCGGGAGGAGCGGAGGTGTATGGGGGGCTGTGGTGGTGAATCCAGGACCGGAGCTTTTTACAGGTTTTGGGAGCAGAGGATGGAGATGTTGGCGGCGGTGTCCTGGGTTGGGGGGAGTTTTTGTTTGTGAAGGTAGTCTCTTAGGTAGATCAGGGGGAGGTAGCCCTGGCGGTGGAGGTCCTGGGAGATGGAAAAGTCTATGGTTCCATCCAGAAGGAGAGATTTCGTGTGTTCTGACATGTCATGGCAGATGATGCGGATCTCTCCTTTTTTTTGCGCCGTCTCCACGGCTTTGGTACAGCCGGCTACGCTGCGGTTGGCCATGTAAATGGCTTTTATGGCCGGGTCTTCCTGAAGAGCGGTGAGGACTTTTTTGTAGGTGAGCTGGTAGTTGTTGTAGGTCTCTATGACCTGGATATGGTCCCGGGGGAAGCCGGTCTCGGCCATGCGGGTGCAGAAGCCGTCCAGACGGGCGCGGTGGCCGTCGAATTCCAGGTTGCCCGCCGCGGCAAGGATTCTGCCGGTGGAGGGGATGCATTTGCTGATGAGTTCGGCGGCAATGCGGCCGCTTTTATTGTAGTCCTGACCGATGAAGCAGAGTCTGTCGGTGCCGGGCAGGTCACTGTTGAAGGTGATGACCGGTATGTCTTTTTGGGTGAGGGAACGGATCTTCTCCTCAATGGATGGGTCGTTCATGGTGCAGACGGCAGCGCCCTGAATGCCGGCCTCTAAAAGTGTGTTTAGTTTTTCGATGCTTTCTTCCGGGATGTCGGTTTCGCATTCTTCTACCAGAATCTTTACATGGAGATCGGTGAGCTCGGCCTGGGCAGCTTCAATGCCGCGCATGATCTCCCAGCGGAAGTGGCCGGTCCAGTTGGGCAGAAGCACACCAAGCTTGATCGGCGGAAAGCCCTGGCCGAACAGAGTTTTCTGGTAGGTGCTGCGGGGGGTAAGGTAGCCGGTCTCCTGAATGGCTGCCATGACCCTTTCGTAAACGTCCGGACTTACATGGGAACGGTTGTTGAGAACACGGTCTACCGTTCCACGGGACACGCCCGCTTTGTCAGCGACCATCTGTATGGTTGGTTTTTTGTTTATCATGATTCCTCCTGTTTATGTGCACGTGCTATTGCACGGGAATGGTGTTTTTGTTATGCGGTATATTATGATTAAATTCTATCATATGGGGAAGGGAGTTGTAAATAGTGGGATTGGTTAAGTTTAACAAAAGGAGAAGGCACGAAGGTTGATAAAATGGGATGTTCAAAAGCACAACATTGTGAAATGTAGCTAAAAATGAAAAAGAAAGGGCAGAGATGTTGACAAAACCGGGAGGCTTTTCTATAATTATAAGTGCAAAAGCACATAAAGTGCAAAAACACAAAAGAAAACAGTTCACAGCCAGACGCCGGAGGGGGTCAAAAAGGCCGGGCTTTGCAATGCGGGGTGCAATGCCGGGGGGACTGGAGCAGGTGGGCAAAAACAAAATAGCGGAGAGTAAAGGAGCGTATTGAGATGAAAGCAGGAATTATTGGAGCAGGTAGAATCGGAAAGGTGCATGCAAAGAATATTTCTATGTTTGTGCCGGAGGTGGAGATCAAGACGGTTGCAGACCCTTTTATGAATGAAGAGACAGAGAAATTTCTGAGAAAATGCGGTGTGCAGAATGTGACAAAGGACGCGGAGGATATTCTGCAGGATGAGGAGATAGACGCGGTTCTGATCTGTTCCTCCACGGACACGCATTCCAAGTATATTATTGAGGCTGCCAGGGCAGGAAAGCATATTTTTTGTGAAAAACCGATAGATTATGATCTGGGCAAGGTGAGGGAAGCCATTCAGACGGCAGAGGACGCCGGTGTGAAGCTGCAGATCGGATTCTGCCGCAGATTTGACCACAATCACAGAGGCGTCTATGATATGGTGCAGTCAGGAAGGATCGGGAAGGTGCAGATGATCAAAATCAGTTCCAGGGATCCGGAGCCGCCGGCTATTGAATATGTGAAGGTTTCCGGTGGTATTTTCTATGATATGATGATCCATGATTTTGACATGGCACGCTTTCTGGCAGGAGGGGCTGAGGTGACTGAGGTTGTGGCTGCCGGCTCTGTGCTGATCGACCCGGCTATCGGGGAGGCGGGGGATGTGGATACCGCTGTTGTGATGCTGAAGTTTGACAATGGCATAATTGCCACCATTGACAACAGCAGGAAGGCCGTCTATGGATATGACCAGAGAGTGGAGGTATTTGGCTCCGAGGGCTGTGTGCGCAATGAAAATGATGTGCCGAATACGGTTGTGCTCTCAGATGCCGAGAGGACCAGCTGTGAAAATACATATAAGGTAATGTGGGATCGTTATACCGGTGCCTTTGTCTCAGAAATCCAGGCATTTGCAGATGCCGTGGAGAACGACAGGGAGACACCTGTAACCGGAATGGACGGGCTGTATCCGGTACTGATGGCAGCCGCTGCCACAAAATCTCTGAAAGAGGGAAGGCCTGTAAAAATTGAGGAGGTAGAAGGAAGATGAGTCTGAGAAAATGCGCATGTATTGACACCCTGTACACAGAGCTGCCCTGGGAGGAAAGATTCCTGGCGGCAAAGAAGGACGGATTTGACGCGGTGGAATTCTGGGACTGGAGAATCCGGGATCTGGAAGCCACAAAGAGGGCGGCTTGCGAGGCCGGCATTGCGATCAGCGGATTTAACGGGGACGCGGATTATTCCCTGGTTGACCCGGAGCACAGAGAGAAGTACGTGAAATATCTGGATGAATCCATCCGGGCAGCAAAAGCCGTGGGCGCAGGCAGTGTAACCATTCACTCCAATGCCCTGGGTGAGGGAGGAATTGTGGTGGATCACTATGATAACCTTTCCCATACGGTGAAGCTCTGCTCCATGTACCGTACACTTTTGGACTGTGTGGAGACAGCGGAGAGAGAAGGGATCAACCTGAACCTGGAGGCCCTGAATATTACCACCGACCATGTGGGAAATTTTCTTGAGAATACGCGGTTGGGAGCGGAGATATGCCGCCTGATCGGGTCACCCAGGCTGAAGCTTCTCTACGATGTGTATCATATGCAGATCAATGAAGGCTGTATCTGTGATACCATTTCCCATTACGCAGACCAGTTTGGACATATCCATGTGGCGGATGCTCCGGGGCGTCATGAGCCGGGGACGGGAGAGATCAATTATAAAAAGGTGCTGCGTCATCTGGAGGCATGCGGGTATACAGGATATGTGGGCTATGAGCTGTTTCCGCTTACAGATACAGAGAGTGCTGTGAAGGCGATTATGGAAGAGTGCTGAAAAACGAATTGAGAAATTATGTGGCGGGGAGGTCATTATGAAGAAGAAAATAACCTTTGGGACAAGGGTAGCATATGGATGCGGGGATACAGCCTGTAATATCGTGTACGGGATGATATCCACACTGCTGACGCTGTTTTACACGGATTATGTGGGGATTTCACCGGTGACCATCGGTATTGTCATGCTGGTGTCCAGAGTATTTGACGGCAGTTCAGATCTGATCATGGGATTTTTGGTAGACAGAACCAGGTCTAAATGGGGAAAATCAAGACCCTGGATTTTGTGGATGACGGTTCCTTATGCCATAGCGGCGATTCTTATGTTCACAGTGCCGCATACCACGGATTTTCTGAAAGGGATATACATATTCGTCACCTATAATCTGACCACAACGGTTATCTATACAGCTATCAATGTACCTTACGGTTCATTGTCCACCATGATGACCAGGGATTCTTACCAGCAGGATCTGCTGTCCATTTTCAGGATGATCCTGTCCCCGGTGGGACGCATTATTTCCGTGACCTTTACCATGCCTCTTGTGAAAATATTCGGAAATGACCAGTCTGCATGGATCAAGACCATGTGCATCTGGGTGGTGATCGCTGTGGTTCTGCTGCTGTTCTGCTTCTTCCGGTGTGAGGAGACTGTGGTGACAGAGACGAAAAAAGAAGAGAAGCGTTCTGTGGGCGTGAACATCAAGGCTCTTGTGACGAACAAGTATTTCTGGTGCGTGCTCGGGCTGTGGTCGATCCAGGTCATCCATATGACGATCGTGGGAACGGATCTGCCCTATTATTGTAAATATATTTTCGGAAATGATACGTGGATGTACAGCACCCTGTATTTTCTGGAAACTGTGTGCATGATCGGCGGCGCAGTGGCCTGTCCGTTTCTGATCAAAAGATGGGGAAAGAGGAATGTTACGCTGGCGGGCTGTCTCATTGCGGTGGGCTCCCAGCTTCTGGTGCTGGTCAACCCTTATAACTTCCAATGGCTGTTTTTTGTGACACTTATCCGTTCTATAGGTGCATCCCAGTTGTCAGCTACCATCTTCGGCATGCTGGGGGATGTGGTGGAATACGGCTGCTGGAAAAACGGGTTCCGCCAGGAAAGCCTCGTATTCGGCGGCGCAAGCCTGGGATTCAAGGTGGGAACGGGTATCACGAGTGCTGTCATGACCGGACTCATGACCGTGAGCGGCTATATCAGCTCAACCGGAGCGCAGGTGGTACAGCCGGAATCCGCTGTCAGAACCATTGGAAATATCTATAAGTTCGGCCCGGTCATTGTCTGGGGGGCGGCGGTGTTGATCCTGCTGGTGTACAAGCTGGATAAGATGTATCCGCAGATTGAACGGGATTTGCTGGAGCGGGAAATGAAGGCAGAGTGAAAAAGAGGATCTGGAGAGAGGCGCAATTTTAAGTAGAATCATTTATGAGGTGGATTTTCCACATGATGACCTGTACAATAGAAGAAAACAGAAGAAATGTACAGGGGGAATGAAAAATGCCGGTTGTTATAAGAGAAGACAGGGAGCAGACGGGACGATTTTGTGTTCATCACAGGGCGTAAGAAGAACCTGATCATCCTGAAAAACGGAGAAAATGTATCCCCGGAGGAACTGGAAAATGAGATCAGCAGATCTCCTCTGGTAAAAGAGGTCATTGTCAGGGAGACAGAATCCGTCATTGAAGCTGAGATATTCCCGGACTATGAATATGCCTCTAAAAAGAGGATCAGGGATGTCAGGGAAAAGCTTCCAAGAAAATAAAGAGATATTAAGCGGACTTTCTGTTACTGTGCACGCAGTGAACAGTTACGACTTTTCCAGGCGCTGCATATACTGTCTGGGTGTCACATTTTTGTATTTTTTAAAGGCCCTGACAAAATAGCTGCTGTCATTGAATCCGCACCGGTAGGCAGCCTCCGTAACAGAAATGTCCTCTGCGGCCATGTGATAGCAGGCCCGCTCAATGCGGTAATAATTCAGATAATCAATAGGTGTCCTGTGGGTGACTGCACGGAAGAAGCGGCAGAAATATTTGGAGGACATGCCGGCCAGCCTGGACAGGTCCTCCAGGGTTATGGGGCTTTGATAATTCAGCTCCATATATTCCAGCACAGGTTTTAGCTGCTTTAGTTTTCCCTGTGTATGGTCGCCGGAGGCGCAGTGTGTGTAATATTCCCTGTCAAAAATCATACCATATAGTTCAAAAAGTGCTCCGAGGGAAGTCATTTCCCATCCGGGGCTTTTTTTGCGCAGGGAACCATACAGGGTTTCCGCGCGGGTTAGGATCTCCGGCTGCTTTTGGGTAAAGCGCATGAGAATCTGGATCTGGCGGCGCTGAATTCGGTAGAGGTAGCGGCGGATGGCGTGTGTGTGCATGAGCAGGGGCTTTGGGTCAAAAACGGCGCATTCATAGATGCAGTTTTCCGGCTCTCCGCCGTGGATGACGCCTTCCCCGATATAGATCAGTTCTCCTGCACTCACCACATACTCCCGGTCATCCAGACTGAGCCGGAGCTGTCCCTCCACGACCCGGAGCAGTTCTGTCTCCTTGTGCCAGTGAAAGGGCATGTGGTAACGCGGGTGATGCTCATCCACATAATAATAGGCAAGGGGAAAATCCGCAGTGCCGTGGGCCTGTTTTTCGTTGTAATCCAGATAGTGCATAGCTGCCTCCTGACAGTTTGTGAAAAGGTGAATATTGTCCTGTTTTTTGCCATTATATCACAGGAAATATGTTTGAAACAAGATTAGGATGGGAATATAAGAAAACTGTTAAAAACTTTAAATGTATGGAGGTACGAAAAATGGCAGAGAGCAGATTGATCGGAACATATCCTGTGATTGGGATCAGACCCACGATTGACGGAAGAAGAGGATACCTGAAGGTAAGGGAATCCCTGGAAGAACAGACCATGAATATGGCAAGATCCGCAGCGCGTCTTTTTGAGGAGAACCTGAAATACTCAAACGGCGAGCCGGTCAAGGTAGTCCTTGCGGACACCACCATAGGACGTGTGGCGGAGGCAGCGGCCTGCGCGGACAAATTCAGAAGAGAGGGCGTGGATATTACCCTGACTGTGACACCGTGCTGGTGCTATGGGGCAGAGACCATGGATATGGACCCCCAGACCATAAAAGCAGTCTGGGGATTTAACGGAACAGAGCGCCCGGGTGCCGTATATCTGGCAAGTGTGCTGGCAACCCATGCACAGAAGGGACTTCCCGCTTTTGGAATCTATGGCCATGATGTACAGGCAGCGGATGCCACGGAAATCCCCGATGATGTCAGGGAAAAACTGCTGCGGTTCGGACGTGCGGCAGTGGCGGCAGCATCCATGAGAGGCAAATCCTATCTGCAGATCGGTTCTGTGACCATGGGAATCGGCGGTTCCATCATTGACCCGGATTTCATTGAATCCTATCTGGGAATGCGGGTGGAATCGGTAGATGAAGTGGAGCTGATCCGCCGCATGACAGAGGGCATCTATGATGAGGAAGAGTTTAAAAAAGCACTCTCATGGACAAAGGAACACTGCATAGAGGGATTTGACAAGAATCCGGAGGCGGTGCAGAAGACAAGAGAGCAGAAGGACGCAGACTGGGAATTCGTTGTGAAGATGATGTGCATCATTAAAGATCTGATGAACGGAAATGCAAACCTTCCGGAGGGATGCGAGGAAGAAAAAGTGGGACACAATGCCCTGGCAGCAGGTTTCCAGGGACAGAGACAGTGGACAGACTTTTATCCCAATGCAGACTTTGCAGAAGCCATGTTAAATACATCCTTTGACTGGAACGGAGCCAGAGAGCCGTATATCCTGGCCACAGAGAACGATGTGCTCAACGGCCTTGGCATGATGTTCATGAAGCTGCTCACCAACCGGGCGCAGATTTTTGCGGATGTGCGTACATACTGGAGCCCGGAGGCTGTGAAAGAAGCTACCGGCTATACTCTGGAGGGCAAAGCAGCACAGGCCGGCGGTTTCATTCATCTGATCAACTCCGGCGCAGCCTGTCTGGATGCCTGCGGGGAGGCAAAGGATGAAAACGGAAACAGTGTGATCAAACCATGGTTTGACGTGACCGAGGAGGACCAGGATGCCATTATGAAGGCAACTACCTGGAATGCCGCGGATTTCGGATATTTCCGGGGAGGCGGTTATTCATCCAGATTCCTGACAGATGCGGAGATGCCTGTGACTATGATCCGTCTGAATCTGGTCAAGGGGCTGGGACCGGTGCTGCAGATTGCAGAGGGCTGGACCATCAAGCTTCCGGCTGAGGTGTCAGACACGATCTGGAAACGCACGGACTACACCTGGCCGTGTACATGGTTTGCTCCGAGAGTGAGCGGTGAGGGCGCCTTTAAGACCGCGTATGATGTGATGAACAACTGGGGAGCCAACCACGGCGCCATCAGCTATGGCCACATCGGTGCAGATCTGATCACTCTGTGTTCCATGTTGAGAATCCCTGTTGCCATGCACAACGTACCGGAGGAAAAAATCTTCCGTCCCGCTGCATGGAACGCGTTTGGTATGGACAAAGAAGGACAGGACTACAGGGCATGTGTAGCTTACGGTCCGCTATATAAATAGGAAGGAAGATGGAAATGCTGGGAAAACAGATGCTGGCAGCAGATTACGGAGCCTCCGGCGGCAGAGTGATGCTGGGCAGCTTTGACGGTGAAAAAATCTCTCTTGGGGAGGTGCACCGTTTTGCCAATGAGCCTGTGATCTTAAACGGAAAAGACAGAAGTACCATGTACTGGGATTTCCTGCGGCTGTTTCATGAGCTTAAGACCGGGATCACCAGGGCAGGGATCATGCAGGGCAGGTCAGGGGCGGATATCAGCAGTATCGGTGTGGACACCTGGGGTGTGGATTACGGACTGCTTGGCAGAGACGGTATGCTTTTATCAAACCCGGTCCACTACCGGGATTCCAGAACAGAGGGAATGCTGAAAAAGGCTTTCTCACGCATGGACAGGGAAAGACTCTATGAGATCACAGGCAGCCAGTTCATGGAGATCAATACGGCATTTCAGCTTATGGCAGAGCAGGAATACAGAGAAGAGCTTTTGGAGCAGACAGAGAGTATGCTTTTAATGCCGGATCTGTTCTCCTATTTTCTGTCAGGGGAAATGGGAAGTGAGTATACCATTGCATCAACCACTCAGATGCTGGATGCTGTCAAAAAGGACTGGTCCGGGGAGGTGCTGGAAGGTCTGGGACTTCCTTCCCGGATATTAAAACCCGTGCTCATGCCGGGAACGCGGCTGGGCAGTCTGAGAGATGAAATATGCCGGGAGCTGGGCATTGGTCCTATGGATGTCATAGCAGTGGCAGGACATGATACGCAGAGCGCCATGGCAGCAGTGCCGGCAGAAACTGATGATTTTCTGTTCTTAAGCTGCGGCACCTGGTCGCTGTTTGGAACAGAGATTGACGTGCCTCAGATTGACGGGAGATCATTTGCCTGCAATATGACAAATGAAGGCGGATGCGGCGGCAAGACATCTTTCTTGAAAAACATCATCGGTCTCTGGCTGATCCAGGAGAGCAGAAGACAGTGGATGCGTGAGGGCTGCGAGTACAGTTTCGGGCATCTGGAATCCATGGCCCGAGACGCGGCGCCCTTTGTCTTCTTTATAGATCCGGACGCGCCGGAGTTCGTGCCTTCGGGAAATATCCCGCGCCGTATCCGGGAATTCTGCAGACGTACAGGGCAGAAGGTTCCGGAGCGTGTGGGTGAGGTGGTGCGCTGCATTGACGAAAGTCTCGCTCTGAAATACAAGATGGTGCTGGATGAAATCTGCACGTGTACGGGCCGGTCATATCAGGCGGTCCATCTGGTTGGCGGCGGGACCCAGAGTGCCCTTCTGTGCCAGATGACCGCAAATGCCTGCGGCATTCCCGTAATCGCCGGGCCTGTGGAGGCAACTGTCTATGGAAACCTGGCCATGCAGCTTGTGGCGGCAGGGGAAGTGAAGGATTTGAAAGAGGTTCGGAGCATCATCCGGAATTCAGAGAATATGAAAGTGTATGAGCCGCAGGATGCAGAGCTGTGGCAGGAAGCTTACGGACAGTACAGAGCGTTTGTCCGGTGACACGAATATGGAGGAAATGAAATGGAATTAAGTTATATGGAGCTCAGGGAACAAATTTGTGATGTGTGCCATAAAATGTGGCAGAAGGGCTGGGTGGCAGCAAACGACGGAAATGTTTCCGTGAAACTGGAGGACGGGACATTTCTGGCAACACCCACGGGAATGAGCAAAAGCTTTATCACCCCGGAAAAGCTGGTGCACATTGATGGAAACGGAAATATTCTGGAAGCAGAGGAAGGGTGCCGCCCTTCTTCGGAGATCAAGATGCATCTGCGCTGCTATCAGGAACGGGAAGATGTGGGAGCTGTCCTCCATGCACATCCCCCGGTGGCTACAGGATTTGCAGTGGCAAATAAGCCTCTGGATGAGTATTCCATGATAGAGACCGTGATCGCTCTCGGCTCTGTGCCGGTGACTCCATATGGGACACCCTCCACTTACGAGGTGCCGGAGGCCATTGCTCCTTATCTGGGAGAGCATGACGCTGTGCTTCTGCAGAACCATGGGGCTTTGACAGTTGGAGCGGATGTGATCACCGCGTATTACCGGATGGAGACCCTGGAGCTTTTCGCGCAGATCAGTCTGAATGCCCACCTGCTCGGCGGGGCAAAGGAAATTTCCCGGGAAAATATCGACAGGCTGATCTCCATGCGGAAGGGATACGGTGTGACGGGAAGGCATCCCGGATATAAGAAGTATTCCGAAGAGGACAGATAGGCCGGTAAACAGCGGTTAGAGGCGCGCCTCATATGGTGCCGGGAATTATGCCGGGAGCAGATGGGGCACAGTGACAGGATCGTGATCGCAGACGGGAATTTTCCTGCGGAGAGTATGGGAAAGGACTGTATCGTTATAAGAATGGACGGACACGGAGTGCCGGAGGTGCTGGACGCAGTGCTCAGTCTGATCCCGCTTGACGGGTATGTGGAGCATCCAATGAGTCTTATGGAGGTTATGCCCGGAGATGATGTCAAGACGCCTATCTGGGATACTTACAGGGAAATCGTGAGGAAGCATGAGGAACGGGGAGACAAAGTGATCCGGAATGTGGAAAGGTTTGCTTTCTACGAGGAAGCCAGGAAGGCCTATGCGATCGTGGCGACAGGGGAAGGGGCGGTCTACGCCAATGTGATGCTGCAAAAGGGAGTGATTTGTCACTAACTTAAAATAGAAAAACCACCCGAAAACTTGACCGGTTACAGGGTGGTTTTTCTATTCTGATTACAGGCCAACCCAACTTGTGGGCGGTTGTTCCTCTTCATGTCTATATCATAGCAGATTTCATCGATTTATTCAAGAATATTTTCCAAACTACATTATAACTTTTGTTTAAAAATTGAACTGGTCTTCCCAGGGGAAGTCAGCGGATTCCTCCTGGCTTATGGGCCAGTGGCTGCACCAGGCGGGGACGGCTGGGGATTCTATGCGGTCCATGCTGGGTGTGTAGGGCTTGATGTCCAGGACAGGGGTGTTGTCGTTGGCATCAATGTAGGCAATATGGATGACACCGTTTTCGTAGTCAATGTATGTGACCGGGGCTGTTGTGAGGGCTATGGGGTTTGGACGGATGGGGGACCTTGTGGCGAAGATGCCCATGACGGCAGGGGCATTTTTGTAGGGCTTTTCTGTTTCCAGTACGGCCCGGGCCTCTTTGGTGTCAAAGTCGCTGAACCACCAGAGTACCTGTAGATGGCTGAAGCCGTCTAAGGCCTGCAGAGCCGGGATGTATTCCGGGCTGAGGGTTATAAACATGTCCTCTCCGTTGTTGTGGATGGTTCCGATGGGATGTAACTGGTATGTTGTCATAATGTGTTCCTCCATATAATTTATTTGTAAGATCAATGTAGACCCTGACACGGTGTGAGAGTCAAGCTGCTTTTTATATGGAGGCCGGAATGATTGTTCAGGCACTCTCTAAGGGAATCTGTATCTCTGTCAGATAGTTTTTGGGGTCCTCTTCGTTCCATGGGCCGCGGTGGACGATCTGTCTGCTTTGCCCGGCCATTTGGAAGCGGACGTTTTTCTGCAGCCAGTCCGCAAAGGAGAGGTAGGCGCCGGCTATGTTGGAAAACGGGCCGTAAACCATTGTACATGCCATGGAAGGGACTGGTTCTGTAAGGCGGAAGACGAAATCTTCCGTACTTTTGCCGGGCCTTTTTACCGGTGCGCATATTTCCACGTCCACGTCGGTCTCTTTATACTCCCTGTCGTGGTAAATGGAAAAGGTGTCAGATGAGACCTGTATCCGGTTTTCCTGTGCGAACCGGGACATTTCCTTCCACAAAAGGCCCTCAGCATAGTAATCCGGCAGGACTCGTCTGAGGGAGAGGACCTGACAGGCGGGGATGGATTTTATGAAGACATGGTACTGCATTTCATTTTTTCCGTGCAGAATGTCTTTTCTGACCAGTTCGATCTTTTGGAGTTTGTCCTGTTCTGACTGAATGGTTTCCTGGATTTCCCTGTATTTCCGGTCCAGTTGTTCCAGAAGGGAAATCTCGTTTTTGGCTGCAAGGGCGGCGGCGATCTCCGAGACCTGGAAACCGCTGTCGCGCAGATAAATGATCTTATTCAGGGTGGGAATCTGGTCGGCAGAGTACATGCGGTAGCCGGTCCAGGGGTCTGTGCTGGCCGGTTTCAGAAGGCCGGCTTCGTCGTAATAGCGCAGCATCCGGATGGATACCTGCGTCAGTTTTGAAAATTCTCCTATTTTAAACATCTTTTCACCTGCTGTCTACAATTCTATGGTAAGGCCCACGCCGACCTCTTCGATGTCCATATATTTCAGCATTTCGGCTTTGGCCTTAAGGGAAACACAGTGACAGGGATACAGGATATCCGGGGACAGGGCCTTCAGATATTCAATGGTACGGGCAAGCCTTGTGTCTGTATCAAAGAGATGGAATCCGCCTATGATACCGGCTACTCTCTGTTCCCGGCAGACACTGCGCGCATAGTCCGTGATATTGCAGATTCCGCTGTGGGAGCAGCCGGTGACAATGAAAAGCCCTTTTTCTGTCCTGCATACCAAGGCGGAATCGTCCGGGCAGAGGTCCTCCGTTTCCTGACTTTTTATTACGGCTGTACCGATAGGGATGCGTTTTTCAAAGTCATGCAGATCGGGTATCCGGCCGAGAAAAAGGCAGCTTTCGGATAGGAAAACGGGTGATACGGCAGGCTCAAATCGGAAGTTTTGGGTGATCTCTTCCAAAGAATAGGGGGAGCCTATGTATTCATTTTCGTAGTATTTTGGCTGGAAACACAGGGGATGTGCGATAAGCCGGATATCCGGCAGATCATAGTGCTGCCGCAGATATTTTAATCCTCTGCTGTGGTCATTGTGGCCGTGGGAGAGAACAATATGCGTGAGGGAATTTAAGTCAATGCCCATGGAGCGCGCATTTTTAATAAAGATATCCGAATACCCGGTGTCAAAGAGAATTTTTATATCATCGGTTTCGATGTAGTAGCTGACTGCCGGTTCCCCTGCATAATACCGGTCGATATACGTGTTGTTGTCCACTAGAACGGTTAATTTCATATGAAACCTCCTGGTTTACTTTTGTATATCATACGCATTTTACGAAAAATATGCAAGGGGAAATGCAGCAGAGAGAAGAATGGTCAGTCCAGCATGATTTCCTTTAAAGAAATGTTTTTGATCCGCACAGAGTAACAAAGCATCATACACTCATATATCACAGCAAAGGAGAGCAGAGTGATAAAAAGCGCCTGCCAGTTAAAGGTGTAATCGGGAACTTCAGGCACATTCTTAAAAATAATGGAAACCATGCCTTTCACCAGCCCATACGACGTGCCGATGGCAAATCCTGTATAAGCCACAGGTCTGTACCCGTCCAGAATGGCTTTTCTGCAGTCTTTCTGCGAATACCCAAATACCCGCATCATGGCAATGGTCTTGGTATTGGAGCCAACAACGGTTGTGACAGACAGAAGAAGTGTAGTAAAAGAAAGCCGCTCACGCAGCTTATCATTTTGCCGGAGGAGACCTGAGCCTCATAAAACACAGTGACAGGCCCGGGCGCGGGAGCCACAATCGTGAGCCACAACCCCATTGCATCCCCCCGCAGTACGCCTCCTACCCCCAGACCCTGTCAGAGGAAATCCGCACCCACCTGACCACCCACGGCGTCCCCAGCCTCTACACCCACCAGGCCGAAATGTTTACCCAGGCCACCCGGGGGAAAAACATCGTCAACACAACCTCCACCGCCAGCGGCAAAACTCTGGGTTTCCTCCTCCCGGTCGTACAGGAAATCCTCTCCAACCCGCAGTCAAGAGCCATTTTCCTCTACCCCACAAAAGCCCTGGCAAGCGACCAGTACCGCGCCATCCGCCCCTGGATCGAGACATTTGGAGAACACAGACTGTCAGCAGGCGTGTACGACGGTGATACGCCGCCCACGGAGCGCAGCCGTATCTCTTGCCAATGTGTTCCGCCGCCTTTCCAGAATCTGCAGATACTATCACGCATCACCCAGGTTCCTCTGCAGTTCCGCTACCATAGCAAACCCCGTGGAACTTGCCCGGGCAGTGTGCCAGACCGCAGAAATGTGGAGGTCATCTTAAAAGAAGCCCGGGACATGCTGGACGGGGAGGGCATATCCGGTACAGGGCCTGCTGACAGGATCTCTGGCTACCGGGGAGGCTATACCATATCCGGGAACCAGGGCTTCCTTCCGGCAGCAGACCGGCAGGGCCGGAAGGAGCGGCAGGGCATGTTCCAACTATCTGATCCTGGATAACCTGCCCTTTGACCAGTACATTTCCATTAATCCGGACTGGCTGTTCGACGGGGAGAGCGAAAGTGCTTACATGGAGGACAGGGATGCCGTGCACAGGCTGTTTCAGATCATGTTTGACTATGTGAAGGAGCAGCAGGAGAACCGGGAGGCGGGAATGCGGGCATTTATCAATTCCTCCTCTCTCTACGGGCTGGATGTGCTGAGAGAGGAGATCAGCGAAGAGAAAGACAGTGTGAAGCTCATGACACTGCACGCATCAAAAGGGCTGGAGTTTTCCTGTGTGTTTATCACAGGGGTAAATTATGGCCTGATTCCCCTTAAAACCAGAGATATGGATGGAGAAGAGGAAGAACGCAGGCTGTTTTTCGTTGGAATCACCAGGGCAAAAGATAGACTGGAGCTGTCTTATTATAAAAATCCCGGTGAGAGGGCCATGCCGGGGGAGAGCCGTTACATCTGCATGATTCCGCCGCGCCTTCTGGAAGGAGAGGAAGAGCGGGGACCCGGCCAGGCTGCAGGGAACAGAAATCTGCTTCTGGCCGGTGTGGAAGGTGTGGGACTCGGTGTTCTGAGAATCGGTCTTCCGGGGAGGAGGAAAAGTATTTCATACTGCTGCTTATACAGGGGTCACTGTCCTACGCAGAGGCACTGGAACAGATGAACGCCAAGCGGTGTGGAGCTGGCCAGGGATAGCTCTGCTGCAAAGAAAGACGGAACGCCCTGTTATGGGGTGTCCCGTTCTGAGGTTCTGGGTTATCCCCAGACTTTTATTTTATTATATCCTTCTTTCAGTCCTACTAAAGGTCCAACAGCCGGTGTTTCACAGCGTACGGCACCGTTATAGTCAGTATCCAGAACAATGGATTCGCCGTCAGGGCCGTCAAAGGGAGCTTCCGGAATGCGGACCATACCCAGTGTTTCTGTGGAGATGATTCCGGCGGGCATATGAAGCATCTCTTTTTCTGCATGGATCTCCAGATAGGTTTCCTCTCCCTCCACGGAGATTTTTACCTGGGGATCAGCAGCGCTTGTGTAGTTCTCTTTCTCCGCGTCAAATGCCGGGGCATTTTTCAGATAAGCGTTGTGATTGATGTAGGCAGGCTGTTTTACCTGTTCAAACATTTCCAGGTCCTCATTTCCCATGGAAGCAACGGTTTCCATATATTCCTCCAGGGTTTTGGTGGAGCCGTTGTAGCCTATGGTTCCGCATAAGGACTGCTCCGTATAGGCATCCGCGCCGCCCACGAAAATGTTGTTGTACAGACGGTCATCTCCGCCGTATACAGGTGTGGTGCCGGCAACTTCCGTGCTGTGCGGGAAGTGATAGGGAGTGGAGCGGTTCAGGACATCCTCTCTTCTCATGGTTCCGCAGCACAGGTTGTGGATATATGCACCGCCCTGGGCAATATTGTCGAAGTTGTAGGCAGAGGCAAAGATGTTGTTGTCTACCATATAAGGCCCGTGAGTCACTTCCACCATCAGGTCACGGTCGTTGTTATAGTACAGGTTTTTGCTGACGCGCGTGCCCTGTGCCTGCCAGTCAAGCCAGGTGCCCAGGGTACAGTCATGGATATTGTTGTCGTGGATCTGTACGTCAATGGCTGCGTGCAGCTTGATGCCTGCGATCTCATAGCCGAAATACTCGTGTTTTACGGCAATATTATAGATATGGTTGTTGTAGATCTGGCTGAACACACAGCCCATATGGCCTACGATACCATTCTGTCCGCAGTCATAGATGACGTTGTTGCGGATAATGTGGGAACCGATCTTTTCCTTGCTCCAGCCAATCTTCAGGGCGCGGAACACTGCCTCCATCTGATACTGATATCCCGGTTTTCTGTGTCTTCTGGTGCAGAGGTTATGGCCTGTGGAGGCCTCCTTGCCAATGCTGATGCCGCTGCATTTCGCATCATGGATCATATTGTTTTCAATGATCCAGCCCTTGCTCCAGTTGGCACCCAGAAGGCCCGGCTGGTCAGCAGTAGGCGGTGTCCAGGGGCAGGCAGCCTGTGCCATCTCAAAGCCGCGCACGGTGATATAATTCATGCCTGTTTTTTCAGGGTAGAAGCAGCACTTACGCACATTGATCTCGGTCAGCTCTTTGTTGGGATCAGCTCCCTGGAAATTGGCGTAAATATATGTATTTTCATGGTCTGTCTCAGCATACCACTGATAAATGGTCCACTCTTTATCTTTGATGGGTTCCGGGTGTTTGGTCCACGGCGGGTTGTATCCCTCTGTGCGGATCTGGGGATTTCTCACCTCATCCAGGGATTTTGCTTCGTAGAAAGATTTGCCGTTTAAGTAGACATCTCCTGCATGGACGGAATTGTCATCCGGATAGATGAACCAGTCACCCCAGAGCGGCTCTTTGTAGGGATTGTAGTCACCGAAAACGGTGTTTGGAATCACTGCTTTCCAAACGGTCCCCTCTGTATTCTCCCAGTTTTGGATTCGTTCGGAGCCTTTTATCACGACCTTTTCTCCTTCGGCTGCCTCGTATACAATACGGCTGATGTCGCTGTAGCCGCTGTGTTCCGGCTTGACCCATTCCCGGTACTCGCCCTCATGTACAATGACTTTGTCTCCTGTCTCGGCGGCTTTGGCTGCCCTTTGTATGGTTCGGAAGGGATCCTCTTTAGTCCCCTTTGCATAGTCAGAGCCGGTGACGGCTACATGGTATTCTCTGTTCATGATTTTTCCTCCTGTCATAAACCTTTTCCTGTCTATAAGTATAGACAATGGGGAGGGAAGGGACAAGACGAATTTTGGGGGATTTTCCTTGAAATTTGTGTCACATTCCTTCCCATTCCTGAGTCCGTCAAAGAATTCCTCCAGGCTCTCAAAAAGCAGTGCAAACAGTATTCCTACTTAAACGCCACCTCCAGGCGCACCGGCTGGTGGTCTGTATGTTCGAATCCCACATCAATGACGTTCACGTTTCTGACGGCCAGGTTGTCTGACACGATGAATCCGTCGATGACATAGACCTGTGAGGTGTCATAGGAACCTGTGTACGGGGCGTTCAGAAGACGGCAGGTGGGATAGGTGTCATCAATGGCGAAGGAAAAGTGCTCCGGCAGGTCATCGGTTCCGATCACGCCCGGCGCCCAGTCTTCTTTATTGGTGACAGGATATTTGTCCACACCCTCAAAGGTCTGGTTAAAATCACCGCCGGCGATTACATAGTTCCCTTTTTTGTACTCTGCTTCCAGGATGTCCGCCAGCATTTTGCTCTGAGCGATTTTGCCCTCGCCGCTGTCGTAAGCTTCCAGATGGAAGTTGATGAGCACCAGTTCTTTTTCCGAATCCTGAAGCGGAAACCGGGTGACAAGAAGACAGCGCTTCAGATTGCAGGTCTTGATGGGCCAGGAGAAGGATTCCGGAAGGGAAATCCTGCTGGCACCGGTCACATAGTTGTCAGTCAGCGTTACAAGCCCGCTCTCCACATGTCCGATGGGAGGGAGGGGATAAGGAACATAATCGCATTTGAAGTTATACGCAAAGAAGCTGTTTTTTTCAAGGGCTTTGCTGTAAGCGCTGCGCTCGTCTATATGGTATGAGCGGGTGGAGTCTATATCCACTTCCTGTAAAAAGTATGCGTCAGACGGATTGTCCTGCAGTACCTTTGTGATGCCTTCCATATTTTCTTCTACCAGAGCTTTGGAATCCGGTTTTACTTTCGTACCGCCGTCCATAAAGAAGTCCTGGTCTTTGCTGAGGCCGGCATATCCCGTGTTGTAGCTCATGACTGAGAAGGGACTGCGCAGGGAAATGAACGCACCGTCCTTATAATTTCCCTCCAGGGATTCCTCCGCCTTCGGACGATATTCCCGCATAGTCAGATAAACCAGCAGAAGCAGTAAAATACCGGCCAGTATAAGCAGCAGGATACCGAAGCCTTTTAAAACAGTTTTTGCCTTACTCATAAAATCCCTCCTCTTTTTAGCTATATTCCCATTATAATCGACAGTGCGGGAGACTGTAAAGGAGTTTCTTTGTTCAATTGACGGGCACACCGGAGTCATATATAATATAAGTAACAATTGGGAAGAAGGAATGTTATGCAGAAGAAAAAGAGATGGATAACAGGCGGCCTCCTTATCCTGACGGTGGGGGTCATTATCGGCGCCTCTTTTTATTACGGTACACATGCAGAAGGGAGAGGACGGATACATACGCTATCTGGGCTCTTGTGGTGCAGTGCGCCTTTATTGATATCAGCCGTCAGATGCAGCAGCTCTCGGAGGCTGTGCAGAGTGCCAGCAGGGACCCGCTGACAGGGCTGAAGAATAAAAGAGCTCTGGAACAGGAAGTGGAGAGTGTCATAACGGAGAGCGGCGCAGGAGCGTTCATGATCATGGATCTGGATAATTTCAAGAATGTGAATGATGCCTTCGGCCATCCAAACGGAGATAAAGTGCTGCAGCTTTTCGCAGCCTGCCAAAAGAATTCAGCGGATGTAAGCTGTCTGTCAGTATAGGCGTGGCCTCTGTTCCGAAGGACGGTGTCATACAGCCGGTCCTGTACAGGAAGTCGGATGAGGCTTATACGAGGCGAAGAAAAGAGGCAAGAACCAGGTTTGTTTTTATGAGGAGCAGAGGAAAGGGTATGGAAACCGCGAAAGTATGCGGTTCCCATACCCTTAAATTGTCTGCAGAAACTGCTCAATATAAGAAAGTGCTGCGCCGACAGGCGGGGCAAGCTGTCCGTGGGTGCTTAAAAAGATAAAATCATCCGAGAGACTGTATGGGGAGCCGTCCTGTATGCGTTTGGTAAGCTGCACCACATCTTCCCCTGTAATATAAGGAGCCAGATAGCCGCTGATAATGATGTAGCAGTCAAGTATAACGTTCAGGTTGCAGAGGGCAAAGGCCAGGTGGTCCAGATAGTCCTCCCATATCGCTGTAAACGCGGAATTTCCACGGCGCAGTTCCTGAAAAAAGGAGGGAATATCCGTCTGTGCCGCCCGTTCCAGACTGTCCGCGGAACAGTAGGTTTCCAGACAGCCGTGTTCGCCGCAGTAACAGAGCGGGCCGTCAGCTTGAATGCACATGTGTTCAATGGAACCGCTGTGCATGCCAAGGCCTGTGTGGACCTTTCCGTTTATGATGACCGCGCCGCCCAGGTTTTGGTTCAGAAGAACTACAATGGAATCCCGGAATTTTTCCTGATGCCAGGTCTCCAGATAGGCGGCAGCCTTGGAGTCGTGTTCCAGACGGCAGGGGTATGGGATATAGCGGGAGAAGTCAGAGAGCTTCATGCCCGTATGCTCCAGTATCCTTCCGTAGCTTACGGTGCTTCCGTCCGGGGAGATAAGTCCCTGAATGGCAATGGAGGCCCCTAAGATATGTTCTTTTTCTATGCCGTATTTATCCACAAAGGCGGTGAATCTTCTGCCGACCTGTTCACAGTAGGCGTCTGAGGCTTCAAAGGGAAGGGCGCAGGATTCCTGATACAGAATATTGCCGTACAGGTCTATGGCAGCCATGTGCAGGGTCTTTCTGAGCACTTCAATGCCCAGTGCGATTTTGGCGTCCGGAAGGATACGGATCGCATGGGCCTTTCTTCCGCCTGTGGATTCAAAGTATCCTTTCCGTTCGATCAGCCCTTCCTCTTCCAGAAGCTTCAGGTTCTGGGTCACTGTGTTCATGCCCATCTGCAGGGCAGCGGCGATCCCCTGCTTGGATATGGCGCGGCTTTCATAGATAAGGTGGTAGACTTTGCTCTTATTTATTTTTTTGATTTCCATTGTGGTCATGCCTGTTGTGTTCATAAAAGTTCCTCCCGGGGAATATCTGTCTCTATTTTAGTATGGACAGGGGGAAATGACAAGTGGGGATTCTAAATGGAAGGGGCGGAGAAGGGGGAACGGTATCTGGTAACGGGCGGCTGCAGCATTTTGGATAAAAATCGCAGAAGAATATTGGTATAAATGTCTATTGTATTTTTTGGCACCTTGCTATATAGTGAACTTATGCGTAAGACATAACCATAAGTTTAGAGCGAAAGTATAGAAAACTGAGAAAGTGGAGGAAATAGAGATGAAGAGTGCAGTATTTTACGGAAAACATGATCTGAGAGTGGAGGAGCATCCGATGCCTGAGGTTGGGCCTCATGATGTGCTGATCCAGGTGGAGGCATGCGGTGTGTGCGGAACAGATGTACATATTTATGAAGGGGATAAGGGAGCTGCGGAGGTAACGCCTCCCACTATTTTAGGGCATGAATTTTCCGGTGTGATCAGGGAAGTGGGAAGTGAAGTGAAGAAGTATAAGGCCGGGGACAGAGTCTGCATTGACCCGAACTGTTACTGCGGAGCCTGTGATCCCTGCAGAAACGGAGTTGCCCATTTCTGTGAAAATATGATGGGATACGGTACAACGGTAAACGGCGGTTTTGCGGAATACTGTGCAGTGGATGAGAGACAGGTGTATCTTCTGGGAGAGAATACTACCTTTGAGCAGGGAGCCATGGCAGAACCGGTGGCCTGCTGCCTCCACGGAATTGACATGTGTGAGATCCAGCCGGGACAACAGGTGGTCATCATCGGCGGAGGGATGATCGGTCTTCTTATGCTTCAGCTTGCAAAGCTGGCCGGGGCTGCCAAGGTGGCGCTTTTAGAGCCAGTGGAGAATAAGAGGGAAGTGGGAAGAAAGCTGGGGGCTGATGTGTGTATTGACCCTGTAAAGGAAGATGTGAAGGAGCGCCTTGCAGAGAACGGAATGGACTGGGTGAATGTGGTGATCGAGTGTGTAGGCCGCCCGTCCACCATTGAGCAGGCGATTGAGATCGCGGGGAATAAGGCGGTGGTCATGATGTTCGGGCTGACGAAACCGGATGAGGAGATCGCTGTGAAGCCGTTTCAGGTCTTCCGGAAGGAGCTGGTGCTGAAGGCTTCTTATATTAATCCCTATACCCAGAAGAGGGCGCTGGATCTGATCAATTCAGGAAGGCTGGATGTGAGCAGTATGGTGTATGAGGTGTGCGGTCTGGATAAATTGGAAGAAATTTTGAGCAGGCCGGAGGTGAGAGCAAAAGGGAAGTATGTGATCTCACCTAAGATGTGAGAAATTTAAAGAGTGCAGAGCTGAAAGGCTGCCGGGCGGGAATGGCTATAGGGCTGTTTCCTCCCGATATGGGAAAAGACTTGACATTTGGAACTGTAACTAATATAATTTCAGTACGAACTGTAACAAAGAAAATAACAATATGGGGGGGGTGGACCATGAGAAGACGGAGACAATATTTAATGGCAATGGCGGTGACAGCTGTGGTAACAGCCGGGGTGCTTGCCGGGTGTGGAAATAAAGAAGACAGTACAACTAAGACCGAGACACAGACAGAAGAGAACGCGGGAAGCCAGAAGGAGGGAAGCGTGATCTCAAAAAGCGCCGGCGAGGATACGGCTGAGAAGGCGGATGAGAATGTTGATAAGGCACAGACTGACGGACAGCAGACGGATGCGGAGGATGAGAGCGATAAAAATGAGATCTTCGGGGAGTTTAAGACCAAGACGCTGGACGGGAAGGATGTGAATCAGGACATATTTGCTGAGGCGGACCTGACTATGGTGAATATCTGGGGAACGTTCTGCGGACCGTGTATCAGAGAGATGCCGGATCTTGGGGAACTGAGCCGGGAATATGCGGATAAGGGCTTCCAGATGGTGGGAATCATCAGTGATGTGAGCCGGCCGGAGGATGAGACAGCGCTTGAGATCGTGGATAAAACAGAGGCGGATTATACACATCTTGTCATACCGGATGATGCCAATATGCAGTACAGGATCTTGAAAAACGCGCAGGTTGTGCCCACAACTATTTTCCTGGATAAGAACGGGAACCAGGTGGGAGAGAATTATCCCGGGGCGAAGAGTAAGAAACAGTGGATTGCAGTGATAAATAAAATGCTTGAGAAGGTGCAGAATGAGTAGGAAAAAAGCAGCAGTTTTAAGGAATCTGCTTCTTGTGGCGGCAGCGGCATTTATTATATTTGGCGCAAGCCGGGGAGAAGTGGATACCGTGTTTACAAAAGCAGTGAATATATGTCTGGAGTGTATAGGAATTGGTTGATTTTTTACAGAAGATCCGAAACAGAATGCGGCTGATCGTGCAGGTGGGATTTATGGCGCTGACCAATGGCTATGTTTTGGGCTTTATCAAAGGAAAAATATATAAAGGTTCCACCAAGGCGCTTTGTGTGCCGGGGCTTAACTGCTACTCCTGTCCGGGAGCGCTCGGGGCTTGTCCTATCGGTTCCCTGCAGGCAGTGCTGGGAAGCCGGAATTACCGGTTTTCCTTTTACATCATCGGTTTTCTGATCTTTATCGGTTCTCTGATCGGAAGATTTGTATGCGGGTGGCTGTGTCCTTTTGGACTGATCCAGGATCTGCTTTATAAGATTCCCTTTTTCAAAAACAGAAAGAGGAAGAACCTGCCTGGACATAAGTGGCTGGTATGGCTGAAATATGTGATATTAGTGGGGTTTGTCATTCTGCTGCCTATGTTCTATGTGGATATCATCGGGCAGGGAAGTCCATGGTTCTGTCAGTTTATCTGTCCGAGCGGAACCCTGACAGCCGGCATCCCTTTGGTACTTTTAAATGAAGACCTGAGAGGGGCCATCGGTTTTCTGTTTGCCTGGAAAGCGGCGATCCTGGCTGCAGTGGTGCTTCTGTCCATTATGGTATACAGGCCATTCTGCAAATACCTGTGTCCTCTGGGCGCCATTTACGGGCTGTTTAATCCCATTGCCCTGTACCGGTATCAGGTGGACGAGACAAAATGCAACCGGTGCGGGAACTGCCAGAGAGCCTGCAAGATGGATATCCGGGTATGGGAAATTCCAAACAGCAGGGAGTGTATCCGCTGCGGTGACTGTATCAAGAGCTGTAAACGAGGTGCTATATGCACAACTATGAAAAAGAACAAGAGTGAGGGTGAGAGAAATGACAAGTGAATTTGCAATCGCGGTACATGCATTGGTTTATCTGAACCACAAACAGGAGACGCTGGCCAGTGAAGAGCTGGCGAAGAATGTCTGTACTAATCCGGCACGCATCCGGAAGGTCATGGCAAAACTGAAAAAGAAGGAGCTCATTGCCACAAAAGAGGGACAGAACGGAGGATACCATACTTCCATGAAGGCAGCGGATGTGAATCTTGCCATGATTTACGACGCGCTGGAGATTGAGGCGGTATGTGCGTCCTGGAAATCCGGCAATCCGGATATGAACTGTATGGTAGCTTCGGGTATGGCAGATATTATGGATGACATTTACGGACAGCTCAATGAAGTGTGCAGAGAGAAGCTGTGCAGGATCACAATAGCCGATATTGACAATAAAATATTTCACAGAGAAGAAAGGTGAATGAATATGAACATCTGATGAAAAAAGAATTGCTATTTTTCCTGTTTCTGCTATAATAAATTCATTACTTTACATTCATAAAGAGAAACAGGGGAAGCAACATGAGAGATAAGAAAGATTTTGGCTGTAATATTGTCCTGATCGGATTTATGGGAGCAGGGAAATCCACCATTGCCCGCACACTGAGTGAAATGTACGGCCTGGAAGTGGTGGAGATGGACCAGCTTATCTCCGAGAGGGAGAACATGAGCATACCGATGATTTTTGAGACACGCGGGGAGGAATACTTCCGCAGTCTGGAGACAGAGCTTTTGATAGAGCTGCAGGACCGGAAAAATGTGGTCATATCCTGCGGCGGCGGCGTACCCATGCGGGAGCGCAATGTTGCGGAGATGAAAAAAAACGGCAGGGTGGCACTGTTGTCGGCTTCTCCGGAGGTGATTTTGGAGCGGGTGAAGGACAGCCACGACCGTCCGGTCATTGAGGGCAGAAAGACCGTGGAGTACATCTGTTCGCTTATGGAAAAACGCAGAGAAAAATATATGGCAGCCGCCGATTTTATTGTCAGTACGGACAAAAAAAGCGCAGAAGAAATCTGCAGAGAACTGTTAGAAAAATTGGAAGAATCTAACAAAAATATTAAATAATGTTACAAGAAAAAACGGCGTTTTGCAGTAAAAAATCCTGCAAAATGCCGTTTTTTCGCCTCCTTAAGGAGTCTTCAGAAAATGTTTTGTTGCCTTTTTGTTAAAATTATAGTATTATTAGTTAGAATTATCGTAGTCGGCTGATACAGTAAAGTGAAGATGGCTGCGAATTATTAAGAAGAGAAGGTGATAAACCTTGATAAAAGAGAACCAAAAGCATTTTAACCGTCTGCAGGTGGTGATCGATGCTTTTGTGATTGCACTCTCTTATTTTCTGGCTTGGGTCATTAAGTTTTATGTACCTTTCCTGAACGACAATGTAGGAAGATTACCTTTCCGGGTCTATATGTCAGCGCTGCTGTTCATTGTGCCCGGATATTTGATATTAAATTATGCGTTTAACATGTATACGCCTAAGCGTATGCAGGGGCGGAGACTGGAACTGTCCAATATCATCAAGGCCAATACTATTGGGATGTTCCTGTTTGTGGGAGTTTTATATCTTGTCAAGCAGATAGATTTCTCCCGTCATGTGATTTTTATTTTTTACGTGGTCAATATTTTTCTGGAGACGCTGTCCAGGAACCTCATACGACTGGGGCTTCGCCAGATGCGCTCCAAGGGATATAACCAGAAGCATGTACTTTTAGTTGGATACAGCCGTGCAGCAGAGGAATACATTGACCGCATTCTCGCCAATCCCCAGTGGGGATATAAGGTGCGGGGAATTCTGGATGATCATATTGAAGCCGGTACAGAGTATAAGGGAATCAAGGTGCTGGGACGGATTGCCAACCTTATGGTGATTCTGCCGCAGAATCATCTGGATGAGATCGCCATCACTCTGGGACTGAATGAATATTACCGTCTGGAACAGATTGTGGCTCTCTGTGAAAAATCAGGAGTGCACACGAAGTTTATACCGGATTATAACCGCATTATCCCCACAAAGCCTTATACGGAGGACATTCTGGGACTGCCGGTCATCAATATCCGATATGTGCCGCTTTCCAATACGTTCAATGCCCTGATCAAGCGCATTATGGACTTGGGAGGCGCGCTGGCCGCAATTGTATTGTTTTCACCGGTTATGCTTTTCTCGGTGATCATGATAAAACTCACATCTCCCGGGCCGCTTATTTATAAGCAGGAGAGGGTGGGTCTGCACAACAGGAATTTCATGATGTACAAATTCCGCTCCATGGATGTGCAGCCGCCCGAAGAGGAGAAAAAAGCCTGGACCGTTAAGGATGACCCCCGGGTCACCAATTTCGGCAAATTTATGAGAAAGACAAGTATCGATGAACTGCCTCAGCTTTTCAATGTGCTGCGCGGAGAAATGAGTCTGGTTGGTCCCAGACCGGAGCGCCCCTTCTTTGTGGAGAAGTTCAGGGAAGAGATTCCCAGATACATGATCAAGCATCAGGTGCGCCCAGGACTTACAGGATGGGCGCAGGTGAATGGATACAGGGGAAACACCTCCATCCGTAAACGAATTGAGTATGACCTGTACTACATTGAAAACTGGACCATTGGACTTGACATTAAGATACTGTTTCTCACAGTTTTTAAAGGCTTTGTAAACAAAAACGCTTATTAGTAAATAAGGGGAAGTGAAATGGCAAAAAAGAACAAAAGCGTCAGAAGGCGCAGAAAAAGAAGAGTGCTTTTTGGTATTGAACTGTTTGTACTGCTGATCTTGGTGGGCGGACTCTTCATATACGCAAAAGTCAATGAAAAGATGAATAAACTGGATATTGACACCAGCTCAGATGAGGCCAGCAAGGTCGAAGTCAATGAGGCAGTGGTTGGCAGTAAGACGCTGAAGGGATTTACCAATATTGCCTTGTTTGGTGTGGATAACAGGAAAGAAGACGTAAAATCAGGACAGAGTGATACCACGATCATTGCCAGCATTAACAATGACACGAAGGAAGTAAAACTGGTTTCTCTCTACAGGGATACCTATTTGAATATTGGCAATGACAAGTATACCAAATGTAATGCAGCATATAACAACGGCGGGCCGACACAGGCAATGTCCATGATCAACACAAACCTGGATTTGAATATTACCAATTATGTGGCCGTTAATTTCAAGGCTCTGGCTACGGCAATTGATTGTCTGGGCGGTCTGGATGTGGAAATGACATATGTTGAGCTCAAGAATATGAATGACTACTGTGTAGAGACTTCAGAAGTGACAGGTATGGATTATGAGCCGATTGAAATGCCGGAATACCCGGGTGATGATAAACAGGAATCGGAGATTCTAGGTTCTTTTCATCTAAACGGTGTACAGGCTACCTCATATTGCCGTATTCGATATACCAGCGGCTGGGATATGAGGCGTACAGAGCGTCAGAGATATATTATTTCCCTTATTGTGGAAAAGGCGAAAAAAGCCAGCCTGTCTACATTGAATGATATTATGGATCAGGTATTTCCGATGATCGCAACAGACTTCAGCAAGAGCGAACTGATTAAATTGGGAATGGGTATCCTGTCCTATAAACTGGGTGAGACAAGCGGATTCCCCAACAGCAGTTTAATGGGCGATGAGGTTAAGAACGCCATTGGCCTTGACTGTGTGGTACCCACAACACTGGAGACCAATGTTAAGGCACTTCATCAGTTCCTGTTCGGTGATCAGGCTTATGAACCCTCTGACATAGTAAAACAGAGAAGCGATTATATAGCAGGACATACAGGATTCGGAAACTCCTACGTGAGCGATGAACAGAAGGCGCTTATCAGTGACAGGGCTTCTGCCTATGACGGCTCTGCCGATACGCAGTCAAGCAGCGGAACAAGCACTTACGGTGATACGGATGACAGCGGGTCTTCCGATTATGGTGACAGCGGATTCTCTGATTACAACAGCGGTGATGATTATAATGATTCCGGCGATTTAGGAGAATCCGGCAATAACTATGACAACGGATATGAAGGCAGCGGTGATGACGGCTCCGGCAGCGGCAGTTCCGAAGAATTCGGTGACGGCGAGGGCTATAACAACGAGGATGATGATTACAGCGAATAAAAAATGAGAAAAGCGGCAGGGGATGTTGTGTGGATAACGCAGCATCCCCTTGTGCCATATAGAGGAGAAATTCTATGGATTCTTATACAGTGTCAGTGATAATACCGGTATACAAACCGGATGAAAAATTCAGAAAACTGGTGGAAGGCCTGAAAAGGCAGACCTATCCCATAAAAGAGATCCTGATCATGAACACGGAAAAAGAATACTGGAAAGATACCTGGGTTTTGGGGATGGAGAATGTCCGGGTGGAGCATTTGAAAAAAGAGGACTTTGACCACGGCGGAACAAGAGCCGGGGCAGCAGCCATGACCACAGGCAATATTCTGGTCTACTTTACACAGGACGCGGTGCCTTACGATGAACATGTGGTGGAAGAACTGGTAAAGTCCTTTCAGGATCCGCAGGTGGGGGCAGCCTATGGCAGACAGCTTGCGGACAGGGACTGCAGGATCATAGAAAAGTACACACGTTCCTTCAACTACCCGGCAAAAAGCAGGATAAAGAGCAGGGAAGACCTGCCGGAGCTGGGGATTAAAACCTTTTTCTGTTCCAATGTATGTGCGGCCTACAGAAGAAGTGCATATGAGAAGCTGGGCGGATTTATAACGCATACGATTTTTAATGAGGACATGATCTTTGCCGGACGGCTGATCCTGGACGGAGGCAGTGTGGCCTACCGGGCAGACGCCAAGGTAGTCCATTCCCACAACTATGGATGTATGCAGCAGTTCAGACGCAATTTTGACCTGGCAGTCTCCCAGGCTGACCACCCGGAAGTCTTTGCCGGCATCCGTTCTGAGAGCGAGGGAATCCGTCTGGTAAAACAGACGGCAGGATACCTCTGTAAGATACACAAGCCCTGGCTTATAGGGGAGCTGGTGGTGAAAAGCGGATTCAAATTTCTGGGATACCGAATGGGAAAATCCTACCGCCGCCTGCCAAAATCCGTAATAAAATTTTGCACGATGAACGCTTCTTACTGGACATCAACACAATAATCTGCTAAAATAGGCCATGTTTCATGGATAGAGAAGGACAAATATGCCGGATAATAAGACAAAGAATACGTGTTTTGCATCCGGTTACATGGAGGAAATGATTATGTGTGGAATAGTTGGTTATATCGGAGAAGAACAGGCAGCACCTATTTTGCTGGAGGGCCTGGAGAAACTGGAGTACAGAGGATACGATTCCGCGGGAATTGCTGTCTATAACGGAACGACCATTGAGATGATGAAATCCATGGGAAGGCTGAAAATTCTGGATGAGCTCACCCACGGCGGAGCAACCCTGCCGGGAACGGCAGGGATCGGACATACCAGATGGGCTACCCACGGTTCTCCGTCCGATGTTAATGCCCATCCCCATTTCAATAAAGATAAATCCATCGTAGTGGTACATAATGGAATTATCGAGAACTATATGAAACTGAAGAAGAAACTGGAATCCAAAGGCTATGAATTTGTGTCAGAGACTGACACAGAGATCATTGCTCACCTTCTGGATTATTACTATAAAGGGGACCCGTTAGAGACGATCGCAAAAATCATGCACCGCATGGAAGGCTCCTATGCGCTGGGTATCATGTTCAGTGACCAGCCCGATAAACTCTATGCAGTGCGGAAAGACAGTCCTCTCATTGTGGGAAGAAGCAGTGTGGGCAATCTGATCGCCTCCGACGTTCCGGCAGTGCTGAAATACACCAGAGATGTATATTTCATTGAAAATGAAGAGATTGTCTGCATGACAAAGGATGACATTACCTTCTGCAATATTGATGAGGAGGAGCTGGAGAAAACGCCCACCACAATTGAGTGGGATATTGACGCGGCGGAAAAAGGCGGCTATGAGTTCTTTATGCTCAAGGAGATGTATGAACAGCCCCAGGCTGTCAGCGACACTCTTAATCCCCGCATTAAGGACGGAAATGTGGTCATTGAGGAACTGGGAATGTCTGACGACGAGATCCGCAGCATTCGCAAGATCTACATGATCGCCTGCGGTTCCGCTTACCATACCTGTGTGTCCGCAAAATATGTGTTTGAAGGGCTGGCAAGAATTCCGGTTGAGGTGGATCTGGCAAGTGAGTTCCGCTACCGCCATCCCATCTATGAGCCGGATACCCTGGCGATCATTGTGAGCCAGTCAGGAGAAACCGCGGACTCACTGGCAGCTCTCCGGGAGGCAAAAGAGCATGGGATTCGGGTGCTGGGGATCGTCAATGTGGTGGGAAGCTCCATCGCCAGGGAAGCGGACAATGTGATGTATACCTGGGCCGGCCCGGAGATCGCGGTTGCCACCACAAAGGCATACAGTACGCAGCTCATTGCCCATTATCTGCTGGCCTTAAAGTTTGCAAAAGCCAGAGGTGAGATTGACGACGTGCAGATGGCGGAGATGGTGGAGGATTTGAAGAAGCTTCCGGGACAGATTGAAATGCTTCTGGAGAATAAGAAGAGAATCCAGAAATTCGCCAACCGTTATCTGGCTACAGAGCATGTGTTTTTCATCGGCAGAGGCCTGGATTACGCCATTTCCCTGGAGGGCTCCCTGAAATTAAAAGAGATCTCCTATATCCATTCCGAGGCGTATGCGGCAGGGGAATTAAAGCACGGCACCATTTCCCTGATCGAGGAGGATACGCTTGTGACAGCGGTTGCCACCCAGGAGGAGCTTTACAAGAAAACCCTCAGCAATATCCAGGAGGTCAAGACAAGAGGCGCCTTCGTGCTGGCTGTCACCAATGTGGGCAATACAGAAATTGAAAAAACAGCGGATTATGTGATTTATCTGCCAAAGACAAACAAATATTTCACCAACTCTCTGGCAGTGGTACCTCTTCAGCTTTTTGCGTACTATGTATCTCTCGGAAAAGGGCTGGATGTGGATAAACCTAGAAATCTGGCTAAATCTGTAACTGTAGAATAGAATTTCATTTTTTCTTTGCTGTTTTATCACAATTTGAACACAATTGGCTGGTAGACTATGTTTCAGAAAGATAAATAGTAAGATATTTCAGGATAGATAGCAGTGAAGGGAGAATGTATCATGAGTGAAGAATTCAATGAGGGCATGAATGAGAACCGCGGCATGGCGGAAGAACATAAGGGACCGGAAGATAATCCTTCCAATATGGAAACTCCGGGCAGTGTAAACTTTACCATGAAAGAAGCCGCAGAAGAAAAAACAACAGGACAGGAGCAGACAGCACCAGGTTATGGAAGCGCCGAAGAACCTGCTCCGGCCCCCACGCCGGAAAACCCTGTATATGCCAGGTCCTACAAAAGCGAGCCCGGAAAAGAAGAAAGGTATGAGAAGGAACAGAAGAAAAACTATGATTCCTATAAATTTACCTCCCCCATTCCTTCGGAAAACAATAAAAAAGAAAAGCCCGGAAAACACCAGGGCGGAATCGGTAAAAAACTGGGAACCGCGGCAGCCTGTGCGGCCGTGTTCGGCCTGGTGGCAGGCGTTGTCTTCCAGGCAACGAATTATGTGGGCGATAAAGTAAACCCGAAAGAGAATGTAAAAATAGAAAACACCCAGACAACAGGAGGTGCTTCAGCAAAGGGAAATGATGCAATCGGCACCGGCAGCTCCAACACATCCGGTGCGACTGTAGCGCAGGTGGCAAAGAACGCCATGCCCTCCATTGTCTCCATTGTAGGTGTGAGTGTTCAGGAGCTTCCTGACATCTACAAATATTTCTATGGACAGCAGGCACAGGAGGCAACAAGCAACGGTTCAGGAATCATTGTGAGCCAGAATGACACAGAGCTTCTGATCGCCACCAACAATCACGTGGTGAGCGGCGCGGATTCCCTGACTGTATTCTTCACCAATCAGGACGGCAGCGCGGTTACAAGTTCCCAGGTGGAGAAAACCAGCAGCGACCAGGGTGTTGACGGGGAAGACACGGAAAGTCCGGGCAGTGCAGTAGCAGCCCAGGTAAAAGGCACGGATGCTGACAATGACCTTGCAGTTATCTCTGTAAAGCTTTCCGATATCCCTCAGGATATTCTGGAGGAGATCAAAGTAGCCACCATCGGTGATTCCGACTCTTTGACTATGGGTGACCAGGTAGTGGCCATCGGCAATGCCCTGGGATACGGGCAGTCTGTGACCAGCGGTTATGTAAGTGCCCTGAACCGTCAGGTGAGCTCCGAGAATGCAGACAGCGCATTTATCCAGACAGACGCTGCCATCAATCCGGGCAACAGCGGCGGTGCCCTTCTGAATATGAATGGGGAACTGGTGGGCATTAATTCAGCGAAAATCGCCTCCAATGAAGTGGAGGGTGTGGGCTTCGCGATTCCGATTTCCAAAGCAGAACCGATCCTGGATGATCTGATGAGCAAAGAGACCAGATATAAAGTGGAAGATGAAAATAAAGCATCATATCTCGGAATTACATGTACAGATGTGACATCTGAGGCAGTTCAGGTATACGGTATGCCTGTAGGTGTCTTCGTATACAGCCTGGAAGAAAACGGTCCGGCAGCACAGGCCGGTATCCAGAAGGGTGATGTCATCCTGAAAATTGACGGAACGAGCCTGAATACCAGAGATGAGCTGATTGAGAGACTGCAGTATTACGAAGCAGGGGAGAGCGTGGATTTCGTTATCTCACGCGCCCAGAACGGTGAGTACAAAGAACAGACCATAACCGTAACACTGGGTGCCAAAAAAGACGCCAAGACAACAACCCAGGAAGAGGAAAAGAGTCGTTAAGGTCAAAAAACAGCAGACAGAGGTGTCTGCCTGTACATGGAAGTGTGCAGGCAGATGCCTTTTTCTTCGCCGGCTTTACAGGCAGTTAATGAAAAGTTTACTTGTTACTCATATGAATTTGTGATAAGATACCCACAAACGATAGAAAAACGTAACGATTCAGTCAACTGAACAGATACAAAAAACCACTTATAATTAAATTTTATATAGAAAAGACAGGGAGAATAGGAAATGGCAGACGATAAGGACTATTTGGAGAAATCCGAAAAAGACAAGTTAACCGCAGATAATTCCTCAAATGACGAGGAAGATTATGAAAAGATCTGTTTCATGTGCAGAAGGCCGGAGAGCAAAGCAGGGAAAATGATTGACCTGCCAAACGATATCCATATCTGTGTGGAATGTATGCAGAAAAGCTTTGACACCATGAACAACGCACCTATTGACTATAACGATTTAATGAAGAACATGCCCAACGTGAGCATGATCGATCTGAACATGCTGCAGAACCAGATTCCAAAGCGTCAGCGGGTGAAGAAGAAAAAAGAGGAGCCAAAGCAGGAAAATACAGCATCCAAGGCATTTGACATCCGAAGTATCCCGGCGCCCCACAAAATAAAAGCCAGCCTGGACGAATACGTGATCGGACAGGAACGGGCCAAGAAGGTCATGTCAGTAGCTGTCTACAACCATTATAAGAGAGTGTTTGCGGACAGGGAGGATGATATTGAAATTGAAAAGTCCAATATGCTGATGATCGGGCCAACAGGAAGCGGCAAGACTTACCTGGTCAAGACCCTGGCAAGACTTTTGGATGTACCCCTGGCGATCACAGACGCTACCTCATTGACTGAGGCCGGATATATCGGCGATGATATTGAGAGTGTTGTCAGCAAGCTTCTGGCAGCGGCAGGCAATGATGTGGAGCGTGCAGAGCACGGAATCATTTTTATTGATGAGATTGACAAAATCGCAAAGAAAAAGAACACGAACCAGAGAGACGTAAGCGGTGAGGCCGTACAGCAGGGAATGCTGAAGCTGCTGGAGGGCAGTGAGGTGGAGGTTCCGGTGGGGGCCAACAGCAAGAATGCCATGGTGCCTCTGACTACTGTGGATACCAAGAATATTCTCTTTATCTGCGGCGGAGCCTTTCCGGATCTGGAGAATATTATCAAGGAGCGTCTGAATAAGCAGGCATCCATCGGTTTCTTTGCTGACCTGAAAGACAAGTATGACCATGATGCCAATATACTGGATAAGGTGATCGTGGATGACCTGAAAAAGTTTGGTATGATCCCGGAGTTTTTGGGACGTCTTCCCATTATCTTCACACTCAGCGGCCTGACAGAGGAGATGCTGGTGCAGATTCTCAAGGAGCCTAAGAATGCCATTTTAAAACAGTACCAGAAACTGCTGGCACTGGATGAGGTGAAGCTGGAATTTGACGACGGAGCCCTTGGTGCGATTGCGAAGATGGCCCTGGAGAAACATACAGGCGCCAGAGCCCTGCGCGCGATCCTGGAGGAATATATGCTGGATATCATGTATGAGATTCCAAAGGATGAGAATATCGGGGAAGTCATAATCACAAAGGAATATATTGAACACACCGGAGGCCCCAGAATTCTTCTGCGCGGCCAGGAGATTCCGAGAATCAGCATGAACTGACAGCAATGTGAAAGAGCAGTACTTTACGGCTTACCTGTATAAAAAAGGACTGCTGCATCAGAAGCCATCGGCCTGATGCAGCAGCCCTTCGGATACAGGATATCCTGCAGACGTGCGGTGTATTATTTGGCAGGAACAACCTCCAGCCAGTAGCCGTCCGGGTCCGCGATGAAATAGATGCCCATATCGTGGTTTTCAAAACAGATGCAGCCCATTTTTTCGTGAAGCGCATGAGCCTCCTCATAGTTATCAGCCTGAAATGCCAGATGGAATTCATTGTCGCCCAGGCTGTATGGTTCTTCTCTGTCACGGAGCCATGTCAGTTCCAGTTCAAAGTCTGTAGTATCATTTCCCACGTACACAATGATAAAGGAACCGTCATCTGCGGTGATGCGTCTTTTTTCCGTAAGCCCCAGTGCCTCCTGGTAAAATGCCAGGGAGCGCGACATGTCAGCTACATTATAATTCTCATGTATCATTTGAAATTTCATAAAAAACAGCCTCCTTTTCTTTTTTATTATAAAATAAGTAAGGGCAGATGACAATAAGGTACCGGAAGAAAAAATTTATAAATTGCATATTATTCTTTTGCTTTTTTCCAGAAAGTATGGTAGGATTATAAAAGAAAGAGAAATATTCATAGATCTATTCATGTCGAATCAGACGATTACCCATTTGTTGCGATTTTTAAAGAAAGGATTAATATAATGAGAGAAAAATATGAGTCCCTGTCTTTGGGGGCATTAAAAGAAATTGCCAAGGCCAGAGGAATGAGAGGAATTTCCACCCTGAAAAAAAGTGAATTAGTGGAGCGCATGGTGCAGGAAGATGACAAGGAGCGCCAGATGAAGGAGAGCAGTGCTCCCCAGGAAAGCGAACAGGAATCCAGAAATGGGTCAAGAGCGGGCAAGGCAGAAGAACGCCAGGAGACAAGAGCATCCGGCCGTCAGGAAGCGCGCCAGGAGTCCAGGCAGGAGTCCCGCACCTACGTCAGAAAAGAAGAAAAGCAGGAGAGCCGTACAGAGCGCCCGCCTATGGAACAGTCAGATCTGGACAGCGGCATGAGTGTGAGCGGCATTCTGGAAGTGCTGCCGGACGGCTATGGGTTTATTCGGAGTGAGAATTATCTGCCGGGTGAGAACGACGTGTATGTGTCTCCCTCACAGATCCGCAGATTTAATCTGAAGACCGGGGATATTCTCCGAGGTAATACAAGAGTGAAGAGCCAGAACGAAAAGTTTTCTGCCCTCCTTTACGTGACATCCATTAACGGAATCAAACCGAATGAGATGCGCAGGATGAATTTTGAGGACATGACCCCTATATTCCCCAACGAGAGACTGCACCTGGAGCGTCCGGGCGGAAACCTTGCCATGCGTATTGTGGATTTAGTCAGCCCGATTGGCAAGGGACAGAGGGGTATGATCGTGTCTCCTCCGAAAGCAGGTAAGACAACCCTCTTAAAAGACGCTGCCAAATCCATTTTGAAAAACAATCAGGAGATGCACCTGATCATCCTGCTGATCGATGAGCGGCCTGAGGAGGTAACAGATATCAGAGAAGCCATTCAGGGACCGAATGTGGAGATCATCTACTCCACCTTTGACGAGCTGCCGGAACACCACAAGCGAGTTTCCGAGATGACCATAGAACGTGCAAAACGTCTGGTGGAGCATAAGAAAGATGTTACCATATTCATAGACAGTATCACAAGGCTGGCAAGAGCCTATAACCTGACCGTTCCGCCAAGCGGCCGTACACTGTCCGGCGGTCTTGACCCGGCGGCGCTGCACATGCCAAAGCGCTTCTTCGGTGCTGCCAGAAATATGAGAGAGGGCGGAAGCCTGACGATCCTTGCCACAGCCCTTGTGGATACCGGAAGCAAGATGGATGATGTGGTTTACGAGGAGTTCAAGGGAACCGGCAACATGGAGCTGGTTCTGGACAGAAGGCTTCAGGAAAAGCGTGTATTCCCGGCTATTGATATTTCCAAATCAGGTACCAGAAGAGAGGACCTTCTGCTCACAAAAGAGGAGCATGAGGCAGTGGATATCATGCGCAAAGCCCTGAACGGAATGAAGGCAGATGACGCCCTTGAGAACATCTTAAATATGTTTGCACACACCCGCAATAACAATGAATTTGTACAGATAGTGAAAAAACAACGATTTCTATAATAATGCTTGCATTTATAAAAATCATATGCTATAATTTAAAAGCTGTTTGAATTTGTAAAACGCAAAATAAAGATAAATAACAAACGATAGAAGAGGTGAAAAAGATGAAAGAAGGAATCCATCCAAACTACCAGGAATGTACAGTAGTATGCAACTGTGGAAATACATTTAAAACAGGCTCTACAAAGAAAGAACTCCACGTAGAAGTTTGCTCCAAATGTCATCCTTTCTATACAGGACAGCAGAAAGCTGCACAGGCTCGTGGACGTATTGATAAGTTCAACAAAAAATACGGCATGGACAAATAAAAAAACGGGAGAGGCTGAGGTTTTAAGACTTCAGCCTCTTATTGTATATCCGAGCAGTATTGCATCTGCTTTGGCAAATCGCTGCTGCTTTTGGGGATTTGTATGATATGGAGGTATAGATGAAATCATCTAACATCGGCGGACAGGCAGTCATGGAAGGCATCATGATGCGTCATCAGGATCAATACTCCATAGCTGTCAGAAAGCCGGACAAAGAGATTGAAGTTAAGATAGAAGACTACAAGAGTTTTATTAAGAACAAAAAGATACTCTCTCTTCCTATTATCAGAGGGGTGTTCAATTTTATTGACTCGCTGGCAGTGGGCACAAAATGCCTGATGTACTCCGCAACCTTCTTTGAGGAGGAAGAGGAGGAGATTAAGAAGAGAGAAGCCCTGAATCAGGAAGAACGGGAAAAATACGACGCAAAACAGAAGAAACAGGAAAGTATCCTCATGACAGGAACCGTGATCTTTTCTGTGATCCTCTCTGTAGGTCTGTTCATGGTGCTGCCGTATCTGATCGCCAGCCTGCTGCACAAGGTAGGGGCTTCGGAGACAGGGGTGACCCTGGCGGAGGCGCTGGTGAGAATCCTGCTCTTTTTGGGATATCTGCTTTTGATTTCCAAGATGGAGGATATCCAGAGAATGTTCATGTACCATGGGGCAGAGCACAAGTGCATTAACTGTGTGGAACACGGAAAGGCCCTGACCGTGGAAAACGTTATGGAGAGCTCCAGACTCCACAAACGCTGCGGGACCAGCTTTCTGTTTTTTGTTATTGTTGTGAGTATTATATTTTTCCTGGGATTTTTTGCTGTAGTGCCGGTACATACCATGTGGCTGCGGGTTGTGATCCGTATTCTGCTGGTGCCGGTGATCGCCGGTATTTCCTATGAAATTATCAGGCTGGCGGGAAGAAGTGAGAATTCTGTGGTGTGTGCTCTCTCAAAGCCGGGTATGGCTATGCAGAAGCTGACCACAAAAGAACCCACACCGGATATGGCGGAGGTTGCCATCGCGGCGGTGGAGGCAGTCTTTGACTGGAAGGCATATCTTTTGGAAAATTTCCCGGATGCCCGTGAGAAGATTGCACAGGCGGAAGAAGGCCGTATGGCCCCTTCGCACAGATGTGAAACAGGAGAGGGCTGTTATGCAGACGCATAGAGAACTTCTTCTGGAGGGAAGAAAGACACTGGAAGAAGCCGGAATCGCAGACAGTACAACTGATGCATGGCTTTTGATGGAATATATAACAGGCATGACACGGACTTTCTATTTTATGAGGGAGAACGAGGAAATGACCCGGGAGCAGGCAGAGAAATACAGGGAGATGATAGGGAGACGTGCACAGCACATTCCTCTCCAGCACATCACCCACGAGGCCTGGTTCTATGGATTGAAATTTTATGTGGATGAGCATGTGCTGACTCCACGGCAGGATACGGAAGTTCTGGTAGAGGAAGTGCTCCTCGAAGCCGGGAAGATGCAGGCGGGCAGCAGCAGATCCAGGATTCTGGATATGTGCACAGGCAGCGGCTGCATTTTGCTGGCTCTTTTGTCCGTTTTAAAGGAAGCGGAGGGGGTTGGCGCGGACCTGTCCGAAGAAGCCCTTGCCGTGGCGGCAAAAAACAGCAGGGAGCTGGAAATACCGGCTGTATGGAAAAAAAGTGATCTATTTGCAGATATCAGTGGAACATATGACATTATTGTTTCCAATCCGCCTTATATAGAGAGTCATGTCATTGACAGCCTGATGGAGGAAGTAAGGACCCACGAACCGAGAATGGCCCTTGACGGGGCCGCGGACGGCCTGCACTTTTACAGAAGGATATCATGTGAGGCGGGGGAGCATTTGAAGCCCGGAGGGATTCTGGCTTTTGAGATCGGATATAACCAGGGCGGCCCGGTGCGCCTTATGCTGCAGGACGCCGGATATACACAGATAAGAGTAGTGAAGGACCTGGCAGGCCTTGACAGGGTGGTGCTGGGAAGAAAGAAACAGGAGGAACACCATGTTTGATAAGTTAGATGATATTTTGATTCGTCTGGAGGAGATTTTAAATGAGTTAAATGAGCCTACAGTTGCGAATGACACGGCGCGCTTCCAGAAGCTGATGAAGGAACAGAGCGATCTGCAGCCCATAGCGGACGCGTATCGTGAATATAAAAACTGTAAACAGACAGCAGAAGACAGCCTTATGATGCTGGATGAAGAGTCAGACCCGGAGATGCGCGAGATGCTCAAGGAAGAACTCTCAGACGCCAAGAAGCGTATTGAGGAGCTGGAGCGCGAGCTGAAGATCTTACTTCTGCCGAAGGACCCCAATGATGAGAAGAACGTTATTGTGGAAATCAGAGCAGGTGCAGGCGGAGACGAGGCAGCGCTTTTCGCGGCGGAGATTTACCGTATGTATGTGAAATTTGCGGAGTCCCAGAACTGGAAGACAGATATGATGAGCCTCAATGAGAACGGCATCGGCGGTTTCAAAGAGGTCACTTTCATGATCAACGGAAAAGGCGCTTATTCCAGGCTGAAGTATGAAAGCGGTGTACACCGTGTCCAGCGTGTGCCTGAGACAGAGAGCGGCGGCCGTATCCATACCTCCACCATAACGGTGGCGATCATGCCGGAGGCAGAGGAGATTGACTTCCATCTTGATATGAATGACTGTAAGTTCGACGTATTCCGTGCTTCCGGAAACGGCGGCCAGTGTGTCAACACCACAGACTCTGCGGTACGTCTGACACATATCCCCACAGGAATCGTCATCTCCTGCCAGGATGAAAAATCACAGCTTAAGAACAAAGACAAAGCGCTTAAGGTGCTTCGTTCCAGACTGTATGAGATGGAGCTGGAGAAGCGCCACGACGAGGAGGCAGAAGCCAGAAGAAGCCAGGTGGGCACAGGGGATCGCTCTGAGAAGATCAGAACCTATAATTTCCCCCAGGGACGTGTAACAGATCACAGGATCAAACTGACACTGCATCGTCTGGACGGTGTGCTGAACGGTGATCTGGAAGAGATCATAGACAGTCTTACGGCTGCAGACCAGGCGGCTAAACTGACGAAAATGAATGACAAATAACTGGAAAATAGAATAACAGCCGTTGGGCTGTAGAGCCAACTGGCTGATGCCATAGGGATACCGGAGGACATGCTGCGCCGGGCGGCAAAATCCGCGGTGTGCGGCAGGTGCTCACACAGAAGCCCTCCGCCTTTGACCCCAGGGAAAGGGATTGCATTTCTCGGTAAATTGTAATATATTATGGAAGTAAGTATTTTATGGAAAAAGTGGTAATTGGTATTCTGACGTCTGACCTGCAGGCAGACAGACTGGTAACATATAGAATTTATAAACGAGGAACGGGAGAAAAATCATGAAAAAAACAGCACTGGTAATCATGGCAGCCGGAATCGGCAGCCGCTTTGGAAAAGGAATCAAGCAGCTTGCAAAAGTGGGGCCAAGCGGTGAGATCATCATGGATTATTCCATTCACGATGCCCTGGAGGCAGGATTCAACAAGATTGTATTCATCATCAGGAAAGACATAGAGGAAGAATTCCGTGAAGTGATCGGAAACAGGATCGAGAAGGTGGCAGAGGTGGAATATGTATTCCAGGATCTGCAGAACCTGCCCGAAGGATTTACCTGCCCGAAGGAGCGCACAAAGCCATGGGGAACCGGACAGGCCATCCTGGCAGCCAGAGAAGTGCTCAAAGAGCCGTTTATCGTCATCAACGCAGACGATTACTACGGTAAGGAAGCTTATGTAAAGATCCACGACTATCTGGTGGAAGAGCATGAGGATACAGGTAAGCTGGATATCTGCATGGCCGGATTTATTCTGGAGAACACACTGAGCGACAACGGCTCTGTGACCAGGGGCATCTGCTCTCTGGATGCGAATAAGAATCTGGTGGGAATCGCGGAGACCTATAATATTAAGAAGACAGAAGAGGGGCCGGCCGTGGAGACAGAGGATGGCGGCCTTCGTATGCTGGACCCCAAGAACCTGGTATCCATGAATATGTGGGGACTGACACCTGCATTTTTAAGAACACTGGAAGAGGGTTTTGTGGAATTCTTAAAGGAATGCGGTCCGGAGGATCTGAAGAAGGAATATCTTCTGCCGACTATCGTGGATAAGCTCATCAAAGAGAACAAAGCGGATGTGGCTGTGCTCAAGACACATGACACCTGGTTTGGTGTTACATATCAGGAAGACAAGGTAAAAGTAATGGAAGCTTTCGCGGATCTTACAGAGCAGGGCGTATATAAAAAGGATTTATATGCATAGATGGTGATGGGCAGCCGTTTTGTGCGGTCTTCGCATTTGCTGCGCTGACCGCCTGGAGAGGCAGTGCCGCAGGCATCCGGATTCCACAATAACAGTGACAAATCACAAAAAATGTGATATTTTATAATACGGTAACGAAAAGATAAAGAAATTGGACATTTGTATAAGGAGTCAGTTATGGGAAAATATTTTGGAACAGACGGTTTCCGCGGGGAAGCTAACGTAAACCTGACAGTAGAGCATGCATTTAAAGTGGGACGTTTCCTGGGATGGTATTTCGGACAGGAGCATAAGGCGCAGATCGTGATCGGCAAGGACACCAGAAGAAGCAGCTATATGTTTGAATATTCACTGGTTGCAGGTCTGACAGCGTCCGGCGCAGATGTATATCTTCTGCATGTGACCACCACACCCAGTGTTTCCTACGTTGTGCGCACAGAGAACTTTGACTGTGGTATCATGATCTCAGCCAGCCACAATCCGTTCTATGACAATGGAATTAAGATCATCAACGGCAACGGACAGAAGATGGAAGCATCCGTTGAGGAGCAGATTGAAGCGTATATTGACGGAAAGGTACCGGAGCTGCCTCTGGCAAAGAGAGAGGATATCGGCCGCACAGTGGATTTCTCCGCAGGAAGAAACCGCTATATCGGATATCTCATCTCCATTCCCACACGTGCCTTTAAGAATAAAAGAGTGGGCCTTGACTGCGCAAACGGCAGTGCATCTGCCATTGCAAAGAGTGTATTTGATGCGCTGGGTGCCAAGACCTATGTGATCCACAATGACCCCGATGGAACCAATATCAATACAAACTGCGGTTCCACACATATTGAGGAACTGAAAAATTTTGTCAGGGAAAATCATCTGGATGTGGGCTTTGCCTATGACGGAGATGCTGACCGCTGTATTGCAGTGGATGAGAACGGCGATGAAGTGAACGGTGACCTGATCATGTATGTATGCGGAAAATACATGCAGGAGAAGGGTAAGTTAAACAACAACACCATTGTCACCACCATCATGTCCAACCTGGGCCTTTACAAAGCCTGCGAGAGAGAAGGCATTGCATACGAGAAGACGGCCGTGGGCGACAAATACGTCTGCGAGAATATGATGGCAAACGGCCACTCCATCGGAGGCGAGCAGTCCGGCCACATTATCTTCTCAAAACACGCCACTACAGGTGACGGCATACTGACTTCCCTGAAGCTGATGGAAGTCATCATTGAGAAAAAACAGCCTCTCAGCATGCTGACCAAAGAAGTGAAGATTTATCCGCAGGTACTGAAAAATGTGCGGGTATATGATAAGAAGGAAGCCAGAGAGAATCCGGAAGTGGTGAAAGCCATTGCAGAGGTGGAAAAAGCCCTGGGCGATGACGGAAGGATTCTGGTGCGCGAAAGCGGTACAGAGCCTGTGATCCGCGTAATGGTGGAAGCAGCTTCCAATGAGATCTGTGAAGAAAATGTAGATAAAGTGATTGCTGTCATGAGGTCTGAGAATCTGATCGTACAGTAAACGAACGGGGAATTTATTTGTGAAGGGAAAATTTATTGTTCTGACAGGATGCATCCTCTGTCTTATGGCAGGATGCGGAAAAGAGACACCCAGCTATTATGAACTGGGCGCGGAAGATTTAGAGGGGAAAAATTATCAGAGTGCCATCGAAAACTTTGAGCTGGCCATCGCCGAGGAGAAATATGAGGTGGAGGCTCTCAGGGGAGAGGGCATTGCCTATCTGAAAATGGGAAAATACGAGGAGGCACAGCAGGCCCTGGAAAAAGCCAGGGACCTGGCCGCTGATTCGGAGAAGGCCATGAGAGCCGATATTTTGGCATATCTGGCTGTGGTGCAGTACCAAAGAGGCGACTTTGAGGGAAGTGCAGCCACCTGCGACCAGATGCTGGATGTGAAGAACAGTAAAGAGGGATATTTTCTCAGGGGAACGGCCTATCTCCATCTGGATCAGTATGACAAAGCGGCATCCGACTTTGGAAAAGTGGCTGCGGATTCAAAAGAGTATAATGACTATCTGGAAATCTACCGTGTATACGAAGAGTGTGACATGAAGGCTGACGGAGAGTCTTATCTGGAGATGGCCCTGGATATAGAGGCCGGTGATGAGCAGGACCACTACGACAGAGGCCGTGTCTATTACTATCTGGAGGAGTATGATAAGGCCAAGGAAGAGCTGACCACAGCCTACAATGACGGATATAAAGAGGCAGCCATTTATCTGGGCAAGGTATACGCTGAACAGGGCGATACGGCCAATGCCCGGGCAAATTATAAAGAGAGCCTGAGTGAGCAGTCACTGCAGGCAAAAGCTTACAACGGTATGGCTTACTGCGATATCCTGGACGGCGACTATGACAGTGCCCTCTCCAATATTCAGAAGGGACTGGACACGGGGGACCAGGACGAGAAACAGGCACTTCTGTTCAATGAAATCGTGGCCTATGAAAAGAAGATGGACTATGCGTCTGCAAAAGAAAAAATCACCGCATATCTGGAGGCTTATCCTACAGATGAGAGAGCAGTGAAAGAAAATTATTTTCTGGAGACAAGGTAAAGAAACGCCGGATTTCCAAGTATATCAGAACAGAGTATGGCATAATACTCTGTTCTTTTATCGTGTGCCAAGCATGGCACTAATCTAGTACAACAATGCTTAAATAACAGTGAATTAAACAGCCGAAGAATTCCAAACCAGATTTCAATCTGGTTCATCCATGAGCTGTGCTTTGGTGTATAGACAAACCGAATCCTATGGAAGGGATTATGTAGGAACTCGGCTCTGCTTTTTTGCTTTTAAGGATGCCGTGCTTTCCTTTTTGCCCTAAATTATCCTCTAGACCGCAGCCTTCCGCCACAAAACGTACCAGGGATTCTGACTGGTGTGTATTGAGACCGTCACAGACAAAAGTCCACGACGCAACGGGATTTGTACTCACAAGCAGTTTTACGGCTCCTACAAAATCCTCTTCCGTACGGGTTTGATTTAGATAAGGAGATTCTACACGACCGGTGCCACATCAAAAAATCCGATCAGGCTTGTGGTTCCATGGCGAATATATTCGAATTTCCGTTTGGCACACTGTCCGGGAAGAGGCAGTTTGTTCGGATATTTATGCTTCAGAGCCTGAATTCCCGTCATTTCATCTACAGAAATAACATGCTCTCCGGATTCTCTCCTTCCTTTGGATTCCCCTCGCTCAGCCAACGGCGGTGCGTTCAATAAAAGTTCAGCTGTCCCTTCTGAACTTTTATTGCTGCCACCAACATGATGTTGGAAGCCAGTGTATAATTCCGATACATTTCACCGCAGATGTGATTCTGAGAAGGTATTGGAATTACCGAGGGTATGGGGGGCTGGATGTCCGGTGGACATTACGGGGTGGGTCTTGCTCTTTGCTGGTATTCTCTAGGGGTAACGCCGTATTTCTTTTTAAACAGCTGATAGAACTGGGTACGGTTATTAAAATTTAAGCTGGAAGAGATGGAACAAACAGACATCTCAGAAGTGCGGAGAAGTTCTGCTGCTTTTCTCAGACGGAATGTGAGTCCGTACTCATAGAGGCACATGCATGTATATCTTTTCACGACAGTGTTGATATAATTCCCGCTGTAATTCAGAAGAACAGATAAATCTGCGCGCGAAAGACAACCATCCGTATCTTCGAGCAGATGGTTGATTCGTGAAAACAGGAGCAGATCTGATTTTGTCTTTATACTGACTGGTGTGATATGAAATGCTTCTGCATTATTCAGATAAGAAAACAATTTACAGATAAAGCTTTTCATTTTATAAGTAGAACCGAGTGTGGGATACATCATAATATGCAGAAGCTCATCGGAAAGCCTGTGCAGTTGGCTGATGCTGTTCTGATTCTGAAATGAAGGGAAAATATCCAAATAGTCTTTTGCTACCTCTGCATCTGCATTTTTCTGTAAAAAGTCAAAAATTGAATTCCCTTTCCAAATTTCATTTTGAAAACAAAATGTGGACTGTTCACTGACAAGTTGGGAGATGAATTCGGAGGATAACCCGATAAACAACACCATAGCTTCTCCGTAAAACTTTTCCCGATGGTGGATATTTCTGTTGATTACACAGCAGCTTCCGGTTCGGTACTGATGGTCGGTTCCCTCAATCTGCTGATAGATTTCCCCGTCCAGAATGATCATAAGTTCAAAGAAATTATGCCTGTGTGGATTCCGCAGATTGAAGTTTTTCAGGGAGGTTCCGGTATCAACTTTGTAATAAAAATGCTGTTCCGGAGAGAGCATCAGGATATTGAGGAATCCGTTTTCGCCGATGCCCCTGCAGTATTCCAGAGTGAGCTGAAATGGGGAATGCATTTCTATATAGGATGAACGGCTGTCAGGATTATGTATTTCAATGATATTGTTCTCTGCGGAATTCTGTTTTTCTGAGATATTGTTGTCCATCTGTCTAATCTCCTGTCCTGTCACGAATATGACACAATTATATGTTGCTTTCGCATTGCCGTGACATTGTTGATTATGTAAAAAAATGATAAAATTCGGATATAACAAGAGTAATTATATACATTATCAACAAAAAAGTAAAGGAGAGAATGGAAGAGATGAAAGAAAAGAAATACTTGAAGTGGTATCAAAAAGTGGCTTATGGCACAGGGGATATTGCGGGAAACTGCGGATACTGTCTGATGTCCAGCTTCATCATGCTCTATCTTTCGACAGCGGTAGGGCTCAATACGGCAGTAATCGGCGTTCTGATGATGGGATCGAAGATTTTTGACGGGTTTACGGACATTATTTTCGGCAATCTGATGGACCGGACGAAAAGCAAAATGGGGAAAGCAAGACCCTGGATGCTTTACGGACAGATAGGTGTATCAATAACGTTATTCCTATGCTTCTGTATCCCGGATATGGGAACAACGATGCAGTATGTTTATTTCTTTGTGTTTTACACGGCATATAATGCGATATTTTACACGGCAAACAGCATATCCTACGCTGCGCTTGCGGCAAAGATCACGAAGAACTCTCAGGAACGTGTACAGCTGGGCTCGATCCGCTTCATTTTCGCGACACTTACTACGCTGGTCATTTCCTATACTGCAATGGGGCTTGTAGAGCGTTTCGGCGGCGGCGCAAAGGGCTGGAGAATGGTTGCCTTGATTTTCGCGGTGATCGCGCTTGTTGTAAATACGTTCAGCATCCTTATGGTGAAAGAAATTCCGGATGAAGAAGTGGAGAGTGAAAACGCGGATGTAAAAACAGAGACGAAGGTCGGCCTGGTCGAATCATTTAAGCTTCTCTTTAAAAACAAGTACTTCTTCATTATCCTTGCTGTATATCTGGTGAATTATATTTACAGCGGGATCACACAGGGCGTCGGCGTTTACTTTATGACATACTATATGGGAGATGCTTCCCTTCTCGGTACATTTTCGCTGGCAAGCCTGGTGCCGGTCATGATCATTCTTTCTCTGACACCGACGTTGGTGAAGAAATGCGGGAGTATGTGGAAAATAAATCTGATCAGCAGGGTGATCTCTCTGATCATGGGAGTCGGATTTATCTTTGCTGCGCTGAATAAAAATCTGATCCTGATGTTGGTGTTCGCATTTTTCCGCAACATGGCAGGGGAACCGCTGACAGGCACACTGAATGCATTTGTCGCAGAGACAAGCGATTATATGTGGAGGACGCAAAAGAAGAGGATTGATGGTGTGATCTTCAGCTGCTCTTCTGTCGGAGTGAAAGTCGGAGGCGGCCTCGGAAGCGCGCTTCTCGGAATCCTGCTGGAAGCAGGTGGATTTGTCGGAACGGCTGCAGTACAGACAGAAGGAGCCGTGAATATGATCTTTACCCTGTATGCTGTCAGTCCGGTGATCTTTGGTATCATCCTTATGGTGCTTGTGTGGATGTTGAAAGTAGAAAAAGCGAACCGTGAATGGGATGCGGCGCACGCAGAAGGAGAAACGGCATGATCAGAGAGAATTTCAACGATAACTGGACGGTTGCCAAAGATACAGGAAATATGGCGGCAGCTGCTTTTATGGGAAATACAGTAGAAAAGACAGTCCACCTTCCCCATGACGCCATGATCCATGAGGAGCGTACGCCCGATACCCCCAACGGCGCGCAGACGGGCTTCTATCCAGGCGGGAGATATATCTATCAGAAGCACTTTTTTATACCGGAAGACAGTGTGTGGAAAACGTTTCTCCTGGAGTTTGAAGGAGTTTACCAGAAGGCAGAGATTTACATAAACGGGGCTTTGGTGAAACGGAATTTGTACGGATATTCAAACTTTTATGTGCCGCTGAATGACTGGATCCGATACGGAGAGGACAATGTGGTCAAGGTCATAGCGGACAACAGTGCAATGCCGAACAGCAGATGGTATACGGGAAGCGGCATATACCGCGATGTGAAGCTGCTTACAGGAGATCGGATCTATATGGAGCCGGATGGTCTGAAGATCCGTACGGTTACAGCGAATCTGATGTCGGCTGTGATCGAAGTGGAGTCCTGTTTCCGGAGCAGGTCGCCGGAAAAAGAAAAGGTTGATATTATAGTAAAAATAATGAAAGAGGGGAAGTCTGTCTGTGAAGAACGGCAGAAGATGGTGTGCCTTCCCGGGATATCGGAATCGGCGCTGAGCCGTTTCTGCATAGAAACTCCCCGGCTGTGGAGCTGTGAATCACCGGAATTGTATCAGTGTGAAGTAATCGTGGAAAAGGACGGGCAGATTCTGGATCGGACGGAGGAAAACTTCGGGATCCGAACTCTGGCAATCGACACGAAACACGGAGTCCGTATAAACGGGAAAACAGTAAAACTCAGGGGAACATGCATTCACCATGATAACGGCCTGCTTGGTGCGGCGACCTTTGCGAAAGCCGAGGAGAGGAGGTGCCGCCAGCTTCGCGAAGCAGGATTTAACAGTATCAGGAGTGCCCACCATCCGATCAGCAAGGCGATGCTGGATGCATGTGACCGGCTGGGGATGCTGGTGATGGACGAGCTGAGCGACATGTGGACAATCCACAAAAATCCAGGGGATTTTGCCACGGATTTTACCGAGTGCTGGGAAGAAGTCGTTGATGCGATGGTTGCGAAAGATTATAATCATCCTTCTGTGATCTTTTACTCTGTAGGAAATGAAATCCAGGAAGTCGGGAATGACGCAGGAGCGGTGTGGAACCGAAGACTGTGCAACCGTTTTCACCGGCTGGATCCATCCCGTTATACTACGAACGGGCTGAACGGATTGATGGCGGCCGGGTATCGGATGCGCCAGATTATGAGCGATGTATCACTAAGCCTTGCGTCCTCAAAATCCGGGGAACAGAGAAAAGGGAGCGGGGAAGGAAGCAACGCCATGAACAGTTTCATGAGTTTTATGGACGGTGAAAAAGGCGACCTGTTTGCTGCCCACCCGCTGATGACAGAAGCGCTGGAGGGATGCTCGGCTTCCTGTGATGTGATCGGGCTGAATTATCTGACAGGGCGTCATGAACTCGAGAAAGAAATCCATCCCCACAAACCGGTTGTGGGAACAGAAACCTTTCCTGCGGATATCGTGCGGCTGTGGAGAATTGTAGAAGAAAATGACCACGTATTAGGAGATTACACATGGACGGGATATGATTATCTTGGAGAGGCTGGATGCGGTATATTCCATTATGATGATAAAGAGAATTTTTCTAGCATCTACCCGGAAAGGGCTGCATACATCGGCGATATAGATCTTGTAGGGTATCGCCGCCCGGTCAGTTACCTGCGGGAGATCGTGTATGGCTTGCGAAAAAATCCATATATAGCAGTGGAACGTCTGAACCGGCATGGGCAGATTCCCTCAAAGACACCTTGGATGTATAAGGACGTCATAGCGAGCTGGACATGGCCGGGATATGAGGGAACGCCCTCTATGGTAGAGGTCTATTCTGATGCGGATGAAGTAGAACTGTTTTTAAACAGTGAATCCATAGGAAGGAAACCGGCAGGCAGATCGAACGGATTTACCGCAGTATATGAAGTTCCTTATGCTGCCGGGCGGCTTGAAGCAATCAACTACCGGAACGGAGAAGCCGCAGAAAGATTTATACTGGAAACCGTGGGTGAGACGACTCGGATATTGACGGATATTGACCGGAATGAGTTGGAGGCGACGGAAGAGGATCTGGCGTTTTTGACGATCCGGCTGGCAGATGAGGCAGGCCGGGATAACCTGTGGGATACGAAGAAAGTCCGTGTGAGCGTTGAGGGTGCAGGAAAACTGGAGGCATTCGGCAGTGCGAATCCGTCTTCCATTGACTGCTATGACGCGTCAGAGTGCGATACTTATGACGGCTATGCAATGGCAGTTATCAGATCAGGAAGGGAAGATGGGAATATAAAAGTGATGGTAGAAGCAGAAGGGCTGGAAGACTGTCAATTTGTGATTCCGGTTATTAAAATTTGAGGAGACAGATATGAGAGGAATAAAAAAATATTTATTTGTATGTTTGTTTAGCCTGATATCGATAATTTCTTTTAACAAAATGGATGTGTCAGCGAGTGAGCAAATAATCAGAGGGGCTGATATTGGATGGCTCAGTCAGTTAGAAGATGAAGGGATTTCCTGGGTAGATGATGAGGGCGAACAGCAGGATGCATTACTTTTACTGAAAGAAAAAGGGATAAATGCTGTCAGACTGAGAGTATTTGTTGATCCATCAGAAGATTTTACATGGACAAAGCCGGACGGGAGCGTCTGTAAATTGGGCTATACAAATACAGATGGGTTAATATATACAGCAAAAAGGGCTCAAGAGCTGGATATGAAAATTCTGCTGGTGTTTCATTATAGTGACCATTTTGCAGATCCATCAATACAGGATGTACCAGCCCAATGGGAAGGCGCAACGGAAGAAGAGCTTGAAAAGTATGTATATGACTATACGGAATACATTATGCAGAGATTGGCCGATGAAGGAATATATCCGGAATGGGTACAGGTAGGTAACGAAGTAAGCCACGGGTTACTGTTCCCAACAGGTGAGACGGTTAACGGTTTTGAACAACTAACGAAATATCTTAACAGTGGATATGATGCAGTTAAAGCAGTAAGTCCTACATCGAAAGTTGTAACGCATTTAACTCATGGAGGTGGAATTGAACATTTCGAATGGTTTTTCAGCAATTTTTTGACAGAATGCGGAGGAAAAACTGATGTCATAGGAATGTCTTACTACCCATATTGGATGGGAGCAAATGAAATTGAAAACATGACATATAATCTCAATCAGATGGCAACCAAATATGGAAAAGAAGTTATGATCTGTGAGACAGGAGATTACGAAACTGATCCGGATGGAACATACACTTTATTGAGACAAGAATTGAATGCGTTAAAAACAGTCGCTAATAACAAAGCAATAGGTGTTTTCTACTGGGAACCGGAAGCTAATTCAGCAATTTTGCCAGATGGATATCCGCTGGGGGCAACAGAGCTGATATCAGATAATGTGTTACATTTTACATCAGCTTTGGATGCTTTCAAAGAAGAACCAGAGTTCCTTGATAGCGAATGTAGTTTTGAAATTCAGAATTATGGAACAGGCAAGGCGCTAAATGTCAATGGAGGATCAATGGAAAATGAAGCCTCTGTGGAACAATATTCATATGGAAAATGGGATAGTCAGAAATGGTATTTTGAGAGAGTCGAAGAGAACTACTATGTCATAAAAAATAAGAATAGTGGAAAAGTATTAGATATAAATGGGTTTTCTACCGAAAGCGGAACGGGATGCATCCAGTATGAGTATAATGAAGGCTGGAATCAGATGTGGGAAATTACGGCAACCGATGATGGAAAATACCTGATAAAAAATAGATGGAGCGGTCTTTATTTAGGTATTAGCGATGCATCGGAGGAAGACGGCGCTTTATGTGTGCAGGATTCTTTTGACGGAAGCGATAATTTTAAATGGTATTTTCTGGTTACAGAAAAATAAAGTAAACAGCCAAAAAGGGGATGTCGGGAAATAGATAGTCCCAGACAGGGGCCGGTGTGACTCAAGCGAGTCACACCGGCCCCTGAAATATTTCCCATCTTTCTCTCCGTTACATGTTATAATGGAACTATGCACACCGTTTTGGGTTCAAATCCACAAAGGGTTCTTAACTGCTTATTTCTCCGCAGCTCTCGCAGCAGGCTTTTAGCAGTCTCATGCTCAAACAGGAAGCTGGCTATAAATGAATTCCACATTGCTTCACATGGCCAGTCATTTCTTCCTTTTCCTCGTATCTTTGATGAGAAGCTTGGGTATTACCGCCAGAAATACGCCCGCATCCTCAGCCATCTGACTACAATGGTAGGGATTGCGGCCATTACCTCAAACCGCTGCTGGTGCAGTAAAGATCCCTATTTCCATAACAAATACGAAACGCTGAAAAAGCGTCGGGGCCACAAAAAGGCCATTATCGCCATCGCAATTCATACTTCGAGAATTCTCGTGCCGACAATCCCCATGTTTTCGTTGCTTTTTCTGGCGATTTATTTTTAGTGCATAGGGACAGACCTTATTATTCAAGGGTCTCCAACATCGAAATTAATTCCGTGAGATGTTTTTGTGAAAAATGTCCCCTTGTCAGCATATAGAAAAAGCGTTATGATGATAAGACAGTTTTACAGATTATCTCTGCGGACAGCAGGAAGACAAGTTGACAGAGACATATTATAGGAGATTTTTATGCAGTTATACGATTTAAACGAAGCAGAGGAGCGTGTCATCCTGGTAGGCGTTCAGGAAGGGGACGGCGACGATACGGAGGAATCCGTGGAAGAACTTGCGGAGCTTACAAAAACAGCAGGTGCACTGGTGGTGGGAACGGTGATCCAGAAAAGAGAGCGGATCCATCCCGGTACCTATGTGGGAAAGGGCAAGATGGAGGAGCTGAAAATGCTGCTCACAGCGCTGGATGCCGCAGGCATTATCTGCGATGATGAGCTGTCGCCAGTGCAGATGAACAACCTGCAGCAGGAGCTGGACTGCAAGGTGATGGACAGGACTCTTCTGATACTTGATATTTTTGCGGATCACGCCTCCACCAGCGAAGGAAAGATCCAGGTGGAGCTGGCACAGCTTCGCTACCGGGCAGTGCGGCTTGTGGGACTTCGCAATTCCCTTTCCCGTCTGGGCGGCGGTATCGGAACCAGAGGTCCCGGTGAGAAGAAGCTGGAGATGGACAGGCGTCTTATCAAGGAGCGCATTTCCCAGTTGAAGCGGGAGCTTGAGCAGGTCAAGCGCCACAGAGAGCTTTTGCGCGAGGGCCGGAAAAGGGATCGTGTCATGACAGCCGCTATTGTGGGGTATACCAATGCGGGAAAGTCCACCCTTTTGAATACACTGACAGATGCCGGGGTTCTTTCTGAGGACAAATTGTTTGCCACACTGGATCCGACAACCAGAATGCTGGAGCTTTCCGGGGGAACCAGGGTCTATCTGACAGATACCGTTGGCTTTATTCGGAAACTGCCCCATCACCTGATCGAGGCATTTAAAAGTACCCTGGAGGAAGCAAAATACGCGGATATCATTCTGCATGTGGTGGACGCGTCCAATCCTCAGATGGAAGACCAGATGCGTGTGGTATATGATACCCTCCGGGAACTGGAAGTGACCAATAAAAAGGTGGTGACACTTTTCAACAAGCAGGATAAACTTTCCGGGGAACAGATCCTCAGTGATTTTAATGCTGACCATGTGCTGCGCATTTCTGCCAAAACAGGGGAGGGCCTGGAGCGGCTGAAGGAAGTGCTGGAAAAAATCGTGACGGAAGACCAGATCTATCTGGAGCGCGTGATTCCTTATAAAGACGCGGGAATTTTACAGCAGATCCGCAAGTACGGACAGATCATGGAGGAGGAGTATACAGACGGCGGAATTGCAGTAAAAGCAAGGGTTCCAAAGGATATCTTCGGACGTCTGTAGGCCGTGATCCTGACCGTTCAAAGGCCGCCGAAGAGTAACACATGAATTAATAATTTGATTAATAAAACTACCATATATTGGAAAATTCAAAGAATGTTTACAATATATGGTAGTTTTTACGGTTGACGAAAAGTATAACCTTTGCTACAATAGACCTACAGCGTTTATACAGAGGCTATTCTCTGTAAATGCGAGGCGGGGCGGCAAGACGGTCCTGCTTCTTTACATATAAGGAGGAAAAGGAATGTTTCAGGTAGTAAAACGTGATGGGGAAATCGCAGAATTTAAGCTGGATAAGATTGCCGAAGCAGTCAAGAAGGCATTCGATGCCACGGAGAATGAATACAGCAGTGACATGCTGGATCTGCTGGCACTCCGTGTGACTTCAGATTTTCAGAAGAAAATTGTAAAAGGGAAGGTTTCTGTTGAGGATATCCAGGACAGTGTGGAGAATGTTCTGATTCAGGCAGGTTACTCTGATGTGGCGAAGTCCTATATCCTGTACAGAAAACAGAGAGAAAAAATCCGCAATATGAAGTCCACCATTCTGGACTACAAGGAGATTGTAAACAGCTATGTGAAGGTGGAGGACTGGAGAGTCAAGGAGAATTCCACAGTGACCTACTCAGTGGGGGGACTGATTCTGAGCAATTCCGGTGCCGTAACGGCCAATTACTGGCTGTCTGAGATCTACGATACGGAGATCGCTGAGGCACACAGAAACGCGGATATCCATATCCATGACCTGTCCATGCTGACAGGATACTGCGCAGGCTGGTCCTTAAAACAGCTTATCAAGGAAGGTCTTGGGGGCATTGAAGGAAAGATCACCTCCTCCCCGGCCAAGCATCTGAGTGTGCTCTGCAACCAGATGGTGAATTTCCTGGGAATTATGCAGAATGAATGGGCAGGTGCCCAGGCATTTTCCTCCTTTGACACGTACCTGGCACCTTTTGTCAAGACTGACAACTTAAGCTATCCTGAGGTGAAAAAATGTGTGGAGTCCTTTATCTACGGCGTCAATACACCGAGCCGCTGGGGCACCCAGGCACCCTTCTCCAACATCACTCTGGACTGGACCGTACCAAACGATCTGGCAGAGCTTCCGGCCATTGTAGGCGGGGAAGAGATGCCGTTTAAATACAAAGACTGTAAAAAAGAGATGGATATGGTGAACAAGGCCTTCATTGAGACCATGATCGAGGGAGATGCCAATGGACGCGGTTTCCAGTATCCCATTCCCACTTACTCCATCACCAGGGATTTTGACTGGTCGGATACAGAGAACAATAAGCTGTTGTTTGAGATGACTTCCAAATACGGCACTCCGTATTTTTCAAACTATATCAACAGTGATATGGAGCCGAGCGATGTCCGGAGCATGTGCTGCCGTCTCCGCCTTGATTTGAGAGAGCTGAGAAAGAAAACAGGCGGTTTCTTCGGTTCAGGGGAGAGTACCGGTTCCGTGGGCGTTGTGACCATCAATATGCCGAGGATCGCATATCTGGCAGAGGATGAGGAAGATTTCTTCCGCAGACTGGACCATATGATGGATATTTCAGCCCGTTCCCTGAAAATCAAGAGAGATGTGATCACAAAACTTCTGGACGAGGGACTCTACCCGTATACCAGAAGATATCTGGGAAGCTTTGAGAACCATTTTTCCACCATTGGTCTTCTGGGCATGAATGAGGCCGGCTTAAATGCCAGATGGCTGAAATGCGACATGTCTGATGAGAGAACCCAGGAATTCTCCAAACGTGTGCTGAACCACATGAGAGAGCGCCTGAAAGATTATCAGGAAGAGTACGGCGATTTATACAACCTGGAAGCAACTCCGGCAGAATCCACCTCCTACCGTCTGGCAAAGCACGACAGAAAACGCTGGCCGGATATCAAAACAGCGGGAAACGAAGGGGACACGCCGTATTACACCAACAGCTCCCATCTTCCGGTGGACTACACAGCAGATATTTTCGATGCCCTGGATATTCAGGACGAACTGCAGACCCTGTACACCTCCGGTACCGTATTCCATGCGTTCCTGGGAGAAAAGCTGCCTGACTGGAAAGCCGCTGCCGCTCTTGTAAGAAAAATAGCGCAGAATTACCGCCTGCCATACTATACACTGTCACCTACTTATTCTGTCTGCAAAGACCACGGCTATCTCTCCGGCGAACATTTTATCTGTCCGAAATGCGGTAAGAAGGCTGAGGTTTACAGCCGTATTACAGGCTATTACCGTCCGGTGCAGAACTGGAATGACGGAAAGAGCCAGGAGTACAAGAACCGTACCGTTTATGATATTGCCCACTCGGACTTTAAGGGCAGCACTAAAACGGTGACCATGACAGCGGAGGATGTGAGGATAGAGGAGACCAAGACCGGACAGGTAACAGCAAAGTATCTCTTTACCACAGAGACATGCCCCAACTGCAAGATCGCCAAGCAGATGCTGGAAGGCGAGGACTACGAGCTGGTGGACGCGGAGAAGAACCCGGAACTGGCTCGGAAATTCGGCGTTATGCAGGCACCGACCCTCATTGTCATCAATGGTGAGGAGACAAAGAAATATGTCAATGCGTCTAATATCCAGAGATATGTGGACGAAGATTAATAACAGAGACCCGGTCTAATCACCGGGTCTTTTGGTATAAAAAGATGAATTTTTGCTTATCTTGTCGGAGCCTTTGCGTTGACAAGATAAAGAATATTCTTCATAATAGATAGCAGATAGAGAAAGATTTCTATTGAAAACCGGGAAAAAACTCCGAAATGAGGGCCTAGTTATGAAAAAACTGCATTTCTAG
>PPYE01679981.1_pt1 | contig 56860 bp, 69 predicted proteins | sample 1559881 | NCBI WGS metagenome assembly PPYE01 (sample SAMN08240022, study PRJNA423297) | Human gut metagenome, whole genome shotgun sequencing project.
CATCGCGGAGTGGAGCAGTTGGTAGCTCGTTGGGCTCATAACCCAAAGGTCGTCTGTTCGAGTCAGGCCTCCGCAACTAGGAGAGAAACTTCAGGTTTCTCTTTTTTTATGTCATAATATACCCTAAAAAGGGTATTGCCTCCACTCTCTTTTCCTCCTACCTTTGCCCAAAAGAAAAAAATAAAGCAATTATGGCACAGATAAAAAAACAACTTACAGAACTTATCGGACATACTCCCCTACTGGAACTTGAACGTTTAGAAAAGGCTCATAATACCCAAGCACGTATTATCGCCAAGTTAGAATACTTCAATCCCGGCGGCAGCGTAAAAGACCGCATTGCATTGGCTATGATTGAAGATGCGGAAAAAAGAGGCCTTTTGAAAGAAGGAGCCACCATCATTGAGCCCACCAGTGGAAATACCGGTGTAGGTCTGGCATGGGTAGCCAGCGTAAAAGGCTACAAAACCATACTCACCATGCCGGAAACCATGAGTATAGAACGGCAAAACCTGCTGAAAGCGTTAGGAGCGCAACTTGTCCTTACCCCAGGAAGTAAAGGCATGAGCGGAGCCATTGAAAAAGCCAACGAGCTGCGAGACAATACTCCTGGAGCAGTCATCCTGCAACAGTTTGAGAATCCCGCAAATCCTCGTGCACATATACATACCACCGCACAGGAAATATGGGAAGACATGGACGGCAAAGTAGATGTATTCATCGCCGGAGTAGGCACAGGAGGAACATTAAGCGGAGTAGGCGAAGGCTTGAAACAGCATAATCCACAAATTGAGATTATCGGTGTAGAACCGGATTCATCCGCCGCTCTTTCAGGAGAGAAACCCGGTATGCACAAGATACAGGGTATCGGCGCCGGATTTATCCCCAAAACATTCAATCGAAATGTAGTAGACAGAATCATCCGCGTAACCGATGATGACGCCATCCGTACAGGAAGAGAACTTTCTCTCAAAGAAGGACTGTTAACGGGTATTTCCGCGGGAGCAGCCACCTATGCTGCCCTGCAAGTAGCCTCACAACCGGAGTATGCCGGAAAGAATATCGTAGTACTACTTCCTGATACCGGTGAACGATATTTATCTACAGCACTATTCGCATTTGAAGAATATCCTCTTTAACAAATCAAATACAATATTCTACCGTATTGACTATTCCCGCACGGAGCGCATAACGAATCGCTTCGTGCGCATTGTTTACTTCCAGTTTCCGGAAAATATTCTTACGATGGGTCGCCACCGTATATACACTCAAAAAACGCTCTGCTGCAATCTCTTTTGTACTCTTTCCCAGCGCCATAGCACGTAGAATCTCTTTCTCCGTCTGAGTTAGCGGAACCATTTTATTTTGCTCCTTTTCTTCCTCACGAAGCAGATCCTTCGCCTTACCACAAACAAACTGACACCCACCATCCACATCACGCAGACATTGATTCACTTCCGCCCGCGGCGCATCCTTCATCAACACATGAAATGACGAGCCCGCAAGCAGCATTCTACGCACAAAATCACGCCCCAGCTGATCACTAAACAATACAAAGTCAGCCTTCGGAAAACGCTCATGCAATACCAGCAGCTGTTCCACCGAACAATCAAGCAAAGTATAATCCAGCACCACACATGCTTCAGGATACTCAGCCAACGATTCCGCCAAGGACTTCCAGTCCAAAGCTTCCACATAAACACATACCGGATACAATCCGGCAGCAATAGCCTTCATACCATAACGAGTCACATCTTGGTTATCTGCCAGAATTAATGTTTGCATATAAGAAAGATATTAAAAAAAGAAAGCTCCGCAAAATTGCGAAGCTTGAAGTGGGCGTTGACGGATTCGAACCGCCGACCCTCTGCTTGTAAGGCAGATGCTCTGAACCAGCTGAGCTAAACGCCCAATAGCTATCAGTTCATCCTTGTCGTTCATATCCCGGTTTTGTTATAAAAAGGCTTTCCCACACGATTTATATGCTCACCAATAGGAGTACCTATATTCTTATTGTAATCAACCACATCAACCTTATATAACAACCCCAAATCCTCTATCTGGATATTGATATCCATTAGCTGATTAAAGGTAAGCCCATCCCCCACCGCAGCCAAGTCAATATCCGATCCCTCGGAATACGTACCCTTAGCACGGGAACCAAAAATAAGCACCTTTTCTATATTGGGATAACGCCGGAACACACCGCAGATATCCGTTATTACCGTATCGCTTAATCCGTACATATCAAAACAATGTATTCATTTCAAGCCGTAACTTTTCTTCATTGAGTTTATCGTCCAATCGCTGCAACAAATGGGAATACTCATCATATATATTACGGACGATTTCAATGGCATCACCTTCATTGTAAGTGTGTGAAGTGGTTACTCTGGCTTTCGCCATTCTGCGCCAACCGTCGTGGTCGGCAATCAAACCGTCCTCGAAAGCTTTTTGAAGCGTACCGTTCGGACCTTGCACAAATTCATACCCTTTGTACTTTAACAAGTCTTGAAGAACCTTCCAGCCAAGTTCGAAAGTATATTCAAATCGCTGTATCAACCCTTCCATTTCCAATTCAGACAAATCATCCGCTTTCTTATCAGATTCTGTTATATCCTGAATACGCTTATTAGCGCGATGAAAGCTGTCGTATCTTTGAAGCCAACGTATATCTTGTTCCATAATCAATCTGTTTTCGTTATTAATTCATTCTATCCTTTTATACTTATAAGGATTTACAATTGTTAGAGGATATAAGTCAAACTCATTCTCATTGATAATTTTCAAAGGTGTCTTATCACGACTTCCTATATTGCCATTATCATATATCTTATAGGTATACATATAAAAAGCATCCTTTGATAAAGAGAAATAATGAGTTTCTTCAAAACTTGCCCATGATGTTTTTATTCTTCCAAACACCTTTTCATTATAAGTATTTTCAAGAAGTTCTGAAACAGAAATTTCTTTTGGCATATCATATACCTCTAAGAATTCCATAGTTCTTGAATTATCATCTGTTTGAAATTTCCCATGAAATACATCAAGTACCGCTTTCTGTTCTTCAGTATAATATTCTTTTATATCTTCATCTTCACCGCAAGCCGAGAACAAAAACAAAAGCACCAATGCCAAATAATGCCCTATAATCTTCCTCATTTTATATATCTACTTATTCATTAATACATTAATCAATCTTTCTTTCTCTTGAAGAAGTTTATCTTTTGCATCGATAACTTCTTTCAAATGCTTTACTTCCTTTAGGGCATCATCAAGTTGATTTTGGCATTCAGCCATAGTTATATGCCCATTATTATCTCGACCAACAACAACATTTGAACTTCCTGTATTAACTTGACTAATAGTTGAATCATCAAAAAAATACCCAACAGGAACTTTTAAAGCCTCTGCAATTCGTTCGATGGTGCTAATTTTTGCATCCGCACCATTTAATATCTTAGAAATAGTAACATCCGACACACCGGACATAGAAGCAAGGTTTGAATTATTAACTTTGCTTTGAGCCATCAAAAGCTGTAATTTCGCTATATTCATAAATTAAAATTCGACTTTCTTACTTTAGTTTATTAAAATACCTTAATTTAATCCGAACTTTGATTTATCGAATTAAACTTTACTTTATATTTGCACCATAAAGTTAGTGCAAAAGTGCAATAACAGCAAAATAAAGTTGGAATAAAAACAGCAAAATAGATTATTCACTCTAAAAAAGACAAGATATGACACAGAAAGAATTCGAAGAAAGAACCGGTGAAAAGTTCGTAGGTGATTATTCAGAAGTAGAAGAATGCTATATGAATACAGACCTTGATAAAGACCTTTTTTGTAAGCTGTGGATTGAAAATCCAACCGCACTTAAAGAAATAGAACGAAAGACCGTATTGGTACGTGAACTATACGAAGAGCGTAAATGCCTTTCTAACCTTTTGATAGATCAAGCAGAAAAATGTAATGCAAGCGATTTGAGAGAAATGGCAATCGCTATGATTGGCGAACGTGAGTACCTCAGAAGAAAGATTGCCAAGGGTTATAACCTCTGGGACGATGATAAGAAGTTATTGGATAATATTTTAAGCAAGTAATAATCATGGGATATTCAAGATGTGCCACGTGCAAATACTTTAGTCGCAGCACTGAAAATAAAGCTATTGGTCTTTGCGCTAACAGAGGTTCCGAAAAATGGCTCGCAAATGGAAAAGCTTGTTTGGAATACGAAAGAAAAAAACAAAAATAGATAATCAATCCCGGCCGGGCTTGACCACCTTGCCGGGAACTCAGACAATAATATCAGGTATATGGAAAATCAATTAGAAATTATTAAATCCAATCTCCCTTATGGCTATGAGGGGAGCATTGCAAAAGAAGCAGGATGTTCAAAAGGCACAGTACATAATATTCTAAACAACAAGCCTGTATCTGCCCGTTCATCTTATAAGGCTAAAGTTCTCACAATAGCAACCAGAATGGCTAAAGAAGCCTTGGAAGCCTCAAAAGGAGTTTCTAAAGCGGCAGCCGAATTAGAAACATTGCAAAATGGAACTACAAGCGAACAATGAATTAACCAAGCGTGAAAATCAAATCGCCGGACTTGCCTTTTGCGGACTCGCAAAGAAAGAAATGGCAGACAGGCTTCACGTGGCTTACGGAACTATCAACGTATTGCTCGACAAAGCATACAAAAAGACCGGAACCAGCAAATTAAATGAACTGGGGTCATGGTGGGCTAATAAAGTATTTACTCTAAACATAGATTTTCAACAGCTACAAAAAACGATTATAGCTCTTTGCTTCTTGGGAATAGTAATATTCCAATTTTCAGTAGATAATCATCACGATTATTACTACCGAACAAGAAGAGGAAGAACGCAAAGATACAAGACAGAAGAAATATCTCAACCTAATTATAAACAGGCAGCATAGCATAGAGTTGCAATGTGTTTCAGATAGTGAAGAAAGCTCGTAACCAATAATTAACCAACCTAAGAAACAGCTAAAATGGGAGAAAGATATTTAGAAAGAATTGTAGCAAGCGGCATAAAAATCGGAACGATTCAGACGCTTAAAGCATTAGGGCTACTGCCGGAGGTGGTAACAATCTCCCAAGCAGAAAAGATATACGGACGTCGTCTCATTACAGAATGGCGTAGTAAGGAATGGATAAAGTTTTATCCTGCAAAGAACAAGGAACGCGGCAAGTATTATGTGAAAATGTCCGAACTGGAAACAGCAAGTGCCATGATGGATATTCATAACAAAGTACCGGCCAACATAATCAAAGTATTAATGCAAGTACCATGACTGCAAAAGATATACAAATAGGGCAGAACATTTCAGCCGGATTCTTTTTCCGGTGCGGACATTACGGGGATGATGTGGACTACGCCATTATTACCGGAGTGGTTATACGCAAATTGGAATGCTATAATCAGGTGCTTGTTGATGTCGATTTAGAACAATCGTTTAATAGTCCCGGCAAATCAGTCTGGGTACGGTTAGACAAAGCAGATTTTAATATTAACAACTAAAATTCTCATTATGAGCAGTATTATTCAAGTTAAGATGGAAGTGCTAAATGCGCTTCCAGCAACGAAAATTGTCGAAAATGAAGGTGTACAAGCAAAGTTTATTCAAATGTACAATGCAATTTGGGGTACGGATAAGGGTGAGCAGATGTACCACAAAGAAGTATTCAATTTTCAAAAATTACTTCGAGATAACCCCGATGTAGCCACTTCAAGCAAAATGTCCCTTTATGGCTGTTTCCTTGATATCGCAGTTAATGGACTAACATTAGACCAGACAGGGCATCCGCTCTGCTATATTCTGAGCCGCAACTGCAAAACTGGGTACAAAAACGAACATGGGAACGATATTTACGAAAAACGTGCATACGTTTCAGTTACCGGCTACGGTGAACTTACCATGCGTATGCGTGCCGGCCAAATTAAATATGCTGACAACCCCGTCGTCGTTTATGAGGGAGACCATTTCAAGGCATCTTTAGTCAATGGAGTAAAAAACATCGAGTATGAAGCACAATGTCCCCGCACATCAACCAAGGTTATTGCAGCATTCATACGCATTGTACGCAATGATAATTCAGTGGATTATCAATGGCTCATGCAAGGGGATATTGAACGCTTGAAACATTATAGCGAAAAAGCAAATTCCAAATGGAATGAGCAGACCAGACGGAGAGAACTTGGTAATGCCAATGCTTTATACACTTCCAATAATGGCGGTATTGACCCCGGTTTCCTTGAAAACAAAATGATTAAACACGCCTTCGACGCATACCCTAAAGTACGTACCGGAAAATATACCATTATGGCAACCGACCAGGAGGAAGAAGAAATCATCGATTATGGAATTGTGGAAGATGCCAATATTGCACAGGAAGACCCAAACATTCCTTTCGGTGAAGAAAAACAGCTCACCGCACCAGAACCAGTATCTGTAAATGTCAGCAAAGCAGATGAAGAAGAAGGATTCTAACCATTAATACTTAAAGCTATGTCAACAGAATTAATAAAAGTAGAAGAGTTTACCTCTTTAATGAAAAGTGCCCCTGACGCCTTAGGCAAGAACCAAAAATCAATAGCCAACTGTAATTCAGCGGGACAGGCAATCTTAGATACGATTCAAGGAGAAGGTATGACTGATGAACTGGATGCCAAAGCTGCGGAGTATCTGAAGAAAGTCAATGTTACAATTACCAACATGAAAAGCCGTCGTGCGCCTGTTACCCAACTATTCGACCGTATCCGATCCATTTTCACGACAGATGAAAAAGCTATTGACCCAAAAGACAAATCAACAATTCCGGGCAAAATAGCTGCAGAACGTGACAGATATGCAGCACTGAAGCGTGAAGAAGAAAGAAGGAAGCAGCAGGAGATGCAACGACAAGCCAATATTGAAAAGGAAAAAGGAACGTATCGGCTTGCTATTGAACAGGCTATCAATACACACATGAGTTCCTATTTTGCCGAACAACAGAAGAATCTGAGCCATATTTGGGAAAGCATTACACTGGCTACATTTGAGCTGAAAGAAAAGAGTATTAGAGGTTGGTCAACTCTGTATCCTCGTGAGCACTTCGACACTTTCAATAAAGATATTACAACTTACTATCTGGACGCACAAACCAAAGAGAATATCAAGGCTGAAATTCTAAGCAATAAATATTCCGCTTTCTCTCAACAGTATAAGTTTGACATGGAGGATTTACGTCAGTCATTTATCGACCGTCTTTCCTCCAAAAAGCAAGAACTTATTGAGGAAGAAGAATTGCGTAAGAAAGATGCTGAAGCTGCTGCCAAAGCGGAAACCGAAAGGAAACAACGGGAAGAAGAGGAGCGAAAACAACGTGAACTTGAAATACAGCAAAAAGAACATGAGCAGCAACAAAAAGCGGAGTCTTCTATACAATCCGCACAAATGAATAGTCTGTTTGCAACGGCTGCCGCTTCTGTTACAACAAGAACCAGCAAAGCCAAAGTGACTGAAAGGATTAAAATACTACACCCTGCCGGCTTCTTGGAAATATATCAGATGTGGTGGATAAATGAAGGTCAGAATCTGACAATAGAAGAACTTGAAAAAATCCACAAAAAGATGATTTCCTTCTGCGAAAAGAAAGCCAACAGCGATGATGAAATGAAAATCAAATCAAAATATATCCGATACGAAGAAGAAGTTAAAGCAGGAAAGTAATGGCAAATCCGGATTCATATTACTTGCGTACAGAAGTCAGCAACTCCGATCTGACAGAACTCAAAAACTATCTTTATCCCCGTACCCAGTATGGGGATAAAGAAAAAGCCTTCAAGTTTGGGACATTGGTAGATGCACTTATTACCGAAAACGAACGGGTACATTATAGTAAGCGCATGGTGGATGATGTAACCTATTCACGGGAAGATTTCGAGTTAGGCCTTGCCATGAGGGAAGCTTTGAGAAAAGAGGCAAGAAAAGACGAGTTCCTTAGAGCCGTTCTTTCCAACTCCGATACCCAGAAATTCATGGTAAACAAATCCCAGCGATTTCTCTACGGAAACTTTGAGTACACTCTTGATACCCGGTGTAAATGGGATTGGTGGTTACCGAGTTTTGGATTTGGCGGAGATTTAAAGACCACTTTTGCAGAATCACAAAACCAGTTCAATGAAGCTATAGATTTTTTTGATTGGGACCGTTCCAGAGCATGGTATATGGATATAGCAGGAAGCCAACAGGACTTTATCTATGCCATCAGCAAGAAGAACCTGAAAATATTCAAAGCATTCATTAGACGAGACGATGATACCTATAAACGTGGAAAAGAGAAATATGATGAATTGGCTTTTAAATGGTGGATGCTCTTTTCTTGATATATTTTAATCGAAAACGATATGAACATACTTATCACACCCAAAGAACAAATCTGCAAGGAACTTACAGATATTGACTCATTCCTCAATATAACAATGAGCGAAAATGCAGAAGAAGCCGTATTGCGCGGAAATGACTTGGCTGTATATGTCGCCCGTTCAGGCAAGTTATTAGCTGATGCTAAATATTGGCTTAACGAAGCCATGAATTCCGAAACAATGAAAACACTTGCCGAAACAGCAAAAAATGCCAAGGCTACAGCTACGGCAATAAACGCTTTAGTAAACTCCCTTTGCAGGGAAGAACGATATTTGGTCGATTGGTGTGAACGGTGCAATCGAACCGCAACACATCAGCTATCATGGTGCGTGACAGTAATAAGCAAAGCCAAAGAAGAAATGAAAATGGCTGGTATGTACAACAATAACAACAGACAAAAATGCTAAACGACCAAGAAGCACCCAAATACTTGCTTTGGCTTCTTATAGCCATTATCCTAATGGGATTAGACGAAAACATTACTGGATTCCCATTCATCATGGGAGCCGGTATAATCATATATCTATTTATTAACATGCTTATTCTTACATCAAAGGATGAGCCTAAAAAAGAGAACAATGGAAACTGCAAAAATTGACATCAAGCAGGCTGTCATTAAAAAAGACAGATTAAATGTTGTGTACAACGAGCGATTCACAGAAGCCAACTACACAAACAAGGTTACCAAGAATTGCGACCAAATCGTACATTCCGAACTGAAGGAGATTTTTAATCACTTGAAACTGCATCTTGTGGTATTATGCGAGCAACCCGAAGCGGAGAAAATCTACAAGTCAAGTTTTACATCACCGGGCTTTGATGAAACTCTGAATAACTACTTCATTACCGGATATGCCAATGACAGCAACGATGGAGTACCGGGTATAACCATAATGGGAGGCAAATTACTACAATCCGGTAAAATTGTGGATTTGAAAATCTTTACTCCATTCGGAGACGAAGAATATAAATTTTCAGAAGAACTACAAATAGATGCAGCAGCTTGCGATGCGGAAGTGGAAGCATATCTCTTTGAAGAGAAATGGGGCATTAAGCAAGAGCGGTTAGACTTTGATAGCGATATCCCCGATGAAGCTGTTACCGATACAGAAGAACTTCCTGCAGAAGAAGAAAAGCCTAAAAGAAAAGGCAGAAAGACCAAAACTATAGCTCCTGCCGCTTAATCAAATTTGGGGCTGATTTTTGTCAGCCCCATAAAACTCTAAATTACAAGTCATGATTATAGAATTAAAAGGAAACGTTTTTGAAGTTACTTTCAAGTACAAGCCCACTATTGTTGACAGAATACGTCAAATCACAGGCAAGAGATATGACGGAAGCAGAAAGAAATGGCTTATTCCTGTTTCCAGTCGTGTCGAACTTGAAAAAATGGTCTATCAAATCAGACCATTTGAAAATATCCAATGGGTTACAGGACAACAGAAACAAGAAGAAGAGGAAGAAGTTGCATACAATATACCGGAGCTGCCGGAGCTTGATATTCCCCACTTACTAAAAGTAAACCCATATCCCTATCAATTAAAAGGAATTGCAAGAGGATTACAGCTCAAACGATTCATGAATTGCGACGAGCCGGGCCTTGGAAAGACACTGCAAAGCATTGCAACCATTAATCTTGGGAATGCCTTTCCTTGTTTGGTTATTTGTCCTTCTGCCTTAAAGGTTAATTGGGAAAGAGAATGGCATAAGTTCACAGATAAAAAGGCAATGGTACTGACGGACAAAGTACGAGATACATGGACTTTCTTTTATCAGACTGGCATGTATCAGGTATTCATCGTTAATTATGAATCGCTTAAAAAATACTTTGTACAACGTATCAAAAAAGAATCTGGTTGGACTTTAAGAGATGTGGAATTCAGAAACAGCATCCAACTTTTCAAATCTGTAATCATTGATGAAAGCCACCGTTGCAAATCATCATCCACTCAGCAGGCTAAATTCTGTAAAGGTATATGCAATGGTAAGGAATGGGTCATTGAACTTACCGGAACTCCGGTTGTCAATAAGCCTAAAGATTTAATTCCGCAGTTATCTATCCTTTCCAGAATGGAAGATTTTGGAGGATATAAGACATTTGTCAATAGATATTGCTCCGGTCAGAATGAAGCATCAAACCTGAAAGAACTGAACTATATGTTATGGACTAAATGTATGTTCCGGCGTGAAAAGTCATTGGTGCTGACAGACCTTCCCGATAAAATACGACAAGTAAATACTTGTGAGATAACTAACCGCAAGGAGTATATCGACGCAGAGCGTGATCTTATCATGTACCTACAAAAATACAAAGAAGCGGATGATGAAAAGATAGAGAAAGCATTACGAGGTGAAGTCATGGTACGTATTAATATCCTCCGCCAAATATCAGCCAGAGGGAAAGTACGTGATGTTATTGAGTTCGTAAAAGACTTTCGTGAGAATGGAAAGAAAATCATCCTCTTTTGCTCACTTCACGAAGTGGTAGATCAACTGAAAAGCTATTTTCCTACGGCTGTATCTGTAACTGGAAGGGACTCACAAGATGAGAAACAAAGAGCAGTGGATTCTTTTCAAAACAATCCCAAAACAGATATTATCATCTGTTCCATTAAAGTTGCAGGAGTCGGACTTACCCTAACAGCATCAAGCAATGTTGCCTTTGTTGAATTTCCCTGGACTTATGCCGATTGTTGCCAATGCGAAGACCGTGCGCATCGTATAGGGCAAAAGGATTCTGTAACCTGTTACTATTTCCTCGGCCGACGTACCATTGATGAGAAGGTTTACCGTATCATTCAAAATAAGAAAGCCATTGCTAAGGATATTACCGGTTCCACAGAAGATATAGAGGAAAATATAGTTGATATGGTAGCGAATATTTTCAGCACAGATTATGATGATGAAGGTTTCTAATGGTAAAGCTATGGAAAAAGATATTAAACGTTTTGATTATTGGTTTTCTCATAATTATCAAGAACTGCGTAACAAGCTCTATGGAGCATTTTTTAATGAAGATATATTTCATGATACATACCTGTATATTAGAAGTATTATCAAGACAAATAATGTTTCATTAATAGACTTCGAACCTTTCTTTATTGTGTGCTACAAAAGAAACAGGCAGAAAAATTTAACCAAAGAAAATCGATATTGCAAACTTGATATATCTTTCTTCCAATCAATAAAAGCCGATGAAGAATTAGACATAGAAGAACTTAGTAAACCTGATAGACTGGCATATAGCATTTTGTCTTTCATAAAGAAGCAAAATTCAGCTATAGACTATAGGCTATTTAAATTAAAAGTCTATGACACAAATTGTTCATACCAAGATTTATCGGCATATACAGGTCTATCTCCAAATATAGTTTATCGAAAAATAAACTCCATCATCCGAACAGTTCAACAAGAACAGTTTTTTCGCAAGCAGTATTCATCTATTGCTATTATATAATTAACCTATAGATAATTAAAGACATGAAACTTGTAGTTTATAACAAAATGAATGCCTTACCTTTTGGGCAGAAATCAAAAGAAAGAACAATCAGATTTAATCAAAGCAATGGGGTTATTTACATCTCTAGATTTCTAGCAAAGGAAATGGAACTCAAAGATGGCGATAAGATTATATTCGCCAATGATGAAGAAAGCAAAAAAGACTGGTTTATCGGTAAAACAAATGATGAATATGGTTTTGTTCTGCATTCCAGTAAAGCAGGTGTCCGTGTCCAAAGCAAATTTATCTGCAACTCCGTACTAAATGCCACCAAGACGAATTGTAATGCAACATTCCTTGTTGCCAAAGAAGCAACAGAATACAACGGAAATAAATTTTTCAAGATTATCACCTCTAGTCCTTTTATTACAATTCCAAGGAAACATCCTACAAACAAAAAACTTAAATGATGACACCACAACAAAAAATAGACCGGCTAAAAAAAGCCGGCTATCAAGTTCAAGAAAAAGGTAATAAAATCCGTGCCGCTAAGGGTTCTTTGATAATCAATGGCACTATAAACCAAGTACACAAAGAAGTTTTTAACCGATAATTATATTGATATGAATACGTATAGCAAATATGTACCCAATGTTTTTCTCGCAAAATGCAGTGAAAAACACGAAAAAGGAGAAGTTATTGAAGTTACAACCAAATATGGCAAAGAGAATGAATGTATTGTATTCAATCTCATCTATGAACGTGAAGGCTTTTATTATTACTCCATCGTCAGAGCTGACGGATTTAATGTGCAAGAATGGGCCAAACAAAGAGCCGAGCGCCGCCATGGTTGGGCCCAGTCTGCCGGACAAAAAAGTAACGAATATTTCAACCGCTCGAACAAAGACAAAGATTTTCTTTCTCTTGGAGAGCCAATCAAGGTCGGGCACCATAGCGAGAAACGGCATCGAAAAGCGATTGATGATGCTTGGAACAATATGGGAAAAAGTGTTGAATTTAGCGACAAGGCTGCCGAACACGAAAGAATTGCCAAATATTGGGAAGAAAAGGCAAACACTATCAATCTTTCTATGCCGGAAAGTATCGATTTCTACGAACACAAGTTAGAGAAAGCGAAAGAATACCATGAGGGATTGAAATCCGGCAAATATCCGCGTGAACACTCCTATTCTCTCGCTTATGCCAAGAAAGCAGTTAATGAGGCACAAAAGAATTACGAATTGGCTAAAAAACTATGGGGAGATTTAGAGAAAGTATAATTGCAAAATTTGAAAATATAAGTATGAAAAAGGTAATTGGGAAAATATATATCTATAAGGTACTACCACCTTATAAGAATTGGTACAGTATCACGACTGATGACGGGCTAAATCGTAGTAATATTGTAATTGTTGGGAAAAAGCAATTATTGAAAGTCGCTTTAGCCTTGATTGTTATGGCTATTTTTAATAAAAGGACTACTATAAATAAATTCAAATCTAATATCCAATGAAAAATGTAACGAAACTCGCTAAAAAGTCCGCAGGGCTTAGCCAAAAATGTTCGATTTGCCCACTTATGCAAAGATGCACTTTAGAAATCCATAGAGCTTGTTTTGACAGCTTTGTAGAGGGTTTCAAGAAAGGGGCCAGAGCTGCAGAAAAAGGAATAAACAAGATGTGCACTTTGAAAAAGTGGAGGATTGATTGAAAGAGGAGCTTATAAAGAAAAAACTGCTCGCAGAATTTCGGGAATGGTTCTGTGAAGGTTACTGCCAATTCTACGGAATGGATGACTACTGTAGATGTTGCCCGGTCAAGGATGAAAACTGCTGGTTAAGAGAAGTTGAAAAGCCTGCCGGGAAAAAGGGGAAACGGAAACCCATCCGTTTCTGTGATACATGCAGGAACTTTAAATCGGATGAAAGAGAATTGAATGATGATGAAATGGATAGAGCTGTTGAGGAGTCAGCCAAACGACATTATAGTGACCTTTGTGCGTTAAACCATTCTCTTAGATTTAAAATGCCCAACGAATATAACGATGATAATTGGGGATTTTATTGCAAAGAGTGTAAGGATTACGAAGAAATATAATTGATAATGAAGCGTGAAATAAAAAAGTTCATATAGCATGAAGATAATTGTTAGTTTTTCCGGTGGTAAGGATTCGCAAGCCTGTTTAATCCAGGCTGCCAATAAATATGGAGCCGATAAAATAGAAGCCGTATTTTGTGATACAGGTTGGGAGCATCCCGATACTTATCAACATATTAGTAACGTGTGCAAACAACTTGATGTCAGATTAGTAATTTTGAGAAGTAAGAAATACACTGATTTTGTGGATATGTCTATCAAACGTTCCCGATTCCCGTCTTCCCAAAGAAGGTTTTGCACCTCTGAATTAAAAATAAAGCCGATGATTGATTATATTCTCTCACTTACTGAATCTTGCTTGATAATTCAAGGTATTCGAGCAAAAGAAAGCGAAGAACGTGCCAAACTTCCTTATGAGTGCAACTACTTCGGAGAATATTTCGAACGTGTGAAAAAGAATCGTAAAGGAAAGGTTATTGAGGTATGGAAGCAAGATTATCGTATAAAAGATGTGCTTAAATGGTGCGAACATTATGATGCCAGTGTTTCCCGCCCAATCTTCCAATGGTCAGCACAAGAAGTTATAGACCAGATCCTTTCTGCTGGACAAAATCCAAATCCTTTATATTATCGTGGATTTTCCCGAGTTGGTTGCTATCCCTGTATTATGTGCAGGAAGCAAGAGGTAAAGCTAATTTCGCAAGAAGAGTTTGGACGAAGTCGCTTGATAGATGCCGAACAACGAATGAAAGAAGAAACCCCAAAGGGTTCGTCTTTCTTCTCACCGGGTTACATTCCTGATCGTTTCTGTAAAAATAAGACTTATCCAACAGTAGAAGAAGTTTTCGAGTATGTAAACCGGAAAGATGCCGGCATGGATGATATGTTTAAACCTGAAGGTGGATATAGCTGTATGAGCCTTTATCATGGGCTCTGTGAATAGAGATTTAATTATCATCAATTACAAAATCACAAAAGAATTTATGGGTGGAATGGAAAAACAAATTATCAGATTGTCAAAAGCAGTATTAAGCAGAGATTTTAGACAGAAAAAGAGTATCTTTTGTTCAATGGTATTACGGCTAATGGATACCGAAGAATACGCAAACGATTACTGCAATGCGCTTAACCTTGTTCTTGAGTTATTTCCAGAAGTTGATAGGAGAAAATTAGAAAAAGAATTGAATAAATACATTTGATTAATCAGAACGAATGACGAAAATGACTAAAGAAAAATGTATTGTATGCGGAAAAGAAACTGTATCAGTCATTAAGACTGATGCAGGCTATATCTGCTATAACTGTTATGCTGAGCAAAAGAATCCATCCAAAAGAAAAAGGAAGAAAAACAACGAGGAAGAACGTATGCAATGCAAGTTCTTTGAAGAAGTGGAAAAGCTATTCCCTAGGTTGCCCAATAAACTTCTTTTCGCTGTTCCGAATGGTGGAAGCCGCCATATAAGGGAAGCCGCTAATCTCAAACGGCAAGGTGTAACTTCCGGCGTATCCGATGTTATCCTACTAATCCCAAAGAAAGGCTACGCTTCGCTATGTATAGAGTTTAAGACAAAGAAAGGCATCCAATCGGAAGAACAAAAAGAATTTCAAAGGCAAGCGGAAAACTGCCGAAATAAGTATGTTATTGCCCGCAGTGTCAAACAAGGCATTGACGCACTAAAGGAATATCTGCTATAAAGGTGAGGGGGTCGCTATTCACGAGACCCCCTCACTGCTATTTTGAGACTTTTATAAATTCATTGTAATCAATCTTTGTGTTGGGATTAAAATTAACCAATTCCAGTTTATACCCCTTTGTGCCCCAACTCCACCACAAGAATTTTCGTTTTGGGATTCGATGAACAGCAGCCGCCAGACTATCACGAATATTATAATAAACCGTAGAATCTTTGAAACAGGCTATCACATGAGACCATTTGCTATTAACCTCTAAACAATCCGGCCTGTCCGGAAGTGGATGCCAACGGTCTGCATAGATTGTTTCTGTTGAATGAATCCCGGTTTTAACCAAAGCCTCAAGATGCTTGTTTTTAATGCCGAGTTCTTTTATTGTTTGAGCATCATCGGCACGATACTCTTTCAGCTCATCAATAGTCAAGTTCAATGCCGACACGGAAACTGCATTTAAACTATCCCGAATTTTATAGGACTTTATGTCTTTCATTAAGATTGCAATATTACCGGATTGACGCTCACATTCCTTTTGCAGCTTCCGATTATATTTAATCAAGCCAATAGTAACAGATACCAGTGCTACTAAACCTATAAACAACCATTTTTTCATATAATCTTAGACCTTAAGATAATTAGCTATTCCAATGGCATGAGCCTTTACAATTCGCGCTTTCCCATCAGCGGAAAGTAAGAATTCAACATCTTCCTTATTATCCTGAAAAAAGTTTTCGGTAAGAACTGCCGGACATTTCGTTTTCTGCAAGATGTAGAAGTTTTCTTCCCAGTCAGGGTCTTTATCCGACCAATCGCTGCGTATTTTTGTCCCGGTCGGAAAGCATTCTGCAGCCGATGCGTACAGACATGATGCCAATACATCGGCTTTTGTGCTTCCCTTGCTCGTGTAAGCAGACCAGCCTCTTGCTTGCATCCAATCTATTCCAGAACCTGCTGCATTACAATGAATAGAAATCAAGATCACATTAGATGTACCCAATCTGCCACAAATCTCATTCACACGCCGGCATCGCTCTGATAGTGGAACATCTATTGTCTCCTTTACAACCCTTTCAGCATCAATACCCATTTTGCCTAATTCCAGAACAAGCATATCTGCGATTTCACGAGTCCAAGCATATTCCCGCAATTTTCCATCAGGAGAGCGCTTGCCCTTTGTATTCTCACCGTGGCCGTTATCAATTAGTACTTTCATTTTCTTTCAACTTTAGTTTTAATCTGTTCAATTAAATCTTCTGCATCCTTACTGCTAATACATTTTACTATCTTTTGTGCCATATCGGCTACATCGGCAGCATGAGACTTCTTTTTGCGGCTATTTTCCAATACCGAGCGACCTTCTATGCAGATAATACCCATTGTTATCAAAATCATACAATAAGGAGCTACATACCAAGAAATGAACAGTCCTAAGACATCGACCATTGTACCGAATATCAATACACGGAAATAATCAACCACTTTAGCTACAGTTCTCCTTAACCCCTTACTATCAATTTTTTCTTTATTTACTCTTGCCGCATCAATGCCACTCCACATATCCACGAATGAAGAAACGACAATAAAGATACAGCATGTAAACAATACGATTGCATACAAGCGTAAGTCTGCAAACTTTATCCCACCTATCTGTTCAATCACTTCGACCATTAGAATACAGTATTAATTATCCATGAAAAAACATAAGCAACACCAATAACAAGGTCTGCTAAATAAGCGCCACGTAAAGTTGCCTTAACATCTTTCTCATCAGGAATATCATCCTGCGCTTCTTTCCATTTTGCTACAATGTAAGCGCATCCTGTACCAATAGCAGCACCAGCCAATACCGGAACAAACTTATTTCCAAACAAGAATACAGCAACCAACACACAAATAGCCACAATCAAGAGACCAACCAAGCCGTGAATAATTTTATCCCAGCCATACTTTTCTACCAAATCATTACTCGCTTTCATAAACTCTTTTCTCTTAAAATATAAGCCAAGAGAGAAATTGAAGCATAAAAAAAGCAGCCGGAATTCGACTGCTTTAACTTTTAATGATTATCTTTGCAACATCTCACTTACTAATGCGCATTATTTGCGCAGCAACTAAAAATAAAGCTCGTAGTGCGAACGAGGGTATCTGCCCCCGGTCGTGCGCTACGAGCGTTTTTAGTTAAAAGTAGGTGAGATGATTTTTAACAGGCCGGGGGCTTTTTTCTTTCCTTCCCCCCAAAAAGGAATATTCACATACTATTCAACTTGATATTTATTCAGACTGAACGTATCTTTCTTTTTCCAACCGTCAGCAAGCGTTTTTTGGATATGTAACATGACTTTTGTATAGAAGTCTGTCAATTCCTCCAATGCCGAAAACTTCCGATAAACGGGCGTTTCATCCGTACCAAACTTGAATACAACCGGAAGGGTTGCACCATTTGTCTGTACGGCCAAATCGTATGCAGCTTTGTAGTTGAACTGATTTTCTCTTGAAAGCCATACCTGCACACCCTCGTATGAAAATCCTTTCAAAATAGTTTCGTCCACCTTCTGGTTATACCAATCCATAATCAAAGCCTTAACTACTTCATCTGACGGTCTGCCATTCAGGAACTCCGCTTCCATATAGTCGGCGGAACCGTCTTCATGTTCTTGGATATCCCAACGGACACGCCATTTATTCTTTGCCGGACTGACGCATTCTATCAGTTTCACATCGGCTGTACCTTCTACTCTTTTCATCTTAACTGAATACATACTTGGTTCTACCTTTCCCGAAAGTTTCCGTCTTAATGGTGGTCTCAAACGGAAAACCATCAGGGATTTCTTCAATCTGTTTGAGGATATTCTTCATTTCCTCACTGTTGGTAAAGAACTTCTTGGGTTCGCCGTTCTGCTCTATGGCCACAATACAACGGTCCTCGCCTTGTTCAGTCTTTATTCCCATCTCAAAATCCTTGACTATGATAGGAAGGTTTACCAACTCACGGATACTTACCACCGTACCCGAAAATCGCTTCTTACCGTCTTCCGGCTTGTAAGCGACATTTAAATCTTTAAATGATTTCATTTTTTTGCCTGTTAATTTTTTAAACAAATTATTACAATCAGCGTGTTTCGTCATGCCGTAGAAACTGGCAATCAGTTCCCGCCTCCTTTTTCTACTTTTTACCTCGTGCATCTTCCGAGCAAACTTCTGTTTGATACGTTTCCTCAATCCTACATAGTTAGGGCGAATAACATAGCCAAGAAAATCAATGCCTTCCTCTACCGGAAATACCCGTTCATTAGGCTTGATTTCCAAATCTATTTTCTTCATTTGCTCATGAATAACATCACGAATCTTCCACAATTCCGCTTTCGTTTTACCGAGTACCAATCCGTCATCACAATAGCGATAGTAATATCGGATACCGTACTTGTCTTTCAAATAATGGTCTAAAAAAACAGACAGGAGCAAGTTTCCCGCCCCCTGCGAACTGCGCAGTCCGAAACTGATACCTTCCGGCAGCAGCTTAACAAACCGTTCCAGTAAAACCAATAGCCTTTCATCCTTGAACACCCTGCGGAAGCACCACATCACAAAATCCTGCCGCACGTTATCATAGAACCTGCAGATGTCGAACTTGTAAGCATATAACGTGCCTTCCGGATCTTTTTGCAGATCGGTACGTATGCGATTCATCAGGTCATGTGTGCCACGCCTTTTGATACTTGCTCCGGTTGTCCGAATATAGCGTTTCTGCAAATGACGGTCTACAACATTCATTACAGCAAACACAGCAATACGGTCTTTCATAGAAAGTATCTGTAAAGTACGTTTCTTACCGTACTCCTCAATCTCTCTTTCATGGTAACCGCCAAGCTGGAATGAACCATCCGCAATAGCAGTCGTAAGTTCAATGATGATTTCCTCCCTATGAGCGAGTAAATATCGTCCTTGCTTTGACCTTTTATGATTTGTACCACGCAGTACTGTATCGAATGCCTCCGACATATTGGAGTATTCGATAATTTCCTCGATGATATATCCTTCCCTGCGCATACAAATTCAGCTATTGGTTAATAAACATGGAAGATAAGGGCCTTCCTTTCCCCGGGTCTGACTTCTTCGAACTGATAACAGCCTACCAAACTCCACCCGACGCGTGATTTTTCAGCTTTCCACCTTTAAAGGTGCTATTGCTGCGGCTTGTTTCCCTCGGCTCCGCCTTGGGGACACGTCCCCGTGCTGTACGCCAATTTATTAGATTTCCAGACGGGAACCGACATTCGTATTCGAATTCGACGCATCGTTATTCGTATTCGCATTCGATACACCACCATTCGCATTCGCATTGTTGTACCCACGATAAACCACACGGCTTATAGGAAACTCCACCTTTTTAATTACAAAGGTATTACTTTTCATCTGAAAACTGTTTTAAATAATATTTTCGACGGGCTTACGCCCGTTTTTATTTTGCATCACTTCACATAAGCGAGAACGAAGCCGCTTTTCGCTTTGTCGCTTCGCTCCCGCTTTCGATTAAGCTATTTCGGACAACGCCTTATACGCTTCCACGCTTTCCGCCTTGACGAGCCGACCGCGGAAGGCCAGACGGGAACCGACATTCGTACTCGAAAACGACGCATCGTAACTCGTATACGCATACGATACACCACCATACGCACTCGCACTGTTGCACCCACGATAAACCACACGGCTGGTTGCAGTAGATACATAATACTTATCGCAATAATAGGTACTGGACGAACCGTTAGCTGTTCCTACCGGTACGATATCCATGTATTTACCATGAGCAACACCTGTTATCCACTGGTCGCTTGATGTCTTACCTTTCACCATACGAGTAGTACCGTCAGGCATCCAAATACGCCATTTCCCCTGATTACCGCTATCATTCGGTAAGTCCACACCGTCCATCATTTCGTACTTGTTCCCATAAATATCCTCGTAACCGATACAGCATGTATTGTTTACTTGAGTAACCATAGGCGCACCGTACTCATCTTGACTCACATACCACGCATATTGGTGAACAAGACCGTCAATAAGCGAATTTGTTACTTTGTTATTTATGGCGTAGGCTGCATCATAACCGATTGTATCCTGCATACCATAACCGGCTGTACCACCAGTTATACGAGCAGAAGTATGCTGCCCCGCACCGCATTGTTCCTGGCAATCCCTGCGCCCATATCTTGCATAGAACAAATTAGCAATACGTGAGTGCATCAAAGCATCTATCTGTTGCATTCCTCTTTGCTGACTATAGTAATGAAAATCAGACCATGTCATAGCAGCAGCCGTAGAGCCTCCAGTAATACAAGCACGCAACTTACTACCAACAACCGAACTGCCAACAACAGCACACAGATGCTCATCGTTAGCGACCCAATCAGGCTCCATGTCCTCAATCTTGTCGGAGTTTGAAAGAACCACCTTGTCAAACTCTGCCGTATTCAAAATAGAAAAATGCAAAGCAACAGCGTTACTTGGAATCTCGGTAATCAGATACATACCCGCTTCAAAATTCAAGCCGATAGTAGGAACAACTATAGTTTTCACCACATTGCCGGAAGCATCTACAAATACACTACCAACGAGGTTAGTACCGGGAACACTTGGAAAACGTACACGCTTATATCCGGCAACATCAACCTTACAAACAGAATAGGTCTTATCACTACTATAAGAGTCCTTTAATGTTGGTTTGCCGCTCAAGATTTTACGTTCGGCCAAGAAACCGCCTTGTGTACCTTTTATATCATCCAATGTCAATACTGTAGCTGCAGGAATCGGCGGCATATTATCCGGCCCATTTGAACTGTAGCAGCTATAATGCCTGTTATTCAGATAATCATTTACCCCTTTACTCCAGAAGAAAGGCTCATACATCATCCATTCACCTTCATTACCATTCAGCTTAGCAACCGTACAATCATTAATATTTTCAGCATCAGCATAAAAGTTAGAACTGCTTTCATGTAGCGGATAATAAGTCATTTCACCATCGGGATTATTAACTTCCACTTCTTGGCCGGCAATAATCTCCTTACGACTGGTAGGCATCTTTGTAACTTTGGCAAGTACACGGAATCGATTCTTAAAAATAGCTGCTACATGGGCACTCATTACGTATGTATTACCATATTTGTAACCAGTCTTATTGTCAAGATTTGATATGTTAGCATCATCGGATACGCTATTATCAAACTCTATGACACTATAAGAAGGCTGGATAATATTCAATTCAGGATATTTCTCACGATATTTTTCCGCTTCCTCATCCTCCATGTACTTCATTAGCCGTATTGTGCCACGAAGTCCGGAATGGCGGTTATCAATCGCCCCTGTAGAGGTGTACGTACCATATTCGTAATATTTTTCAAGCAATGAGCCATCATCTTCACGGTCTATGTCAATGCTGAAACGTTCCAGCTTTCCCGTACCTGCTTTTTTGGCCGCATGAAGTTTTTCGAGCAAAGAAAAACCATCAATACCGGGACAACCCACAAAGCGATACCCCGTAATATTATTGATACCTTCCAAAATGAGTCCGCTTTCGGGAAGTTTTGTCAAATACTCCAGGAATAATTCTTCCAATGTATTCGGCAAACATAACCGTACAATCGGTGCACCCGTAGCAAGACGCAGGCGAGTTATTCCTGTTCCTTGTACATCCAGACTTTTTAATCGAGCCTGCCAACTCAAATCTAAAGTGGTAACATTGCCGTTGTCGCCATTACGGGCCAGCAGGTTATTGCGCATATTAAGTTCTTCCAGTAGCAATAAAGCGTTTGTGGAAGACATAAACGAACCATTACGATAACCACCCGGCTTTTCTACGCTCATGTCAAGCTTAACCAATGAAGTGAACAGACCGAAGTTAAAGCCAATAGCAAAGGCATCCTCATGCCATACCAATTCCTTAATTTTGGCCGCACCGATAATCTTCAGCGGGTCATTCTCCCCGAACATTCCTTTTAACTGCAATGTATGAAGTATATCGGCTTCCACCACACCGCTATCAGCCTGAACACCATTTGATGTTGATAGTTGCACACGATAGGGAATGGTTAAAGCGAACTGCATGGGCTTCAATATATAACCGGCATCCAACGATGCAGTGGATTGGTAAAACTGTGCTCCAAGAGTGGAAACATAACCATACTCCACTTGCTTAAGGTCATATCTTCTTTTTATAAAATACCCTCTATGAGCCTTCAATGACCCTTTCAAACCATAAATCTGAGGATAGGTCTGTTTCGCTCCGTCAGAACCCACCGGCATTTCATTCAAAAACGGATAGATATATTTAAAAATACCCGATTTGTTATACAACCTTGAACACCACTTTTGCATCTGCTCCGTATCAAAATGGTCTAAAGCCTTTTGAATGCTGAAAGCTGACATAAACGAAGTACCGCCATTATAGCCGTTAACCATTATTTCAGTCATCATTTCAGAGAAATTCGCAAGTATCAGATTCCATAACCAAGAGTTATGCCCCTGCATCACATACGCCCCATCACGTTTGGTCTGGCGGTTATCATCGTACCTTCCTGTAAGGAACGACTTGTTATCACTTCCGAGCTGGCAGTCGCCATCATAGTAAGTGATGTACCATATCACACCGTCCCATGTCCTTATCAACATATTCTTCGCCAACTGGTCCACACCAAGATTAAAATCCACGTACAGATAGTAAGCTATCAGATATGGCAGGTTGAAATACTTGTGCGCTTCTTTCTTGAAAGTGCCACTCGTCCACTTGGCTTTAGGAAATTTACCATTTGCATCCTCATAATCCACGCTTTCAAACAAATGTGTTTCCTTGTTATATGTGAGATTCTTTCCTGCTTCTGTTTCCTTCATACAACGATAAACGAAGCCCATCATACGATCGACAGCCTTGTACATCTTGTCGTACTTGTCGCCGGTGCCGAGGTGGTCTTTCAAATTGGGTTCTTCGGCCTCATTACCTCCTCCATCCGACCAAAAAGTGTCTTTCGGGTGGTTAAACTCCAGTCCTCCATCGAAGTTGTTGTCCATAAAGTCTGCATGGTCGGCTTCCGTACTCGGCAGCCACTGGAACAGGCAACAGGGGTTGGAGTTGTTCAATGTTTCAAAGCAGATTGGAAGGTACTGCTTATGCCCCTCTTCATCGGCTTCGAGATAATTCAGTGTGTCGCCCTCTCCCCATGTTTCCTCGCCTATGGTCTTGTCCTGCCCGAATATCGGATAACTATCACTCTTCTCATTGTTGGTGTTGTACTGCCCGTAATAGGTCAAATCATCATCCACAGATTTCGCAACAAAGAGGTCGCACGGCATACCGTCTATAGCCGAGCGGATGTCGTCCGTAATTCCGTGATCTTGTGCATACCTCTGTGCAGGAGTAAGAAGCCCCATTTCCTTTAGTCCGTCATGTATGAATTTAGCACCACCAGTGTTGGTAGTCATGGACGAATCGGAGAAATCGCACTTCGGGCACGCCAGTTTCGCACCGATAGAATTTTTACGCAGTTTGAAAAGATTCTTTTTACCCTCAGTGGTTATAGGATTGCTTTGGTTACCGTTTCCATCTATCTCACCATAGCTCAAACTTACAGTCTCACCCGGTGCTGTTTTCTGGAAGTAGAAACGAAGATTCTTCCTCGCATAGTTCACGGATGACGTTCCCTGTATTCTTGCATAAGCATTCTTCAGGATAAAATCCAAATTTCTATCCTCACCATTATAGAAACGAATTTCTCTCACCAATTTATTCGCCTTCTTGTTATTTAACTGCGCCAACGCATCCATAACATTAAGCGTATCGCTTTCGCTCGGTACCTCGCTTCCTACGCTACCTGTACCTATAAGCATCAGTATCGAATTCTTGCGTTTCGCCATCATTCCCATAAGTTTATCCATGCTCACGGTATCACCCTCACTTAACACCCTGTTATCCTCGTCAAGCGAACGTACCCCTTGTTCGTTCTCCGTATCTTCCAAGTGGTTGCGGTCTACTATGTAGTTATTCAAGACTTCATCCGAAGCCAAAGCCTTATCATAGATGCGGATACTCTTGATAAAAAGGTCTGCACCGTCCGATTTGAAACGTAATTGTTCCGTTATGTCGAAATTCACCTTATCCAACCATTTCGATGCAGCACTTTCCTCACCATTCACATAAAAACCTATCAATCCTCTCTGTTCGTTAGCTTCTATATCCGGATAAAACACATAAGTTATCTTTATATTCGTACCCGGCTCGAATTTTGTACCTACACTATCTTCGTAACGGATTATCTCACCGCTATCCATTGCTTCGGTTACCACACCTGTAAGGAACTTGGCTTCTTCCGGTGTTACTACAAGACCGTAACGGTTTCCATTATTCAATTTGCCAAGACAGGTTATCAACTCCGCTTTCGTATCTGTTACGTTAGCTGTGCTGTATTCGATTTCAATCGTCATTCCAACTTCACGGATAGAGTAGCCTATAGGTTTATCAGCTTCGTTGAACGGATGATAACCGCCATCGGCCGTAAGTGTCATGGATGCACCGTTACTTAAAAGAAGCCTATCCTTATACCATCCGCTTCCTGCACCATTATTATTTACACTCCAAAGCACTTCCTCAAATTCCATATACTTGCTGCCACTCGTCCACGAAGCTGCATTATTTTCCGTATTACTTCTTCCGAAAGCATCAAACGCGCATACTGCATCGGGCGACAGAATAGCTTCTATGTCCGGATGGGATGAAGTGTTTACATCCAGTATTGCCTGTGCTGTTCCACAAGATAGTATATAACTTTGAGGCTCAACATTTACATTTGTCTTTCCATAGCTTCCTATCCCTCCCCTCGGCAACCTATCCTCTTTAACAAGCGTTTTTCCGCTTTCTATCCTCACCGTAGCGGTATTCGATTTTTGGTCATACGCTGCATAAGTGAAGTCCCATGCCGTAAACTGTTCAGCGTTCAATATCGGTTTTTTCCACTCCTTTTGAAAGCCTGTCGCCTTATGGACAAACATTGTTCCAACATATTCTTTCACCGTATCCCCGGCTTTCAGTAGCGTAATGTAATACACCTCACTCATTACACCGGAATTTTCATGCAATGCGTATGCTTCCACTACGTTTACCCCCTCTACCATATCGGATAAAGGAACGGTTATATTCTTTGATTGAATACCGGAACCCGAAGAAAGACCGAGCGTATAAGGTGCTCCTCCGTTCAAGCGATAATGGATATTCTTCTCACCGGTAGTACCCTTAACCGTGAAAGGAATATTCACATCATTTTTATATCCCCCGTCAGCCAGTCCGTTACCTACCGAATAAGTGGTGCTTAATTCCATAGCCACCATCGTTACCCTTGCCGCCGATGTTTTCATAAGGCTTTCTCCGTTATAGGTAGCCTGCGCTTCTACCTGTACTGTATAGGCTGTTGCATCTTTCAGATAAGGAGAAGCGTCAAAAGTATAAGTTTGTCCGGCTACCACTCCCACAAATTCCGCTTTCTGAAATTCAGAAAGCACAGTAGAACCTCTCTTTATAATCACTCTTGCCTTCAGATCAGAGTAACCATCTACATCACTTCCTCCGGCAGTAGCAACACCCACCGAGTATTTCACTGTAAATCCACTTCCTAAAGCAAGATATTGTGATGGTGGAAGAATGGAGCCGGATGTATCAGTAAGGTCAATGCTTACCACCACCTTATCATCATCCGTATATTTCGAAAAACGCACCTCTTTGGTTTCCTCACCGCCTTCCTTGGCTTTTTGCGTCACGGTCATTACATACTGCGTGCCATCCTCACTATCTGTCACGTCGATATCCGTTACCGTTCCCACCATTGCATCGAACACCGTTCCGGATGTAGGAGGTTTCGTCTCTCCGCTCACCAGTTCCTCGGTAGGGGTACGGTTTGACAGTTCCTTCTTTAGAAACGCTTCGATGTCATCGCCTGCATAGGCATGATATGTACCGTCAGGTTGTTTTTGGTTCCATGGTGTTTCAAGATTCATCGGATGCTCGGAAGCATCAATAATACCGCTTATTTTTCTTTTTGCCATAATATTATCTCTTTTATATTATCAAAATTATTCGTTAATTGTTGCTACCGTTCCATGCGTCCGCTCCGTTCCACGGCTCGTCACCTTTCCAATAACCAATTCCAAAGCAACTGCTTATGGCAGACCATACTAGCCTTGCCCCAACATAAACAGCCGATAGAGCACGTTTTCCCACGTATACAGCCGTTATTTCCTTTCCATGTATGCTTATCATATTTAATCCTCCTCGTAGATAAGGTACAATATATTATCATCCTTTTCAGGTAATGCCTCAAAATCATCCTCACTTATAGGCTCATGACGATATGCCAATACCTTTAAATCGCCAGCATCAAGCACATACAAAGAAGTGCCTTGCATATACAGCTTATCCGCAAGCGGTATGCCGTTCTTTTGGAACATAGCAGATGACGGTATGCCATCGGATTCCCAATCACCATGCAGTGAACCTTCTACTCTGTAGGCAAACCTTTTCGCATTCCTTACCCATACGATTTCCCCACCCGGCACGGTACTTTTATCCGCCTTAATCTCTCCTTCCTCAATAATACCGGAGAAACGAGCCGTAGCTCCCTGTAAGGATGCTGTCGTGGTATTCTCCACTAATTCTACAGCATCTTCGGCCTTGGCTGCTGCATCGTTTGCGTCTTTGGTAGCATCAATAGCATCTTGCGTCTTGTCTTCCAATCCGGCAATGGATTCTTCCGCCTCTTTTGCTGCTGCATTTGCACGGGTAGCCGCATCATTCGCGACCTTACTTATCAGTTCAAAAGGAACATTTACCAGTTTATCCCCTTTCTGGCCGGGAAGTGATTTCACTCCGGTAAGCGAGGTTACAGTCTCCATATCCTCCACACCGGTAGAAGATTGGAGTATACGGTCCAATACCTCCTGAACAATCTGTTCGATATTTATTCCTTCTGCCATAAGCCTATTTTTCTATTAGTTTTACAACTTGCGAATAGCAACCAGGAGTAAGACCGGAAACTGCTTCTTTTATTATTACAGCATCTTCCGCCGTTATATCAATTTCCCCTTCTGCATCCATTATCTGCATACACAAGCGATACGCCCGTAACTTTTTATCAGTATCTGTCTGCTGGTTACCACTCGGACGAATGCTCGTCCCATTAAATAGGCATTGCGCTACAATATGACCAACAATTTGCGGCTCATTATTTATCCGCAACGGCTGGCCGTCAAAATCCTTGAAATAGTCATTAAGATTCACTTTCATATCCTTAAACTTTTAAATATATGTCATCTTTACAACAATACCATTAACAACCTCAAGGGTATATTTATAAGTTGCAAAATCACTCTTTACAGTCCACTGGAAGGTACCAGAAACACCCTTCCGGTAACTGTAGGTTCCATCGCTGGCCAGACTCCATCCCGTACCGTAATTATTCGACAGGATATCGTTACAATACACCGACCCGTTCACATGTACACCACCATCAAAATAGCCGGCATAAGTATTGGCACTGATAGGATAGCTCTGTCCAGAAGACTTGCTGGAAGCATAAATGGCAGCCCCGCCAGAATTGGAACCTACGGTCTTTACCCCAAATTTTCCCTGTGTAGCCGCATTAAAAGACACGTCCACAATGCCTTCCATATCTGACTGCGACACACCGAGTTTCAGGCTGCGCGAGTCATTGCCGAAGTAATCTCTTGCTTTCCAGTATAATCTTCCGGATTCAATAGTAAAACCACCGATTTTACCTTCGTAGGCATATACCGTTCCATAAATTTTAGCATTACGTGTTTCAATACTTCCGTCAGGCAATATTTTAAAATTATTATTCGCTGTTACCAGTCCTTCTAAAGTGATGTAATCTCCCTTTATCTTGACACCTTCAACGCTGGCGCCTATGAGGGATTTAAGATTTCCGTCACTGTCAATAGCAAACATTCCAGCCATATCACTCTTCGTAATCAATCCCGCTCCAGAAACAAGATTCCCTTTTCCATCAAAAAGGCCGGAAGCCAACAAGTTCATATCAGCCTTGGTCACTATTTGGGAAGATTCAAGAATGTTACCATCCTTGTCAAAATTACTGGCTGCTATTTTCACCAGAAGATCACTTTGTTCAAACAGTGTCCGATATTTGTAGGTAAGTGCATCCACTTTATTTGTGGAGAATACCAACAAAGAAATATAAATGACACCTGTGAAAGAAAGCTTGAAATCGCCTGTACCATTCCACAATCCATCAAGCGTAAACATCCTCTCGGTATTGGATACTGGAAGTTCTTCCTCATATCCGAACATGGCAAAATCTTCAAATCCGGTTTTATCGGCATTAACAAACTCAATCTTCAAACTACCTGCTTTGACTACACGATATGTAAAAGACAAATACACAACTCCTGGTACTTTCAGCCCCTCACTATTGGTTTGCTTATATTCTGGCACTAAGCGAAAATCTTCCAACCGTTGCATAATGTAACTGTTTCGGATATATGCGTATGGTATCTTTCCGTCTGTGCGTATTTCAGCATGACCTCCCGGTTTTGTCGACAAAGGACCATTATTCGCCCATATCCACTTTCCACCCAATGTCAGCAAAGTTGCATTCTTCCCTGTTGTCCATTTCTCCATACCGTTAGCGAAAGAAGTGTTATCAAAATAACTCTGCTCCTCACGTATTTCTTGGCGCAAGCCTTCTACCGCTGAATGTATTTTCCCCTCTGTAATCTCAAAGCGTGTCAATATATCCTCACCAGTCATTAAGACAAATGTACCTTTCAAATATACGTTATCGCCATAAAGCCCATTTCCTTTAGGTTGTTTGTCGGCGGGAAAGGAACTATCTTTAATACCATCCAAATTACCGAAACGACAGCGCAAACATCCGTTGAAGTTCTTGGCTTTTACTCCGTCCAAAATATCGATACGAGGCTGTCCGTCTTCTGTAGCCGATATACTGATAAGATTCTGACGTAACTTATTCTCTGTATTACCCATCAATACACACTCATCGCCTACAGTTGGGGCTACACCACCAAATTCGGAAACAGGTACTGTAACGCCGTTTACATCGGCCGAAGCAATTTCCACCCAATAAGCCTTGCGAGACGCACCACTAGTAACAGCGCAACGCATCAAGTCATGGACCATAAAATCACATTCCTGCTCAAAAAGAATGCGGTAGTTATTACCTTGGCGAATAACATCCTTTATTTTTCCGTTAGCTGCAGAAACGATAAACTGACCGCCTATGCTACGCACTTTCTGTATTAGTAGTTCAAGGGCTACCAATGATTGCCGGATGGTAGCTTTATCTATAGTGAGATGACTTAATCCGGTAAGTTGGTCTATCCATATCTGCCAGCCTTCACCAATCAATCCATCTACAAACTTGGTACTGCGAAGCAGCTCCCGAATAACAGCTGTAAGGAATTCAGCATTCCCTAAATCATCAATATTGGCTCCTGATTTACCTTGAACGAAATCTCCAAGTTTTATACCTTTTAAAAATGTTATTAACCCCGCTGCTGTATCGTTTAACTTTTTGCTTACTGCATTGTCCGCTATTTCCTTCAACGTACGAAGCGATGAGAGTACATTCTTATCTGTAAAAGGTCTTTCATCATACTTTTCCAGAACCGTAACACTACCATTTCCACCACCGCCGTTTATAGTGGCCTGCATAGAACTTATCTGTCCTTCTATCTTATCTTCCCATTTCTCTGTTAGATAGTTTGATACGACACACGACAGCTTTCCGGTTTTCAGATTCTTTTCTGTGGAAACAATACGAATGATTCTACTGATATTACGAGACGGTATGCTTACAGTTATCAAATCCCCACACTCTAAGCCACCTTTTTCCCTCATATAACGATAATCCACATCAAGAGTAAACTTTACCCTTTTTTGCGAATTAAAAGCAAGCCAATCCGTAGCTTTCTCACGCAACTTTGATATTGCAGCTTGCTTGTATGCCTCTCCGAGACGAATACCGGTAAAATTAAACTCCTCACCACCTCTCAAATGTTTGGCCGCTGATGGGATAAGAGGTCTGCTTTGAGTCTCCGGGTCAATGGGAGCCAATTCATCTTCTTGGTAGATTAGAGTTATTTTCTTATTAGAATTATCCCACTTAAATTCAAAGGATTTTCCCATTAAATCTCCTGTGAGAAAATTAATACGCGCATCATCGCCAATAGCCAATTCGTCGATATTAAAATCAATATCACGGCATATAAACTCACGATAATTCTCCCCCGTAGGATTCTCAACAAAACCAGTAAAAGAGGGATGAATATCATCAAAGACAATCTTTTTCTCAACTGCCCGATTGGTCTCTGAAAAGTTTTCCAAATACTTTTCGGGCAACATCAAACGTCCTTCTTCATCGCCTTCCCCTGGAGCCATATTCTTTGTTCCACCAACTGGATATACACGGGTAGTAACATCACCACTATCCACGTTACTTTGCTCTACCTCATACAATCCGCCACCTTGCCCTTGTGTAAATGTCAGATTTCTTTCATTTTCAATGCGTGATACATAATTTATCGTATGGTCATGTACATAATACTCATAGCCATACGCCGAAGCCAACTCTGATAATAAACTACGGCAATCTATCCCGTCAAAAGACAATGTCATATATTCTGTATCAGGAATATTGCCAAGCTGCCACCCTGTATCTACCCCTAAAGGATTGTCATTTGTCTTGTTGACATTCCATATCAACAACTCCAACCAATCTCTCAATTTTCCCGTAAGAGTAACGCGGACGCTTTTGGTTATCTTATTGGTGAGAATCTTATCTATTAAAGTATATTCCGGTGCTTCAAATAGGTATGTTGTAGTATGATTAACAGAACTTTTATCGGCAAATTCAGATGCACGATTAATTTTATATTTTATTCCGCCAACCCTTATAAAATCCCCCTCTTGAATATCAGGAATGGTATCAGTTACCACAGTTACCGATACTTCATTCTTACTCATTATGCCATTAGCCAATATAGCATCATCAGATGCAATACTGGCTACCTTGGTATCAATTCCAGAAACTACACGATATACCTCTAAGATGTCAATCATTGCTGCATTACTCTACATTTTAAATCGAATTCCAATACATGCTTAGTCCGCACTGTAACGGTTATTCCATCTTTAAAATATATTCTCATGCGCTCATTATCTTTCAGAGTCAAATTTCTAAGACCAGGACTAATACACAAAGCTGAAAACCTGCTCATGCTTGAGTATAACCTTTCCAAGCTGCTCCCCAGCATAGTACACTTTAATGTCAATGTGGTAGGCTCACGATATTTATTTTGCATATATGGCAAAGTCGTACCTATCTCTATCCGCTTTCCAATAGCCTCAACACCAGAACGAGAAGATACATAAATCCCAAAATCAGCACTTAAAGAATAGCCATCCATTACGTAGTTATTCCCACCTGACGGATTAATGTCTATTTCTGCCGGAATATAGCTTTGTTGCCAAAATTTTACTTGCACAATAGCCATATTCAAAGTAACATATTCTTCTACAGAAATCTCATCCTTACAGATAACATTAAAGCTACCAAATCTAGTCGATAAACGCCTGCATGAAATACAAGCCTTCTTTAGCTTATCTAATTGGGATTTTACATTTTCAGAGCGAACCACCAAAGATAGAAGTAAAGTCCGGCCATCCAGTTCAATATCTTCTGCATCAACAAACGGTTCAATACCGGTTCCCCAATTATATTCCGTTATTCCTTTACGCTTAGGAAGGTCAAATACTCCTGATATGGCAATACAATCTTTTGTCTGACCTACATAGGGAAAAGCATCGTAAGAAGATATATCTATATCGTCAAGTTTATAACTCATAAGTGGCTCCTTTCCGAACTATTAAATCAGCTCCCGTACAAGTTGCATTGCCATATAGATAAACCGTAACATGAGCACCACTACATTCATCTACGATTATATCTGCATTATCCAAAGCATCTATAATCAAGCGTGCCCCATTGGAAGCCCGAAGATTCAGCTTTGTACTATCAGCAGCCCATATTCGGCACATCATTCGTTCTGTTATTTCCACTACGGCATAACACTTCCCCACAAAGGCTACTTCCTTTTGATTTTTCACATTTACTGTTTCATCGGCATACAATCCTTGTCCGTGCATCATATCTCCAAAATTAGAGCGAATAAATACACTTGATGGGGTATGTCTTGAAAGACAAAACTTAATATTATCAAAAAAGCATCTGAGCATATCAACCCTAGACTTTGTAGCTGCTAATTCTTGTAGTCCTTCATTGCAGGCTCCAGCAGCACCCGCTAATAATGCAATTCGTTCTTTCAGTTCCATACTATCCTCTACCATTATAGTTTTTAGTGTTTTTTCTTATTTCATCAAGCTTTGTTTCCAATGATTTGATACCCGTTTTCAGTTCTTCAACAAGAGTTCCGGTATTATCTGCCGTTGCTTTGGTATTATTGTTTATTTCAACAATCTGCACATAAATATTAGCTATATTGGCAAGCTGCGTCCGGCATTCTATAAAATGCTCATGGCTCAAATTAAGCAAAGAACGTATATCTAAAGCAGACATATTCCATAGACCTACAAGCTGGGAAGCGGTGCCCTCAGTTACCGCAGCCTGCAGCTCACCAGTAACACCATTCTCTATTTCATCTTCAACTTCGCTATTTACAAGTCCCAACTTCTTCAACAATTCCTGATAACGCCCCAACTGTCCCAATATCTGATCTTTTCCCTGCTGACCCGCTGCAACAATTTGGTCTATTTCCCAGTTGGTAAGTTCAAAACCGCCGGCACTGTTTTCATTAAAAGCATCTGCCATTTTTTGAAACATATCGGACATCGATTTTTGGATTACAAAAACGTCCAGTTGCTTAGATATGACATTCTTCATCAAGTCATTTATCTTTTCTTGTATAGCTTCTTTGCCGTTATCAAGACCATTACATAATCCGTCAACAATACTCGAAGCCATATCATTGGAAAATGAATACAAATCAGTCGTTGATAATTCATCTATAATTCCCTGTCTGAGTTCTTCTATCTTATCCCTATAATCCTCTATTTGGCTTTCCCAATCAGCAATCTTCCCGTCGTCACGTTTTTTAGACCTTTTGCTTTGCTCTGCAGCTATCATACCCTCAGTTTCCGCTATCTTTTGATACAAGTTATTTACCTGCTCTATCTGCTTGCTATATTTCTCACTGCCGATAGCTTTGGCTGTTTCACGTTCCAACTGCCGGTATTGCTTTTCCAAGTTTTTCACATTCTCTTGATGCTGTTTAATTTCCCGATTAGCCTTACGACTTCTTCGGTCAAAGACATCAAATGCAGAAGATATAAGCCCAACGGCACCTGAAATCATAGCAGCCGGATTCATGGAAGCAATACCGCCGGCCAGCTTACCTGCCGACCCAACCATATTGGATATACTTCCAAGTAACTTTTGGGTTTCTTCATCCCCAGCCAATCCCATGTTCTTTAAACCGCCTATGACCGAATCAAAACATTCGTTCACCATTCCAAGCACTTCGGAAGTATCACCAAATATTTCTTTTAAGGATGCTTTCTTTTTAGTCTTATCAGCCTCTTTCTGATATTCTTTTATATGAGTAACCAAGCTGCGGAACGGGTTACGAGATTTGATTTCATTCTCCGCATCTTTCAGCTTCTCCAAGACCTTATCCAGGTTAATAGGGTCCAGCTTCAAATCTTTAGCTTTCGACTTGATTATCTGAATAAGATTTTCTATTTCGGAAATGGTAAGGTTATCCAAATCGCCGAACAATTTTACCCATTCATCCGACTGCATCAACATCTGTGCATTTAACTCGTTCAAGGCTTTTTCTTTGCCTTTGGTTAGTTTATCTACCAATTCCTCATTCCCTGCAGCTTGAGCAATCTTTTCATCCCATTCTTTGGTTATAGTGTATTCGCGGCTCTTATAATCATCAAGTTGAGCAATAAGGGCATCGTATTTTTCCTTGAGTATTTTTTCTTCATTCATCAGATTCTTAACTTGAGCTTCAGAATACATATTACTCAATAAGTCTCGCTGCTCTTGTGGTAACTGCTCTATGGATGTAGTTGTAGGCTTGAAAACTCCCTTTTCATTATTCTTCTTACCTTTATTCCTTTCCTCCCATTGTTTTTTTTCGATTTCTTGTTGAGCCTTTATCAAAGCTTCTCCATATTCTTTTATCGCAAACAACTCTTTCTGAAAATCCAAACGGCGCTGAGCTTGATACTTTTCTTCCCCTTCTTCCATTGCATCGATTCTCATCTGTTGCAAATCCATTGAAAATTGTTCAAACAGTTTTCCCTGTTCTTTTTTTGCATTCTCAATATCGCCTTTATAATCTTTTTTATCCGGTTCTGTATTAACCACAGTTGTGCCGGTTGTAGTAGTAGTCGTAGTGGTCGTACCAGTATTGACAGAAGTCAGACCTTTGATAAACGGAGCAAATCTCTTTTTTACTTGATAGATATTATATTCGGTCGAATAAACGCTTCTGATATATTCATCCAAAGCATCCACAACCTCATCACTTAACTGCCTATTGCCACTAGCAATGCCTTTCAACAGTTCTCTTTGTGTATCATACAAAACTTTCATGTTTCCCGTTCCGGCTCGTTGAGCTTCTGTCACCTTATCTACAATATTCTGAACTGTCAATTCTACCAATCCGCCGTTGTTTGAATATTGTGAAAGCCCCTTACGTAAATTCTCCAACTCATCAGCCTGCTTCTTTACTCCAGATGTAGCGATTTCATCGGTTGCTTGGTTTTGTATCTGTAAGGCGATCTTTTCTTTCAATGAAGCATTTATACGGTCATAAGCACTCTTAATTTCTTCTGCAGAGGATTTTTCAGTAAGCATATTACTAAGATAACTTCCATACTGTCCGTTTATCAGGTTTATCACTTTCCTTCTCTCTTCTGTCCCTTCCTTAGCGCGAGCCAATGCCGAAAATACATCATCCAATGCTCTTTTCTCTTTCAACTGTAATGCTATGCACTCGTTATAAGACTCATTTAATTTCCTATTTGCCTTCTCTGCTTCACTAACGTATGTTATATGCTTATATATGGCATATCCCAAAGCAGCTATAGCTGTTGCAATAAGCATATAAGGACTTTTAGCCATTATAGCATTCAATGCTTTTGTTTTCATGGCAAGTATTTCCTTTGCCTTGCTGACTATATTAAGCCAGTTTGCTTGAAGTTGCATCGATAGGGTCCACCCTTTAGCCAATCCCTGTTGATACAACTCAGCTTGCGCAGCGAGCAATACCGCAACACGATAACTTCCCCACGCCGTAGCACCTACTACCAACAAATCTTGCAAGGTAGATAATGTGTTTACCAAATCCCCATTAGAAAACGCATTATTAAAACTTTCGGCGATACCGGCAACTTGCTTCATTATTTCCTCGCCCATTGGCCGGAGTGCCGCAGTTATATTATTACGAAGAAGTACCAACTGATTTTCAGTACTATCATTCATCTTTTTAAAAGCAGTTTCCGCAGCTCCAGCGGAATTTCCCAACTCCGCCAAATCCTTAGAAGCTCCCTTGGCATTCTTTCCGGTAAGAGCCAATGCAGCTTGCAATGCTTCATCAGTACCAAGCAACTCTTTCATCTTGGTTGCAGAACCATCAGCTTTATCGTAAATCAACTGTAATGCTTCTTGGAATGTACGGCCTTGGAAAGCTGCATCTCCGAGTTGGTTAGCTGTACCAAGTATAGCAGCACGTATCTTTGTCATGGCTTCCGATGTCGGTACACCTTGCTTAGTTATAGTAGCCACAGCAGCCAGTACATCATCAAGGCTTATGCCAAATGAAGCAGCAATCGGTGCTGCTTGGGCAATGCTTGTGCCAAGTTCCCCAAACGTGGTCTTACCTAAACGAACCGTAGTAAATAGCTTATCGGACACGGATTTTGCTTTATCTGCCTGCATACCGTAAGCATTCAAGATAGTAGTAATGGCATCAGCAGCCGTTGCAGTTTCAGTCAGACCGCCGGTAGCCGCCTTAGCGGACACCTCTAAAATTTCCATACCATTTGCTCCATCATGACCAGCAGACACGATTTGATACAATGCTTTAGCCGCTTCATCACCGGCAATAGGAATATCACGAATCATATCCATAACACGATTCATGTATTCTGTCAAACTACCGTCTACCTCTTTAGAAAGAGTAGCAACTTCAAGCATGGCTTTCTGAAAACGTTTTTCAAAATCGTATGATTCTTTGGCCGCACGAGCAAAGGCTATCCCTGCACTGATACCGATACCTCCGAACACATCAAACGATGTAATTTCATCAGCCATCGCCTTTATTATACCAATAGCTTCCCGACGACTTTTATAAAGTCCGGTATTATCTATGCCTGTAGCAAAATATAATGCACCATCTTTATTCTGAATACCCATAATTCATTTATTTTTAAAATATAAGAAAGCCCCATATCTTCACAGACACGGGGCATCAACCTCTAAAAACAAGACATGAAACAATGTTTCAACATTGTAATATATAAAAACAGGCATTATTTCGCTTTTGCGCCTTCAATATCATAGTACCTCTTCATCCGAATTGTTTTTGTCGGATCATCAAAACTTGGTAACTCAACCCATTCATAATCCACACCTTCGGTTTCTCCATCTTCATCAACTGTCCGGTTTCTTTCTTTCATCACAGAAGCATATTCCTGCATCATTATTTCAATCAAGGAATAACTGCTTTCCATTGTTTCCTTATAAGTCAATCCTAACGAATCATGCACTATAACTAAGAATCTTGCTTGACTGTATCCTGCCAACTTTGCAGATTCTTCTGAGCGGCTATTATCTCCGTCTCTCCCAATGGGCTCACGCTCTGAAGCATCGTGATAGAGTCGCAAAAAGGGAAGTAACCTATTCTAAAGAATATGGCATTGAGAAGTATTCGTATATCTTCCCATGTGGAATTATCTATAAGAACATTGCGAAACCATGCCGGTGGCTCCGACGGCTTATTATGAATGCCCAAACATACAATATCAAGAAGTAACTCTCCATACTTATCCATCATAACCGGAAAATCACTAGTCGGCTCATCAGGCTTGACAATCATCTTATCAAGGTCTGCCGGTTCTATTTCAAGCAAAAGAGGTCGCAACTTAAACCATGTCCTAACCGTTATCGGACGTATGACTATACTATCCCCGACTTCCTTTCCTGCCGGAATAGATTTTCTCTCGCTAAAATCAAATGGTATCTTGACTGGTTGCTCCGTTATGGAAGCCGACTCCAATTTAAACAAATTCTTTATGCTCATAAATTTATCCAAAGGGGCTATCCCGTTGTACTTCCGGGAAAACTCCATAATATTCGCGACTATTATAGAATTGTTTCGCCCCTATCCATCAAAAGTTTGTTTCTATAGGCGGACTCGAACCGCCGACCTCATTATACAATGCGCTCTGCCGACTGAGCTATATAGAACCATAGTTATTACTTGGATGCGGTTTTAGCCGCCTTAGCTTTAGGCGCCGCATCAGTAACTTCACGCATAAAGGCAGTTTTGGTTTCCCCTTTTTCTGTAATAGCTGCCTGTACGTACACACGAACCAATAACAACTCTGCCTGTTCTGCGCCCGGAGCCTGTGAAATCTTAGCTGCTATCTTACCATTGACAACAGTATAGACTACTTTCTTTCCTTTTTTGGGCAATGTTTCGCATTGGAATGTCTTATTGATTGACGGAATATCCGTAGGCTTATTCCAAATATCCTTTGGAGATAATTCTTCCCCTTTGTCAACGGTTCCACCGGCAAGCAATGCTATTGTATCATTACATGGAGTAGGAATAGAGAACTCAATATAATCAGTGGTATCTTTTACAAATTCCACATATAATGGTTCGGTACTGCCTTCAATGTCTATCTTCACTTCCTTAGGGTCTGCAAAGTTGAAAGCAACACTACTTTTGGTGGGTAAGGGAAGTGTGGTAAAATCCGTTCCCGGCACTCCATCACCAACATCTGCAATTCTAATCGCGCCTACGCCCATAGCAATAGGCCTTACCGTTTTTGTTTCTGCCATAATCAATTATCCACTTTTACATTAAATCGAATATTAGTACACATAAATCCCTCTTTTAAATCCGGTATCGGAATACTTAGGAAATCCTCTATTTCTCTACAATTGCCATCATCGCTATTTATCGAAGCAAGAGCCTTACGTACCATACGTTTTAACTCTTTCATACGTTGACGCTGATACATTCCATTATGCTTCAAAGGAACAAACACATTCACATTTACAGGGATTTTATTAATGAAATCCAACTCCGTTAATGATAGATGATTAATTACGATATGTTCGTCCTTAACACCGGCCTCAGATTTGTCTTTATATATGGCAATTCCAGTACCGGCAGCTTCTATCGCTTCATATACGAAATCTATTACATCAAATTCATCCATAAACTAGATTTTTTCAAATACCCTAATCAATGCCTTACGCAAATACTCCTGACATTGGATATATCCCGTAGTAGCCACATCTTTTCCTTTGGCTTCAACATGAACCGCATATTCCATACCGGCAACACCAATCAGTACGTAACTGCCTTGATAAGCCAAAGAAATATCTTCGGCCAACTGTCTGGCTTTGGAAATACCAGTATCACCGTCATTCCCTTTACCGCTTTTCTCAAAGTTTTCAGAAACGGTTTCTCCATCCATAGCTATTATATAGCCTACAGAAGAACGAAGATTGCCTGTGCGGTCTGTATAGTTACCCGATTTACGGGCCACTTCTACAAATTTTTCTCCGGCAGCAGAAAGTAATTTAAAAATCCTTTCTTCTGCTCGTTCTTGGAATTTGTCAAACCAGCGGTCTATATCCGCATCCGAAAACAAAGGCGTCAGTCCTGATTTCATACATTTATAATTGAATGGGATTGATACGGTTCCCAGCAAATTATATCCACATCAACATTAAGAGAAGGAACTTGTAAACGCAAATATTTAACATCAATATCAGGACGGACTTTAGTATAGAAATAGCCATGTACTTGCTTTTCGTCGCCAAGGCTGTTTTTCTTCATAACTATACGCCCATCACTAACGGAATCATATCTTCCCTTTACTGACAGAGTTTTTGTTTCTCCATCAGCCCACTCACCATTGACTAATTTTCCGCCAATTTCATAAGTTATCAAGGCAGTATGAGGATATCTGGTTACCATGCGTTCCTTGCCCTTCCCCTAATAATGATTTTCTTTCCTAATTTGGCAGCCTTTTCAGGCTCCCCGTTCTCAATATATAACTGCTTTGCAGTCTGTATATAGTAAGAGCGGGGATGAGAGATAGATAACTTGTTTTCCGTGAAATCCGGAGAATTTATCAGCATGGCATACGTATCAGCGACACATAGACCAACTTGCTTTATATTATCAGTAGTACATTGTTCTTCGGGATTAATACCACGCTTTACAAATACTACCTTTTCCAAGAAGCCTTCCATATCTCCAATAGAGGGATATTCTAGTATCGTTTCTCTGATTGTTGCCATAACTGTATTATTCTTCGTCACCCGGTTCTAAGTTTTCATCATCCACTTCCTGACCCAAGAACTTAGCAGGAATATTATCCGTACCTTCTGTTGCTTCGTCTGACGGCCATTCCTTACCGTCAGCCTGCAAGATATACATAGCTTCCGGGTCATTGACTACAGGAATTGCATTAGCTTCAGCCTTGGTCCACTCCTTGAACGGCTCTTCAGTAGAGAATTTTGTAACCAAGATAAAGTCCTTCTTTACCATGATTGCTTTCCTCTTCAAAGACTCCGAATTTTCAGCCATAATAGGACCGTGCTGGATATTACCAACATTCAAATCCTCAAGGAAGCAAATACGATGCTTCTTCCATGGGCAAACAGTAGTACGTTTGTGGTTTGCATCTTCAATACGCACAGCCGGATTGATAGTAATAATCTGTGCCGGATTCTCCTGTTCTGCCAAATACTCGTTGATAACTTTCTTTGTAATAACAACCTTGGAGGTCTGATTAATCCAACCTTTAATTTTATCAATGGTAGCTTTCTGTTTCTTCAACAATGTAAAATCTGATGTCAGCATAATAATATAGCGCAAACTATTGCCTACTGCTGCTGCATCCGTCAGCACGTTTTCAATATCCTGCAAACCATCAGCTTTTGCTGCATCAGCCCAATCTGCAGAAGATTTCTTTCTATTCTTTTCCGGCATACCGCAGCCTACAAATTCAGTGGTTACAATACCGTTATTATTTTTCGCAGATAGGTTAAATCCTGCACGGCTCATATACTGCATAGACAACCATTCTACACGACCACGCACTGCATTATACACAAAATCCTGGTCTTTAAAAGAAAGATTCAGCAACTCCATTTGCTCTGCATCTCCTTGCGCATCACGTTCCAGATTCTTATATTCCTGATAGTCGCTTTCGTTCATGCCACGCTTTACAGCTATTTTGGGAATATCACCGGACATTTTGCTGATTACTTCCCGCGTCTTCTCTGGAGCGGAAGAATCAAAAGAAACGACATCGGCAATTACCGGAGCACCTTTCTCTCCAACCAATGTTTCCCATTTCAAGCTTGTAACTCTTTTGGGAGTAAAGAAATTAGGGTAATACATTGGTTTTACATGGCGCGAGTTTAAACGGGCGCTCATGTTTTTCTTGTTTACTTGTTTAATTAAACTTCTTTCCATAAATCAATTATGATTTCTTGTTTACACGAATCTGATTAACGGCATCAAAGCCTTCAAGCCTGCATCGATAGGGAAGGGCATATTACCTTCACTAATGGTTCCACGCACCATTAAGCCGCATGATTGGTTAGCAACAGTCAAATCAACTTTTGACAAGGTTATCACCAACTCAGATGAACTTGTAACAAGAGTTGCCTTTCCTGCCGTAGTCTTCTCTTTTACCCCGACCAATACTTGACCTACCTTTGCTGCGCCAATCGTGGCTTCAAGAGTAATAACATCATATCCGGCATTACTCTTGTCTATGGCTGTAATCTTATCGGATGCACCTTTTAAGCCCCCTCCAACGGTAACAAAATCCCCAACAGCAAACAGATGGCTTTTATTGACTTTTACAGTCGTTCCCTCTGCTTCCAAGGCTTCTGTAACCAAAGCAGTCTTGATTACACGATACCCTCCATTTTCATCTCTGCCGACAACACAATATGGCGGCAATTCGTCCAATGGCATACCATCAAAAATCGCAGTTCTTAAATCAGCGCGAACAATGGTACCGCCACCGACAACATCCTCGAGCATTTTTATGACCGCAGGATGGTACTGAAATTCTTTTTCTTTCTTAAAAAACATAGCTACAATGGATTAATTATTAATCAATACCGAGACTGGCAACCCCGTTGGAATCCCCAGTACCCTCATCTTTATTCATGATTTCCAACCATTCCTTTTCTGTCCGGTCTTTGGGCTGTGCTACATACGGGCGATAATTGCCTGCATCCACTTCATCGGATATTGCGCTTTGGCGAATTTCCTTATATTCTTCTTGAAGCTCCTTAATTTGGTCTTCTACAGATGTTTCGGAATTTACATCAATACGCTTAAACCATTTTTCCGGCAACTTGGCTGTATCAAACAATGCCTTAGCAGACGCGTTTTTGCCGGAATCGGAAACGGTTTTTGTTAAGGTGGAAATATTATCCGTTAAGGTCTGGATTTGCTTTTGCTGGGCTTGAATCATCTTTTTGAAAGCAGGCGGAAGATCATCCAAATCATCATCTACATCATCGTCATCGTCGTCAACGACCGTTTTGTTTTTCTTTCCTTTTTTGCCCTTTCCCTCTATAGGCTTGCCATCTTTCAGACCATGCTCCTTTTCATATTCAGCAATAGCATTATTGATAACATTCTGTTTGTTCTGCTCGCTTGCTTCCAAATCCGGAAGAATGTTATCCTTAAAAAGAGAGACATAGTTTTCCAGATTTTCCTCGCTCTCAACATTAAATAAGGCTTTTACCTTTGCAGCATATTTCTCTGGAATACCTGCTTTCTTTAAAGCTTTTTTAATTGCAACTAAAATTTCCATAGTCTTTTTGCTTTAAAATATATTGGAGCAGGATTTTTACCATAAAAAAAGGCTACCCGCACCCGGATAGCCTATATTCAAATAAACTTTAAATACTAATCTTCATCGTCTTTATCATATCCACACATGGCATCAGCTTCCGCCTGCCAGCGGTCAAACATAAAGTAATACTTTTTATATCCCTCTTCCTTTTCCTCCATGCTTAACCTTGCCCAACTTACGGAAGCCATCATTACTTTGTTATTCTCATCATACTTTCCTGCTTCGTAATTTCTGAGAATTCTTTCCGATCTTTCTTTCCAATACTGGCGAAGCTCATCTGTAACTTCCGGTACTTTAACTTTATCTGTCATAATTCTTTCAATTCAATATTAATCTCATCTTCCAACTCCAATATTGAGACAACCTCAAATCTTGTATCAGTTGTAAAGAGAACCTCGTATTGGTTCATCTCTACAAATTTACCGTTAAATTCCGAGATTTTCGATATATCCTTTCCATTTTTACCCTGAATCGTAAAAACTATGCTTACTTCATTTCTTTTCAAAGGACGATAACTCGCAAACATATCAGCTATTTCCGGAGATTTGCTACATGATGTAAATATCTTGTGGGAAACCTCTTTTTTATCCTTATACAAAGCTTCGTATTCCTTTCGCTTTATTATAGTACCACGATACGTAATGCCTTTAAATGTTGGCAACAAATTCAACCCTTCACGAATTAATGTTGCGGCAGCTTTATTAAACTCGCTAAGGTTCTCATTATACAACTGCTTATTTAATTGTCGATAGTTGCCTCCGGCTTTAGTATAATGATGTATAGCGGCCAACCTTGTATTAGAAATATTCGGATATTCCTTTGAAAGAAAATCAATAGCACGCTGCATCGATACAGATGTGCTTCTTGTGCGGGTAAACTTCTTTTCTTCCAATGTATAAATATTGGTTTTCAACTCTCCAAAGAACCGCCGGTTATCACGAATAAAATAGGGTTCATTGCTCCATCCTTTAGCCCTTTCAAGGTTCTTGTTTACCCAAGCTTTAGCCGATTGAGGTATATCTTTCACAACAAGTTCTTCTGGTATCGTATCATTTACCAAATACTCGGCCAAATCTTCCGGTTCCATAACTATTGGAGTCGCATAACAAATGCAAAATGGATGAAACCCTGTGAATTTAAATGTTTTCGGATATTTGCCAACCATCGAATCACAAAGTGCACACGGTCCTCGATTACTATCAGACCGTCTTATCTCTATGCCCAAAACAAAGTCCTGACTATTCCATCGTTCATAATCTGCTGCACGATAAGCCATATTGGTTATCGTAGAGGATAATCGCAATGCGTTCATGCTTGCACTACGGTACACACCTTGGCCCGGATGATAATTCTTCATAGGCTGAGATAAAATCAGTTTCCCATTTGCATCACGCACACGCCTAAAACGTTTGTCCGGCTCTTTAAGAAGTTGGCGCACATCCCGGCCTATCTGCCCGGCATTACGGCCTACCGATACTCCGGATGCAAGATAATACTCCAGTTGCTCTTTTGCCAGCTCCGCAATATTCCACACACGGTCAGATAAGGCATTTCCCCTAATATCCATACCTTTTTTTAGCTGCAACATAGCTTTGGCATTATGAGCAAACAGCCCTTCTTTTATAGCTGTATTGATAGCCAATCCCTCAATATACCTTGAAATAAAATCATCATTCTTTAGTTCAGAACGTTTCCATGCGTCCATTTGGAATTGAGTAATATTGGCAAGTAGGTCAGATTGTAACTTTACCAACTCCCTATCAATACGTTTTTCTATTGACTGGTTTCTTACCCATACACTATCTTTCCCCTTATCTGCCCATTGTTGAAGATAAGGGGAAATAGCAGCAATAAAACGATTAAAGATAGCTGTTATATCATTTTGCTGCACCAACATTTTTTGCAAATGCTGACTATCATAAAAGGAAAGCCCTTTACGTTTCATCATTCATCTGGATTAGCAGGAAATGTAGCACCAAAAGGATTGCTGTTTTGTGCCATTTCTTTTTCTTCTTTCTTCATGGTTGCAATCTCTTGTTTGGCATTCTTTGTATAAGGAGATTCTGCAGTAATGGTCTCTTGCGAATTGATAGGCTTATTACCATTTGCAATAGCCAAGTTCTGCAAAATTTCCGTAAGGTTCTTGGGCAAGATTGAACCGAACTTCACCTCGAAATAATTTCCCTCTATTGCGCCAGCGTTTTTGATATGGGAAATACGGGCCATACCAGCCTGCACGATTGCTACACAACGCTGTACCACCGGACCGAATATTTCCATCTGTTCCGTAGCTTTTATCTTTGCGTCAATAGTCATAAACTCACGAGCCACTCCGGATAAATCACCTATACCGATAAGGTTGTCAAAGGAGAGGTCAGGGCAAGAAGCACCGGAAAATATCTCATGCCTTTCGTTTGCGATTTCCTCTTTCTGAGAATCAATAGACTGCTGCCAGGATAAATATTCTGCATCACCATGATAAGCAATTCCGGTATCCGGGTCCACTTCCATGGAGAAATTCAACTCCTTTCCCACCGTTTCCTTTGAAGGTAAATTGGTCTGGCCGTAAGTCTTTAGCATAGGGTCTCCAAAATAGTCATTAGTATCTGACATTCGAGAAAGGCGCATTTCATACGCATCCATAAGAACTGCTATATCTTCCCAGTCCGGTTGGTCTACTTCTGCATAGACAACTGGAATTTTCCCGAATAGATTCTTATCCTTTGTTATAACCCACTGCCCATCATTGATTCCGGTTATAATCTCATTAGCGGTATAAATCTTCACGCATTCACAACTTCTGCCATTAACCATAGCTGTGTATTTATGAATGAAGCCATCCATATCATCATCATCGTCAAAATGCGGGTAAAATTCATTCGTTACATTATCATCCTTTGGTGTTGATAATATTTTGGCTTTTAATACGACTTCTTTTTTTAAGATAGGATTTCCATCCTTATCCGTTCCCTTAATATTGCTTTTCGTTACAGGATAAAAGACAATCGCCCCTTTGGTTTCAGATAGTACAATACGAGCAAATCTCATAAAGACTGATTTCATCTTAAGCTTACGGACAAATACCTGCTTGAAGTCTTGCAAGCTATCATCATCCATATTATCTGCCGATACAATCATATCCCCACCGAACAAAAAAGCTGCTGCTGTACGTACTATCTTCTTTGGGATATTAGTTACAATCTTAGCAACCGGCACAGTCTTATCTTCCAAACGTTTTGGTTTTTCTTCGCCAGTATTTGGGTCTGTTTCAAACTCTGTATCTGAATATACAGCCACTTTTTTAGGTTCACGGAAACCTACTGAAGTTTTACGACGGCGGCGTTCTCCGTTATATTCCTCCAAATATTCTTTGGGGTCTCTATCTTCTATGGTATCTATACATAAATCACTGACTATTCGAGAAAAGTCGTCATTACTCAATATTTCGGATATTCCTGGCATATACTTTTCTCTTAAAATATATCCTCCTATTGTATTTCACAACTATAAATTCCCTACCATACATACAAAAACTCTATTCTTCAAAAAAGAAGAATATGAAAAGACTTAAAAGAATAACCAATACAATCAAATGGTTCTTATATCAAGAACAAAGTAGAGAAAATCTATTATTATGGTTTATTTGGGATATAATCACAACATTCTTTATGTAGTAATTTTATCCGCGTCCTACTTTGCGCGTTGTTTTTTTGAAATTCAGTCCGATTGACTCGGCAAACTCTGCAAGAATGGTGCATCCGTCCGGTGCATCATCATAAGCATTATCCCCCTCACGCTTATAGTTTGTAAGAGCTTTCATAAAGCGTCCGTAGTCAGAGCCTTTAGTGTATTCTGTTTCATCAAGAAATGCGCAATGCTTTTTTATCCAGCCGGCTTTCATCAGAATACGAGTTTCTTTATGCTGAGTAGTAGGACGCGCTTGGATAAGACAGGACTTTCTTTTCATGGTAACAAGTTTACGCACATTGATAGCGAATATACGCCCACCATTGTTTGACTCGATACGCAACTGGTCGCATTCCGTATCTATCACCATTTGTGCCAAATGTGGTTCTGTAACTTCCACAGGGTCTTTTGTAAACAACACATCGGTAATGAAATATTTCTGACCGAATACCTTTGCAAACGGAGCGCAAAAATCATCATCTCCCTTATCGGCCGTATCACACGCACCGATAACACCATCCGGTCTTTTACCTGCAATATCGGCGAGTTTAAAGCGCATAAGGGAGGACTTCGGAAATAGTAAACCTTTTGCTTCGAATGGCTCCTGCATATACTCGGCCATCCAAATACTTTCGTCTGTCTCCGAGCGCAATTCAAGGTAATATTCGGTCGTGTGTACATCTTCACAGAAGGACCGTTCGTTTTCATCAAGAGCAGCAATACGGATGATTTCATTATATTTCCCTGCTTCTTCCAAACGCCCAAGTACATCATTGGCAGACCAGCGTGTACCAATGTCAATAAGACAACAGTTACCCTCTATACGAGAATCATGCGTACCTTGTTTCCATGACCATACTTTTTCATTATTGTTATCGGATAAGGCATCTTCCAAACTCTTGTACAAGTCGTCCGTCATGGCGAGCATGGACGCACCGAAACCGATAACAGTTCCACCAACACCACCGCCAAAATAAGAAACCTGACGGGCTCCTTCAACATTCCAGCTCTTCACATTCTGTTTATCACCTTTAAGATAAATATCCGGAAATATCTCATGAAAACGTTTGGACTTCACAATATCACGAGCGTCATAGGAAAGTTTATTGTACAATGTATCAGAACAGCAATTACGCATAACTGATTCTTCCGGAAAATGCCCAAGCATCCATGCGATAAACAAAGATGAAATATAAGACTTTCCTGCACGTGGCGGCATACTTACTGCAAGACGATAGATTATGCCGGCAGAGTATGACTCATATACACGCATAAAAGCTTCTGCAACTTTCTTCAGGAATAAACGCTTTGCAAAAAACTTCGGGTCATAGTATAAACAGAAAGCCCAGAAATCTTTCTGAGCTTCCCGCTTGCGAAGAATTGTTACTGCCTTCGCACGCTTTATAAGAATTTCCCGGTTGCTTTTACTCTTGTTCGCCACGTATTATAGCTATTAACTGTTCATCGGTCATACTTTCAAGTTCATCACCTAAATTCACATTGGTATCAACTTCTTTACGGTCGCGCCATTTTTCCGGCTGTCGATTCTTCAACCAAAATATTGCAGCCGTTGTGTCCGGTGGATAATGTTCTATATACTCCTTTTGGTCAGTTATACGCCCATCAGATGTAGCGAATTTAGTTGCTTTGCATGAGTAACCAATAGCACGATTATACAAGCGAGAAGCTACATTGGCATCAGCCAAATTCTTTCCTTTTTTTAAGGACTCAAGAAATTCAGGGTATTTCTTTTTCCAACTATTGATTGTCTGTTCTGAGACAGAGAAGAATTCAGCAATTTCTTTATCTGTCGCACCAAGCAGACAGAGTTTAAGAACTTGGTCGGAATACTCTTCTTTGTAATCCGATTTACGTCCTCTTTTCTTTTTTTCTGCTGAATTCTTCTTTTCTGTCATAACCAATAACTAACCAAAACTGACAAATTGAGACAACTCATCCTTTAATTCGGGTAAGCCTCCATTATCAAAATAGAAAGAAGAACGCATTTTTCCCTGTTTTTTTACCCCACGCATGGTTTTACACAAGTGTTCTCCCTCCAATACTACACCTATAGCTAAAGGTGGATATTCATCACCAAGTGCATTCCTTATCATATCAACAATATCTTGCGCCAATCTTTCTTGTATCTGTAAGCGGGCAGCGCAGTAATCTACTACACGGCCCACTTTAGAAATGCCAAGAATCTTTCCTTTAGGATTAGGGATATATGCAAACCAATACTTACCAAAGAAAGGCATCATGTGATGCTCGCACATAGAATAATATGTACCGGAATCAGACACAACACTACCACAAGATAAACCATCCTTGCCATTCGGGAATACAGTAATCTTTGGCTTTTGTTCAGGGTCATATCCACGAAATATCTCTTTCCACATCCTTAAAATACGATCCGGAGTGCCAACAAGTCCTTCTCGATTAGGATTCTCACCAATGTACGAAAGGATATTTCTTATCGCACATTCAATATCTTTTGGGTCTGCAGGCTTAGTTTCCATTTGGGATGCTTTTTTACATAATCAATAACTTCTTCTGTATTCTGACAAGAGCATGGCTGTAAATAATACACAGCTGCTGTCATTTCTTCATAGGTTGATAAATCCTGCCCAGTATAGACTACTTTTATTTCATGAGGATTAACAACAATAGCATTACTTCCTTCTTTCGGTGAGCAAGTTACCCAATCTATATTATTCGGTAAGGAGCGCGTCCCGTTAGTTTCTATACAGACATATTTACCTATCCGATGCAGACAGTCTACAAACTCCCTATCAATCCAAAGCGAAGGTTCTCCGCCCGTCAGTATGACCATCACTGCCGGATATTTCCCTACTTCCGACAAGATTTCCTCATCGGACATCAAAATTCCGTCTTCATGCTGCGTATCACAGAAAGGACATTTCAAATTACATCCGGAGAAACGGACAAAAACAGCCGGGGTTCCGGTATGATAACCTTCCCCCTGTATGCTGTAGAATATTTCATTTACCTTTTTCATACCATGCTATATTGTTTTCCGATTCCTGCACCATTACTTTAAAACAAGCCGGAACTTGTTCACAAATCCATCTTGCCATATTCTCCGCTGTCGTATTAAATGAAAGCACTTCATTTAAGTTACGGTGGTCCAACTGCTCCTGAATCTTTTGTTTTATGTGAGTAAAATCTACAACCATACCATCATCATTCAACTGTTTAGCCCGACACCAAACCACGATTATCCAATTATGCCCATGTAAATTCTCACATTTGCTCTCATAAGACAACTTCAAACTATGTGAAGCTGATATTTCAATACGTTTTCTAACTGTGTACATAATAACTATTTATAAAATGACAATACCTGCATTATTTCATCTTCTTCTTGTTTCCGACCATAAGTTCCGGATGCTATCAAAGGAAGAATTTCTTTTCTGATGTAAGATACATTCCTATCTATAATATCTTCAGTAAAAGGATAGCCATTCAGGGCAAAGGCTATAAACTTGCGGAAACACGGTTTACAACTCCAACATTCTTTCCCATGCTCCGGAGTATAACAACTGAACGATGAAGAAAAGGCCTCATCCATATCGCCACCTTGCGCAATAAAAGCCCTAACGAGTTCAGCCTTTGTGTATCGCTTGAAATCCAGATTTATTTTGATTTTCCTTTCTTCCGTCCAATGCTGTTTCTGATAAAGATAGTTCAATAACTGCTCATAGATATCAGCAAATACCGGAGATTTGTCAAGCACCCGGTCCCCGGCCGTAGCACCTAAACAAATTTCATTCCCATAATTAGTGGCAATCCCGATAAGGTACATATTCCGCAACGGAATTATCTTATCTTCCCGTTCCCACTTGGAAAGGTCTAGTTTCTCCACTACAACATCAGCAGGAAGGCGCTTTATTTCCTCTTGTGAATACTTTGTGCCCATATCCACGTATAATTTCACATCAGGCTTCCAAATCTTGTCTATAAGCCAGCTATCCATGCCCCCTGAATATAGGAGGACTTTCTTTTCATAAGAACTCTTCTGCATACTTTTGAAATTTTATCCATTCATTAAAATTATGTCTATTCACCAAATCATGATGCCTGGCTCTCATCCCTTTTGGCGGATCGTAGCATTGCATCTGACCGTTATCAAACTTATATATCTGTCCATATCGGGCACCGGATAGCCATGTCGTACTATCAACACTATCAAACTTAAGGTATGGAAGATACTTGGAACTTGTAAAGCCAAGCCCATGAATACGGATACCGGCACTATGAGCCTGGTCTATAAACCATTTCAGAATCATAGGATTCTGTCTGATTCTTCTACCTTCTTCCATTGCGGAAGTCGTACCGATAGCCACATAAGGATATTCTTCACACATACGTAGAAAATAATCCCTTTTTCTTGAAGCATGCCACACGGGAATAGGTTTCCGCCCTGTCTTGTCTTCCAAGTAACGACGGTAATATTCAACCTTACGCAACCCGACAACAACATCAATATCAAGCTCAAAAAACTTTTGGATATTATTTTTGAGAATAAAATCAGCATACTTCCTTACATAACTATCCCAGTCAAATCCATTATTCTTTCCAGAAAAGGCAGAAAAAGCGCCACTATCAAGAATATGCTTTTCTTGGAGCACATAGCTGCCATATCTGCCGGATTTGTGTTCCCAAAAGGAACTAAGAAGATATATATCCGATGTATCCATGCACCATCTTCTGGCACATGGCTTATACCCAGCAAGATAAAGAATCATACCTCTATCTCTTTGTTACAATATGGACAAACCAATACTTTCTTTTTATGCTCTACCTTATCAGCACCTTCAAAGAAGCCCTCAATATCGGTAGGAATTTCATCAAATGGTAAGTCCATATTCCAATCATTGAGTTCTTCCAAGCAGAAATCTTCTACAATAGCGGCAAAATTGAATTGGGAGGAATCGGAAGCACGATTGTCAGCCAATGCCAACAGCTTCCTCTTTTCATCTTTTGTTGATAGGTCGGTTCTCTTAATAGCGATTAATTCCGTACCGTCAGACTCGATAACACGCACTTTTAACCCAAGTTCCTGGGCTTGTTCATAGACACCATTTCCGGCAATGACAATATCGTTTTTATCCACAAGAATAGAACGTCCGGCCCCACACTCTGTAAGGATCTTACGAATAAGACGTTTGTTTTCTTCTCCATGAATACGATAATTGCGGGGGTCTAACTTAATCTCACTTACTTTAGACATAGCAATTTCGTTTTTCGATTAAAATATAGACTCCCCTGCAATTTTCTTTCGAATCAGTTCCTGTACTTTGTTATAGATTTCATAAAGCTGCTTTAAAGATTCCTTTCCCGGCCAGTCCGAAAAATTTGCATCTTCAAAAAAACGATATTCAAAGACCCTTCGCGCCAAAGGACTCAAGTCCAAATCCTGCAATACATCGCGTACCTGATGGAAACGACTAAGAAGAAGTTCGTTCTTATCGACTGATTCTTCTTTCACATCCTCAATTTCCAACCGCGAATAGTCCACGTTCTGATCCACCGGCATTGGACGATATTTGCTCCGATAAGGTGAAGTGTCTGAAGTTACATTCAGTTTTATCATCTTCAACACAAAGAAATCCAATTCCGTACAGCCGTTTTTCTTTGCGGAAAGAAGTTGCTGCAGTTTAGCATCATCCTTTTGCAGCAAAGAACAAAGTACCTCATTCAACACGTCGTTAGCCTCATCCGGAATACCGGCCAAGCCACAATGATAGACCGCATAGTCCAACCAGCGTTCATATCTCCGTCCTATATATTTTTCTACTAATGCACTTGCCATAAGCTATAAAGTTGTTATCTTTGTGTGTTCTAAGAAAGCTTTATAGCTTACTGGCGGTCGGTAGTGGTGTATCGGCCGCTTTTTTTATGCCTTATCTTTCTTCAATTCTGAAATCAGCGCATCGGCAAATTCCACAGAACTTACAGCAACCCCCTCAAAATTTCTCTCTCCAACCAGTACATCTCCATACTGATTACTTAATCGCCCTTGCATAGCAGCTTTTGCTATTTCATACCTGCGTTGTTCCCAGTCTATAACCTTTTCAAATTCGAGTGCTGTAGCCGGTAGCGTCCGACCGTCATTCGTACAGTATGCTCCACATGAAATACTCATCGTACCTGAAGAATTAACCTCCACTGTTTCTCCGGTCGCTTTTAATATCGCTTTCATAATTTTGCTATTAGATAATTTAAATACCAATACAATCCAAAGTAAAACACCGTACAAACAATCACAGTAGCCATAATCCAAAATGCTAACAGCCTGTATCTTTTATCTTCTTCCATCTGTAAAGTGTTTCATTCTCCATTTCTTAAATTCATGCTCACGTTCCGATAACCGTTCACAGGTCCTATCATAAGGGTCTGATTTATATCTGGAAGCTTCATTTATAGATTCTTCCTCGGCTGCACCACAGCGTTCGGAAAAATACCTGCGAAACCACCCAAGTATTATCTGCCCGTCCAATCGGTCATATAAATTGCCGTAATAGCCGCTTTTGGCGCGCTTAAAGAGCAAATTTATATCTGCTATAGTCAGAAACTTATAATCCTGTAAGATTATCATGGCAGTTTCAAAAGTTTGGGCATCCGTCATCTTCTTGCCTACATTCACAAACTCACGCAGATTAACAAGCCATCCCTCCAAGTATGCTTGAAGGCAATCATAACCGTATGCTTGCTCTATCTCAATCAACGCAGGTGTATTGGCACTAAATACAGCCGGGTAAGAATTAACCGCCCTGCATGCCACCTGTACCGCCGGAACCGAGAATTCTCTCAAGAATGTTTCTTTTGTAATCGTCGCTAACATTCGAGTTTCCCCCGGCTGCCGTACCACCACCATTTGTCTTTCTGTATTTTCCATCTTCCATATCCTTTTTTGCCCATTTTCGGAATGTCAAATTTGCGCTGACGTATTTCTTCAACAGCTCACGGTAATTGTGCATGGAGCGCAAAGTATTCTCGATTACCTCAATGGGGAAATCTTGTTTTATCCGTTCAAACTGAGCTTCTGTAAACGGCTCCTTCAATTTACCCACATTAGGAGCGTTTGCATCAATCCAAGCCTTGAACTTTTTAAAATTCTCACTCTCGGGGGGTGGGGGCTCCTCGCGCGTGCGCGTAATACTCCCATCCTCTCCTTTACTCTCCTTTCCTTTCCTATCCTTTCCAGCAGGAACATTCTCTACCGTTCCCGATTCTTCGGGAATATTCTCGAATGTTCCCGAATTTCCTGTTTGGGCGGAAAGAAGAGCCTTTTCTATAACTTCTTCCGGAATTTTTGACTTTTGCGGTTTGTCGATGCGTTCGCTGGAAAAGTCCATCACGTAGTAGCTTTTGTTCTCGTATGTAAAAGGTACAAGGACGGAGTTCTCAATCAGCTCTTTCAGCCACCCAGAAACCTGCTGCTTACGAATATCTTCGCGGGCAGGAAAAACTTTCGACTTAATGATAACCTCATTCGCAAGAATGACGCCGCTATCATCAGCAAAGTTCTTCATGCCGATATAAAGCAGCCAAGCAGGAAGAGATACATTCGAAAATCTTTCATCTTCCCAAAATTCCGGAACTATAGTTCTAATTCTTGGCATTATTACACTATCTAATTATGCAACCTTCTTTAGGCACTTCTGTATCAAATTCATATTATTATTCACCAGCTTTACTATGCTATCATGGTATTCTGTATTTCTATTGCAGACACCACGGGACTGAACTATACTGAGTGTCTTTAAATTAACTTCAACCGTTTCAATATGCTTCTTGCCTATCCGGGCAGAAAGGATAAGAGAATCCTTCTTCTTGAAATATTCATTTGAGAAGACACAATGGTGCATAATTTCTCCTTCTTTCTTAAATTCCTCAAGGCTTTTCAACGGTATCACCACAATCTTACCATCCGACAGTTTCAAATCAAAGAATTTCGATTTCTCCTTAATGTAGTCTTCGGCATATTTCTTAAGTTCAAGCAAACGCTGCATATCACGTGCCTTGCGTGCCTTTTCATCATCACGCTTTTTCTTTGCTACATATAAGTCATGGGCTCTTTTCAGATTCGTAGGGCAAACATAGTAAGCATTATGCAGGTCTTTATGATAACGTGTCAGCAAGTCCAAATAATCAAACCACATCGAAGCATCCTTTATCTTATACTTGTTCCGAAGACAGATTTTTATAGAAGGCCAATAGCTGCTTACTTTATAACGAAGACTGTACCAATGACTCAATAAATCATACCGCTTTGCTTTAAGAAGCGTTTCGAGCTTAGGATTAACAGGAATGGCATTAATTGCATCAAGAAATGACAGTCCATGAAGTCTGTAATCTATTCCCATCCTTGTGTATTGCGGTTTGAATACAGAATCCGGATGGTATTTATCACAGTAAACATCATTATCTCCGATACTATAATACGATCCTACAGTCTTGTTACGAATTTCAAGATTTCCACACCAACCACTACAGCCTGTATTTCTTGCAAGAGCCATCACTTCCCGTTTTCCATCGTCTTTAATCCAATGTTGAAGCACTTCCCGAATAAAATAATGAGGTTCCCTGCCTTCACGATAATAAGCATATAGTTCAAAGCATCGGATAACCTGGAACTCTTCACATATATCTGCCTTTCCTATCCTTATAAATTGCTGATTAGTACGTTTCCTCGACCATTCTATTTTTAAGGATGCACCGCAATGAGGACAAACGGCACGCTTGCGATTTACAAGTTCTGTAGAAAAACGCTCTCCACACTCCATACATACGACACGGGACTTGGTAGCATATCCTATATGGTTCAGACAATCATTATTAGCCCACTCAGTCATCATACTTTTTATATCGGGTAGCTGGCTACTCAAACCAACTACCCTAAATTGTAATTTCGTTCTCGGTTTCATAATCCTTCAAATAATGAGAATTGCAAAGAAGATGACTCGTTTTTCTTTCCTTTACGCCTGCTATTCATTTTTTCCGGACAACCGGTTTCTTTTTGAGGTGCAGCACCTACATCACTTTTAGGTGCCTGAGAAGTGGCTGCTTTGTAATTGGTCTGCTTATTAACTTTAATGTCGTCTTCATCATAGTAATGTACTGCAAGACCGAAAACCTCATCGTCAGACATACATACGGCATTACCGCGTTTCTTTGCCTCACTAAGAATATAATCAAGACATTCGTTTATATTCTTATTAGGTTTCGCATATACACTAGCGAAAAGAGGGTCATTCTTCGCCCGTTCTTCCAAATACGATTGGATGATCTGTTTGGGTGTTTTAGTTTTTTCCATAGCATTAATTATTTATAGACATCGGCATTAATAAGTAAGTAAGGCTGCGTTCTTCTTCATCGCAGCGAGATAAAACAGCCGCTCTTGACGGGTCCGTCATGGATATAGAAATGTCTTCTGAGGGAATACTATTCACAAGTTCTATCAAGAAACCGCTCTTAAACCCTATCTCAATGGCTTCACACCCATCCTGCAAAATCACAGTTTCTTCCGCAGACTTGGAAAAATCGAAATCATGGGCAGTTATAAGCAGGGAGCTCTTATCGAATTTTAGGACGACCAAAGAGGAAGAGATATTGCAGAATACCGAAACACGCTTTAAAGCCGCCAATAAGTCATTTCTTTTTAGAACTACTCTCTTGGACTGATTTTGAGGAATGACCGCTCGGTAATTGGGATATCGTCCTTCTATCATTCGGCACACAAGCCGATAAGAGTCAAAATCAAACTGAACATTAGTTCTATTCACTTTTACTTCCAATTCCAAGCAATCTTCCGGAACCAGATTGGAAAGCAATTTTGCAAACTTGCTCGGAAGAATAAATCCGGCGCGTTCCTTACGTGTATATGAAGCCGGCAGTTCAACCATTGCCAACCGACTGCCATCTGTACCGACATAAGAAGTCTTTTCCAAATCTATGTCAAAATAGACTCCGTTCATCGTAGGACGAAGTTCGTCATTTGCACTGCAGAACTGAACTTGGCGAACCCCATACAGCAAGTCATTACCTGATAGCAGAAACGAATGACTACTATCATCAATATTCATTTCCGGATATTGCTTGCCATCCTCAATAGGCATGGTGAATTTTCCGTTTGCGTACTTGACTACCATTTCCGTAAACTTCCAATTTTAGGGTATCCCCTTTTAGACGGGCGCCAGTCGGCACCCGTCTAAAAAAGAATCCACAAATTTA
>PPYE01584822.1_pt1 | contig 56851 bp, 51 predicted proteins | sample 1559881 | NCBI WGS metagenome assembly PPYE01 (sample SAMN08240022, study PRJNA423297) | Human gut metagenome, whole genome shotgun sequencing project.
ATGCAAAGGATGGTGGAAGATACATGAGAACTATAGTTCATAAATTAGATTTTTATGTGAAATCAGAAGATATTTTTGAGCAATATAAAAATAGAAAAATGGCTGTTTTCTTAGATTCTTCTCTTGAAAATCAACTGGGGCAATTTTCGATTATCGGCTTAGAGCCTTATTTGATATTAAAAGAAGAGGATGGGGTTTTTTATAAAAATGATGAACCGCAGTTTGAAACTTTTGAATTTGGAATGAAAAAGGCCTTACAAAAATATCAGGAAAAAAATCCAACGAAATTACCATTGGTTTCCGGTGCAATTGGTTACTTTTCGTATGACTATGGAAGAAAGTTTGAACATATTTCTACCCGTCATCCAAAAAAAATCCATATGCCGGAAGCTATGTTTGCATTTTATGATTTCTTGATTATTGATGATAAAAAAGAAAAAGCACTTTATATCACTGCAAGAGGTGAAACTAAAGATGCGGAAACAGCAATTACAGAATTGGAAAAAGAAATTAAATCTTGTAATCTTTCTCTAAAACCCCCAAAAAAATATCAACTTGCGTTATTTTCTCCAAATTTTACAAAAGAAGATTACAAAAAGGCCATTGAAAAAATGATTTCTTATATCATAGAGGGGGATATTTATATTGCAAATATGACACAGCAATTAAAAATATACAGTCAGAAAGAACCTTATGATGTCTATCGTTATTTGCGTGTATATAATCCATCTCCTTTTGGTGTCTTTTTTCAAGGAGGAGATTATCAAATTGCCTGTGCTTCACCAGAACGTTTTTTGCAGGTGAAAAATGGGAATATAGAAACAAGACCAATCAAAGGGACCAGAAAGCGTGGAGAAACAAAAAAAGAAGATTTACAGTTAAAATTAGAATTACAACAATCCTCCAAAGACCGTAGTGAGTTACTGATGATTGTAGATTTAGAAAGGAATGATTTAAATCATGTTTGTGAACCAGGAAGCGTGATAGTAACGGAGCATTTTGCAGTAGAAACTTATGCTACAGTGTTTCATTTGATTACTACTATTATCGGTAAAATGAAGAAAACAATTCAGACTACTGATTTAATAGAAGCTACTTTTCCAGGTGGCTCTATTACCGGTGCTCCCAAAATACGTTCTATGGAAATTATCGATGAACTGGAACATGATAGAAGAAATTTATATACCGGCTCTATCGGGTACTTTTCTTTTAGTGGAGATTGTGATTTTAATATTGTTATACGTACTGCTGTTTATCAAAATGATACCTATTATATAGGCGTTGGAGGGGGGATTACTTGTGAATCTGACTCAGAATTTGAATATGAAGAAACCCTGCAGAAAGCAAAGGCTATTCTGGAAGCTATTGGTGATGAATAATGACAAAAGTTTTTATGTAGCATGATTTGAAAGGAGAAAAATGATAATAGCAGATGACGGATTTTTTTTTGGAATTGGTGCTTTTGAAACAATTGCAGTTAAAGATGGAGTTCCTATACTTCTGTCTCACCACTATGATCGGCTTTTGAATACTCTAAAATTTTTAAATCTTACGAATATATCCATGGATGAAATAAAGAGGGAAGTAAAAAATACCTTAGAAAATCAAGATATGCAGAAGGGAAGTAAAGTGTTAAAAATTACGGTTTCAAAAGAAAATGTACTTATTTCCACCAGGCCAAATACATACCGTAAAAAAGATTATGAAAAAGGATTTATTACAGATTATTCCGCTGTTCGGCGCAATGAAACCTCTCCTTTGACCTATCACAAAACTTTGAATTATGGTGATTGCCTAATGGAAAAAAGAAGCTTCAGGAAGAGGGGAATTCAGGAACCAATATTTTTGAATACAAAAGGAGAACTTTCAGAAGGCGCTACCACAAATATATTTTTTGTAAAGGACAAAGACATTATCGCACCACCAATGTCCTGCGGCATGCTGCCGGGAATTATACGAAAATATATATATGATTCCTGCAAAATTAAGGAACGGATTTTAACTCCTGATATGATACTAGATTATGATGAGATGTTTTTGACAAATTCTCTGTTGGGTATTATGCCTGTAAAAAAGTTGGGCAGTCATTCATTTAAAAGCCAGGAGATTGGGAAAAATTTATTAAAAAAGTATTTATCAGAAACTGCGACTATTGTAGAATAATAAGCATATTGTGCTATTTTTGAGCGCATGTTCCATATCGGAATCAGAATGGATTTGTTATAATTTTTCCACATTGCGGCAGCGGACAGTAGAAGAAAAGTCTGGTCCGCCCCTGCCGGTGTTGACCCCGGCAAGAATGATTCCGGCCAGCATAACCAGAAAAGTGGGGCGGGTACGGGAATACCTTGCATCTCTGGAAGAATCCAAAGAAAGCTAAATCAGCCAAAAGCTGATAACGACTGTAAGCTTGGTGTACATGCCGCTTCCAATCAGGCAAATGAACCTCTGCCGATTGGAAAAAGAAGTTTTGCTATGAGGAGTATATTCCTTTTATTCTCATCATTCCGTCAACTTCAGCAACTCAGAAATTGTCTGTATCTTCACATCCGCCTTGTTATAGCCCGATGCATCACCGATTCCGACCGCTGTCATTCCTGCCGCTTTTGCCGCATCAATCCCGGCATAGGCGTCCTCCACAACGATGCAGTTGTCCGGTGTCTCTCCAAGGAACTCTCCCGCCTTTGTGAACACCTCCGGATTCGGCTTGGAATGGATGATATTATTTCCATCCGAAATCGCGTCAAAGGCATCCAGGAGTTCCACCTTCTCCAGGATGAATTTCGCATTCTTGCTGGAGGATCCGATGGCAAGCCTACATCCTCTGTCACGAAGTTCTTTCAGCGTGCTCCGCACCTCATCCGTTACATCCGCCGGAGTCATGGTCGCCAGCAGTTCTCTGTAGGAATTGTTCTTTTCCTCCATTAGTTCCGCCTTTCTCTTATCGGACAACGGCTTGCCCTCATAGCGCTCCAGGATGATCTCCAGGCTTTCCGCGCGGCTTACGCCGCGGAGGCGGTTGTTGATCTTCTCATCGAAGTAGATTCTCATTCCGTCCGCCATCTTCTTCCACGCCTGATAATGGAATTTGTCCGTAAATACGATCACTCCGTCAAGGTCAAAAATAAATGCTATCATTCTCATTCTCCTTTTCCGTAAACTTTCATCAGTTCCACTTTTTTGATAAAAATGCCAGCCCTTTTATACCTCACACGGCACAGCTCTAGCGCTTTCGAATCCATCTCAATATAGAGATGGTTCAGCTTGTCCTCAATCACCGCGTTCCCCGCAAACCTTTGTCTCCCATGCAATATAACTGCCAAAGATCATTTCCATTGATGGTTGTTCCATTCGTATCCTTCCTTTCTGTTCTGCATAAACTTTGGTCCGGAAAAAGGCGCGGTATATGTCCTCCCCGCGGGTGCAGTCCTCCTGTACTAGATTACCTTCAGTTCCTCCAGTTCCTTCACCGCCTTTTTGAGCTGTTCCGGATCAAAGGGAAGGAAGCACAGATGAGATACGGCTTCCAGTGTCTCAAAGCAGAACTCCAAATCCCCCGCTTTCGCCATTTCCGCAAGCGGAGGCGCGTATTTCGCAAAGATGCTGAGCGCTCTCTCATCCTGCCCAATTCGGTACAGCGTGGTATCCCACCCGTAAGGGCGCCTGTAATCCCTTACCGGGATATACTCAAAATCATAGCTTCCCGCGCCCAGTGTCTGCGTGCCGCCGTCATAATTTGGAAGGTTCACCTCCGCCTGACAGTCAAAGGGAATCTCCACGTGGACTTTCATCTTACCGTCGCTGCAGATTTCGAAACTGCTGACATATGTTCCGTTCACCGAATCATAGCTGCACTGGATTTTTGGCAGGCGAATGTCAGGATGCGGCGCGATGACCGCCCGCTTAAATCCCGGCTCTGCGGGACAGATGCCCGCCGCGTAACCGTATACGAACTCCATGACCGAGCCATAGGAATAATGGTTCAGGGAGTTCATGTCCGTGGGACTTATGGTTCCGTCCGAAAGAACGGAATTCCAGCGCTCCCAGATTGTGGTCGCTCCCAGATTGACGCTATACAGCCAGCTCGGGAAATCCTCCCGGAGTAGCAGGTCATACGCCAGCTCATAAAGCCCCGATTCAGCTAGCACGGTACAGAGAAGGGGCGCTCCCACGAATCCACAACGGATTCGGTTTCCGTCTTTCTTCAGCCTTTCCTTAAACTCCCGAATCGTTCTATCCCGGTCAATGTAAATTCCGAATTTCAGTGCCGCCACATAGGAAGCCTGTGTCGTCATGGAAAGCCTGCCGTTGGGCGTAAAGTATTCATTTAAAATTGCTTTCCGGATCTGATTCTCAAGGTCTGTATAGTAAACCGCGTCTACCGTCTTCCCCAGTTTCTCCGCAATCTCCTTTACAATCCTGACGGACTGGCAGTAGTACATGGACGCGATGTAGGTGTCATCCGTGCTTCCCTTGAAACTGGTCTCCGTCGGGCCGTCCAGCGCCAGCCAGTCTCCGAAATGGAATCCGAAGTCAAAGAGATAATGCTTCTCAGGGCGCTCGCTGTCTTTCCGGTCAATGTAATCCACCCAGTCCTTCATCATGGGATAACAGTACTCCATTTCCTCCATATTTCCATAATAACTGTAAAGAGTATATGGCAGAAATGTACCGATATCTCCCCATACGCTTCCCGCGTCGTCCTTGTGTCCGATATTCGGCACATAATTGGGAATCGCGCCGTCCAGGAATTTCTGTTCATCCCGCAGATCTTTCACGAATTTGTGGAAAAAAGCTCGTGTGTCCATATGATAGCATGCCGTAGGAGAGAACGCCTGCGCGTCACCTGTCCACCCCAGCCGCTCACTCCGCTGAGGACAGTCCGTAGGCATGTCCAGGAAGTTAGATTTCAGCCCCCACAGCGTATTCTCATAGAGACGGTTGATCTTCTCGTTGGAAGTATGGATATATCCGCTTCTCTGTATATCAGAATAAAGTACTTTTCCGGTAAAATCTTCTTTCTTCAGTTCTCCCTCCCAGCCGGTCACTCTCACATAACGGAATCCGAAAAACGTAAAGTGAGGGCGCACCATCTCTGGCATACCGTCAGATATATATACGAACTGAGATCTCGCATCGCGGTAATTCCCGTTATAGAAATTTCCATTCTGCAGTATTTCTCCGAAGTCCAGGATCACTTTTGTTCCTCTGGGCAGACAGGATCTAAACTCCATGAATCCTGTGAAGTTCTGTCCCATATCCAGTACGGTCTCTCCCGCCGGAGTATGGATAACCTCCTTTACAGCAATCTCTTCTTTCACAATCACAGGAAGGCTCAGGCGGTCCATGAGATGGGATTTCGCCAGATTCTTCGTTCCTTCTTCCTCTTCCGGATGCTCCAGCACCTCCACAGGCTTCCATCCATTCCCCTTTTCTTCCCACAGAAGACGGTTGTAGTCCTCACCGTAATAAATCCCGGATTCTTCGATATTCGATCCTTTATACTGCCAGGTCCCATCCGTGCAGATAATCACTTCGGTGCCGCCCTCGTATTCAAGGTGCAGCTCTCCGATGGCTGCCATCCGTTTACCGTAATTCTCTGCCGTAAGCTCCAGCCCGAAGGTTCCCATATACCATCCTTTCCCCAGAAGAATTTCCAGATGGTTCTCCCCTTCTTTTACTTCCACCGGGAACGTGAAAGTCTGAATATTCACTTCATAATTATTAATATAAGGAGCCAGGTACTCTTCTCCCAGCTTTTTCCCGTTCAGGTACGCCTCAAAAACTCCCAAACCTGTGGCATAGAATCTGGCGCTCTTTACCGGACGCGCCGGCACAAATGATTTTCTGAGGACAGGATGGAAGGTGTCTTCCTTTGACGGAGATATCCACTGCGCCTGCCACGCTTCTTCCATCATTCCTGTCTCAAAGTATCCGTCCGCACTCGCCGTATCCCCTCTGTCACCGACAACCGTTACACGGTAAAAATACCTCGTTCTCGGAGACAGTTTCAGATTAATGGGGGACCCTGACTGCTTCAGATCCGCTCCTTCACACGCCCAGAGCATCTCTGTGAAATCTTCTCTGGCGCTCACCTCGATTTTCACATTCTTCTGTACCTGGCTTTTTGTCTCCTTCACCTTCCAGGAACAGATCACTGGATCCAGTGTAAATCCGACCGGATCCGTTATCCCGTTTATCTTCAATTCCGTTATCTTCATAAAATCGACTCCTTCCTGAAAATGATAGACTTTCTATACTACAGGATATCCTACATTGCCAGATCTATCTTTCCGCAGAACGGATCTATGGGAGATCTTCCCAAAAATGCGCTTCTTCCGAGAAGCTTGTCGATAACAGCCTCGATGACATACTCGGAATTGCAGTATCCGTTCACATAGGTCTTGACCATCGGCGCATCCAGCAGATGATAGGGGTTGCCCACGCTCACAAACAGTGAGGGAACCTCGTGCACCATCCACGGCATGTTGTTCCCAAGTCCGAACATGGTGTGCCAGTTCAGCCGGGAAACAGTCTTGTTGGAAGCTGTCTCGATATTTGCCACGTAGAACACCAGGTCATATTTACTCTTGAAATTCGTAACCAAATCTTCCATGACTTCAAAGCCTTCGTTCTCATATACCGTCACTTCAAAGCCTTCCTTTTCAATCCTTCCCCTAAAGGACGCGAGCACTCTCTCGTTTGACGGGAAATCACCCATAAGCTCAAGAAGGACTCTCTTATGTTTTTCAGGATCGATGGGAAGCAGGTTCTGGGTATCCTTCACCAGAGTCACTCCCTGGTCCGCGCACTCCTTCGCCCATGTATCGTGCTTCCCACAGTTCAGAATCTCCAGCGCGGAAGCATCCGGCACCAGCGTTCCCGCCTTCTGTTTCTCGGGAAGATGCATTGCCGCCTTTGTCGCGAGGATCCGTTTTACCGCCTCCTCCAGGCGCTCTTCCGAAAGGACCCTTTTCTCATAGCCTTCGGTCATGAAACGGAAATCTTCCTCCATGTTGCGGTTAAAAAGGAACATATCGCAGCCGCACTCTATGCTCATGGGTACTGCTGTCGCCCTGTCCATGGCGCTGCAGAAGCCCACCATGGGAGTGGCATCCGTTGTAATCAGACCGTTGAATCCCAGTTTTTCCCGGAGCAGGTGAGTCAGCAGATTTTTGGACAAAGTCGCCGGAATGATCCGCACACATTTCTTTCCAGCATATTTTTCCTCATAGGCAGGCATGGCAATGTGTGCCGCCATGACGGTCAGTGTCCCCGCCTCGATCATCTCTTTGTATATTTTGCCGTATGTCTCGTCCCACTCTTCACAGGATAACGAATTCACACTGGTAAGTAGGTGCTGGTCTCTCTCGTCCACGCCGTCGCCCGGGAAATGCTTTACCGACGTTGCCACGCCTTCCTCCTGCGCTGCCCGTATATAAGCCTTTCCCATATCGATCACAGTCTGAAGATCCCGGCCGAAAGTCCTCACATTGGTGATTGGATTGTGATAATTCTGATCCAGATCGACGACCGGCGCAAAGGACCAGTTCACACCTACTGCCGCTCCCTCGCTGCAGCTCACCTTGCCGAGCTGATATGCTTTCTCCACATCTCCTGTGGCTGCCACCAGCATCTCTCTTCCGAAATAGGTTCCCTCAATGGCAGAACCGTTTCCGCCATACTCCAGATTGGACGCAGTAAGAAGCGGGATCTTCGAATTGTCCTGCAGCACCTTATGCGCCTGGCGGAGTTCCTCTCCGGGTCCCTCTCTGTAGAGCATCCCGCCGATATGACTGCTATTGACAAGGTCCTTTAATTCCTGCTCATCCTTTGTGAACACGATTGGACAGAAAAGCTGTCCGATTTTCTCTTCTTTTGTCATGGAAGCATAGGTATCCTCCACCCACTTAACCTGCTCGTCTGTCAGATAAAACGGTTTTTCTTTGTAACTGATCATTTTCTTTTTCCATCCCATTCTTTTTATTTCATCAGGACACAGAGTTTTCCTTACTGCCTACTGTACCAAAAATGTGCCGAATACTCCATGTAGATTTTTCTTTACTATACGACGTATTTTTATATCCTTCCGGCACCTGCTCCGCTCTTGTCCTGACACATAAAACAGCTTCGCTCTCTTCTCCCGCCTGGAAGCGTTTTTTTTGTTCCGATTTTGCGCTTCTTGAATAACCCGCTCTGTTTTGTTATACTGAAACAGTAAAAGCGAAACATCGCACTCTGAACTATGAGGTGATTTATGTCATATTATATTACTTACGGTGAATTTCAGAAGCACATGAAGGAATACTATCAGAGGACAGGTCTGAGAATGCAGTTTCCGGAAATGATCAATTATCTGTATAAGAAGGGACAGCTTCTTGACGAGCTGCCCCACACTCTTCCATCCGCCCGGATGTTTGGAGATATGGATGACGACGCGTTTAACGAGATTGTCGATCAGCTGGTGCTGACTCTGAATCCCTTTCATTCCATTAACCCCTGGGTAACGGAAAACGACATTATCCCCCAGTCCCGGGATGTGTTTATCATCCGGCATCCCAGATACACAAGGCCGGAGCTACACTCCCACAATTATTTCGAAATCAACTATGTCGCGGAGGGTTCCTGTGCCTTTGTCTTTGATAAGACGTCCCGCACGATGGGAAAAGGAGAGGTCTGTATCGTCGCGCCTTCCTCGGAACACGATCTGGTGATCGACGACGATTCCACCGTGTTCTGTATCATGCTGAGAAAAAGCACCTTTGACATGACGTTTTTCTCACTGCTGTCGCGGAAGGATCTTCTCTCCTACTTCTTCCGCACCACGCTGTGGGACGACTCGCACGCCAATTTCCTTCTGTTCTTTGCACAGAACACAAAATGGATTAACCAGATCGTACACAACGCCATGGGCGAATGCTACAAACAAGATCCCTACAGCAACTCCTGCTGCATCGCCTGGATCAATCTACTGTTTACGGACCTGCTCCGTAATTACAGCAAGACGCTTCAGTTTTACGATTACCAGATGGGTTCTGATTTTTCTCTTGTGCTTCAGTATATCCAGCACAATTACCAGAATCTGACGCTGTCCGCCCTGGCGGAGCTGTTTCACTACAGCGAGCCCTACCTGTGTACTCTGATTAAACAGAATACAGGGCACAATTTCACCGAACTGATTAAGAGGCTCCGCATGTCAGAGGCAGTGGATTATCTGACAAACACAAACCTGAAGGTAAGCGAGATTGCGGAAAAAGTTGGCTATAACTCCGCCGACCATTTCTCCCGGGTATTCCGCAAGACCTATCATATGTCGCCCCAGGAATACCGCAGGAAAAACAGTCAGATGGAAGAAAACTTCATCCCCTTTGAGACAAACGAGGAACGGTAGCGTCATTAAAACGCGAATTCCGCGAAATCAATCCTCCCTTCTTTCACACGGAAATACAGCGCATGGACGCCTTCAGCAGAAGAAATGTCCATGCGTTTTTCTGTCCATCCTTCGCTGTCTATCTCAGTCTCCGATACCGTATCCCGGTCCGGCGTATCAAAGATGATTTGCAGGACACCTTTCCCTCTCACTGTCACAGCGACGTTTAGCTGTGTGCCATCAAACTCAAAAAACTTGAATCCGGCTGCAGCGCCGGCGCGCATGTTGGCAATATAGGGATAAAGGTCTTTTTCTTCCCCTTCTCTCTTCTCTTCCGTGATATAAGGCATCTCCTCCGGAAGCTCCGGCACATCCTCGCCCGGTCCGCCCATCATGACCTGTCCCACTTTTGTCCGGTCACCTTCCGTCAGATGGCAGGCGATGTACGTCTTCCAGCTTCCTTTCGCCGGAAGGGGTCCGCCATTCAGCCCGCAGCTTGTAATCTCAATCTGAGAGATCGTCCCATCAGCCAGACTCACACGGTCTGCGCAACCCTGTCTAGAGAACGCCGTGCCGTGTGTATGGCGATGCCAGAAAATGTAATACTCGTCTTTGATCTTTACGAGACCTCCGTGATTGTTTCCCGTATAGTTGACTGGGAGCCCGTTTTCCTGATATCCGATATCTCCGTTGGATACGATTACTCCTTTGTATTCGAAGGGGCCTTCTGGAGTCTTTGCCATACCGTAGCAGAGCTCATGTCCCTGAAGGCTGGAATACACGAAATAGTACCAGTCTCCGAACCGCCGGATGCTGGACGCCTCGAAGAAGGGATGGGCTTCATATGCCGCCCCTTTCGCCGTGTCACATCCGTTTGCCACACACACCGGCTCAGTGATAATGGTGTGCATGTCATCCGCAAGCTTCACCATCATGGCTCCCGGGATTTCCAGCTTCTCCATTCCCGGGAAACGGACCGGTGGGCAGAACCCGTAGTACAGGTAATTGCCGCTTTCCTCGCAGAGGACCGCCGGATCAAACCAGCGTCCGATTTCCGGTATCGTGCCGTCCTCACTTGTCACAAAATCAAGGAACTCATATTTCCCTGCGGGAGTGTCGCACACTGCCACAGAGATCACGTTAACGAAATCCAGGGCATAGTAGAGATAATACCTGCCGTCAGGTCCCTGCGCTACGTCCGGCGCGTACAGGCAATGGGGATTTTCCTCCGTTCCGATCTCTCCATCAAACCTCGGGAGTTCCTTCCCGTAAGGCGCTCCATTTAGGGGGTCCTGATCCTTCCGATAGATCACGCCCTCGTATGTCCATTTTCCCGGATCATCCACGGACGCGCTCCAGCACACATAATCCTCCTCGCAGAAAGACGTGCCGTTCCTCCTATCATGGCTTCCGTAAATATAGACCCTGTCCCCGAATACATGGGGCTCTCCGTCCGGGACGTGCTCCCAGAAGGGAAGGTATGGATTGACTGCTGTTGTTTTCATGAAACTGTTCCTCCTTTATACCGAAAGGCTCCCGGTGATACCATCTGATATGATACCCTTTACCGGAAACCTTTTTTAGAATCACTGTTTACGATTATTCGTTTGCTTCCATTTTTGCTTTCATATCTTCAATGTCTTTGTAGTATTTCGCTATCGGGTTGAAGAGAACTGCAAGAATCAGAATCACACCAGTCAGGCACGGTGCTCCAAACTTCAGGAAGTTCAGTGCAAACATAGCGGAATCCGGCTGGTTTCCAATCTCATTTGCCACATATCCTGAAACTGCGAGGACTGCGAGAATACCTGAGCTGCAGAAAGTATTGCCACATTTCTGCGCAAAACCTTTAATAGACGAGATCACGCCATTTGCAGAAATTCCTTCTTTTAACTGCACATAATCGATCGCATCGTTTACGAGCACGTTCACAAGTGCGTTCTGCATGGAAGATGTACATGCTGATAAGAAGGTTACCACACACAGGAACATAAAGTTTGACTTTCCAAAGAAAAACAGGATCACATAGAATACAATTGATGTTACCTGTGAAAAGATCAGTGACTTCTGACCTGTTTTAAATATTTTCAGTACGATCGGCATGAGCACAACCATGGATACTGTTGCACCTGCGGAAATAACTCCCATATAAACCGGAATCAGATCCGGTCTCCCCCAGTAATATGTCATATAGTATACCGATGTTGAGAACATCAGTCCATATCCCATGGAAGCCATGATCCAGGCGATGATATTCGGGAACAGTTCTCTATGCCTTAACACTTTTTTCAGGTTTTTAAATGTCTCCCCCTTCTGAATCGGCTGAAGATATTTCTCTTTTGATGCTGCAAACAATCCCCAAAATGAGAGAAATGCAAGGATACCGCAGCAAATCATCAGCGGGATGTAACCGTTACTGAATCCGAGGCTGATAAAGAAGCCTGTCAGGTTCGGTGTAAATGTGTTTCCTATCAGGAAAGCAACAGCACAGACACCTGCACCCATCGTGATGATCATATTTCTTCTTTCTGTACTCTTAACAGCTGCCGGAAGTACTGCCATCTGGGGCATTGTATACATCGTAACCGTCATTCCGTATCCAATATATGTAACAAGAACCCATACAAACTTTCCTGTTGTAGAAAGGTCTGGATTCACCCAGATCAGAACGCTAAACAGCGTCAGAAGGATCGGCGCAAAGATAAAATATGGTCTGTAACGTCCCCATTTTGATTTCGTACGGTCCGCAATAACACCCATCATCGGATCGTTACATGCATCCCAGAATGTTGCGATAAACATGATCAGGGAGGCGGAAGCTGCCGGAAGTCCGATCGTATCTGTCATGTACACAGAAAAGTAACTGGAGATCACCGCCGCGATAATCATCGCTCCTCCGTTGACGGACGTCGCATGGAACCACTTAAAGGCTGTGCTTACGTGTTCTTCTGAGCTCTTTGTGCTCACTGTCTTTTCATTTGCCATTATTCTCTCTCCTTTACTCGTTTCTTGAACTGTCATCATTGTACTTTAGGAGAGGCAATAGTTCCATGTTATAAATTTTCTAAATTCCGACACATTTTAAGACGACATTTTTTCACGCCATACTGTTTTATCCTTCCGCGACAGCCAGCACCGCCATCTTCTCTTTCCCCGAAAGTATAAACCAGGCGATTCCGGATGCGCCCTCCGCGATGACCGTCCGTTTCTTCTCCCTGGTATCAATCATCTCGATCCGATAGGTCTTATCCTTCGGCAGGATCATGCAGGATTTTGATGGGCGCTGGATCCCGTAATATTTGATAAACGATTCCTCGCCCACGTGACCGCAGTAAGCGCTGTCTTTGAGACTCCCCGCGTCCATCTCAGCCTCCTTCAGGCTGGCGCGTAACTTCATAAAGGGATTCTCATCGACCGCCTGCGGCTCTTTGTCCTGAAGATCCGGCTCGTATAAAATCCACACCGGCTCCTCCCAGGGATCCAGCGGTCCGGGCAGACTTCCGCGGAAATATTTCCCCAGGATAGATGGATATCTCCTTCATAGCAGCACTCGTCGTATACAAGAGGTTTCCTGTATTCTCGGATCCACTGCGGAGCCTTATAGAACAGGATGTTCTGCATACTGCAGTGTGTGATATTTTTCCTGCTGTAGTCATAGGGTTTCATACAGTAATGATTGCTGAGCAGATGTCCGTAGGGATCCTCTTCCTTGATGATCTCCTCGAATCGCTCCCAGTCCTCCATGGTCTTGGCAAAGCAGATGTCATACTCATTCGCCATACTCCACCAGATTGAAGGATTGGCGGACAGACGGCGGAGTGCATATCTGAGATAAATCTCATTCTGCTCCGGTGTCATAGTCGCAAATCCCCACCGATCATAGGGATGGAACAGAATCAGGTCGGACTGGATCCCCTTATCCGCCAGTTCTGTTATCGCTTTCTCCAGCCTGTCCCAGAACGCATAATTCGGACGGTTTACATCCCAGTTTCCTTGCCCATCCTTCTCAAACGCAAAGCAGGGCGGCTCGTTGTGATTGAAATCATAGGATTTTGGGAAAACGCAGTGGCGGATCTTGTTAAACGGTGCTTTGGCAAGGGACGAGAATGTCTCGCGCACCAGGCAGTCCTCCTGGTGGATAAGCGCGTACACTGTTGTTCCGAAGGGAATATAGGATGTGCCGTCTTCATAGACAAAATGTGTTCCTTCCGCCCGGACGATCCCGTGAGAATGCCCGAGAACACACTCTTCCGTACCCTCCGCCTCCACGTCGCCGCTTATCTTCCATGTATATGTACCGCTCTTTTCCGGCAGGAAACGTACTTTATACGTTTCATTTCCATCATAGAAGCCTTTTACCTTCTTATACTCTCCGCCGCAGGAAAAAACTGCGGTAATGTCCGCCAGTGCTTCTGAGCCTTCCGGCACTGCGCCTTTCAGACTGATCTCAAATGTTTCGTACTGTTTCATTTTCTTTCCACCTTTCATAAATCTGATACTTTAATTCGGCGGTCTGTTCTGTCCGAAAGTGGACTGCACACCTTACAGTACGCACTCCACAGCCAGCGTATCCAGGGAGTTTCCTCCCACATAGAATCGGAACAGACCGGGCTCCACAACGTAATTCATATCCGCGTCATAGTATCCCAGTTCATCATAAGGAATCTCGAACACTGCTTCTTTCTCCTCACCCGGATGCAGGCTGACCCTGGTGAAATCCTTCAGTTCCTTCACCGGGCGCACTCTCTTCGCCACCACATCCTGAACGTAGCACTGGGCGATCTCCTCCCCTGTCCTGTTTCCGGTGTTCTTCACCTGCACTGAGATCCGGAACAGTTTCTCCGCCTCATTTTTCTCTGCCTTCATATCACGATACTCATACGTCGTATAGCTCAGGCCGAATCCGAAGGGATAGACCGGCTCTAACGGGGTATCCAGGTATTTGGACGTAAATTTTGACTTACCACCCGGACGTCCCGTATTGATATGGGCATAATACATGGGGCACTGTCCCGTCGTGTACGGGAAGGTCGTGGTCAGCTTCCCGCCGGGGTTCACGTCTCCGTACAGAATATCAAGGATCGCGTTGCCTGCCTCCACGCCCGGATGCCATGCCTCAAGGATCGCGGCTGCCGATTCCTCCGCCTGCGGGATGGCAAGGGGACGACCGTTAAAGAGCACTGCCACCACCGGTTTTCCGAAAGTGCGCAGCCCCCACAGCAGTTCCTCGTCCTCCGGCTTCAGGGTGATGGTAGCACGGCTTGCCGCCTCGCCGCTCTCATCCTTTCGCTCTCCCACCACAGCGATCAGAACATCGCATTCTATCGCCATCTTCAGCATATTTTTTCCGTCCGCGCTGTACTCATAAGGAATCCCTCTGGCCTCGCAGGCATCTATAAGGCTCACGCAGTCCTCCGGATGCGCGCCGATGGCCCATGCGCCGGTCATCTCGCCCCGATCCGATGCAAGAGCGCCCACGATTCCCAGCTTTTTCTCCTTCGTCAGGGGAAGGACGCCGTCATTTTTCAGGAGGACGATGGACTTTTCCGCTGCCTCTCTGGCAAGGGCGCGGAATTCCGATTTTACCATCATCTTCTTCTCCCTCTCCGGATCCGTTCGGTACGGATGGTCGAAAAGCCCCAGTTCAAATTTCACACGCAGGATATGGGAAACCGCCTCGTCAAGGATTCCAGCCGGCACGTCACCCGATTCCACCAGATTTTTCATATTTTCAATATAGGAATTTGACGTCATATCCATATCCATTCCGGCAAGGATCGCCTGTCTTGCTGCATCCCTCTTATCCGCCGCGATTCCGTGGTTCACACACTCCGCAATAGCGTTGGCGTCGCTCACCGTCATGCCGTCAAATCCCCATTTCTCTCTCAGGATATCCCGGAGCAGCCTGCCGTTGACCGAACAGGGGATTCCATTGATATCGTTAAACGCCGGCATCACCGCCCTCGCTCCCGCATCAACACACGCCTTATATGCGGGGAGATATTCCTCCCACAGTCTCTGTTCCGACATGTCCACCCGATTGTAATCCCGTCCCGCTTCCGCCGCACCGTATGCCGCGAAGTGCTTCACGCAGGCTGCCATGGAATCCTGCCTTGTCAGGTCATCGCTCTGAAAGCCCCTGACCTTTGCCGCGCCATACCGTCCGTTCAGGAGCACGTCCTCGCCGGCACCCTCGCTGACTCTTCCCCAGCGGGCGTCCTTCGCAGCGTCCACCATGGGCGCAAAAGTCATGTGGACTCCCGCCGCCGTGGCTTCCTCCGCTGCCATGCGTCCGGTTCGCTCCCAGAGATCCGGATCCCAGGCGCAACTCTCACCAAGGGGAATGGGCGTCACCGTGCGGAATCCGTGAATCACGTCATAGCCGAACAGAAGCGGGATCCCCAGACGGGTCTCCTCCACGGCGATCTTCTGCAGACGGTTCACCGTCTCCGCGTCTCCCACGCCATTGTAGGAGCCGATGCGCCCGGCTCTTAAATCTCCATCATGGAAATCCTGCTTCGCCGTCCCCATCAGCCGGTTGAACTCTTCCTGGCTGATTCTTCCGTCAAACATCATATCCAGAAGCTCCTCGAAGCTCACCTCAAAAGCGCCCACTAGGGACGGTCCGCATTGCTGGAGCTGGCCGATTTTTTCTTCCAAAGTCATTTTTGACAGCAGCTCCCTGATTCTGTCGTCATAAATACCCATATAACTTTTCCTCCGTTCTGTCTACATTTATCCCGAAAAGGTCCGGAGAAGGACAATTGTCAGTTCTTCCCGGACCTTTGCTTCTTAGTATACCACTTCGGCGGTCCTTCCGTCTTCCGATTTTATCGTCACGGTTCCGTGTCCGTCAGCGGCGGCCTTTCTCAGAATGAGCAGTGCCCGTCCGTTCCACGTCCTGGTCACGCCTTCATTGTAGTTATGGATCGGCTTCGGATTTCCGCTTCCGAATCCCGCGAGGACAGCGTCTCCCTTTACCTCGGCTGTAAGCGTCACATCACTGTCTGTTAGAACCCTTCCTTTTTCATCCTTCAGAGCGATATCGATATAGACCAGTTCCCTGCCCGCGTCTGTTTCCTTCTCCGCCCGGAGTGCTGCTGCCCCGTCCGCGGTCTGAAGTTCCATCCTTCCGATCTCCTGTCCGTTTTCATAGGAGACGGCGGTAACGCATCCCGGCTCGTAAACAGTCTCGAAAAGGGTGTGGTATCCGGCTTTAACGCCTGCCGGCTTCCTTCCCTGAGACTTTCCGTTGACAAAAAGCTCCACCTCTTCGCCGGGGGCATAGGCCTCCACCACTGCTGGTTTTCCCTCGCAGCCTTTCCAGTTCCATGTAGAAACGCTGTCGCTCAGTACCCAGGGAGTCTTGATCAGGTTCTGTCCATAACGGTTCGGATCCTGCACTGCGATATAGGGATCTTTTCGAAGCCCAAACACGACCTCACGGAAATAAGACGCCGGTCTGCGGTATCCGGTAATATCGATATCTCCCGAGTAAGCCAGCTGGCAGGGGAATCCGGCGCCGAATCCGCCCTCACCCCTGCTGTACGCCGGCACGCCAACCCCTGCTTCTCCGATATAGTCCCATCCGGTCCAGGTAAAGTCGCCGATCACATAGCTGAACTTCTCCACCTCTTCCCAGTTCCTTGCAATCTCCGGCGGATAGGTCTCGCTTCCCACGATCACCCGGTTCGGGTAGTTCTTCCCGTCCGGCTCGTATCTCGCCGTCATATAATTGTAACCCGCTATATCCACGGAAGCGCAGGCTTTCTCCAAGCGCTCTGAGATAGTATCATGGACCACGATCTCGTCCATATGACTGTCCATGAGCGTCATAAAGTCGTTGACATTTCCGTCCAGTTCTCCCTTTTCCAGCAGATCCGCGGAGATATCCGCGACGATTTGATCCACTTTATCTCCCGCCGCGAAGACGCCGTTGATGGACGCAAGGGTATAGCGGGTATCGTCCAGCTCTTTTATCCGGCTGCTGATGTCGTGGCAGGTCTTCGCGCCATGGTCCGTTCCAATCTCCGGGATCTCATTTCCCACAGAATAGAGGAGGACGGACGGATGGTTAAAGTCATTTCTCACCATGGCAATGACGTCTTTCTCCCACCACTCCCGGAAATACAGACCGTAATCCAGATCGGACTTACAGCGGTCCCACATGTCGAAGGTCTCGTCCATCACATATATGCCGATCTCATCGCAGGCACGGAGCATGGCGGGAGCCATGGGATGATGGGACATGCGGATGGCGTTAAAACCCGCTTCCTTCAGTCTCTTGACCTGCCGGTACTGAGCTTCCTCATAGGTGGCTGATCCCAGAAGACCGCTGTCGTGGTGAATGCAAGCTCCCCGCAGCTTCACAGACTCTCCGTTGATGCGGAGCCCTCTTTTCGCGTCAAGGGACAGCTTCCGGATTCCGAAACGCACTGTCTGTGAGTCTGCTTCCGCTCCATCCGCATAAAGAGTGGTCTCACATGTGTAGAGTTCCGGTGTCTCCGCGGACCAGAGCCTGGGTGCCTCCACCGTAACTCTCTGTGTCAGTGTCCGCTCCTCCTGGTCAAAGAGGACTGCTGCCGTCTCCTCCTCCGCCACAATCTGTCCGTCCGCGTCTCTCACGGTGTTTTTCAGTTTCAGCTCTGCCGCCGTGTGCTCCCGGTTTTTGATCTCCGTATCGATCTTCAGGACAGCATAATCCTCATCTGTCGACTCACAGCGGATCTGTACCCCCTCCGGCACCAGGTAAGACATACCAGACTCCAGAAGATACACGTCCCGGTAAATGCCAGATCCTGTATACCAGCGGCTGTTGGTCATGTTGTTGTTCCGTACCTGGACGCGGATCTCGTTGTCTACCCCGTAGCGCAGAAAATCGTTAAGTTTTACAAAAAATGTGGTGTAGCCGAACATGTTCTTGCCAGCAAGCTGTTCATTCACATAAATCTGGGCGTTCATATAGACGCCCTCAAACTCCAGCATCAGGGTCTTATTCTTCGCCTCTTCCGGCACATAAAGATTCTTCACGTAAGTGTAGACCCCTCCGTTACGGAATCCGGTGTTGCCCTTATTTGAGCTGTCCGGATCCGCCTTTTCCTCAATCATCGCGTCATGGGGCAGGGTGATCTCCCTCGCGATCTCCGGCACATTCCACACCAGGGCGAAGGAATCCTTATCCGCCCAGAATTTCCATCCGTCGTTCCATTTCTGTCTCTTCATTTTTACCTTTCTCCTCTTCTATTTTTTCCACCGTTTTATTTCGGGCCCACATTCCTCTCAAATGTATATGTCCCGGCATCCACGATTACCGCATCCTCACCCGGGAGGATGATCTGCGCTTCCGTACTGAAGGGAACTTTGATCTCGTAACGGACTTTTCCGTCTTCCGTATACTCCCAGCAACTTTCATAAGTGCCTGCCGCCGTATCAATCCTTCCGCATAAATGCCCCAGACGCCGGTCCGGATGCGGAGCGATCAAAGCCCTGCGGAATCCTGCTCTGCTGAGGCGGATTCCGCACACATCGGCGAACATCCACGCCTCAATGCTTCCGTAAGTGTAATGATTCAGGCTGTTCATCCCCTCCGGGCTGATGGTTCCGTCCGGGAGCACGGAGTTCCAGCGTTCCCAGATCGTCGTCGCCCCCAGATTCACACTGTAGAGCCATCCCGGATACTCCTCGTTCAGGAGAAGGCTGACTGCCGTATCATTATGTCCACTCTTCGTGAGAGCCTGGCATAAGATTGGCGTTCCCACGAACCCGGTATTCAGATGACCTCCGTTGTCCCGGACTCTCTGTGCCAGCACATCGCCTTCCTCCCTAATGTTTTCCGTCAGATTGAACTGAACCGCCAGGGCGGATCCGGTCTGTGTAGGGCAGATGCACAGTCCTTTTTCATCGAAATATTTTTCCCGGATAGAAGTGAGAATCTCGTCCGACAGTTTCCGGTATTCAACCGCTTCCCCGTATCCCAGTGCCTCCGCAGCCTGGGCAACGATGTCGGCGCACTTATAGTAATAAGCGCTGGCGATATAAAGCGGATCCGTCGCTCCGAAGGGCGCCGGATCATCATGGTCCAGGGCAAGCCAGTCCGCAAAGTGGAAACCGCCCTTAATGAGATGGGAACCGCCCTTCGTTTCCTCCTGTTTCCGCTGATAATCCACCCATGCTTTCATCCCTGTATAGTTTTCCGCAAGAAGCGTCTTATTTCCGTAGTGCAGATAGGTATTCCACGGTATGATCACACCCGCGTCCGCCCAGGGACAGGAACCGTACTCGGATATCATCCCCTGTTTGATCCGGGGCACGATGTTCGGCACCGCCCCATTGAGGATACTCTGCTCTGCCCTCATATCCCGCAGGTATTTCCGGTAGAATGCCGGCAGATACAGGCTGTAGCAGGCCGTATCGGAGATGACCTGGGCATCCCCGGTCCAGCCCAGTCTCTCATCCCTCTGGGGGCAGTCCGTGGGAACATCCAGCAGGTTGTCCTTCATGCCCCACAGCGCATTGGAGAAAAGCTGATCCACCTTCACATTGCCCGTCTTGATCCATCCGATCTGGTCGAAATCGCTTCGCAGATGATATGCCGTAAACATATCCGCGCTGACCTCACAGTGGCAGTCCACCTTCATGTAACGGAATCCGTAGAAGGTGAAATGGGGTCTTACATGGGCTTTCTTCCCGTTTGATATGTAGGTGAACTCTGTCTTCGCCGTTCTCAGATTGTCGTGGTAAAACTCCCCTTTCTGCAGAATCTCCCCCGCAGTCAGGGTAATCTGCGTTCCTTCTGGAAAATCACATTCAAACTCCACCCAGCCGGTCAGGTTCTGCCCGAAATCAAGGACCGTATCCCCTTTTGGCGTGCGGATCAGTTCCCGAACCGCAAAGGTATCTTTTTTCCGGATTGGCAGGCTGAGCCGGTCGCCTAAGGGACCGCATTTCTCCGGTTCTGCGAGGAGCACTCCTCCCTCCGGCTCCATGTCTTCCCGCTGGGCGTCGTAGATTTCTCCGTCATAGATATTATTGAAGATAACAGGGGACGGACAGTTCTTCCATGTTTCGTCCGTGCGGACGATGCATTCACTGCCGCTTTCCGTATTGTTCCAGATCTCAGCGATGGCATAGAGACGGTCTCCGTAGAGGTTCGTATACCCTCCGTCGAAACCCAGTCTTCCCTTGAACCAGCCCTCTCCCAGCCAGATGGCGATCTCGTTTTCTCCGGCTGTCAGAAGACCAGTCACATCGTACGTCTGAACCTGAAGATTGAAATCATAGGAATGGTATCCCGGCGCCAGAAACTCATCTCCCGCTTTCTCACCGTTGATATAACACTCATAAATGCCCAGACCGCAGATGTAAAGCCTTGCCTCGCCGGGTTCTTTAACAATAAATCTCTTCTTCAGGATCGCCGCGGATGTCTCCTTCTCCGGTGAGATCCACTGTCCTTTCCATTTCTCGTCCATCTTTCCAGTCTCAAAAGAAGAGGATGCTTCCGCAGACTCCCCGTTGTCTGCCAGAACTGTAACATTCCATCCATATTTAGTGCGGGGGCTCAGCTTTACGTCTGCCGGAAGACGGTAATCAAGGCTGTCCGCCTTTCTGTCCTCACCGCTGTCGAAGATCTTTTCCCCGTTCTCGCTGAGGCGGATCCTCGCCCATTCCTGCCTCTTCGCATTTTCACACGCTTCCACAGTCCAGGAAAAACTTAAAGGAGTGACCTGGAACCCCAGAGGGAATGTCACATTGTTTACACGCAGATGATCGATCTTCATGTCTAAATTCCTCCATTCGCGGCTGCATTGACCGCCGCTTTTTTCTCATCTGATATTCTCTTAATATTATTTTAAAAAAAGATCCCGGAGAAGACCACGTGTTTTTTTTTCAGAAATCCGACATTTTCTAATCTAATGGTTATTTCCGTTGCCGTAATAGTTGCCGCCCAAAATCAACTTCATCCTATTGTGCCTTGTACTCTGCGTAATACTGATCAATCGTCTCCATAATCGCTTTCTTCGCCTCCTCAGACACCATGCCGAAGGGTTTTCGGCATGGGCCGACGGGCTGGCCAACCAGGTTGGTGGCGCATTTTACGATGGAGTTTGGATTGCCATATTTAAAGCAATCACGAATGGGGGCGATGGATGCCTGGGCGGCCTTGGCAGCTTCTATGTCACCTTTGAGGTAATTCTGGTAGATGCTCACCATCACCTCTGGGAGGATGTTGGCAATGGCGGTGATGCCGCCTGTACCACCAGCCAGCAGAGTCCACAAAATCAACGCGTCATTTCCGGAGAGAACGGAGAAATTGGCATCCTTCGTAGCTGCGATGTACTGGAGGATGTTATTGAAATTCCCGCTGGAATCCTTGACGCCTACGATGTTATCGTAATTTCTGGCCAGCTTACCCACTGTGGCCGGAGCCAGGGTTGCACCTGTGCGGGCAGGGATATTGTACATAACAATAGGAAGCTCCACAGCCTCCGCCAGTTCACTGTAATGCGCATAGAGCTCCTCTTGATTGAGGGCCGCGAAGTAAGGGGTGATCACCGACAGGATATCCACGCCAATCTCCTTCGCCTTCCTGGACAGCTCGATGGTATCCTTGGTGCTGATACACCCTGTACCTGCATACACGGGAACCCTGCCCTTCACCTCATCCACGAAAATCTCCATAACGCGGATTTTCTCTTCCTGGTTCATGATATAGAATTCCCCGTTGGTGCCAAGGCAGAATATCGCATCTACCCCCGCCTCAATCTGCCGATTGATTTGTCTTCTCAATTCTTCTTCGTGAATGCTTCCGTCTTCGTGCATTGCAGTCTGCATAGCTGCAATAATTCCTTTATTTTCTGCCATAATTATTTACTTCCTTTCCACTTTGGATGTTCATATACTTTCTGATCTGCCACATAGGGCCACTGCTCTCCGTTGATCACGGCCAGGCAGCCTTCCACACACATCTGCGCCATATTGATTACTGCTTCCTTCGTCTGGGCAGCGCTGTGCGGACTGCACAGCAGATTCTTCGCCGTCAAGAGAGGACTTCCCGATGCTGGCGGCTCCTGGGTGTACACATCCGTGCCTGCCCCGGCAATCCTGCCCTGATTCAGCGCCTCCACCAGAGCCTCCTCGTTGATGATACCGCCTCTGGAACAATTGATGAGGATTGCTGAAACTTTCATACTCTCCAATTCTTCCCTTCCGATCATATCCCTGGTCGAATCCAGAAGGGGCACATGAATGGAAATGATGTCGCAGACCTTCAGCATCTCCCGATAATCTGCGAAATACTCACATCCCAGCTCCTCGATCACCTCCCGAGACAGGTAAGGATCGTATCCGACTGTCTCCATGCCGATGCCCTTACAGATCTTCTGGGTTTCCCTGCCAATGGCTCCCAGGCCAATGAATCCCACCTTCTTGCCCAGCAGCTCGAAAGCCCTGCCGACGTCACGAATTTTCCAATTTCCGGCCTTCATCTCATTCTCCGCCTGGCAGAAATTTTTCGCGATGGCGAACATCATACCCACCGCGTGTTCCGCCACAGAGCGATTGTTGGCCCCCGGGGTGATCACCACAGGGATGCCGGCCGCCGTGGCCGCCTCTACATCCACACTGTCATACCCCACGCCCGTTCTCCCAATCACCTTCAAATTCGGAGAATGTTCGATGACATTTTTATCACATTTGGCGATACGCACAATCAGTGCGTCCACATCCTGCATCTCACCCAAATAATTGTTGGGGTCTCCATTGTCGGCCACATAATACTCTGCCTTACCCTCTAGGAGCTCCAAACCTTCCTTACAAACTGACTGCGTCATTACAAATTTCATGTTGTTCCTCCCTGATGATCAGTTTATCGGCCATCTCCACCAACACATTTTCCTTTCCAAATCCACCAGACTTGGAAACCACCTGCAATTTACGATGGTCGCATAATAATTTTGACAGCACCGTTCCCTGGGACAGTTCGTCCACCGGGATCAGCTTCGCCCCGTGGATGCCTTGCATAAAGCCCATCAGCGTGTCACCACCGGTCATAAGATAGGTCAGGTCAATATCCTTGCTGAGTAGATAATTCATGATCCTGCTGTGACACTTCATCACCTGATAGCGCAGCTCTTCCCTGGCTATCCCGTGCTGCTCTATGTACTTTGCGCTGGCCTGTCTTTCCACATCAAAGGTATCTACGATTACCTTCTCCTTCTGAAGACAGGTCACAAAGACGCTTTCCAGAAACCGCCTCCCCGCATCTGTGTCATAATATTCAGGGCTGAATTTCTGTTGGGGAAGGAGATTAATCCTGGCAAATCCGTGGTTGCCTGCATACTCCACTTGCCGCCCGGTGATCGGATTTAAGCTGCCACAGGCCACATACAGGCCTCTCTTGCGTTCATAGGTCCGCTGTTTGCAGCCCACCAGCTCCATCGCCTCCGCCAGGAAGGCTGCGAATCCCGCACATCCCGCCAGATAGCGCAGGCGCTTGTCTTTCTTAAGCTGACACACTCTCTCGAATATGTCGCTGTCACTTTTGGCGTCGAATACCACGATCTGTTTTTCCGACTTCTCGGCAATGTCATTTTCCCGAAGTCCCACGCATCTCACATCTACGTCGATATTGTTTTGCAAAATTTTAGGGATATAGGAATCCCGGACCGGCTCAAAGGGATCTCTGCCAAATTCGCTTGCCTCCAGAGGTATTCCTTCTATATAATGGATTCCCTCCACCGTTATCCTGTGAATAGCCGGGTAGGCTGGAATGAAATAGACAGACTCTCCCGCCACATCAGCCACCGCTTTCAACTCCACGCCCACATTTCCTCTTAACGCGGAATCTGTCTTCTTATATATTGTCGATATTTTCTTATTCCTGGCCCATTGCACCAACTGGTACACTTTTTCGTAGGCTTCCTTCGCCTGAAGGGGACGGGTCTGAGTACTCACCACCAGAACCTGCGTCTCCCCGGCTATGACGGTTTCTTCCATATCATCCTGAACCAGCACCTGCGTCTCAATCCCCTTCTTGGCAAATTGCACTCCCGTATCCAACGCACCAGTGAAGTCATCTGCAATGATCAAAAGCTTCACCATAGCCACACCGCCTTATTTATTATTTGCCATGCGAATTGCGTAATCCATAGCATTCACAAGACTCAGCTCATTGGCACTTCCGTCTCCGGCATGTCCGAAGCCGGTGCCATGGTCCACAGAGGCCCGGATGACCGGCAGACCGAGGGTTACATTCACCCCTGCCACTGCATCCCATCTCTGCTTCTCGCAATTGTACACGAATCCTTTTACTTTCAGGGGGATGTGTCCCTGGTCGTGGTACATGACCACCACGATATCATACCAGCCACCCAAGGCCTTGGAAAATACCGTATCCGGCGGGGTGGGCTTTTTCTCCGGGATATGGATTCCCTCCGCCAGGGCATCGTCGATGGCCGGCTGGATCTCGTCGATCTCCTCGCGGCCGAACATGCCATTCTCCCCGCAGTGCGGGTTCAATCCCGCCACACCTATCTTCGGTTCCCGGATACCCAGCGCCTTACAGCCTTCGTTGGCGATCCGGATGACCTCCAGAACTCTGTCCTTCTTCACCTGGCCACATGCCTGACGCAGAGAGACATGGGTGGATACATGCACCACTCGCAAATCCTCGTGGGCCAGCATCATGGTATATTTCTCCGTATTGGTGTAGTGAGCATAAATCTCTGTATGACCAGAATAATGGTGTCCCGCCAGATTGATAGCTTCCTTATTCAGGGCGTTGGTCACAGTGGCATCCACTTCCCCGGCCATAGCCAGCTCGATCACCTTCTTCACATACTGGAAGGCTGCCTCGCCGCACATGGCGGATACCTTGCCGTAAACTCTTTTCTCAATATCCACCATTTCCATATCGTACACATCGATGGTGCCGGGCTGAAAGAGAGCATCCTTCACTTCCTTCACCCCGTTTACCTTGAGCTGTCCTCCTCTGCCTACGATCTTAATGGCGGCTTCGATACAATTGGCGTCACCAATGACGATGGGCCTGCATTTTTCGTAAACCTTCGGATCCGCCAGGGCTTTCACCGACAATTCCGGCCCATTCCCCGCAGGATCTCCCATTGTGATTCCTACTATTGGTCTGTTGTCCATAATCTCCTCCTTATTTCAGCACTTTCAGGTAAATATTCCGAATGTCCTCCAGGCTCATTTCCTTGCAATTGTTCACCAACAACCTCTGCTGCTGGCTTCCTGCCTCCACAAGGAAATCCAGGTCCTCCATCTTCACCCCGAACTCTTCCAGATTGGTAGGAATGTCCGTCAACTTCACGATGTCTGCAATCTGGTCGATGAGGTACTGCGCCTTCTCGCTTCTGCTCTTATGGCGAATCTCCGGTGCAATGGCGTCACAGAGGAGCTCCAGGCGTTCCTCGCAGGCTTTCTTATTGAATTCCATCACGTGCGCGAACAAGATGGCATTGGAGACTCCGTGGGCAATATGATATTTGCCTCCCAGAGGATAGGACAACGCGTGCACCGCTGTGGTGCCGCTACCGGTGATGGCCACGCCGCCGTAGAAGGCCCCGAGCATCATCCTGTTTTTGGCTTCCATATTATTCGGATTGCGGTATGCCTCCCGGATATTGGCGAAGATCAGCTTTGCCGATGCCAGAGCATAGGTATCGGAGAATGGCGTCGCCTTCTTCGAGGTGAAGCACTCCACCGCATGGGCCAGAGCGTCCACACCAGTGGCTGCCACGATCTGCTTCGGCAGCTTGGCGATGGTTACCCCATCCAGGATCACATAATCCGGAATCATATCATCGTTGACGATTCCCTTCTTCGACTGCTCCTCCGGCACGGCTACGATGGCATTGCAGGTGGCTTCCGACCCGGTTCCGCAGGTGGTGGGAATCATAACCGTCTTCCTCTGCTTTCTGGCCAGAGACGGATCCTTAAGCAGATCGCGGATGGTATAATCTCCTATGACAACAAGAATTACACCCTGCTGAAGATCAACAAGAAGGCACCCCTCTTCGAGGAAAATGACAAAACCATCGCCATTTACAATGATTTTGACAAGGCAGCCCCCAGCACCATCGCCCGGCAGAGCAGCGCCAATTTCATCGGGAATGTCCATCATCTGATCGAGAAGTATTCCCCCACGAATTTTCCCATCCTTATCACGGGAGAGACCGGGACTGGCAAGGAGAAGGCGGCCGCCCTGCTGTACAAAAACGGCCCCTACAGCAACAAACCCTACTTTGTCATCGACTGCAGTCTCTTAAACGACAAGAAATGGAATACGCTGCTAAAAAGTGAGAACTCACCTCTCAACAGTGTACACACGACCATACACATTAAGGATTTGGGAAAATTAAGCCCTTCCAATCGCACAAAATTATATACTTATGTGAAGGACACCGGATTACTCAAGCGCAGCCGACTGATCTTCTCCCTGATCATCCCCGACGAAAATGCCGGAGAAATCACCAACTATCTGATCAACCGTATGTCCTGCCTGCTGTTGCCTATCCCTCCGCTGCGGGAGCGCTCTGAGGACTTATCCAGCATCGCCACTCTGTATGTGAATCAGATGAACGCCCTGCTCAGCAAGCAAATCGTGGGCTTCTCCAACGATGCCTTCGAGCTAATCCGCCAGTACCATTGGCCCAACAACCTGGACCAGTTCCACCGGGTGCTGCGGGAGGCAGCGGCTCTCACGGACGGTTCCTACATCACCAACGACATTGTGCAGATGCTGCTGAACCAGGAGCAGGAGGTCTGTGACCAGTCCCATTTTGCGCAGCTCTCCTCCCAACTGGATCTGACCAAAACCTTGGACGAGATCACCTACGACATCATCCGAACCGTTCTTGCAGAGGAGCACAACAGCAAAGAAAAAACCGCCAAACGCCTGGGCATCGGCCGCAGTACGCTATGGCGGATTTTAAAAAATCACCATGGAAATTAAAACGCTTCCAAATTATTATTCATTAACACACTGACAGGAGGGTGCCGCACGATCCTCGCTGCTGCGAAATCGCACTGGATGGCATTGCCAAATCCATTGAATGTTTCCTTGATAAAACTTTCTGAAAATCCGGTTTGACATCGAGATCCCTGATTTTTACGCCAAGGGATTAGACCATCGTTCCAACAGGCGTCTCAGGCCGCTGGCTTTGCTGAACAGCTATATTGAGACAGATTCTTTTAATCCCGCGTGCCGCCAGGAATCTCCACCCTTTGCATGCCCGGATAGCTTCCTGGAATCTTATGAAGGCTTTCTGGAATACCTGAAGAACAAAGGGCTGAAGCCGCCTACACTCCGTACAAACCGAAAAACTGTGGAGCGGCTGATCCAATATCTCTCCAATGAAGGGATTGGGGCAACGGACCTGCTGACAGGGAGTATCCGGTCTTTATGGTTTTTCGGTTTATATGTAACACCCTCTGGTAAAAAGGTGCCAGTAATGGCACCTTTTTACAAATGGCTCTTAGCAAATCTTCCTTGGTGATTTAACTTCCTGATATCCTATTGCATTTGCCGCTCTCCTGTTCCAAAATTCTGCAAGGCGTTTTCTCTCTTCTTCCGTAAGTTCTTTTATATCTACTTCTTTGTCGTTAATTATTACAATATTTCTATATGTCATAATCAACACTCCCCTATTTCTTTTATTCAATGGTATGACCTATGGGTTGTACAACTTGCATACCATTATTCATCATGCCGTTTTAGTACCCCTATCAAATGAAGAATCCATTATTATTACTCGTAACCTTGATTTTTTATCAAGATATGATATAAATATAGGTAATAAATAATAATATCTCCTGATATATTTTAAAATGAAAGGAGCTATCGCTATGCCATTATTTAAAGAAAAGAGCTATACTATTGAAGATATTTACAATCTTCCTGAGGGCCAACGGGCTGAGTTAATAGATGGGCAGCTCTATAACATGACTCCCCCTGGACGTATACACCAGAAGTTGGTTTCTGAATTCACACAGCTCCTGGGACAGTATGTCAAGTCACACAATGGTTCCTGTGAGGTATATCCTGCCCCATTTGCAGTCAATTTGACTGCAGATGATAAAACTTACGTTGAGCCGGATATCAGCATTATCTGTGACAAAAACAAACTCACAGACAAGGGCTGCAGCGGAGCACCTGATTTCATTATTGAAATAGCCTCCCCTTCCAGCCGTAAGATGGACTACTCCACCAAAAATACTCTGTATTCCGAGTCTGGTGTCCGGGAATATTGGATTGTTGACCCTGCAAAACAACGCACGAACATATACCAATATGAGGTGGATGCCGCCCCCATAATCATTCCTTTTAGCCAAGAAATTCAGGCAGGTATTTACAAAGATTTAAAGATTATAATTGATGAACTTTTAAAATAAAATTGGATTGAGATGCTTCAATAATACTCTGCCCCGAACAGTATAAAGTTCGGGGCGTTTTACATAAAACATTGAGGGTGATTAAATTTGAAAGAAATGAATGATAAAAAGATAAGCCAGGCAAAATTTGGAGCCGCATATATAAGAGTATCAACACATATGCAGGATGAGCTGTCTCCAGACGCGCAAAAAAGACTAATTATGGATCATGCAAAAACAGATGGTGTTATAATTTCAAATGACTATGTATTCATTGAGAAAGGAATCTCTGGAAAAAAGGCGGATAAACGGCCGGAATTTTTACGAATGATTTCTTTGGCTAAGCAAAAGCCTACACCTTTCAAAGTGATTTATGTATGGAAATTTTCTCGATTTGCCCGAAACCAGGAAGAGTCTATCCTTTATAAATCTTTGCTTAGAAAGCAATGCAATATAGAAGTTATTAGCGTTTCAGAACCTATCATAGAAGGCCCTTTTGGCAGCCTGATTGAAAGAATTATAGAATGGATGGACGAATATTATTCTATTCGCCTTTCCGGGGAAGTTTCACGTGGAATGATGGAAAAAGCGCTTCGAGGAGGATACCAAGCTCGACCTCCTCTCGGATATAAAATAGATAGAAAAGGAGAGACTCCTGTTATAGTTCCTGAAGAAGCTGAAGTTGTTAAAATGATTTTTAACAAGTATGTTAATGCAGGAATGGGATTATTCGAGATTGCTCGTGCCCTAAACGCATTAGGTTATAAAACAAGTCATAATAAACCCTTTGAGCGACGCAGCATAGAATATATTTTACAAAATCCTACTTATTGCGGTATGATCCGCTGGAATCGCACCGTAAATGAAACTAATGAAATTCGGCCAAAAGAAGAGTGGGTTATTACTAAAGGATATCACGAGGCTATAATTAGCGAAGAATTATTCAATAAAGCCCAAGAACGATATAGCACCACCTATAAGCCCAAGGGAAAAAGACCGACATCCAGTTACCGCCATTGGTTGAGCGGGCTATTAAAATGCCCCGTCTGTGGCCGAACTATGGTTTGTAAAAATCACTACAAAAAGAATGGAACAGTTGATACTTTTTACTATTCCTGCTATGGATATTCAAAAGGAAAATGTCTATCAAGCCTTACTTTGAGCACCCACAAAATAGAACCTGTCTTTTTCGAGGCACTCAAAGTTGCAACACATAGTAAAAATTTAAATTTTGAAATCATAAGAAAATCAAGCCAAAATCACAGTGAAGCAGATATTTTAAAAAAGCTGTATGATAAAGTAGATATGAAAGAAAAGCGAATCAAAACTGCCTATCAAAATGGCATTGATAGTTTAGAAGAATACCGCGAAAACAAGCTATTGCTTCAAAAAGAGCGCGAGAGTATTGCGCAAAAAATAGCCGAGCTTGATCAACCGGAATCCGAAGACTACACTCCTTTAATGAAAGAACGTATAAAAACGACATATGATATCGTCACATCTTCTAATTTTACCATAGAGCAAAAAAGTACATCTTTACAATCAATCATATCAAAGATAGTATATAATAGAGACAACGACAGCCTAGATATACAGTATTACTATTCATAAGTAAATTTGAAGCCATAATATTTAGGGGCTATTGCAATTTGGATGACACAGTGGGGTTCCAAATATCTGGGCGACCAGGGCTACACCGCTATTGAGATTCTCCGGAATTTCTACGGTGACAACATGTACATCAATACGGCTGAGGAGATTGCCGGCATCCCCATCTCATGGCCGGGAAGCAATCTGGATATCGGCAGCTCCGGCGACAAGGTGGAGCAGCTCCAGGAACAGCTAAATGCCATCCGCCAGGGCTATCCCGCACTGCCGGCCGTAACCGTGGACGGCATCTACGGCGAGGGCACGCAGCGGGCTGTACGGGATTTTCAGCGGATCTTCAGCCTGCCCGCCACGGGCATCGTGGATTATCCCACCTGGTACAAAATCCAGGAAATCTACGTGGGCGTCACAAGAATCGCGGAACTTGTATAACCATCACCAAAAAATCCGGAAAGGCCGGGTACAGATTCTTTGTACCCAACCCTTCCGGATTTTCTTTTACAGCCTCTTGATATCATTAAACAGGACAAACACCATGAGCAGCATCAAAAGAACGAACCCTGCAAAGTGTATCATGCCCTCCACATTCCGGTTCACCTCTTTGCCGCGTATGGCCTCTATGATGAGGAATACCAGACGTCCTCCGTCCAGTGCCGGAATGGGCAGCAGGTTCATAACGCCCAGGTTGGCTGACAGAAGGATCACCCAGTAGAGCATCTGCATGCTCAATATAACGCTGCCCTCGGATTTTGCCTCCTGGACAGAATCTCCGATGGCATCCACGATCCCCACCGGGCCGGACAGGTCATTTACAGAAAATGTACCCTTGATGAGAAGTCCCAGGCTCTGAACCGTACTGGTGATCCAGTAGCGGACCTCCACGGCGCTGTATTTGAGCACGCCTAAAAATCCGGTCTTCTCTCTGTACAGGTTATAGTCAAACCCGCTGCTGACCACAGTCCGCATCTGAGGTTTTGCCGTAACTTCCCGCTCCTTGCCATTGCGCTCCACTGTCAGAGTGATCTCATCCCCTGTGAGCGGATGCGCCTCCATATAATCCTGAAGCTCTTTTCCGTCTGTGATCTTCGTGCCCGCAATGCCTGTGATCACATCCCCGGCCTGCAGCCCGGCTTTCATCATGGGACTGTCAATATAGATCTCCATGATCTGCGCAGGACCTTCACTGCTGTAGGTAAATCCCAGCATCTTCTTCTCTATGCTGTCAGCAGTAAAGGAAATGTCCTCTGTCTTTCCATCCCGCTTCACTTTCATATCAATGGTTTTATCCTGATACCCGTGCAGTGTCTGGTAAAGACTCAAATCCCTGCCTATGGAAATATGCTTTCCGTTGAATTCCGTGATCAGGTCACCTTCCTTAAGTCCTGCCGCCTCCGCCGCGGACCCTTCCCGCACAACGGTCACTCTGGCCGGGTCATACCCCACCACGCTGGTGATGATCATGGCGCAGACAAAGGCCATGATAAAATTAAACACAGGACCTGCCGCCACCACGGAGATTCTGGCCCACACAGAGGCATTGTTAAAGGAACCTGCGCTGTCGTCATCATCATCCTCACCTACCATCAGGCAGGAACCGCCGATGGGAAACAGCTTCAGGGAATATCTGGTGCCGCCCTTCTCTGTGGAAATCAGCCTCGGTCCCATACCCAGTGAAAATTCCGTCACCGCAATGCCGTTCCTCTTTGCCAGCAGAAAATGTCCCAGCTCATGAAAAATAACGATCAGGGAAAAGATAATAAGTGCAATTAAAATATTTATAATACCGGAAAAACTCAATCTACCACCTGCCTTCAATCCATCTGTAAGTCTCCTGTTCGATGCCTGTAATTTCATCTACGTCCGGATTCTCAATCACTTTATGTCTTTCCATAGCTTCTTCAATTATTGAATAAATATCCAGGAAACCGATTTTTCTGTTCAAAAACATACCTACTGCCTTTTCATTTGCAGCGTTGAATACCGTGGGCATGGAACCACCCCTTCCGGATGCCTCCATAGCCAGCGGCAGCCCTTTAAAGGTGTCCATATCCGGCTCCTCAAAAGTGATGGATCCAAGTGCCGCAAAATCCAGACGCTCCCCGGGAAGAAAACGCCTCTCGCCCCCGTACAGGGCATACTGAATGGGAAGCCGCATATCCGGAGTCCCAAGCTGGGCAATGATGCCTCCGTCCACAAACTCCACCATGGAGTGAATGACACTCTGAGGCTGCACCACAACCTGTATCCGGTCCAGATCCATATGGAACAGCCACTTTGCCTCCATAACCTCCAGTCCCTTGTTCACCAGGGTAGCGGAGTCAATGGTGATCTTCTGCCCCATGGCCCAGTTGGGATGCTTCAGAGCATCTTCCACACGGATATTGGTAAGCTCCTCCCGCTTCTTTCCCCGGAAAGGCCCGCCGGAAGCTGTGATCAGCAGTTTGTGGACCCTGGAAGGGTCCTCCCCGTTCAGAGCCTGGAAGATGGCACTGTGTTCACTGTCAACGGGCAGGATACGCACACCGTACTCTTTGGCAAGGGGCATGATAATATGCCCGGCTGTCACCAGCGTCTCCTTATTGGCAAGGGCAATATCCTTGCCGGCCCGGATTCCCTCCACAGTAGGGCGGATGCCGATCATGCCCACAATGGCTGTGACCAGTATATCCGACTCCGGCATGGCAGCCAGGGCGAGAAGCCCCTCCATGCCTCCTGTCACCGTACACTCCGTATCTGCGACCCTTTGCCTGAGCTCAGCCGCCTTTTTTTCATTCCCCACAGCCGCCAGCTTTGGACGGAAGCGCCGGATCTGCTCCTCCAGCATCCGGATATTGCTGCCTGCGGCAATTCCCACCACCTGCAGGTCATCATTTCTCTCCACCACATCCAAAGTCTGTGTGCCGATGGAACCTGTGGAACCTAATATCGCAATTTTCTTCATATCATCACAACCTCATTTACAGCAGTACATTTGCCAGGAAATAGATGAACGGTGCCGTAAATATGACACTGTCAAAACGGTCCAGAATGCCGCCGTGGCCCGGGATCAGTCTGCCGTAATCCTTTATCTCTTTGTTTCTCTTGATCGCAGATGCCGCCAGATCCCCAACCATGGAGATCAATGCACCCACCGCACAGATCAGGGCATACATAAGGGCTGTATGGCCGGAAGCAGGGTTCCATTTTGCGATCACCACTGCATAGAGGGCGCCCAGAAGCGCTGCCCCGACAACGCCGCCCACACCGCCTTCCACGGATTTTTTCGGGCTTAACACAGGCGCCATTTTGTGCTTGCCGATGAGCATTCCCACACAGTAGGCGCAGGTATCGCTGCCCCAGGAGCTTATAAAGATAAGGCCCACAAGCCATGCGCCGCCTTCCAGATTCCTGGTTTTATAGATATAAGAAAGCATGACAGCCACGTAAATGACACCGAACATGGCAGCCATGATCTGGTCTGCATGGTATTTTGGGTATGTAAATACATACACGGACATAATGAGAACCAATGCAAATAAAATAGCGATAAGGGAAAATTCTTCCCTGTCCAGCAGAAGGGTCAGGTAATAAACCATGGCCCCCCCATACCCCATGGTCTCCAGGCTGCCGGCCTGGTTTTCATGTACTCTCATGGCTTTGTACAGTTCCTGCATGCCAATGAGGGAGATGGCAGCCAGCGTGGCAAAGAGCACGATTCCTCCCGGAATAATGGTGGCAAGGGCAATGATGACCAGCACAATTCCGCTTAACAGCCTTGTCTTGAACATGTTACTCCTCCTTCACGCCGCCGTATCTGCGGTCTCTCTGATTAAATTTCCAAATGGCCTTTTCAAACTCAGCCTTGTTAAAATCCGGCCATGCCACATCGGTAAAATAAAACTCCGTGTAGGCAAGCTGCCACATGAGAAAGTTGGAAAGGCGCTCCTCCCCGCTGGTACGGATTAATAGATCAGGGTTCGGAAGTCCCTTGGTATCCAGATATCCGGATATAGTATCCTCTGTGATCTGCGCAGGGTCCAGCACGCCTTTTTTCACATCACCGGCAAGTTCCTGCACCGCTCTTTTGATCTCATCCCTGCTGCCGTAATTCAGCGCGATCTGGAAATGCAGTTCGTCAAACTGACTGGAATACTCCTCCAGCTCTCTGATCCTTGCCTGCAGGTCCTCATCAAAGACAGAGGGCTCCCCGATCACGCGGACGCGCATCTTATTGTCCCTTGCGATTTTCAGGCATTTTTTCATATAATTGCGGAACAGCTTCATCAGGCCGTCCACTTCATCTTTGGAACGTTTCCAGTTTTCAGTGGAAAAGGCATAGACCGTGAGATATTTTACCCCCAGCTCCTTGGCTATGGAACATATTTTTTCCAGGTTTTCGCAGCCTTTCACATGCCCGTATGTCCTCGGCATTCCTTTGGCTTTGGCCCAGCGGCCGTTTCCGTCCAGAATGATCGCCACATGATTTGGAATCACCATGTTTTTCTCCTCCTACGCATAAAAGAGGCACAATACCTTTTTCTTGTATGTGCCCCTCTTGATTATAAATTATACGGTTAAGATTTCTTTGGATTTCTCTTCCACTGTCTTATCAATGTTCTTGCCGAACTTATCTGTCAGTTTCTGGATCACATCCTCCAGCTCTTTGATCTCATCCTCAGATACATCCTGTTTTGCCAGTTTTTTGAATGCCTCGTTGGCATCGCGGCGGATATTACGGATAGCTACCTTGGCAGCCTCCCCTTTCTTCTTCACGTCTTTCACCAGCTCTTTTCTGCGCTCCTCTGTAAGCTCAGGCAGCACCAGGCGGATAGACTTTCCGTCATTATTGGGGTTGATCCCCAGGTCAGATGTCAGGATCGCTTTCTGGATGTCTTTGATCAGAGAAGCCTCCCATGGCTGGATCTGAATCATTCTGGGTTCCGGCACGGTTACATTTGCCACCTGCTGCAGAGGTGTAGGTGCTCCATAATAGTCTACGGTGATTTTATCCAGAATATGCGGATTTGCACGTCCGGCACGGATGGTTCCCAGTTCTTTTACCAGGGCATCCATGGTCTTGTTCATCTTGTCTTCATATTTTGCGATTCTCTCATCAGTTGCCATACTCGTTTTCCTCCCAGATTATACTAATACTTTTGTTCCCGTGAATTTACCGTGCGCGGTATTCACAATACTGTCTTTCTCATTCAGCCCGAACACCAGCATGGGCATCTTATTTTCCATACAGAGGATAGAGGCGGTCATATCCACAACAGCCAGCTTTTTGTCAATGACTTCCTGGATGCTCACCTCATCATACTTCTTGGCATCCGGATTGCTCTTGGGATCACTGTCATACACGCCGTCCACTGCTTTTGCCAGGAAAATCATATCCGCTTCAATCTCCACTGCCCGCAGTACCGTTGCCGTATCCGTTGAGAAATAAGGATGGCCGGTACCGCCTGCCATAAAGACTACCATGCCGCGGTCGAAATATTTATTGACACGGTCCTTGGAAAATAATTTTGTAAAGGAGCCGCATTCAAACGGAGTCAGGACGCTGGTCCTCATGCCTGCTGTGCGGAAGATCTCAGATACATAGATACAGTTCATGACTGTGGCAAGCATTCCGATCTGGTCAGCTTTGGTCCTGTCAATATTCTCACTGGTACGGCCTCTCCAGAAATTGCCGCCGCCGATGACAATACCCACCTGGATTCCCTCGTCCACCAGAACTTTTACCTGACGGGCAACCTCCATGACTGTCGCCTCATCAAAACCTGTCTTCTTTGGACCTGCCAGTGCTTCTCCGCTCAGTTTCAGTAAAATTCTCTTCATCTGTTATTCCTCTTCATTCATTTTCTGTAATGATCTTTATTATCTGGTCATACTGCTTTTTGATTTCATCCATATCCTCTTTCCATCTCCCCAAAGGTGGTATCCTCCGGAAACGGTAACTTAGATTTTCATTCTATCCCTAGTATACCTGTAAAATTTACTGATTTCAAGGGAATTTTCTATAAACTCTGAAACAGACTCCAATATCCCTGCACGAAAATATAAAGGACAATGACAGGCAGGATAAATGTGAGATAAACCTTTATTTTTCTAGGGAAAGAGATGCCTTCCCCCGTGTTGGCTTCCTTCAGGAAATTTTCCCATCCCCAGCCGTATCTGGTCACACAGAACAAAAGATACACAAGGGAGCCCAGAGGAAGCAGGTTGTTGCTCACCAGGAAATCCTCAAATCCCATGATATCCTTGCCCAAAATGGTAAAGTCACTTAAAATGGTCATACCGAAAATACAGGGCAGGGACAGCAGAAATATGGCAATACCGTTTATGAGTGCTGCCTTTTTCACACTCCAGCCCCACAGATCCTGCGCAAAGGATATGATATTCTGGAACACGGCAATAATGGTAGAAAGCGCGGCAAAGGACATGAACAGGAAGAACAGCGCTCCCCAGAACCTTCCGCCCTTCATGGCATTAAACACATTGGGCAGGGTCACGAACACAAGGCCCGGGCCTTCTCCCGGATTGACATGAAATGCGGAGCATGCCGGGAAAATGATAAGCCCTGCAATGAGCGCCACCATGGTATCCAGGATCGTAATGCTGACAGCCTCCCCGGTGAGCTTATGCTCCTTGCCTATATAGCTTCCGAAAATAGCCAGGGCGCCGATTCCAAGGCTCAGGGTAAAGAACGCCTGTCCCATGGCCGCAAAGATAACCTCCTGGATCTTATACTCGGAGAGCTTGCCGAAATCCGGCAGCAGATAGAATTTCAGTCCCTCAGACGCACCCTCCAGCGTGCAGGAGCGCACAGCCAGAAGCACCATCAGCGCCAGCAGTACCACCATCATGATCTTGGTGATCTTCTCCACACCCTTCTGCAGCCCCATAGAGCACACCGCGAAACCGATGACTACGATCAGGACCATCCAGAAGATCATCTGGGTCATATCTGTGGAAAGGCTTCCGAATGCCGCACTGACCCCTTCCGTGTCAAGGCCCGCAAAGTCGCCTTTCACCATTTTAACAAAATAAGCCAGCATCCAGCCGCCGATGGTGGTGTAGAACATCATCAGCAGATAATTGCCTGCCATACCGAAATATCGGTAGATATGCCATTTACTGCCCTTCTTCTCCAGTACATTGAAGGACGTGGCTATACTCTTCTGGCTGGCCCTGCCCACTGCAAACTCCATGACCATAATAGGCAGTCCCAGAACGACCAGAAAGAACAGATAGATCAGGACGAACGCCGCACCGCCATACTTTCCCGTTATGTAGGGAAAACGCCATACATTTCCAAGACCGATGGCACAACCTGCAGATATCAGGATAAAGCCCAGTCTTGAAGAAAATTTTTCTCTTTCCATTTCCTCAACCTCATTATTTTTTATCCCGGATTTTTTCTCTTCCGGCTGAAATATTGTATCACAATGTCTGATAAAACGCCACAATTTTATTAACGACTCTCAATGCTCCCGATATTTTTTATGAGAACGGATATGGTTTCGTCCGGATTGGTGATAAATTCCACTTTATCCTTATTATTGTACTCCTCCATGGGGATTTTAAGCTCAATTCCCGTGTCGGTGAGCAGGTGTTGTTTTGTGAACTTTTTGGTGGTGGTGGGATTCTGGGGTTCTACCCGAGTCTCGGCCAGATTGTATTTCTCCAGCTTCTCCTGCACCTCCTCCTTCATCTGGGGATGCTCCTTAAATATCTTCTCTATGACCACAGGCACATCCAGTGCCCCTTCACTTGAGAGCTCCTGATTGATGATGCTCTTGGTCTCCATCTGCACCTCAAACTGCTCGGACTCATTGTAATACTTTTTCTGCACATCCGTCACCGCTTTATTCACAATGGAAAGCCGCGTCTTGGCAGACAGGGAGCCCTGACATTTTAAAAACAATTTTGAGAAATAATTTGTCTTTACGCCGTTCACATCATACTTTTTCTCCACCAGGCGCACATACTTAGGTGCTCCCAGGTCAAGCAGGGCCGCCTCAGAAAGCTTCTGTGTCTCCCCCGGCAGGATGGCTTTCTGCATGATAATGTCATTGTTGTTGCCCCAGGGATCCGCATTGGTCATATGGGTGTAGGATGTGCGGTAATTCATTTTTAAAAGCGCCAGATATTTATGACGGTCCACCTGATATTCCGCCACCAGAAGGTCCGCGGGCGGGATCTCAATATTCCGGTTCATGATGGAGAAAAGCTCCTGGGCTGTTTTCTTGGAAATCTCAACGAAATTCTCAGAGTCATATTCTTCCATGTACTTGTAAATGGCAGACTCCTCCTCGGAAAAGCTGCAGCTTCGTATCTCGTCACTTGTGTCAATCCTGAATATATGGGCTTTCAGAAAATCCGCAAAATCAGAACCGTAGTCAAGTACCTTGTCGGACAGTACCGGCATGCCCACTGTGGAATCCAGAATATGTACTATGACCTGTCCGATATGGATTTCTTCCTTATCTGCTATCATGTGTGTTTCACTCCTGTTCTTCTGTTCTTTGCCTGCCTTTGGGCGATAGGATCCCCCTTCCTTATGCAGGTTACCTGAAGAGTATACCGCAAACCGCAAATTTTATCTACTTTTTTCGACCTATTTACTCTTGCGGCAAAATATATGACTATGCTATAATTGTCCCTGACCGAAGGCGTGATATACAGGCCTTTTATTATCATGTTTCTATAAGCATAAAGAAAAAATGGAGGATAGCTATGCCAAAGAGAAATGACATTCACAAAATTCTGATTATCGGTTCCGGACCTATCATCATCGGACAGGCATGCGAATTTGACTACTCCGGAACACAGGCATGTAAAGCATTAAAAAGCCTGGGTTACGAGATTGTGCTGGTCAATTCCAACCCGGCAACCATTATGACAGACCCGGCAACAGCTGACGTCACTTACATTGAACCGCTGAACGCAGACCGGCTCACAGAGATCATAGAAAAAGAAAGACCGGACGCCCTGCTCCCAAACCTGGGCGGACAGTCAGGACTGAACCTCTGCGAAGAGCTGTACAACGCAGGCGTTTTAGAAAAATATAAGGTAGAAGTCATCGGCGTTCAGGTTGACGCCATCAACCGCGGCGAGGACCGTATCGCTTTCAAACAGGCCATGAACGAACTGGGCATTGAGATGGCTAAGAGCGCACCGGCTTACACCGTTGAGGAGGCAGTGAAGATCGCATCCGAGCTTGGATATCCCTGTGTCCTCCGTCCTGCCTACACCATGGGCGGTACCGGCGGCGGTATTGTATATAATGAGGAAGAGCTTAGAAAAGTGGCAGCCCGCGGTATTGCGGCATCCATGGTGAACCAGATTCTCATTGAAGAGTCTGTCATCGGATGGGAAGAGCTGGAAGTGGAAGTTGTCCGCGATGCAGCAGGCAAAAAAATCTCCATTTGTTTCATAGAAAATATTGATCCCATGGGTGTACATACAGGTGATTCCTTCTGCTCCGCTCCTATGCTGACGATTTCCCAGGAGGTACAGGACCGTCTGGAAAAACAGGCACACGCCATTGTGGAATCCATCGGTGTCATCGGCGGAACCAACGTACAGTTTGCCCATGATCCCAAGACAGACCGTATCATCATCATTGAGATCAATCCAAGAACCTCCCGCTCCTCAGCGCTGGCCTCCAAGGCGACCGGATTCCCCATTGCCTATGTGTCCGCACTGCTGGCTGCCGGACTCACACTGGCAGAGCTCCCTTATTATAAGGGAGGCTCCCTGGCAGACTACAAGCCCTCCGGCGATTATGTAGTTGTAAAATTCGCGCGCTGGGCCTTTGAGAAATTCAAAAAAGCGGAGGACAAGCTGGGCACACAGATGAAAGCTGTGGGTGAGGTTATGTCCATCGGCAAGAACTATAAGGAAGCCCTCCAGAAAGCTATCCGTTCCTTGGAAAAAGGCCGCTACGGTCTGGGATTCGCCAAGGATTTTCATGAGCTTACTCTGGATGAGCTGTATGTGAAACTGGCGGAGCCTACCAGCGAGAGACAGTTTATCCTCTACGAAGCCATCCGCAAGGGCGCTCCGCTTACCAAACTGCATGAGATGACACGCATCAAAATCTGGTTCCTGGAGCAGATGAAAGAGCTGGTTGACCTGGAAGAAAAGATTCTGGCCTGCCGCGGCAGCAGCCTGCCCGACGAACTGCTGGTTCAGGCTAAAAAGGACGGCTTCTCAGATAAATATCTGGCAGAGCTTCTGGACGTGGATGAATGGGAACTGTTCAAGAAAAGAGAAGCGCTGGGCATGAATGAGCGCTGGGATGCAGTTCCGGTAAGCGGTGTGGAAGAACCTGCTGCCTACTATTACTCCACCTACAACGGGGAGGACAAGGCACCCGTATCAGACGGACGAAAAGTCATGGTCCTGGGCGGCGGTCCAAACAGGATTGGACAGGGTATTGAGTTTGACTACTGCTGTGTACACGCTGCCTTTACCCTGAGAGACTTAGGCTTTGAGACCATCATGGTCAACTGCAACCCTGAGACAGTATCCACAGACTACGACACTTCCGACAAGCTGTACTTTGAGCCTCTGACCGTAGAAGATGTCATGTCTATCTATAATAAGGAAAAACCGCTGGGTGTCATTGTACAGTTCGGCGGCCAGACACCGCTCAACATCGCGGCGGAACTGGAAAGACGCGGTGCCCACATCCTGGGTACTTCCCCGGCTGTCATTGATATGGCTGAGGACCGTGACCTGTTCAATGCCATGATGAAGAAGCTGAATATTCCCATGCCTGAATCAGGAATGGCTGTCAATGTGGATGAGGCACTGGAAATCGCACACTGCATCGGCTATCCTATGATGGTTCGTCCTTCCTATGTACTGGGCGGCCGCGGAATGGAAGTGGTATATGATGACAATATGCTCCGTGACTACATGGCAGCAGCCATTGATGTGACACCGGAACGTCCCATCCTCATGGACAAATTCCTGCAGAACGCGCTGGAATGTGAGACAGATGCCATCTCTGACGGCTCCCACACTTTTGTTCCTACCGTTATGCAGCACATTGAACAGGCCGGTGTCCACTCCGGAGACTCTGCCTGCGTGATTCCGTCTGTGGAGATCTCCGAGGAGAACAAAAAGCTCATCCGTGAGTACACCACAGCCATCGCCTGTGAGATGGGCGTTGTAGGTCTTATGAACATGCAGTATGCCATCTGCGAGGGAAAAGTTTACGTTCTGGAAGCCAACCCGCGTGCATCCCGTACTGTGCCTCTTGTTTCCAAGGTCTGCAACATCAACATGGCCAATATTGCCACAAAGCTCATGACATATGAACTGACAGGGGAACGCCTGGACGTGACATCCTTCTCCGAAAAGGCACATCCGTACTACGGTGTAAAAGAAGCTGTATTTCCGTTCAACATGTTCCCGGAAGTTGACCCTCTTCTGGGACCGGAAATGCGTTCCACAGGCGAGGTTCTGGGCCTGAGTGAGTCCTTCGGCCTGGCATACTACAAAGCCCAGGAGGCAGCAGGCGCCAAGCTTCCGCTGTCCGGCAACGCACTGGTAAGTGTCAACAAGGGAGACCGGGTTCAGGCTCTGGAGGTTGCAAAACAGCTTCATGAGCTGGGCTTCACCATTGTATCCACAGAGGGCTGCGGACAGTATTTTACTGAAAACGGAGTTCCCTGTAAGATTCTCAAGAAGCTGCAGGAAGGCCGCCCCAACATCTACGATGCCATGGTAAACGGGGAAGTGGACCTGATCGTAAACTCTCCGGCCGGAAAACAGAGCAAATACGATGACTCCTATCTGAGAAAAACAGCGATCAATAAAAAAATACCTTACCTGACCACCATGTCTGCTGCCCTGGCAAGTGCCAAAGGCATCGCAGCAGTGATCCGTAAGGAACACGGCTCTTTGAAATCCCTGCAGGAGTACCATAAGAGCCTGGAACAGTAAGAAGGAGCTTTCTACATGACAGCAAAACAATCCAAGAATTTTCTGCTGCTGTTCACCGCCGCAGTTATCTGGGGAGTGGCTTTTGTGGCACAGAGCGTAGGCATGGACTATGTGGGTCCTTATACCTTTAATATGATAAGGACCCTGCTGGGCGGCCTGGTCCTCATCCCCTGCATCTTCCTTCTGGGCAGAAAAAATGTCCGGAAGGACCATGACGGCAGCCAGTCCTCACAGACCTTTGACCGACCCCGTGATCTGTTCATAGGCGGCGGTCTCTGCGGCCTGATGCTTTTTATTTCCACCTCTCTTCAGCAGGTGGGCATTCAGTACACCACGGTGGGCAAGGCAGGATTTATCACAGCTTTGTATATCATCCTTGTGCCCATACTGGGAATCTTTCTGAAAAGGAAGCCCGGGCTGCGCATCTGGATCAGCGTGATAATCGCGCTGGTGGGTCTGTATCTTCTGTGTATGACAGGAAGCTTTTCCCTGAGCAAAGGAGACTTTCTTATCTTGATCTGCTCCTTCTGTTTTTCCATCCACATTATGATCGTGGATCACTTTTCTGTGAAGGTCAGCGGAACCAAGCTGTCCTGTATCCAGTTTTTTATATCTGCCGCCCTGTCGGCAATTCCCATGTTTCTGCTGGAAACGCCGCGCATGAGCAATATCCTGCAGGCATGGCTGCCCATTCTCTATGCGGGAATCCTCTCCTGCGGAGTGGCTTATACCTTCCAGATCATCGGGCAGAAGGGCTGTGATCCCACCATCGCTTCCCTGATCCTGAGCCTGGAATCTGTGGTATCGGTTCTGGCGGGATGGGTGATTCTCCACCAGAGTCTCTCTGCCAAGGAGATCACCGGCTGTGTACTTATGTTTGCTGCCATCATCCTTGCCCAGGTCAACCCGAAAAAAACAGAGCGCAGGGGCAGAATCCCTTAACGGGGAAACCGTATCCTGAATATTTAAAAGGTGCCGGCAATTGCCGACACCTTTTTTATATCTCGATCAGAACCGGACGCACCGGTGAGCCATCCAGATCCGCCATTTTCATTGGCTGGGCTGCCAGGAAATATTCCCCCTGCGGTACCTCTTTCAGCACAAGTCCCTCCACGATCACGATCTCTGCTCCCAAAAGTATTCTGTGTATCTCCTTCTGAGTCTCCGAATCTCCCACGGTCTGGTTCTCCACGCCGATCAGATCCAGCTCTGCCCGGGCGCACACAGCGGCAGCTTCCGGCGTCAGCAGAATATCCCCCTTCACCAGCAGCTTTTTTGTGCCTTCCGCCAGCATCCGTTCCATATCCTCCGCCCGTACTGTACCTGTAGCTTCCGCGACTCTGCACACTCCCATGCATTTTTCCAGTGGAATTTTATCCACTCCGTGCTTTCCTGCACAGAAGTGCTTCGGCGCATCTAAGTGGGTGCCGTTATGGCTTCCCATGGTGAGCACGGTCAGATTACAGTCATCTCCCTTTTCTATCTCATAGTAGGGTGCCTTTCCCGGCACCGGGTCCCCGGGATAAGCCGGGGTGGAGAACAGTTCTTTTCCTATATCGTACATTTTCTTTCCATTCATATCTGATTCCTCTTTTCTCTTGACCATTCAGCCCTTCAGCAGGTACTCCTCCAGTTCCTTTACACTACGGACGATCTTGTCTGCTCCCGCCTGTGAAAGCTCCTCATAGCTGCCGTATCCGTATGTGACTCCTATGCAGGCAACTTCAGCCTTAGCCGCGCCGTTTACATCCTGGTCTCTGTCCCCGATCATGACCGCTTCCCCTCTTCTGTCCCGGTATCCCAGTCTCTCAAGGATAATTTCAATCACATCCGCCTTGGACATTTTCATCTTCTCCGGGTCGCTTCCCACGATTTCATGGAAATACTTTGCAAGCCCGAAATGTTCCAGGATCCGCTTTACCATACCGTCCGGCTTAGAGGATGCCACGCCCAGTATAAATCCTCTGGCTCTCAGTGTCTCCAGCATTTCCCTGACACCATCATAGGGACTGTTTTCAAACAGGCCGGTCACATTGTACCGTTCCCGGTAGAAACGGACAGCCTGGACTGCCTCCTCCTCTGACATGCCGCAGTATCTCATAAACTGCTCCAGAAGCGGAGGACCTACAAACACCTCCAGCGCCTTCAAATCCTCCGCCTCTCTTCCCAACTTGTGCAGGGCGTACTGGACGGATTTGGTTATCCCTTCCCCGGATGCGGTCAGTGTGCCGTCCAGGTCAAATAGCAATACTTGATACATGGCTTCTCTCTCCCTTATATAAATTCACATTTTTTTCCATTATAGTCAAAAACCCTTTTAAAAACAAGAACAAGTCAAAATATTATAGATTTTTCACCAATTATTGTATGACATTTCCAGGAAAATCTATTATACTAGAGGATAGACTGCAAAAATACTATTTGGATCAGGAGAGGTTCTACATAATGGAAATCGCTGCAACAAGACAATCCACCTTTTACAAAGATATGTTCCGGCTGGCACTGCCCATTGTCATCCAGAACCTGATCACCACCGCGGTAAGCTCCGCTGATGTGATCATGCTGGGCTGGGTCAGCCAGACCGCCCTGTCTGCCGGTTCCCTGGCAAGCCAGATCATGTTCATCCTGAATCTGGTCTACTCCGGCATAGCATCCGGTGTCATCATGCTGGCTGCACAATACTGGGGCAAACAGGATACTGAGACCATTGAGCGGATCATGGGAATCGGCATGCGCCTGTCGATCCTCATATCCTCCCTGTTCTTTGTACTGGCCTGTTTCTTCCCCAGACTGCTCATGGTGATCTTCACCTCTGACCAGGAGCTGATCACCGCAGGTATCCCCTATCTCAGGATCGTGGGTATCTCTTACCTGTTCATGAGCATCTCACAGGTCTATCTGTGCACCATGCGCTCCATAGAGCGGGTGATCTTCGCCACAGCCACCAATGCATCTGCACTGGGGCTGAATATTATTCTGAATGCTGTTTTTATTTTCGGACTATTCGGGCTTCCAAAAATGGGCATTGTGGGAGTCGCCATGGCAACCACCATTGCAAGAGGCGTGGAGCTTGCCATCTGTCTGCTGGATGCCTGCCGTTTTAAGACCATACGGTTCCGGCCAAAAACCATTATTGAGCGCCACAAGCTGCTGTTTCAGGATTTTATACGCTACTCCCTGCCGGCCTTCGGAAATGAGGTCTCCTGGGGTGTGGCCTTCTCCATGTACTCTGTGATCATGGGACACCTGGGAAGTGACATGGTGGCTGCCAACGCCGTGGTGATCGTAGCCAGGAATCTGGGTACGGTGGTGTGCTTCGGCCTTGCCAACGCAGGCGCTATCCTTCTGGGCAAATCCATTGGCGCCGGGTTTATGGACACGGTGAAGGAGGATTCCACACGGTTCTGCAAAATCACATTTTTAAGCGGAATCGCAGGGGGAATCATTATTTTCCTTCTGCGCCCCCTGTTTATGAACATGGCCGACCTGACCCCCACGGCACAGGAATATCTGAGCACCATGCTCTATATCAATATGTACTATGTACTGGGACAGGCCATGAATACCACTGTGATCTGCGGTATCTTCCGCTCCGGCGGGGATTCCAGGTGGGGATTCCTCTGTGACTTTATTGATATGTGGCTGTTCGCTGTTCCCCTGGGCTTTATCAGTGCCTTCCTGCTGAAGCTTCCCCCTATGTGGGTCTATTTCCTCATCTGCCTGGATGAATTTGTGAAAATGCCCTTTATTTACCGGCATTACAAGAGCTACAAATGGCTGCAGAATATTACCAGGGATTTCTGACACGCAGTAAAACCCCCGTATCCCTTTGCCGGGATTCGGGGGTTTTTATTTCATCACATTATTTTAAAAAGACCAGCTCTTTCTCTGTGGAACGACTCTCGTCGTATCCATAAGACAGACCTGCAAACGCTTTGATCTTTTCCGGCTCCGTGATAGCTCCAGAAGGCATACATGCACTGCCACAGCTTTTTCAGTTCTCCATACTCCATTTCCCGCAGTCTTCCTCTCAGGACCCGGGCATCCTTTAAAAAGACCGGCGTGGTGGTCTCAAAGGGTTCATCTGTATTTATGTTCATTTTCTTAGCCGGTGAAATTATGATCTTCATATGTAATCGAATCTCCTCTCCCGAAAAGTTTAGCATATTCCCGGATTCTATGCTATAATGGATTTGCTTTTTTGTCTGAGAAATTTTTACAGGAGATATGGAAAATGAAAATAAACGCAGTGATTTTTGATATGGACGGTCTGATGTTCGACACAGAGCGCCTGATGAAAGCAGGCTGGGAGAAAGCCAGCCGGGAAATGGGCTTTACCCTGACAGAATACCATCTGAGCCAGATGCGGGGAGGCACAAGGGAACGAAGCAGCAAACTTTTTGAAAAGTGGTTTGACGGAGCTGTGGACTATGACCAGGGCCGTGCCATCCGGACACAGTATCAGAGAGAATATATAGAAAAGCATGGGGTTCCCCTCAAGAAAGGACTGATGGAGCTTCTTACATACCTGAAGGAGCACAGGATCCCGGCTGCAGTTGCCACCTCCACTGCCAGAAGTGAGGCTTCCCGTTACTGGGACATGGCAGGTGTCACACCTTATTTCACCGCCTCGGTCTGCGGGAATGAGGTGACAAAGGGAAAACCGGACCCTGAGATCTTTCTGACTGCCGCAGAAAAACTACAGACACCGCCCAAGCAGTGCCTGATTCTGGAAGACAGTCTAAACGGCATCCGTGCCGCCAAAGCCGCAGGTGCCTGGTCCTGTATGGTGCCGGACCTGACACCTGCTGTGGATGAAATCCGTCCCTTTTGTGATCTCATATGTGAAGATCTGTCCCGGGTCATTCCTTATCTGGATTCCTGCGGTTCTTCTTTGCAATCTCCATGATCTCGTTGTATTTGCCTGTGATGTACCCAAAATTGTCCCGCTTGTGGGGAAGGCCGCATTTGCTGCAGTCTTTTATGCCCTCTTTTGTATAGCGGAAATTTCCGCCGCACTGGTCGCCCAGGGCATACAGAGGACAATAGCAGAACAGGCAGTTGAAATTTTCCGGGTCATTTGTCTTATGGCAGGGGAAGTATTCGCAGTCCTTATGGCTGAAAAATGCATACTGCTTTCCCTCCCAGTATTTTTCTTCGCTCATCATTCTTACCCTTTCTATAAACTTAACCGAAAAGGAGCGGGACAGCCTGAAGCCTCCCGCCCCCTATCTTTTTTACAGCCTCTCCGGATTGGAGCGCATAAATTTGTATTCAGCCACGGAGCGGTCAAATCCCTTGATATGGTCATATAACCAGTCCACAACATTTTTTTCCACCTGTTTTACAAAGTTCTCTGTGGGACCTTCCTCTTCCTCCAGCATCTCCTGGAGCTCTTTCACTGCCTGGCGGAATTCGCTATGTTTTTCCCTGTGCTTTTCCAGTCCCGGATATTCGATCTCCTCCTGGAGCTTTTCCTCTGCACTGAAATGAAATTCTGTGTAGTCAAGCAGGTAATCCAGCATCTTAACTGCCTTTACCTTCCCCTGTCCATCCTCACAGCTCTCCAGAAGCTGGTTGATCTTGCCGATCAGCTCCTTGTGCTGGGAATCGATCATGTCATTGCCGGTTACCAGTGTCTCATCAAATTCTGCTCTCATAAATCAATACCTCCTGTACAATTATATTAACCATTATCTGCCCGGCAGATAAGAGTTACCAAGATAAACGGATCATTTCCTGCTGCCTATAACTCTCAGCAGCGTCTGCATCAGTTCCTTAAAGTCAATGGGCTTTGCCAGATGCCCGTTCATACCGCTCTCAATGGACTTTTTCATATCCTCATCAAACGCGTTGGCTGTCATGGCAATGATCGGGATGGTCCTGGTGTCTTCCCTGGGCAGCTTCCGTATCTCCTTAGTGGCCTCCAAACCGTCCATGACCGGCATGCGGATATCCATAAGAATCGCGTCGTAAGTGCCGTCCGGCGCTGAGATGCATGGCATCTCCCACCACCCACTTCTGTATCAAATGGGGCTTCGTTGTATAGAGAATCCCCTTCTGCGCAGCCTGCGGCCCGATCAGATCATCTATGTTCCTCACCCACTGCTCCAGGTCAAAATCCAGCATCTCCAGCTTCATCTTGCCGCTCTCAATCTTGGACATATCCAGTATATCATTAATCAGCGAAAGAAGATAGTCTGAAGAGCTGCTGATTTTTTCCAGATAGTTCTGTACCTTTGGCGGCACCTCCTTATCCGGCATGGCGATTTCCGTCATACCTATGATCGCGTTCATAGGGGTCCGGATCTCATGGGACATTTTGGAGAACCGAATACCAGGGCCACCAGAATATTCCTTTTAATCATATCATTCGCACCCGAGAATGTAAATCTTTTTCCTGCTTTCTTGCGTCTTTCCAAACTTTCGTATAAAATAAACAGAGAATTTCACAAAACCAATATTTGGAGGGAGCTATATGATTCAGTTATTATCACGTCTGTTTATCAAGGATTATAAAAACACTGCCATGCCCCGGGTGCGCCAGGCATATGGTATTTTAAGCGGTGCGGTGGGGATTTTTCTCAACCTTGTACTGTTTGCCGGAAAATTTGCGGCCGGTATGCTCAGCGGTTCCATTGCCATCACGGCCGATGCCTTCAACAACCTCTCGGATGCCGGTTCCTCTGTCATCACCCTGATCGGTTTTAAGATGTCAGGCCAGAAGCCGGACCCGGAACACCCCTTCGGACACGGCAGGATTGAGTATATATCCGGCCTTTTTGTGTCAATCGCTGTGCTGATCATGGCCTTTGAGCTGGTGAAGTCATCCTTTGAGAAGCTCAGAAACCCCGCCCCGGTGGACAGCAGTCCTCTGGTCCTTGCCATCCTCTGCGCCTCTATCCTGGTAAAAATGTACATGGCATACTATAACAAGGCCCTGGGCAGAAAACTGGACAGCGCGGCCATGTCTGCCACGGCTGCGGATTCCCTCAGTGATACCGTATCCACGGCCGTTGTCCTGGCAGCCACACTGGTGGGGCGGTATACGGGTATCCTCATTGACGGATGGTGCGGTATTCTGGTAGGACTCTTTATCTTCTACACCGGCATCCAGGCTCTGAGAGAGACCATGAACCCGCTTCTGGGACAACCGCCCAAGGAAGACTTTGTAAAAAGCATAGAATCTCTTGTCACAGCCCATCCCACAGTCCAGGGCATCCATGACCTGATCGTCCACGACTACGGACCGGGCAGGCTGATGATATCCCTGCACGCGGAGGTGCCCGCAAGCGGTGACATTTTACAGATTCACGACGAGATAGATAACATTGAGAAGGAGCTTCAGGAAAAGCTGCACTGTTCCGCCACCATACATATGGACCCGGTAGTCACAAACAATGTCCATATCAATCAACTGAAAGCAGAGGTGAACCGCATCCTCGCCGAAATCTCACCCCGGCTTAATATGCATGATTTCCGTGTGGTGGAAGGCCCCACCCATTCCAATCTGATTTTCGACCTGGTCATTCCCCATGACTTCTCCATGACTGAAGTGGACGTGGTAAACAAGGTCAAAGTCCAGATCCGCGGGCTCCGGGGCTGCTACTACGCAGTGATCCAGGTGGACCACAGTTACAGTTGAAAAAAGGAGGAAAGCTGCACACACAGCCTTCCTCCTTTTTTCATCCCGGTAAATATCTGCACACAGCCAGCAGGTAAACCGCGCTGTAATACAAAAACAGAAGTATTTTATCTAATTTTCTGCTGTTCTTCTCCCCTATGAGATTCACAGCCAGTATGGTATCCGATGCGACAAACGCGGCCCCGCCAAGAGCCGCAGCCCCGCCGGACAGCCCCGGATCTTCAAAAAACACAGTCCCCGCCATGGAAAACATGGCACAGAGAAACGCCACATACAGCGCCCCCAAAACCGCCAGCTTCCCAAATTTTCTGATATACGGCCTGAGTATGGCAAAGAGTACTGCGTACACACAGGCAAACAATACCAGCGTAAAAAGGCCCGGTGATACCAGGCACAGCATCCCCGCGATAAAGCACAGATGGGCTGCAGCAAACACGGCGGCTCCTGTCACAAACTGTACCTCCAAAAGCCCGTCGGCAGCCATGCAGCAGAGCATTCCCGCTGCTATGAGCCGGGAGACTCTGTTCTGCTCCCGGATTGCCAGGAAAAGCGCCGGAAGCACAGCCATCAGTGTGGCAGAGACTTTGTATCCAATCTCCTTTCTGCCTGTTTCATGTTTTTTTCTCACATATGTGGTTCCCAGAAAAACCATCAGCACTGCCGCTGCCGGCAGAAGAAGCATTTCCAATCCCTTCAAGCACGCACCGCCTTCCCCGGTCTCTTCACGGACTCCGGAATTTTCGTATCTTCATTATACTATATTCGCGTATCCGCGTCCATCATTCCCGCTCAGGGAAGGTAGTGATATACGGATCTTTTTTTAACGGTATAGAACACAGCCAGGGCAAATGCCATAAGCTCTGCCGCCACGGATGCACTCCAGACTCCGCTCACACCGAACAGTACGGAAAATCCGATCAAAAAGATGACAAGAAACACCAGCGTCCGCATAAAAGACAGGACTGCCGAAACCTTCCCATCCCCAAAGGCGGTAAACATAGCTGAGCTGAAGATATTAAATCCCTTGAACAGATACCCAAACGCATAAACCGAAAGTCCCGCAGCGGCAAGTTCATAGACCTGACTGCCGCGCCGGGCAAAAACAGCGGCCAGATTTCCGGAAAACAGCAGGGTTCCCACTGTCATCACCGCACCCACACCCATACAGAATCCGATGCTGATCTTATATAATTTCCGCAGCTTCGCCACATTTCCCCCGCCGTAATTATAACTGAACAGCGGCGCCACTCCCATAGAATACCCAAGGCTTATGGCGATCAGCACAAAGTCCAGATACAGCAGAATGGATATTGCCGCGACACCTTCATTTCCCACAAGACGCATCATGATTATGTTGAACAGGAAGGTCGTGATACTTCCTGACAGGTTGCTCACCATCTCTGAGGAGCCGTTTGTTATGGATGTAAGCAGTACCCTCCAGTCTGCCTTTGGCTTTACAAAATGAAGCTGCGCCTTCCGGTTAAATGTAAAGTAAAAAACACTGAAAAATGCGGGAATACAGTAGCCGATTCCCGTAGCCACCGCTGCACCGGCAATTCCCATGTGGAACACACCGATGAAGACATAATCCAGTATCACATTGGCCAGTCCGCCTGCCACTGTGACGGTAAGGCCGATATGGGGCTTTCCGTTTGCCACAAAGAGGCTCTGGAACTCCAGCTGCAGTATATTGGCCGGCTGAAAGAAAAGCAGGGGAAAGGCATAGGCATAGCAGTATGCGTAGATATCCTCATCCGCACCCAGCATGTAAATGAGCCTTTCCAGGAAGATAAAGGAGAGAACCGTGATCACAATGCCCAGCCCCACGGCAAACAGAGTGATAAACGTTACGTTTTCATTGGCCTCCCGCTGCTTTCCCTCTCCCAGCTTTCTTGACACAATGGCAGTGATGCCGGTGCCAAACATGGTCCCCAGAGCGATCACAAAGCTGAGCAGAGGATATACGATATTCACGGCGGAGAAAGCGTCCGTGCCCACAAGCCTTGACACAAACATACCGTCCACCACGGTATACAGGGACATGACGATCATCATGACCATGGAGGGAAGAGCGAATTTCAGGATAGAGGGAACCGTTATTTTTCTTTCCAGTCCCTGATCAATCATCCTGCATATCCCTCCACTGGTATCCGCTGATGGTCTTCAGCACATCCCCGAACATCTCTAACTGCTCCTGCGGATATTTCTCTTTTAATTCCCTCTCTATTTTATAAAATACCTGGTCATATACTCCCACGATCTGCTCCATATGGGGGCTTAACTCCAGAAAATAGACCCGCTTGTCTTTTTCGCTCTGTTTTTTTACCACCACGCCCTGTTTTACCAGTTCATTGATCTTCAGGGTCACGGCGGATTTTGTGATCTTCAGCACATCGGCCATCTTGCTGACTGTGCACTCCTCCATCTGTTCCATCACATTGATGTACAAAAGGCTGTTGTAGGAAAGCCCGTTATAATAATCATTTCCATTCATCACCTGCAGCTCGTACAGAGCCATGTGATAGTAGAAATCATTGATTTCTTTTACAAGATCCATATGCCTCCTCCCGCCTATTAGTTTTACTAATTTAATTAAATTTACTCAACTATATTAACAGGAGCAATTGGCTTTGTCAACCGAAACAACAAATTTGTGAAAAACTGTGTCCCGCCATATTTTACCATTTACAGGGACCGACCGCTTTTAATTTTACTTTTTTAAAAAATAACTCTGGATTTTTTTGTCACTTTGTGAGAAAATGAATTGGAATAGGACGTTAAATTTCTAACGCACTTGAAGTAAATATATTCTTGAAAGGAGTTTTAAAATGATTTATTCACACGAAGTAGAAACAATGTGTCAGGTACATCAGGGTGTTAACCACGGCGCAGCTCCAATCCCGGAAGAAGCAAAATGGGTACAGGCAAAAGAAATTAAGGACATCTCCGGTTTAACACACGGTATTGGCTGGTGTGCACCGCAGCAGGGTACCTGTAAATTAACATTGAATGTAAAGGATGGTGTAATCCAGGAGGCACTGGTTGAGACGATCGGATGTTCCGGTATGACTCACTCTGCAGCTATGGCATCTGAGATTTTACCAGGAAGAACCATTTTGGAAGCTCTGAATACTGACCTTGTATGTGATGCTATCAATACTGCTATGAGAGAATTATTCTTACAGATTGTATACGGAAGAACCCAGAGTGCATTCTCTGAAGACGGACTTCCTATCGGTGCAGGTCTGGAGGATTTAGGAAAAGGTCTTCGTTCTCAGATCGGTACTATGTACGGTACCCTGAAAAAAGGACCTCGTTATCTGGAAATGACAGACGGTTACGTTACTGGTATCGCTTTAAATGAAGAGGATGAGATCATCGGCTACAAATTCATCAGCTTCGGAAAAATGATGGACTTCATCAAAGCAGGCGATGATGTAAACACAGCATATGAAAAAGCTCAGGGACAGTACGGCCGCGTTGACGATGCAGTGAAAATCATTGACCCGAGAAAAGAATAATTATACATACACTGCAACATCTGTCATAGAAAGAATAGGAGGATAAATTAATGGCTTTATTTGAATCATATGAAAGAAGAGAAAAACAAGTTCTTGCTGCTCTGAATAAATACGGCATTAACACCATCGAAGAAGCTGCAGAAGTAACAAAAGCTGCAGGTCTCGATGTTTACAAAATGGTAGAAGGCATCCAGCCGATCTGCTTTGAGAATGCAAAATGGGCATACACCGTAGGTGCTGCCATTGCGATCAAAAAAGGCTGCAAAAAAGCTTCTGACGCTGCTGCTGCTATCGGCGAAGGACTTCAGGCTTTCTGTATCCCGGGTTCTGTTGCTGACCAGCGTAAAGTAGGTCTCGGACACGGAAACTTAGGAAAAATGCTTTTGGAAGAGGATACCCAGTGCTTCGCATTCCTGGCCGGCCACGAATCCTTTGCTGCTGCTGAGGGTGCTATCGGTATCGCTGAGAAAGCAAACAAAGTCCGCAAAGAGCCTCTGCGCGTTATCTTAAACGGTCTTGGAAAAGACGCTGCACAGATCATCGCACGTATCAACGGATTTACATATGTAGAGACAGAATACGACTATGCTACAGGCGAATTAAAAGAAGTATTCAGAAAATCTTACTCTGAGGGACTTCGTGCAAAGGTTAACTGCTACGGCGCTAACGATGTACGTGAAGGTGTTGCTATCATGTGGAAGGAAGACGTTGACGTTTCCATCACAGGTAACTCCACCAACCCGACCAGATTCCAGCATCCGGTTGCAGGTACCTACAAAAAAGAGCGTATCGAAGCCGGCAAAAAATACTTCTCCGTTGCTTCCGGCGGCGGTACAGGACGTACCCTGCATCCGGACAACATGGCAGCAGGTCCTGCTTCCTACGGTATGACTGATACTTTAGGACGTATGCACTCTGACGCACAGTTCGCCGGTTCTTCTTCTGTTCCGGCTCACGTTGAAATGATGGGCCTGATCGGCGCAGGTAACAACCCGATGGTTGGTATGACTGTTGCTGTGGCTGTTGCTGTGGAAGAGGCTGCTAAGGAAGGTAAATTCTAAGAAAACCTTTATAAGCAAGATTTTGTGAAGTCAAACCCATTTTATGGTTATGTCACAAAAGCGAAACCCCAGGAAGCAGCATCTTCCTGGGGTTTCTTTTTCTTTTATAGGGTGAGATACCCCGGGAGTTCTTAAACTCCATAATAATCCCAATTTGCTCATAATATCCATAGCCTTACCGTCTATTACAAGATCTGCTGCCGTGTCCGCATAGTGGTTCTGGTCATTGATGAGGATTACCTTATCCCCTTCAAAATATTTCACATATGTCTTCGCAAGCTACACTTTTTTGCCCGCAGCAGCTTTTCTTCCTGTGACATTTTCCCACTCCTCCGTACTTTTGCTTATCCAGTTTTTCAGAATTCCTTATTGCTGTATATCCTGATTGAAATCATGTAAGATACTGCTAAAACCAGAATACTTACTGCTAAAAGTATACCTGCGATTATTACTTGTCCGTTTGGATTCTGCTGAAGATTAACCAGAAGTTTTTCCACAGCTGTCCCTCGTATTAAATCCTTTAAAAGCGTCAGCACTAAAAACGGAATCAAAAAAAGCATCATAAAAATTACTCTTCCCTTCTCAACTCCAAGTTTGTATATCACAGGAATAATTATGCCGGAAAAAATAGGGATGATCATACACATGGAAACTGAGGAGATTACCTGCTCTGACACAGACATTCCCAGAAGTGCCGCCGTTGCTCCGGTCATGATTGCCGTAAATACAGCAAGACCGAGAGTCATAACAATAATCAGCATGTATCTTGCCCGTACAATTATCCTTTTTCCCAGCGGGAGTGCGGCTGCATATGTGTCCCAGTGATAATACTGGTCCGCGTTGAACAAACTGAGCACCGCTGTTGCAAATACCACAATACACATGGTCCCCACATATCCCGGACTCTTCATCAAGTAGCCAAACACACATAAAAATAAAAATAATAGTACATGTGTTTTCTGCGTGATCCTGATACTATATATATCTTTTAGTATAAGCCCTTTCATGATACCACCTCACCTTTCTCCAGCAGCAGCAGAACATCCTCAATATCCGAAGCATCCACTACCATATCCGGATATCTGCGCATAAACGCCTGTCTGTCCTGCACCAAAAATTCGTAGCCTAAAACGCCTCTTTTCAGCCGCAGGATTCCTTCTTTATCCAGTGTGCTGTAATCCTCTTTGGAACATTTTCCCACACCGTACCGGTAAAGGATTTCGTCTTTATTCTCCACAAAAAGCAGCCTGCCGTTCTGGATAAATGCTATATAATCAGATACCTTCTCCAAATCACTGATAATATGCGAGGACAGGAGCACTGTATGTTCCTCATCCTGAATGTATTCCAGCAGGATATCCAGCATATCATCGCGCACCAGAGGATCAAGGCCGCTGGTTGCCTCGTCAAATATAAGGATCTTGGCTCTGTGAGAGAGCGCTACTGCAATCTGCAGCTTCATTTTCATTCCTCTGGAGTAATCTTTGATCAATTTTTTATGTTCCAGCTTAAAGTCATTCAGATATGTTTCGTACAGTCCTGCATCCCACTGGCTGAAAATATTTTCCATGATCCTGCCAATCTGTACAGCGTTCATGGTCTCATGAAAGTTTGCTTCTGCCAGAACCATGCCCACCTGATTTTTCCAGTTGTCATTCTTTTCTTCCAGTTTCTCGCCGTCCACATAGATTTCACCGGCATCTCTTTTTATGATTCCAAGAATACACTTGAGCAGAGTGGTCTTACCGGCTCCGTTTGCTCCGACCAGTCCTACAATACTGCCTTTGGGAATTTCTAAATTAATGTGGTCCAGTGAGAATTTTTCGTAGTTTTTCACCAGACCTTCAATTCTGATCGCTGCTTCCATTTTTATTCCTCCTCATAGAGCATTCTAAGCATTTCTGTCAATTCTTCCAGTTCTACTCCACTGATCTTGCTTTTTTCTACAGCTTTTTCCAATAAACCTTCTATTTCCTTTAACTGCTCCTCTCTCACAAGCTCATGGTTTGTATCCGCTACGAAACTGCCTTTGCCGACCTGAGAACAAATAAATCCATCTCTCTCTAATTCCTCATATGCTCTCTTCGTGGTGATCACACTGATGCGGAGTTCTTTTGCCAGAAGGCGCATGGATGGAAGTGACTCCCCTGGCTTTAGCTGGCCTCTCATGATTGCCTGCTTTATCTGCTCCCCGATCTGTTCGTATATGGGCTTCCCGCTTGTATTGCTGATTATAATATTCATCCTTACTTCTCAACTTTCTGTGCGCGCGTGTATATATATTATTTATTGTATATACTTATTATATACAATA